>Ga0302320_10010154_pt1 | contig 20143 bp, 19 predicted proteins | sample Bog_T0_3_FD_202130 | JGI IMG/M metagenome (GOLD analysis project Ga0302320, IMG submission 202130) | Peat permafrost microbial communities from Stordalen Mire near Abisko, Sweden - Bog_T0_3 | ecosystem: Environmental > Terrestrial > Soil > Wetlands > Peat | place: Sweden: Abisko, Stordalen Mire...
GTTGTTTCCCGAGATTCCCGTGAAGGTCACCTGCTTTACTATCCCAGAGGGCGAGCAGTCTGTGAGGTTTCCCGTGCTATCTGACACGAAAATATCTCCGTCGGGCGCCACCTGGGCGTAAACGGGAGTGACACCGGACAGTCGCAGGGAGTAGGTGGAATCAATCGAGCCGTCGGCATTGAGCCTGGCCGCGCCGTTTGAGATCACCACCTTCCCGTCTGACTGGAGCGCCGTGAAGGAACCGATCGATCGGCCATCCGAGATCTGAGGGCTCACGAAGTATCCCGAACCCTGACCGAATGCGTGTGCTCCAAGAAAGGCTAGGACTGAAGCAACGCTGATTTTCAGCATTCGAGCCCAAAGATGATGACGGGCCATAAATTGGTTCATGGATGGAAGGACCTACAGCGGGATGTAAGATGCAGCCGCGCTCGAGGTCCGCTAAAGGTACTCAGACAGCCGATGTCGCCAAGTCCGCTAGCGTATTATCAGCTTTTCTTGCGCGTTCCCGCGGCCCAGACGCCGAGCGCCATAAGGCCCCCGCCGAGCAAGAGGCGGCCCATGTCGGCCTTCTCCCTGAAGACGAGGATCGAGACCGCGACGCCGAGTGGGATCTTGGCATTGTTGAACGCCGCGAGGACGCCGGCGTTCACTTGCGTGGCACCCTTGTTCCAGAGGAAGAAGCAAATACCGGAAGCCACGGCCCCCAGGTAGACAAGTGTCAGCCACTGCTGGGATCTGGGCGCAAACCCGGCCCAATTCGTCGTGCCGAGCGAGCACGCGAAGGCCGTCAGGACGGCGGCGGCAAAGGGTATCGCGAACACCGAGGCATCCGTGATGTTGGCGGGAAGGCGCGTCCTTTCGTACGTCCAGGCCACCTGGCCCGCGGCGAAGCAGAGGTTCGCGAGCTGGACCAGGAGAACGCCGCCAATGATGGCGGAGTCGCCGATCGAGTGCCACACGAGGACTCCGGCGCCGGCAATGGAGAGGAGCGCGGCAACGGCGTACCTCGTCTTCCACGCCCTCGCGAAGACCGCGTCGATCAGGGCCACGAAGAGCGGCGTCGTGATCGTGAAGAGCGCGACCTCGTACGCGTGAAGGTGGGCGTACGACCTCTGGTAGAGGATGTACATGATGCCGAACTGCACCGCGCCAATGAGCGCCAGGCGGAGCACATGGAATGCGGTCAGGCCCCTCGGCCTGAAGAACGGAGCGAAGACGACGAGTGAGATCGCGAGCCTGAGGGTCGCGACGGCGGTGGGATCCAGGCCCCCCAGGCGCTTCACGAGGCCGAAGGAGAACGCCCAGACGAGCGATACAAGGAGAAGGAGGATCATCCGGGCTGGGTCAGACCCGGAAGATGGCGCCGAGCTTCTTGCCGAGGAGGATGCTGACTCCGGCAACCATCGTGCCCAGGAACAGCATGGCCCAGACCCCGAGGGCGCATGCCAGGTACTTGCCGTCACCGAGGAGCTGGAAGAGCTCGAGGATGGCCTTCGTGATCGGGAAATAGACCATCTTCTGCGCGAGGATGACCGAGTCGCTGACCTCGAGCATGGCGAAGGCGAAGGCCAGGAGGGCGCCTGCCATCAGGTTCGCCGCAATGAGGGGGAGCGTGACCTTGATCATGGCCCGGAGCGGCGAGGCGCCCATGTTCTCGGCCGCCTCCTCGAGCGTCACGCTCGTCTGCTGGAAGCCCGCGGCGGCGGAGCGGACGACGTAGGGCAGGCGCCTGATCGAGTAGGCGATGATGAGGAGCACCGTAGGGTTGTTGACCGGGTTGATGAAGTAGAAGAATCGTCCCTCCTGGGACATCGCGAGGTAGCCGAAGGCGAGCACGATGCCCGGGACGGCGAGCGGCATCATGGCGAGGAAGTCCAGGAGCTGGCGGCCCGCGATCTTCGAGCGGACGACGACATACGCGATCGCGATCCCGAGGAACACGTCCACCACGGTGGAGATGCTGGCGAACTTCAGGCTGTTTGCGATCGCCGGCACCGTCAGCTCGTGGCCGAGCGCCGCCCTGTAGTTGTCGAACGTGAAGCCCCTCGGCAGCACGCTGCCGTACCAGTCCTTGGACGAGGCGATGAGGACGACGCCGATGTGCGGGAGGATGGCGGCCAGAGTCACGCCCCCGAAGATCGCCGTGCACAGCCATGCGTTCATGCGCGGGATGGCCTTGGCACCGCCGGACGTCGTGGCCTTGGCCATCATGGCGTAGTTGTTGCGCCCGAAGACGCCCTTTCCCACGGCGTAGATGACGATCGAGCTCACCAGCATGACCGACACGAGCGTGTAGGGCAGGGGATTGCCGCCGATGTCCTTCAGGAGATAATAGATCTGGACGCTTGTCACGCGGTTGTAGTCGAAGACAAGCGGCGTCCCGAGCTCGGTGAAGACCCAGATGAAGACGATCGTCCCGCCGGCGAAGAGCCCCGGGTGGATCAGGGGAAGGGTGACCTTCCAGAAGCGGCGCAGGCCCGTGCAGCCCAGATTCTGGGCCGCCTCCTCCATGGCGGGGTCGATGTTGGCCAGGGCCGCGACTGCGTTAAGGTAGATGATGGGGTAGAGCGAGAGGGCCTCCACGAGCGCTATCCCCCAGAACTGGTTCGCCGCGAACCAGTCGAACGTCCAGCCGTGGGGCCTTAGGTGCAGGGCCACGATCAGCGCATTCACGGCGCCGTACTGCCCGAAGATCTGCTTGATGCCTATGGCGCCGACAAACGGCGGCAGGATCATGGGGACCAGGATCGCCGAGTTGAGGAAGCCCTTCAGCGGGAAGATGAACCTGTCCGAGATGAACGCCAGGGGCAGGGCGATCAGGAGGGCGAGCGTCGTTCCCGCGCAGGCGAGGAGGAACGAGTTGCGGAGCGCCGTCACGTAGGTCGCGTCGCTCAGCAGCGTCTTCAGGAAGCCGAAGGTCAGGTGCCCGTCGGAGTCGATGAAGCCGCCCTTCACGATCTGCAGCACGGGCCAGACAAAAAATACCGCGAAGAAGGCCGCGGTCACCAGGAAGACTAGCCGGGCCGTTGTCCGGGACATGGGGAAACCTAGCCTATGAGTGGAACGGCCAGATCTTGAAGAAGGACAGGAAGAACATCGCCGCGACCCCGTAGCCGATCGGCGTCACCTGCCTGGCCTTGCCCATCCCGACGTGGAGGAGCACCGAGCAGATGAGCCCGATGCCGATTCCCTGCGCTATGCTGAACGTGAGCGGGATGGCGAAGATGGTGAGGACGGCCGGGGCCGCGGTCTCGAAGTCGCTCATGTCGATCTCGACCACCGACTGCATCATGAAGATGCCCACGATGACGAGCGCCGGCGCCGTGGCGCAGGCGGGGATGGCGAGGATGAGCGGCGTGAGGAAGAGGGCCGCCAGCATGAAGATCGCGACCCAGATGGCCGTCAGCCCGGTCCTGCCGCCCGCCTCGACGCCGGAGGCGGACTCGATGTAGCTGACGACGGTCGATGTGCCGCAGAGGGCCGAGAGCATGGTCGCTATCGAGTCGGCCATGAGCGCCTTGCCGGCCTTGGGAAGCACGCCGTCGGCGTTCAGCAGGCCCGCGCGCTTGGAGACCCCGATCAGGGTCCCGATGTTGTCGAACATGTCGACAAGCAGCAGCGTGAAGATGAACGGAAGCGACGCCATGATCGTCTTGCCGGACTTCAGGAAGTTGAAGGTGAGCTTGAGGAACACCGGGGCCGCGGAGTGGGGCGCGTGGAAGATGCCGTCCTTCAGGTTGGTCACGTGGCCGCCCAAGCCGTCCGAGGTCACGAGGCCAACGAGAGTGATCGCAAGGATACCCAGGACAATGGCGCCGGGCACCTTCCGCGCGACCAGGAGGGCGGTCAGGATGATCCCGGCGAGGCAGAGCGCCGCCGGGCCCTTCGTGAAGTCGCCCGGCCCGACGTAGGTCGCGGCGTTCGGGATGATGACGCCTCCATGCTGGAGGCCTATGAAGGCGATGAAGAGGCCGACGCCGCAGGTGACCGCAATCTTTAGCCCCAAGGGGATCGAGGCTATGATCTTCTCCCGGACACCGGTCACGGAGAGGGCGAGGAAGATGATGCCGTTCACGAACACCATGCCGAGCGCCTCGCTCCAGGGAACGCCCCGGGCGAGCACGATCGTGAAGGTGAAGAAGGCGTTGATCCCCATTCCCGGCGCCAGGGCTATCGGGTAGTTGGTGAAGAGCGCCATGAGGGTCGTGGCGACCGCCGCCGTGATCGCCGTCACGGTCACGAGCGCCCCCTTGTCCATTCCAGTGTTCGCCAGAATCTCGGGGTTCACCGCGAGGATGTACGCCATGGCCGCGAAGGTCGTCAGTCCCGCCTGGAATTCCGTGAACTGCGACGTTCCGCGGGACTCGAGTTTGAAGAAGCGGGATATCATGCGCGCGTGATGCTCCGGTGTGTGTGAGGGATCCGGAAGGATCGTGCAACGCCAGTTTTTGGTTCTCATTTCGGGCCTTCCCCCAGACATTGGGCCCATGAATCCCGAATCAAAGCTGGCCGAGCTCGGCCTCACGCTTCCCCAGGCCCCGGCACCCGCCGGCAGCTACGTCCCGACGGTCCAGACCGGAAACCTCCTCTACTGCGCGGGCACGCTCCCGATGATCGACGGCAAGCTCACCCACGCGGGCCAGGTCGGCAAGGAGCAGACGGTCCAGTCGGGTGCAAAGGCGGCGGAGACCTGCGCCCTGACGACCCTCGCGAACGTGAAGGCCGCGCTGGGCTCGCTCGACCGCGTGGGCCGGATCGTATTCGTCAGCGGCTTCGTGAATGCCGTCGACGGATTCACCGACAGCCCCGCCGTCATCAACGGGGCGAGCGACCTGTTCCTGAAGCTCTTCGGCGAGGCCGGAAAGCACGCCAGGGCCGCCGTGGCCGTGAACGGCCTGCCCCGCGGCGCGACGGCCGAGATCCAGGTGGTCATCGAGGTCGCGAAATGAAAATGGCCGGCCTTTCGGCCGGCCATGAAATCTAACGGGCTCTCTTTAGCGCCAGTAGCCGCGGACGTAGATCCGGGCGTTTCCGCGGAAGGCGTAGCGCGGGTGGATCCAGACGGCGCCGGCATGCGGCGGGCGCTCGTAGTGGCCGCCCCTCCAGGCCCAGCGGTTGCCGTACCAGTGGTAGTAACCACCGATCCAGATGAAGCCGGGTCCCGGGGCGACGCCAACGACCTCGGCCTGGACCGGAGGCGGATCCTGGTCGACGACGACCTCGCCGGGCTGCTCGCTGTACACCACGGGCGCAGGGCGGACCGCGACGACGCAGCCCGACCCGAAGGCCAGCAGTGAACCGAGTACCGCGGCACCGGATACGACCCTGAGCAGCTTGATGCGCTTGTTGGAAGGCGAGCCTTCTGAGGTATTTGTGTTCATGATATGTGATCGATGAACATTAGACGCCCCAACGGCGCTTTGGTTACGAGATATTCTTGGCCAGGACGCGCGCGTTGCGGCCGCTGTCCTCGTACTGCTTGAGGCGGGCCTCGGGCAGCATCTCCTTCGTGCTCTCCTCGAATCCGCACACGTTGGTGAAGAACCCGAAGCTCTGCGTCGAAAGGGCTATGATCTTCTTCGCTCCGCGCTCCTTCGCCTGGAGGCACGCGAACTCCACCATCTTCTTTCCGATTCCCCTGTTGTGGTAGAAGGGCAGCACGTAGAGGGCGCCGACCTCGGCCGTCTCGGGCTGGTCCGGGTAGAAGATCAGGGTCACACAGGCTACGACGGCCTCGTCGACCTCGAAGAGGAAGTACTGGTCGATGTTCTTCTCGATCGCCTGCTGCGTGCGGTTGACGAGCTCCTCGCGCTTCACGGCGTTTCGCGTCAGGTTGTAGAGGAGCCTCGCGTCCCGGCGGCTGGCCTTGCGGATCTGCTGGTAGTCATTCCCGTAGACGAGCGAGCCCACGCCCTCGTTGGAGAAGATCTCGTTCAGCAGGCCGTCGAATATCGTACCGTCGACGATGTGGACCCGCGGCGTCCCTGTCTCGATCGCCTTTACGGCGTAGGTCGCCTTGCTCCTGCTCGACTCCGCGATCTTCTCGGGATGCTCCGTGAGGATGGTGCGCAGCGCGTCGACCGAGATCTCGTGCTTGACGGCGCCGTCGATCTCAAGCCCCGGGTTCGGCGCCAGGTAGATGATCTTCGTCGCGTGGAGCGCCTCGGCCACCTCGGCCGCGAGGAGGTCGGAATTCACCCGCAGCGACTTGCCGTCGGGCCCGAAGGCGAGGGGGGAGACGAGCGGGACCACCTGGCGCTCGATGAGCGCGTTGATGAGCTCCTTGTCGATGCGGTCGACGCGGCCCGTCAGCTGCTGGTCCACGCCCTTGATGATGCCGATCGGCACCGCGCGGACGGCGTTCGTGATGACGGCCTTGAGCGAGCTGCCGGTCAGGCCCTCCAGGATGATGTGCGAGACCCTCGAGGACGCGCGGATGCCAAGGTCCAAGGTCGCGGCGTCCGTGACGCCGGTCCCGTCGCTGTTCGTGATCGGCGTGTTGCGCAGCTTCGAGAGCTCGATCAGCTGGTGGCCGATGCCGTGGACGAGGACCACCTTGATGCCGAGGCTTCTCAGCACGGCGATGTCGACCAGGAGGTTCTGGAAGTTGTCGTCGGCGACGATCGAGCCGTCGATCGCGATCACGAAGATCTGCCCCTGGAACCTCGGGACGTACTGCAGGATGCCGCGGAGGTCCGTCGGTTTGATGGTCGTCGCGAGAGCGGTCGAGGGCGCTGCGGCGGGAGGCTGACCGTTTCCGGTGGTCATTGTGGTCTGGTTTTCTCTGGGAAGAGCGCCCCTACGTCAAGGGACCTGTGCTGTCCCCTGGCCCGTAGAACTCAGCGGACAACCAGGTCCCAGGACCTGGATGCCTGCTCGCCGACCAAGGTCACGCGGTATTTGCCGGGCTTGAGCGCGCCGGGCGGGATGTCGAGCCGGGCCGTCCCGTCGCGGTAGCGCGACATGAGTTGTCCATCAAGGTGCTCGAAGTCCGCGACGATCACGATCTCGCCCTCCCTCTCGTAGATGTGGGCTCCCGAGAGCTGCCTCTTGTTGTCCTGGAGGGAGTAGGAGAGGTCGACCGGGTAGTCTATGCCGGAGACGGCGGTCGGCGCCGCGGAGGCCGACTGGATCTGCGTCGCCATGAGCGGGGTCTCAATGAGCGTCTTCTTGAGCTCGGCCGGCAGTCCGCCCGCGGAGGGCATGGTAGAGCCGCCCGCGTCGGGCGAGCCCTCGACCGGCCGGCTGGCATCGATCGTGATGCGCTTGTAGCCCGCCTTGAGCAGCCGGATCACTTCCGCCCGGTCCCGGATGTCGCCGTAGGGCGCGAAGGCCGGGCCCTTCTTCCTGTAGTGCAGCGTCAGGTAGGTGTAGGCCGGGATGAACAGGACGATGGCCAGCACGATCCACTTCATGCTCCATGGTTTGCGGTCCTTGCGTGGTGCGGTCATTTCGTCCGTGAAGGGCAAAACGGACGGGGGCAATTGGCAACAAACGTTTTCGCGTGTTGCCAATGGGCCGCACAGTTTCTTGGCTAGCCAATCTCAATGAAACTTTGGTCGCGCTACTTCATCCCCACGCTCAAGGAAAGCCCGTCCGACGCGGAGATCGCGTCACACAAGCTGCTGATCAGGGCCGGCCTTGTCCGCAAGCTGGGCGGCGGGCTCTACACCTACCTTCCCCTGGGACTGAGGGTCATGCAGAAGGTGTCCGCCATCTGCCGCGAGGAGATGGAGCGCTCGGGCTCGATCGAGCTCTCGATGCCGCAGATCCACCCGGCCGAGTTCTGGGCCAACGGCCCGCGATGGGGCCCGGTGAGAGAGATCATGTTTCGCGCGGACAGCGCGGGCGACGGCAAGCGGCCGCCGCGCGAGCCGGAGTACGTCCTCGGGCCGACGCACGAGGAGATCATCACCCCGCTCATCAAGACCGAGATCACGAGCTACCGGGACCTTCCGAAGAGCTTCTTCCAGATCGGCACCAAGTTCCGCAACGAGATCCGCCCGCGCTTCGGCCTCATGAGGGCCAGGGAGTTCGTCATGATGGACGCCTACACCTTCGACGTGGACGACGACGCGGCCGTCAGGAGCTACATGTCGGTCAAGGCCGCCTACGAGGCGTTCTTCAAGAGGATCGGCGTCCAGGCGATCTGCGTCGAGGCCGACACGGGCGTCATGGGCGGCAGCTTCTCGCACGAGTTCATGGTCCCGGCCGAGGTGGGCGACGACGATCTCTTCTACAACGAGGAGAGCGGGTACTCCGCCAACAGGGAAAAGGCGCGGAGCACGCTCGTCCCGGCGGATCTGGTAGATGCCCCGGCCTCGGGCGCCCTTGAGGAATTTCCGACCCCGGGCATCGTGACGATCGCGGCGCTAGAGGCCGCCCCGTACAACGTCGCGGCGGACACCCAGTTCAAGACCCTGGTCTTTATCGGCGACGGCAAGCCCTTCCTGGTCGTCCTTCGCGGCTGCGACGAGCTGGAGGAGGCCAAGCTGGGCTCCCTCGGCTTCTCGCTCACCCGCCCGGCTACCCCGGAGGAGATCGAGCCCGTCATGGGCGCTAAGCCGGGCAGCCTCGGCACGGTCAAGGGCACGATCAAGGACCCCTCGGCCTTGGCCGGGGTCTTTGGCGACCACGCCATCAGGCTCGTCGGCAATGGCACGACCGGCGCCAACCGGGACGGCGTCCACATCCGCAACGTCAACGTCTCCCGCGACCTGGCCATCACCACGTTTGGCGACTTCCGCAGGGTCAAGGCCGGCGAGCCCGACCCGGTTGGCGGCCGCCCGCTCAAGGTGCGCCGCGGCATCGAGGTGGGCCATATCTTCAAGCTGGGCACCAAATACTCCGAGCGGATCGACGCCCACTACACCGATGACAAGAAGGAGAACCACCTCTTCGTCATGGGCTGCTACGGCATCGGCATCAGCCGCACCATGCAGGCGGTCATTGAGCAGAGCCACGACAAGGACGGCATCGTCTGGCCCTGGGCCATCGCCCCGTTCCAGGTCCTGATCACGCTCCTGGACCCCCAGGACGCGGAGGCCATGGGCATTGCCATGAAGCTGGCCGAGGCGGCCGACAAGGCCGGGGCCGACGTCCTGGTCGACGACCGGGCCGAGCGCCCGGGCGTCAAGTTCAAGGACGCCGACCTCCTGGGGATACCGCTGCGGTTCACCGTGGGCGGCCGGGGAATCAAGGAAGGTATTGTCGAAATGAAGTGGCGCCACAGCCCGGAAACGGTTAAGGTGCCCCTCAATGAATCGGAAGCCCGGGTTGAGGCCGCGGTCCGCGAGAAGTCCTGACAAAGGTCCGGGTCCCCTTCACGCCCGTGGCTGAGTCCAGATCCCATACGCGCACGGACGCCCGTGCCGCCACCGAGGTTCAACTTCAGGACGGCTGGCGCGTCGTCGTCCTGAACGACCCGGTCAACCTGATGTCCTACGTGGTCATGGTCTTCAAGAAGGTGCTGGGCTTCGACGAGACGAAGGCCAGGAAGCATATGCTCGAGGTCCACGAGCAGGGCCGCTCGGTCGTCTGGATCGGCCACAGGGAGACCGCCGAGGCCCATGTCTTCACGCTCCAGCAGTGGCACCTGACCGCCGTCCTCGAACCTGATGAAGCGCGTTGAGGTCAAGCTGAGCCTGCCGGTGGTGGCCCCGCTCGTTGACCTGATCCGCGAGCTGACGATCGACCTCGAGCGAAGCCTCGCCGCGCCGCAGGCCCTCCATGACCTGGACCAGGACTTCCGCGGCGCCTGGATCGGCGAGCTCCTCGAAGGGCAGAACGGCGACCTTCGCTCCCTGCTGTCCCTCTTCGACGGGGAGTTCTTCACGGTGGGCGTGATCGCCTTCGACGAGAAGAACGCCGAGCCGATCGTGCGCGCCTGCACGGCGCTGCGCCTGAAGCTGCGGGAGAGCCGGCTCAAGGCGCTGGGAGACGAGTCGCTCGAGACGGGCGACGTCGAGATGGAGGGCCTGGACGAGACGACGAAGACGGCCTTCATGTGCTACCTCTTCCTCGCGACCGTGCAGGAGCTCATCATCCAGCACCTGGATTCCACCATCCTCGGCCTCTGACATGATGCTGAGCGCCTACGAGAAGCTGGGAGGGATCGTCTGGATCCCGCGCATGCTCCGGAAGATCCGGCTTCGCATGGAGGGGAAACTGCCCGAGGGGTTCCACGAGAACCTGGGCAAGGGCTTCGACTGGAGGTGCGTCACGTTCCTCGGGGTGAAGTACGAGGACGTGGTGGCCAAGGTGGAGAAGGGCGCCTCGGACGAGGAGATGCTCTCCTGGATCAAGGCCACCGGCTCTAATCCAAGCGACGCGCAGGTTCTCATCTGGAATGAATACCTGATCAAGCGTGGCTGGAGGGACACCGACCAGCCGCCGGAGAAGTTCCGGGACTACAAGAGCAAGTACGGCCTGGGGCACCGGGACGACATCATGACCTACTTCGACTTCTACGAGGTCGACGAGGGCAGGAGGCCCTAGACGGCGCGGCTCGGGGCTAGTGTCTCGATGAGGTCGCACGCCCTCGCCTCGGACGCCGCGGAGTTCACCTTCGGCGCCAGCGCCTGGCACCGCGCGCGGATCTCGGGCGAGCCCAGCAGTTCGGCTATCGTGCGCTTGGCGTAGCGGAAGCCGAAGCGGCGCTGGGTCGTCCCGAAGCCGATCCCCATCTTCTCGATGCGGGCCCCATTGTCCGGCTGGTCGTGCGCATTGGCGACCACGAGCTGCGGGACGCCGGCCTTCGCCGTCTGCGCGAGGGTCCCGATGCCGCCGTGGTAGACCACGGCCGCGCAACGCGGCATGACCGAGCTGAAGGGAAGGTAGGGGAAGGCCTTGATGCCCTCCGGGAGCGTCTCCGGCAATTGGTCGGGGAAGTTTGTCACCAGCATCGCCCGCACGCCAAGGGCTTCGCAGGCCTTGACCGCGGTCCTGAAGAACTCGGTCCTGTCCATGGCGGCGGAACCGGGGGTCACGAGGATCGGCGCCGGCCCGGAGGCGAGGAAGCGCTCGGCCTCGGCGTGCGCCTCGGGCACGCCGCCGGCATCCTGCAGGATGAATCCCGTCAGCTTCGTGTTGGGCGGCCAGTCCGGCTGCCTCGGGGCGAACCACTCCGGGAAGAGCCCGAGGACAAGCTGCGGGGAGTTCATGTAGTCCCCGAAGACGCCCTTGACCGGGGCGAGCCCGAGCTTGCGGCGGAAGCCGTTGAGCGCGGGCCCGGCAAGGCGGTCGCCAAAGAAGGTGTCCAGGATCCAGAAGATGCCCCTCTTCAGAACAAGGGCCTTGTCCGGGCCCATGTCGAAGGGCCCGAGGATTCCATTGTCGAAGTGGCTGCGGATGACGAGCGGCTGCAGGTGGAGGGTGGCGGTTGGCACGCCCAGCTTCTCCTGGGCCACTCGGGCGCCGAGGCAGAGGCTTGTCGCCGCGACCACGGCGCCGGGGCCGCGGTGCTTCTCAACGATCGTGTAGAGGCGCTCTATATTGGGCACCACGGCGCCTTCCATGATGCTCGCGAATCCGCGGCGAGGGTGCCAGAGCCTGGGGTCGCTCATCATGGCTTCAGCCTCGTACTTCGTGCCCAGCGCCGTGAACTCCAGGCCGCAGGAGCGTATCTGTTGCTCGAAGAGCTCGTTCGTCGCCACTGTCACCTTGTGGCCCCTTGAGCGGAGCGCGCGGCCGAGGCCCACGACGGGGTTGACGTCGCCCGAGCTGCCAATCGTGGCGAGCAGGATTCGCAAGGGCATACTTGACGGTGGGGCCACTCCCCACAGACTCAATACCAGACACCCTGCAGTGTTCGAGGTGCTTTCAATAACTGCTCTTTGCCTTGGAAACATTACGGGAGCCAAACCCGTCGCGAGAGATGCTAGGCCGTAAACCGGAAAGCAAAAAGCGCGGCGGAGGCGCCCACCTTGACTTAAAAAGGTCCTGAGCCTTTGGGCATACGGCACAAGCGGGGTGTCTATCTTTTTTTCCTAAACCCCACACGATGTCCCAGACCGCCCTCCTGATCACCCACCTGAGCGCCATCTTCGTGCTTCTGGGCTACACGTTCTACGCCTTCGGGGCGCCCGCCGAAACCAAGCGCCGGGTCATGATGATCACGGGCACCGCGATCCTGGTCGTCCTGCTGACGGGCGGCGCGATGCTCGGCAAGCTGCACCTGGGCTTCCCGGGCTGGGCGACCGTCAAGCTCGTATGCCTGATCGGCCTGGGAGCCATGGGGAGCTTCGCCTACAGGCGCCGCGCCCAGGCGGACGTCTACATGCTCCTGACCTTCGCCCTCGCGATCACTGCGGTCGTGATGGTCTACGTCCGTCCCTTCTGAGGGCCCAGGCCGAAATGGACGGCACGATCTGTGGCGTCTGGATCGACGCGGACGGCGTGGCGCATGTCTGCCTTGGGACGCCTGAAGGCGGCCGCAAGGAGACGACAATGCCCTTCGAGCCCTTCGCCTGGCTGGCCTCGAACCCGATCGAGGGATCCGTAGCCGGGATTGAGATCGAGACACTGGCCGGGACCGCGGCCTTGGGGGTCCTCGCCCGCGCCAAGACCCTCGACGCCTTTGACGGGTTCGTCCGCACGGCCAAGGAGTCGGTCGCGGTCGACGCCCTGCGGCCCCTTGAGAGCCAGTTCCTCCTCCAGCACAGGGCGAGGCTCTTCGGCGACTTGAGCTTTGCGAAGCTGAGGCGCTGCCAGGTGGACATCGAGACGGCGTCGGCCGACGGCGGCTTCAGCGACGCCGAGAAGCCCGAGGACCGCGTTCTCGCGATCGGCATGAGGACGGGAGGCAAGAGCAAGCTCCTCCTCCTCGAGGCCATGAGTGACGAGGCGGAGCGCAAGCTGCTCCTCGCATTCAACGCAGAGCTGGCTGCGACCGATCCCGATGTCATCGAGGGCCACAACATCTTCAAGTTCGACTTGGACTACCTCAGGCTGCGCTCGCGCCGCATGAAGGTGCCGTGCGCCTGGGCCCGCTTCGGCCAGAAGGCGACGTTCCGCAGCAGCAAGCTCAAGGTCGCCGAGCGCTGGATCGACTTCCCGCGCTGCGACCTGCCGGGAAGGGCCGTCATCGACACCTACCTCCTGGCGCTCCTGAACGACATCTCCTCCCGCGAGCTCAATTCCTATGGGCTGAAGGAGGTGGCGATCCACTTCGGCATCACCGAGGAGGAGAGCTCGGAGCGAACCTACATCGTGGGGAGCAAGATAGGGGAGGCGTTCGTGAACGACCGCCCCAGGTTCTGCGCCTACCTTGAGGACGACCTGAGGGAGACGCAGGGCCTCGGCGATCTGCTGCTGCCGACCTACTTCGAGCAGTCGAGGGCCTTCCCGATCCCGCTCCAGGAGGCGACGCTTCGCGGCACGACGGTCAAGATAGACCTCCTCTTCCTGGAGGAGTACTACCACGCGAGGCAGTCCTGCCCGCAGCCCCCTGAGATCCGGCCTTTCGACGGCGGCTACACGCGCAGCTTCAACGAGGGTGTCTTCAAGCATGTGCTCCACTTCGACGTGGCGTCGCTGTACCCGAGCCTGCTGCTCAACATCGGCAGGAACCCCGGCAACGACACGCTGGGAGTCTTCGTGCCGCTCCTTCGCCGGCTCCTGGAATATCGCCTGAAGTACAAGCAGATCGCCCGCACCTCCAAGTCGGACGAGGAGAGGGCGGAGGCCCAGGCGAGGCAGTCGTCCTACAAGATCCTCATCAACTCCTTCTACGGCTATCTCGGATTCTCGGGCGCCCGCTTCGGCGACGGAGAACTCGCTGCCGAGGTGACCCGCCGGGGCAGGGAGCTCCTGCAGAGCCTGATCGACGAGTTCGCGAGGCACGGCTGCGCGATCCTCGAGGCCGACACGGACGGCATCTACCTCTCGTCCGCGGAATACTTCGACAAGCCCGAGGAGCTGCTGGCCAAGGTGGTCCCGATCCTGCCGGCGGGCATCGAGCTGGAGTTCGACGGCCGCTACGACGGGATGTTCTGCTACAAGGCGAAGAACTACGCGCTCCTGGAGGACGGAAAGGTCACGCTGCGCGGCAGCGCGCTCCGCTCCCGCGGGATCGAGCCCTACCTGAAGCGCCTGACGGACACCCTGATCGACTATCTCCTTGGCGTCTCGGACAAGTCCCCGGTCGGGATCGTCGAGGAATACCGCAAGAAGCTGGGGGAGCGCTCGCTCGTCGTGGCGGAGATCGCGAAGGGCGAGGTCCTGAGCATGAACCCCGACGCCTACGAGCGCTTCATTGCCGGGGGCGGCAAGCCGAGGCGGGCGTCGGCCGAGGCGGCGCTGCAGATGTCGCCGCGACCCAAGATGGGCGAGCGGGTGACCTACTTCATAACGCCGAAGCAGAAGGGGAAGACGAGCGACTGGCAGCGGGCCAAGCCCGTCGAGGCCCACCACCCGCTGGAGGCGCCCTACGATCCCAAGCACTACACGGACAAGCTCGACGACTGGTTGGAGCGCTACGGGCGCTTCCTTGGCGTCAAACCGACCCCGGAGGGTTTCGACCCAAACCAGGGCGAGCTGCTCTAGCCGGGCTTTCGGGTGCTACCGCATCTCGTATCCCGGCCTCACGCGGCGGCGGTGGAGAGAAACGCGCGCGTCTCCGCGAGCACCCGATCCTGGAAGGCGGGGTCGCGAGCTTGCTCCGATCCCTGCATCGGCCGGCCTGCTTGATCGTAGTAAATGCCGGTCCCGCCATTCTGATTTGTTACAACGCTCGTGATGACGCGCGCCGCGCGGTCGGGCGTGCTGCGGTAGCGGCGGAAAGGCGGCAACCGTGTGATGATGTGGCCAAACAGGAAACGCATGAAGCCGTTTGCGCCCCCCAGGCCGGTCGCCGGATTAATGCCCGGCTCAATCGCATTGACGCGCAGCCGCGGCAGTGCCCGGGCCAGAGCCAAGGCCGCGGCCAGGTTGCATTGCTTGGACGTCGCGTAGGCATCCATCCCCGAGATCTTGGATCCGGGCGACTCCCATTCGCCGCGCGCGCTGGCCGCCGCCGAAATATAGCGGCCGCCGCGCAATCGCATGACTTTGACCGTCGGCCGCTCAGGGTCCTCAATGCCGGAAGCCACGAAAACGACGTTTGCGCCATCCGGAAGATGCGGCACGAGCGCCTCCGTCAGGGCGAACGGACCAAGGTGGTTGGTCGCGAACGTCATGTCCCATCCCAATGCGTTCTGACGCGCCTTGGTGAGCATAACGCCGGCGTTGTTGAGGATGCCGGTAATCGGTAGGTCGAGGGCGATGATCTCCTCGGCGGCGCGCCGGACGTTTGCGGGATCGCTAAGATCGCAGACGACCGCGAAGGCCTGCCGGCCCAAGTGCTCAATTTGCTTTCGGACGTCCTCGAGCTTGCGGCGATCGCGGCCCACCAGGATCACGGTTCCGTGCGCGGAAAGCTCGATCGCGGCACAGCGGCCGATTCCGGAAGTAGGCCCAGTGACGACGTACGTGTCGGGTTTTGGGATAATCATGGTGTTTGAATGTCTGAGTAGTCAGTCAGTTAATGGTTATTGTTCGGGCGATCATTGCGGCGGCGGCCGGCGTTTCTCCTGCGCGAAACTAAGCGATCATTCGCCACACCGCCTCGAAGCCGGCGCGACTATGCGATTTGGCATTCGCCGGATCCTGGAGGACGAAATTGACCGTCGCGTCCATGGCGGCATTCAGCAGGCCCACGACGAGGCCAAACGGGGCGGCGCGCATGGGGCCGTTCTTACGACACCGCGCCAGAACCTCGGAGACGCCGGCCATCGCCCGCTGGCCGGTCGCACGGCTGGTTTCCGTGATCTCGTCGGAAACGGTGAGCTGCGCCAGCGTTCGGCGCTTGTCCGGAGCAGCCACCGCCCAGCGCAGCGAGCCGGACCACATGCTGGCCATCTGATCACGGATATCCTTCTCGGTCGGAATACCGGCCAATGCCGCCAGCGCCGTCTCCGTCTTGAGTTCGACGTAGAGCTGATTCAAGAGGTCCGCTTTGGTGTCGAAGTAGGTGAACAAGGACCCGTTGGAGATGCCGGCCTCCTTCGCGATCAAGGCGGTCGGCGCACTCAGCCCTTGGGCCGCAATGACACGGGTGGCCGCCGCCATGATCGCATTGCGCCGGTCCTCATTCTTGGGTCTCGCCATGTGCAATTCGTATAAAGGAGTGTCTAGTCAGTCAAATATTTTCGTCCGGACTCCGGTTCGGTCGCAGAAGGGAAGCGTCAAACCGAGTTGCCGACTCTACCAGGCTGCCTCGCGGCACACCCGGTTTCAGGTTTGATCGTCGGGCTCTGGGGGGACAGCTTCGTCTCTATTCCCAAGGCGCTCCCCACCGTCCCCGAGTTCCTCGCCGCCCTGCCCGCCGACCGCCAGGCGACGGTGACGGCCGTGCACAAGGCCATCCGCAAGGCCGCTCCGAAGCTGGCGCCGTTCATCCGGACGGGCATGGGGCCCTCGCCCCTCATCGCCTACGGGAGCTACCGCTACCGGTCGGGCAGCGGCAAGGAGGGCGAATGGTTCCTGGTCGGCCTCGTCCCGGGCAAGACCGCCTACAGCCTCCACATCTGCGTCGGCGGCAAGGAGGGCTACCTCGTCGAGCAGCACGCCAAGGAGCTCGGCAAGGTGAAGGTCGGCCGCACCTGCATCAACTTCAAGAAGCTCGAGGACCTGAACCTGGCCGCCGCGATGGCGCTCGTGAAGCAGGGCGTGAAGCTCGGCGGCGTCAGCGCCGTCTGACTCAGGCCGACTTGGCGGCGGCGCTCCGGGCCACCACCCAGTCGATCGTCGCGGCGTCGTTGTCGCCGTTGCGCCAGACGACGCCAAGGAACTCGGACGGCAGGATGTCGTGGGCCTTGAAGAAGCGCCGGTCGCCGCCGCAGCAGTACATGAGGCTCGGGGGCAGTTCGCCCTTCAGCTTCGCCTTGGCCTTCGGGATGATCCGCGGCAGCCAAGCGATGCCCTTGGCCTCGGCGTCCTTGGGCGGCATCTTCGACTCGTCGAGGACGACCTTGGAGGCCACGCCGTGCTGCACGTTGAGGAAGTAGTTGTGGCGCGCCGACTCGATAGTGACGGCGTGTCCGAATCCGGGCTCGCCGCCAGAGTTCTCGTCCTCGGCGTAGTCGTACATGTGCTGGGGTGTGATGCCGTTCGTGGCCAGCCACTCCACCTCTGCCTTGTCGTAAAGGCCGGAGGCGCTCCTCGTGCCCGAGGCGTACGCCTTGACGGCCTTGTCGTAGAGTTCCTTAAGCTTGGCGGGGAAGTTGTAGTTAATCATGCGTCGTTGGGTTTAGCGGTGCGGGCCTGAAGTCGATGATCCGCTTGAACCGGTCGACCTTGTCGACCACGACGTCAAGTCGGCCGTTCAATTCGTATCTCTGGTGCTTTCGCCTGCCGACGAGGGCGTTGCCCTCCTGGTTCAGCTGGAAGTAGTCGCCGCCCAGGGCGTCCATCGAGACGAAGCCGAAGGTCATGGACTCGACGAGCTCGATGAAGAACCCGTGCCGGCGCACGTCGGTGATGATGGCGGCGAAGGCCGTCTTCTTCTTCTTCGCGAGTTCCCGCTCGAAGAACTCGAGCAGCTTGATCTTCACGCTCTCGCGCTCGGCGTCGGAGGAATTGACCTCCGTGAGGCTCAGGTGCTCGGCCAGCTGGTTGACGCCGCGGATGTCGTGGGGGACCGGCCCCCTGACAAGGTAGGACTGCAGTACCCGGTGTACCACGAGGTCGGAGTACCGGCGGATGGGGGAAGTGAAGTGGGTGTAGTCCTTCTTGTGGAGGCCGTAGTGGCCGTCCGGGCTCGCCAGGTAGCATGCCTTCTTGAGGCTCCTCAGGAACTGCGTCCTCAGCGTGTAGCCCTGCGGGTGCGTCTTCAGGATCTTGAGCAGCTTCACGACCTCCTCGCGCCGGGTCAGGTCGCCCACCTTGATGCCAAACGTCGCCACGAACTGGCGGTAGTCATTGAGCTTCTCGGCGTCGGGCTCGTCGTGGACACGGTAGAGGGAGGGAAGCTTCTGCGTGCGGGTCAGGCGCGCGACGGCCTCGTTGGCCGCGAGCATGAACTCCTCGATCAGCTGGTGGCTCTCGTCCTGCTCAATCCGCTCCAGGCGGTCGGCATAGCCCAGCGGGTCGACGAAGATCTTCGTCTCCGGCATGTCCAGGTCGAGGCTGCCATGTGCCATGCGCTCCTTGCGCATGGAGCTCGCGATACGCCAGAGGGCGCGGATCCACGACTGGAGGTCCTCGAGCTCCCAGTCCTCGAGCTCGCGCAGCGCTCGGCCGGTGGAGCCGGTCTGGTGCTTCGGGGGCACCGGCATGGCGCGGATCTTCTCAAGGTTGTCCTCGAAGAGGAGCGCGTAGGCCTGCTTGTAGGTCAGGCGCTTTCGGCTGCGGATGACGGTGTTGGCATACTGGGTCTCCTTGATGCGGTTGTCCGGACCGAAGGTGAGGAAGACCGCCTTGCAGAGGCGGTCCTGCGCCTCGACGAGCGAGCAGAGGCCGTTCGAGAGCTTCTCGGGCAGCATCGGGATCACGGTGCCTACGAGATAAGTCGAGTTGCCGCGGGTGCGGGCCTCGCGGTCGATGGCGGTGCCCGTCTTCACATAGGTGGAGACGTCGGCGATGTGGATGCCGACCCTCGTGTTGCCGCCTCCCACGTCCTCTATAGAGAGGGCGTCGTCGAAGTCCTTCGCGTCGTCCGGGTCGATCGTGAAGACCGGCAGCTTGCGGTAGTCGAGGCGGCCCTCGATCTCCTTCGCGCCGACGTGGCTCGGGATCGCCGCAGCCTCGCGCTCGACGTCTGCCGGGAAGTTGGGCTCAAGCCCGTGCTTGATGAAGATGCCGAGGAGCTCGGCCCTGGGCTCGTGGGTGCGGCCGAGACGCTCGACGATCTCGCCCATCAAGGGCTGCTCGCGCCGGCGCCACTCGCCGAGCTTCACGAGCACCTTGTCGCCCGGGTGGGGCGGGGGAGTGAGCGTGGAGCGCGAGGGATCGGAGACCGCGATCTCGTAGACGAAACGCGGGTCGTCGGGGACAACGAAAAAATTGCGTCCTTCGCGGCGCAGGTCGCCGACAATGGAGCTTCGGGCCCGCTCGAGGATCTCGCTCACGCGGCCGACCCTCTCGCCGGGCCGCTTGCCCTCGACGCCCCTGTAGATGCGGACCATCACGGTGTCGCCCGGAAGGGCGACGCCGGTATCGTCCGGAGCAATCTGTATGGAGGGCTCGTCGCGCTTTCCACCGACGATCACGAAGGCGGATCCGCCTGCCCTGAATTGTATTACGCCTTTGACTGAGTCATCGGCCTTGGGACCCTTTGGGCCCGGCTTGGTATTTGACATTTCTTAACGGGACCCGCGCTCGGCGAGTCAACCGAACCCATCATCCTCCAGTTTCGGGCAATTTGCGAGAGCATTACGCCGATGGGTGTTTTCCCCATCGATATTCGCTCTATTGCCCTTGAGAAGGCGGCTCCTTTTGGGCATCAAACGCAATGGCCGTGCGAAAACTTTGTCTGATGGCGGTCGCCGCGGGGGTAGCCAGCCTTCTGGTTGTGCCGGCTGTAATGGCCCAGGCCGTCTGGGTGGGAAACACCACGACCTACTTCCAGGCGTCGAACTGGTCGGGCGACGTGCTGCCGCCGAACAACGGTACCTCGACGCTCAACCTTCCTTCGCCGAACGCGGTCACGACCCTTTACATCAGCGCGAACGTCAATGTCGCGGGCCTGGCTTTCACCGGGACGGGCTACTCGAGTTACAGCTTCGACCAGAACTACTCGACCGGAGCGACCTTGACGATCGGAGCGGGCGGAGTCGTGCCGGTGGCGGGCCTGAGCGCTTATGAGTCATTTGGCATCCCCGTTGTCCTCTCCGCGAACCAGACGTGGGACGGCACGGAGGGTTTCGTCGTCGCCTACAATGGGGTCTCGGAGACCTCGGGCGCTCCGAAGACGCTGACGACGATTGGAACCGTCTACCTGCTTGGCTCCGGTACATTCACGGGAGGCGTCAATGTCACGAACGCCGGCTACCTGAACGTCGAGGGCTCGGCGACGGGCACGGGGCTCATCACGCTTTCCAACGACGCCACGCTCAATTCGTATTACGGCACCTCGGTGCTGCCGAACGCCCTGACACTTGCC
>Ga0302320_10010157_pt1 | contig 20135 bp, 21 predicted proteins | sample Bog_T0_3_FD_202130 | JGI IMG/M metagenome (GOLD analysis project Ga0302320, IMG submission 202130) | Peat permafrost microbial communities from Stordalen Mire near Abisko, Sweden - Bog_T0_3 | ecosystem: Environmental > Terrestrial > Soil > Wetlands > Peat | place: Sweden: Abisko, Stordalen Mire...
GGACCCCGCCGCTTTTGGCCTTTACCTGCGCGAAGCTGGCCTGATGCTCCGCCGCACTCGTATGGACGTCAGACGCGAACTGAAGCCCGTCACGGTCGTCCCACACACCATAGAAGCCGATCCAGCAGTCATTAAGAAGATGGAAGGGAAGGCCGTCGATCTGGCGCGGCTGGTACTGCAACAGAATGAGGATTTCAAAGGCCAGAAGATGCAGGCGTCCGGTGAATTCAACATGCGAATGCGGCAAGCGACGGGTATAGCAAAAGCGCCATTCGCCGCTGAATTTGTGAAATTTCTGCATGAAGAGAGCGGTGAGAAGATCGTCCTCTTCGCTTGGCACCGGGAAGTTTACACGATCCTAATGGAGCAATTGAAACACCTCAAGCCGGTGATGTACACGGGATCTGAGACGGCGGCGCAGAAGGAAGCGTCCCGGCTGGCTTTCGTGGAAGGGGATTCCCAGGTGTTGATCATCAGCAATCGTTCCGGCATGGGCCTGGATGGCTTGCAAAGCGTGTGCCGGATTGGCGTTATTGTGGAGTTGGATTGGTCGCCAGCGGTCCACATTCAAAATACCGGTCGCATCCACCGCGACGGGCAGGATGAGCCGGTCATCATGTATTATTTGATCGCCGATTCCGGCTCCGATCCGGTTATCTCAGACATCCTCGGCATCAAGAAGCAACAGTTGGAGGGGATCAACAGCCCGACGCCGGACTTGATTGAGTTGTTGCAGGTGGAATCCGACTACGTGAAAAGGCTAGCCCAGGATTTCTTGCGGCGGCGCGGCGAGGAGGTTACGGTTACGGTAGATGCGCCATTGTTTTAGGTGGGCCATTCTGTTTATGTGCGGCGTGGCTCTTGGATCGATCTACGATTTTCAACCCGCCACCGCTCATGAGGACATCATGATGAAGCGAACATGGGACTGCCGGGGATGGCTCGCGCAAGCGGGTGAGAGCGCCGATGAGAACTTCAAGAGGAACGATTGCGCTTCATTACAGTTGGCGATAGGACGATAAGGGCGGCTGGAAACGGGCTACACTAAAAAGTACGATTTATGAAAGTGAACGAAAACATGCCCCCGCGCATTGCCGCGCTAGAACGGGATCATCGGGGGTATCCAATCCCCTGGAACGTGCTGCGCGCCGATGACGGGACACCGTTGTTCACAATCAATGATGATCGAAAACATTGGCGTGCCATCCGTGAAAGGATATGTCCAATTTGCGGTGTGCGTTTGGGTCGCTGGTTATGGTTTGTAGGCGGCCCCCTTTCAGCCTTTGATCCGAATGGATGGTATTTAGATCTTCCTGGGCACGTAGAGTGCTTGGAATACGCCCTAGCAACGTGCCCTTACCTTGCCGCCCCCCAATACTCAAAACGCCTTTATGTGATCGATCCGGCCAAGTTACCGCAGGGGCTACCAATACTTCTTGATGAAACGTTGATTCCCGAACGTCCAGTGGTATTCGTGGTAGTGACAGGTTCAGGGATCGAATATCGGGATCGCGGGTTGCTTCTCCCATACGTCAGACCGCGCCGCCCTTTACTTGAGTGGCGATTCTGGAGACACGGGGAGAAGATCGATGAGCAGGAGGCAAGACAGTGGATATCTTCGTCTTTGGATCAAATCTAGGCGGTCGCCACGGCAAGGGCGCGGCGCTATACGCCCTTCACCACCACGGTGCTGTCTATGGGCAAGGGATTGGTCTCCAAGGCAGCAGCTATGCGATACCCACCAAGGATGCCGGGTTGCACCCGCTGCCGCTTGATGAGATCAAAGCTCACGTCGAGAAGTTCCTGGCCTTTGCAAAAGCCAGCCCCATGATGAGGTTTCAGGTAACAGCGGTCGGTTGTGGTTTGGCAGGTTACACGCCGGATCAGATCGCACCCATGTTCAAGGGCGCTCCAAGCAACTGTGATCTCCCGGTTGAGTTTGTGTGCGCATCGGAGCGTGATGGAAAATGATAATCACCAAACCAAAGTGTGCGTGATTTCGGCCAATCTGGGCGGTATTGATGCCGACGCCATGTCACTTCACGTAACACAGGAGTTGCCCGTTGGCTGGACGGTCGATCACTTTCATTATGACTCGTCCAACGTCACGCTCAGAACGGTCATCCACCCCCGGATGCAAGCCAAGCTCTACAAAATGTACGGGTGGGAACTTCATCCTGGGTACGACTACTATATCTGGCTTGATGCTGCCTTTCTGATCTCCTCAATGTTTACCGTGCGCTGGATGGTTGAGTCTTGTGGTCAAAAACCCGATAGCCATCTTCCGGCATCCAGACCGAAGCACGGTTAAAGCGGAGGTGGACTTTTGTTTGGATGGAATACGCCGGGGAGATTCTTACTTGACGGCCCGGTATGCTAGTGAACCCCTGGCGGAGCAAGTGAGTCATTACCTCAACGAACCGGCGTTCGACGATTCGTCTTTATTCGCGGCTGGGGCTTTTTGTTACCGCCCAACCACCGCCGTAAAGTCCATGCTCAAGGATTGGTACCTAGAATCCTACCGTTGGTCCTGCCAAGATCAACTATCTCTCCCCGTAGTGATGCAGCGCCACGGTATAACTCCCTCTTTGTTTGACGCTGATCAGTTGAGCAACCCCTACCTGACATACCTTGGACACGTACTAAGATAATTCCTTGTTTCACATGCACCTATTTCCGGTATTAACGGAGAGAGGTGTTGTTGGATGCCGCGATCTAAGTTCTATGATTTTAAGTTGGGCGACCTTTTTTTCATCAAGAGTACTCTGTGCCGGAAGACATCGGTCATAACTTACGTCGTGACTGGCTCAGATGAGTTCATTGGCGAACTCAGTTACGACCCGGTCATCGATGCCCACATCAAGACGCAAGAGGAGTTCGCCGCCGCGACCATTCCTAAGCCGGTCGTTCCTGAAACGGCAGCGGAATCACCGGTAGCGCCTGAGCGAAAAGCCAAAGCAAAGAAGAAGGCAAAGAAGGCCGCGCCTAAGAAGGAGAAAACGAAAAATCGCTAATGCCTGACGTCAATAGGTTTTGTTGTTCATTGCCTGCGTGCTCCTTATGACGTTTACGTTGGGCGACTTGTTATCTTGCTATCGGTTTCGCCTTAGGTTTGCTGTTCGGCCATGTTTGGCATAAAACGTAAACCTACGCAACCGCAGTTGCAACGGCGATTGTAAGGATTGGTTCTTCCGGGGCCCGCAGGCCCGTTGATCCGAAGCCACCTGAACCCCGCTTGGTTGCGAGGAGTGAGTCCGTTAAACCCCATTCAGGAGCCGCGTACTTGGCGATCACCATCTGGGCAATCCGGTCACACGGCTGAATCCGGTAGGTTTCGTTTGTCCGATTCGCCAGTATGACCTTCACTTCGCCCCGGTAACCTGGATCAATGGTTCCTGGGCTATTCGCCACCACGATACCTTTCAAGGCAAGGCCGGAGCGTGATCTGATTTGAGCTTCAAACCCTTCCGGCAATTCTAATGACAGGCCGGTCGCTATCAGTTTTGTTTCTCCTGGCAAGAGGCTGACCGCCTCTACGCTAATCAAATCAGCGCCTGCATCCTCATGGTAGCCATGTGCTGGGTGTGGGAGAACGGCAAGCGGATGAAGTAACTTACACCAAATGATGGGTGTCCATTCCTTTGAAAACATAAACCTGTAACTCCTTACTGAAAACATAAACCATCTAGCTCTTTGTCGGCACGAGTTTCTTAACGGGTGGAAGTGGCGGAGACGGGAGCGCAGCTTGCGCAAGAATCCAGGCACATGCCTCTTCATCCGTGGCGCAGGTAGTATTAGCCTTCCAGTGGCCGTCACAGAACCAGCAGGAGAACGGATCGGCCAGTGTCTCCTGCGTGATCCAGCCCACCGTGCGGGGTGTCGCCGTCGTGCGGTTATAAACAGCAACCGTGATGAAACTGTGCGCTTTCAGCGCGAAGAAATTTGGTGGTGGTGGTGGTGGTGGCTCTACCGGTACAGGAACCGGCTTAACGACGACGGGTGGCGGAGGCGGCACTGGAGTGGGGACCGGCGCGGGCGGCACAGGAACCGGCGTCGGTTTGACAACAGGCGGGGGGACTACAGGCACCGGCGTTGGTATGGGAGCCGGTGGAGTGGGCACCACGGGCACCACGGGCACCACGGGTACTGGAACCGGCTCCGGCGCGGGTGGAAAGAGCTTCTTAAAAAGAATCATAAACGGCTTCCCTTGAGTTTGATGCCCACCGGCCTACCAGGGTTTATGACAGGGCTGATGAAGTGAGCGATGAGGCCGCGAGTCAGTGAAAACACGAACGCCTGCGCCGCCCGCCCGGAAGTGATGTACCCTTTGTGAGTGTGCCAGCGGTCGGCACCGGACAAGCTGGATAGCTGGTAGTGGGTGATGCCGTTAATCTCCTGTTCGACCCTGTGGTGAAGGTGGCCGGTAAAGAAATATGGAAAGTCGGTGTGGCAGTACATTTCCTTCGCTTCCGAAGTCATCATCGAATGAAGAGACGCCGGTTTCACCGAGTCGCCGTGGCTAAAGCCCATGATCGACCTGCCGTATGTTGTGTATTGGCGTCCCTTGAGTGATGTATTGATCGTCACCCGGTCGTCATGTTGATAGTAGGCTTCCAACCACAACATAAGTGTGATGGCCGTGTCGTAATCGTGGTTTCCGTTGACCTTTAACCACTCAATAGGAGCCCCTAACTGGAGGAGCAACTCCACGTGGTCCCTAGCCAACTCGTAACCCTCCCGGATGATCTGATTGCGCGTGCCATCGCAGTCTTGAGGCGTGCCACGGGAAGTGGCACCCTGCTGATTGTCAATGTGCATCCAATCCGACGCCGATGCGATGATGGTCTTGGCCGGACGGCCCACTTGCGCCACCTGCTGCATTAAATTCTGCGTGTGTTCCAGGAGTAAGTCCTTGGCCTCCATCCGGCTGAAGGAATTGCCTGTTTCGTCCACCCAAGCATGCTTGCCAAAATGAAGATCCAACGGTGCGTAGAGCACGCAGAACTCCTCTTTCGGTGGACTCAAAATCAGAATCGGCGCGTGATAAGGCGTTTCGGTTGAATTGATGTGCATGGCGATTTCATTGAGCGTATTCTGCTCAAAGTTCAGCCATTTGTTGGCGTTCTTCTTGGTATCGTCCCACTTCGCCTCCTGGATTGCCCGGTAGACACGCTCACGCTTCTGTTGGAAGAAATTTTGAGTGAGTTCTTCTATCGGCGATTCCATCACCTGTTCGGCGGTGAAGGGCTCATGGTTATGGGTAAAGTCTAGCTTTTTACGGATCTGACGGAAGTGCTCCGGCATGATGCCAAACCTCATACAGAGTTTCTCGGCAGGCTGCCCAGGTCCAGCCCAATTGGAGTAGGCTTGCCGCATCGCCTGAACCTGAACGCCGGACAGAACAATATAGGGTTGGCTGGCCTTGTCAAGGTAAATGATGTAGGTGTCATCCTCCTTGTTATAGATATAGGCGTCCGGCTTCTTGTCAAAGGGGGAGGGTTCCGGTGGTGCGACTGGTTCGTAACCTAACTCCTTGACTTTCGCTTGCGCGTTACGAATTTGGGTTTTGGATCTTGGCCGTGGCTCTAGTCCGGCAGCCGCGCGGAAGTCGCTGAAGTGTGGGAAATAAACCCGCAAGGCTTTTTTCTTATACAAGCCCACGCCTTTTTGATGATATACGTCCCGGTGGATGAGTTCGCCAGGATGCAAGCGCTGCACTCGTAACAAATCATCTATCATCTGCTGTCGTTCCAGTTGGGCCAGTTCCAAAGGTAACTCTCCTTTAAAGATGCCCCTAATTCTGGGCTTAAGAGTTAATACCTTGCCTTGGGGACTTTGCAACCACTTATTAGGAGATTTGTTCATGGAATCTTGGCTTTTACGGCGTCAGGCGGGAGCGAACCTTGACTTTCAAGGTATTCCGATCACCGTTGAGCACGCTAAAGGATCAACGCGCACCGGCGCGGACCCTGATGGTAAGGAATGGTCCCGCAAAATGCTTTGTGATTATGGGTATATCAAGGAAACGACGCCAGCCAAAGGGGATGGGGAGGACTTGGACGTCTATGTTGGTCCGGATAAGGATGCGCCGGACGCTTTTGTTGTCGAACAGCTAAAGGACGACGGCGAGTTCGACGAATTCAAGGTTATCCTGGGTATTAACTCTGAGGATGAGGCACGGAAGCTTTATCTAGGGCATTACCCGAAAGGTTGGGAAAGCAACATTGGCAGCATTTTCAGCGTGCCGGTCGAGCGCCTGAAGGACTTTGTGGACGGGCATGACGATCAGTAGAGTTGTGGTGGATAAATCGGCGGAACGGGGGTTTCGGCGGCGGGCGCTGCGTCACCTCCCGAAGGAGTATATTGAAGCGATCTTTGGGTATGTTCAAGATCGCACGGCCCACGTCTGCATCTTCGCGCCATTCCCGCACACCGCCACTAGCAAGGCGATCTATTACGACGAAGAAGAAGCCGCCGACGATTGTAGCGCGGAGGCGAAAGAGCACCGCCTTCAGCACATCGGGAGCATCCACAGCCATCCCCGTCGTGATGACGCCATGTTCAGTGAAACCGATTTGCAGGAGCGCCGCCGCGATCCGCACGATTTGGTGATGGGGATTTGCGCTATCGAAATTCACCGCAAGTTTGGCAAGACGCGCCGCCGCTGCCGGATCGCCTACTGGCCGGGGGTGCTGCCGCTAGACTTAGATTATGTGGATTGGGCTAAGGGAAAGGAGGTGGCGTGAATATGGCCAGAGCGAAGCTGTTAAGGAAAGCCGCCTTTGAGTATGAGCCCTGGCTAGGAGTGGATCTTGATTCTTCACTTGCTCTGCCGCTCGACGACTACACGGACCCCACGCTTATTGGGGAGCCGATCCCGGCGATGGTGGCTAAGATTAAGAAGGTTCTGGCGGAAGGTATGCGGGTTAAGGTGTTCACCGCCCGCATGGCCGACCAGGAGAATTCGGTAGCGATCCGGGAAGCCATTGCCAATTGGACCCTGGAGCATATCGGGACGGCGCTGGAAGCGACGAACGAGAAGGACCCCGGTACTATTGAAATTTGGGACGATAAAGCGCGGCGGGTTGAGAAGGATACCGGTAAAGCAGCCGCCACGCAACCGGTTACCCCTCCCAACACCCCGCCGCCCGGTCCCCAGCCGCCTAAAGGCCGCGTCACCAAGAAGTATGATAAGGCGCAGCAGATGCCGTTGTGGCTCAATACCGTCGCGGAGCCGGAGGAAGCGCCGCGCAAGTCACCACATAAGCGCTTAGATATACCGTCACCCGACGACATGCCGGATTTTGAGGAATTCATAGCAAGCTTCAAGGGTGGCATCAAGGGAATGTTGGACTACATGGGGGACGCTTACAGCCATTATGTCGAAATCGCGAATATGACGACGGATGGGTTTGATGAGCTAGGACGGTTCGATCAAGCGCGGAAGGTGTTAGAGCACGCAACTGAAGATTGCGACAGTAAGTATTATGAAGCGAAGAGCCGATTCGAGTCCTTCTCTTTCCCGCTAGACCTCTATCGTGAAGTTACTTTGGCTGGTGGAATTGAGTCCCTAAAGACGGATGGGATTGGTATCTACTGGACATGGGATGAGAACGCCGCTGAAGCGCATTGTGGTCACTACTCAAAAGGCGAAAAGCAATACACGTTGCGGTGTGAGGTGAAAGCGTCTGATGTCGATTGGTATGACACCCTCTTCCTTAATATGGACCCATCCACCGGTGAAGAGAAGGAGATCCGGCTCAAGGAAGGCGTTCGCGTTAAGGTAACAGGTTGGAAGGAAAGCTCCGACCGGGAATGGCAATACCCCTGGGACCTGCCGATGAACATCACCGCCAGCAAGACCGCTCGTGAAGACTTCAACGAAGACGGCTACTGGGCCGGGGAAGGCAACGCCGCCAGCGGCATCCTACCAATTGCCAAGGACACCAAGCGCATCTGCCTAGCGTGGCGTAGCTCAGACGTGCATGAGGGCGATTGCTACGGCACGCTGGGCGGGGCCATTAAAGATAAGCGTTCACCAGCCGAAAGCGCCAAGGCTGAAATGAAGGAAGAGGTCGGGTACGGCGGATCGGTGGAGCTTCACCCGGCGTTTGAATTTCATGATGGAGACTTCACCTATTTCAACTTCATTGGCATTTGTTCAAACGAATTCAAGTTCGCGCCCGCGTCAGAACATTCCTGGGAGACCGACCATATCGATTGGTTAACTTACGAAGAGATCATGCAAGGCATGAAGGACAGCCCTGGCGACTACCATTCCGGCGTGATCGCGTTGTTTAAGAATTCGCGCAAGCTGATTGAGGGATTGGTAGGGGAGAAGGGGAAGAAGGAAGCCGCTGGCATGGAGCATCAGACTCCTAATCCTCGGTACGCCGGAACGATGTACCACGTTAGCTTGCGCAAGAATCGGGCAGGAATTCAACGCAAAGGGTTATTGCCATTGGTTAAGGAGTTTCCCGATGTGGAACGCAAGCCGGGTATCTACTTGTTGGAGACTTACGAACAAGCTGAAGATTGGGCATATTGGTTTGGTGGTTTTGGGGATCATATAAAACCGCTTGTTGATATCTGGAGCGTTGATATCCCCGTAAACACTAGTGTTCATCCAGACCAGACCGATATGGATGACAAATATGACTCCTGGGTGGTTTATGACCCAATTCCGGCTGGGTCACTCCGGTTGCTTAAGACTATAGGTCCAGATTACAGTGACGACAAAAGACCGCCATTCGCCTCAAAGATCCCACGAACGGCTGCCGCCGCGCCCACCTTCACCTACACCGCCGAATGCCTGGACCACCACCATGAAGAAACCTTCTGCCGTGTCAACGCGCAAAGCGCCACCGGCGATTACGTGGGCTTCATCAGCTATGGGATTTACGAAGACCAGATCCACATTAAGATGATTGAAGTCATGCCTGAATACCGGCGTCAAGGCGTGGCGACCGGAATGATGGCTATGCTCAGGGAAGAGAACCCCGGCATGCCGATCAATTGGGGGATGCTGACTGACGAAGGCGGGGCGCTGAAAGCTAAAGTTCATCAGCCGGGGGACGAGCCACCGAACCGCCTGTTGAAAGAGTTGGAGGAGTCACGTGAACAGTTTGCCAGCGAAGCCCAGGAGCGATATGATAGCTGGCCGATTCAGTTTGATGAGTGGGAGAACGATGATAGTGGCCTTGCATCCCAAATAAGCGATGCCTTTGAATGGCTGGTGGGGTCCGTCACGCGTGGTAATGGACTCCAGGCCCAAATTGGCGACGATTGGGTTGTCAATTGCCAGGGCGTCGGCGGTTTTACCGCCACGGTATGCCTGCCGTCTGAAATCGTCCAGCAGCGGGTTGGTGATAAATGGCGCAAGAAGCCCGGTGTCACGATCCAAGCCGGGGATATTGTGATCACGTCGCCGGAAGCGAAGACGGCGGCGGGTAATGGGTTGCAGAGCTGGCTGAAGGAACTAGGGCTGAATGAACCGATTGGGAAGACGGCGACCACGGGCACCCTCGATCACCCAGACGTGATGTACGATGGAGAAAACGATGAAGTCACAAGAATCATCTCCGCGCGAAAAGCAGACGCCACAGAACGATCAGTCTACTCTGGAGCCTCAAAGCGTTCTTCCCGCCGACAAGGACATCGACTATTCGGATGCTCCTCCCCTAACCAGTCTCAGTCAGAATGCGCTACGCGGCCCGTACCGCGAATCCCTGCGGATTTTGCGCCAGCGCGGGTTGTTGCCCAAACACTAAACGCGGTCACGGCCAGTGAACTGAACAGCTTCCGCCTAGACCCGGAAGCGGAAGCCATCGTTGACAAGCATGAAGCGCTGGGCCTGATGATCACGGTGACCGGTGGCAACAAGCATATGCCGGACACGCTCACCTTGAACGCCATCTCCATGCCAAAGGCTCTGCGGAACCAGGGGCTAGGCGCGGCCTTCATGGAGGAACTGGTAGATTACGCCGACCGTGAAGGCAAGACGATCTTTCTTTCGCCATCCAAAGACTTTGGCGCTACGTCCGTCGCCCGGTTGCGCCGCTTCTATGGCCGCTTTGGATTCAAGCGCAACTTGGGGCGGAATAAGGACTTCCGGTCGCGGGATTCGATGATACGTCTGCCAAAACGTCCGGTTGGGAAGAAGGCCAGCCCCGATTTCGGTTACACGCATTATAAAGACCGTGAGGCCGACTTGTCAAAGCTGGAATGGATCACTTCCGCCACACCCTTATCAATTACCATCAGCGCATGGGATGTGGGGCAGGAGCCTCCCCCATCGACGCCCGCTGGAAAACTCACGGCGCTGGGTGAGTCATCCGCTTTTGCAGCTAAAAATAAGAAAGGTCCCAATGTGGGCGCTGATGGCCGGGTGCTTGATACGTTCATCCTCCGATCCGTCAACATCGATGGTGACTGGCGTGGTACGGGGTTAGGTCAACTATTGTATGACCGTCTTATAGAAGAGGCTGTAAAGCTAAAAGCGCGATTCATACGTTCCGATGCATCCGGTCGGATGAGCGCGGATGCACAAAAGGCGTGGAAGCGTTTGAGTCAGCGTTACCCGGTTGAGACCCATTCTGGGAATTACCCGTATTTGATAGATCTTACTAAGCTAAAACCACCAAACAGTCCGGTCGGGAAGAAAGCGGTGGCAAGCACCTTGCCCAAACTGTCTGAGATTCTAACCGACCAGCTTTTTGGATCGTTTTCTCAATACGTGGATTGGGGAGCGTACGAGCCGCTTGTAATCGAGAAAGCAAAGAGCCGTGGGAAGGACTATGAATCGCTAAGCGAGGGGGAACAGGATGAGTTATGCGATGAGGTAATCCTGCCGGAATTGCAGAGCAGATACCAGCGGATCAAAGCTGTGTACGACGGCCCGTTTCCCTTAACCGTCTACCGCGCCTTGGATCTCGCTAACGGTCTCAACGATCTGGATACCGCCTATGAGACGTACGGCGCGGGTAAGGGTGTCGGGGTGTATTGGTCATTCACCTTGGCAAACGCTCTAAGCTATGGCGGTAAGCATAGGGCTGATTTCGTTCTGAAAGGGTTAGTTGCCAAAGATTCCGTCAATTGGAAGGTGACGGCTGAGCATAACGTTGCCACGGAACTTGAGACGGAAATCCGCCTGCTACCGGGCGCGACGATTCAGATTGAATCCATCAAGACGCCGAAGGGCTGGCAGAAGCCGCCAAAGCGGCTGCGGACGGTGACGGCGGCGGGTATACCATATCCGGTGACCGCGCCGAAGCCGCCAAAGAAGGCTGCCGATGTTGGGTACTCACACTACAACAATCGTGAAGAAGAGCTTGCACAAGTGGAGTTTCGCGTAGTTGATGATAATGACAACCGTTTCGGCATTGACGCTTTTTTCGGCGAAGATGAGATTGCGGGCGGAGATGAGCAAATTGGTGGTATGGGTTGCGTCAGGCGGACACTCAACGGACACTGGGGGTTTATTCCAGATCCCGTCAGCATACTTCGTGATTGGCGTGGGACTGGGCTGGGGCAATTGCTTTATGATCGCGCTATCGTCGAAGCCAAGAACAGGGGTGCTGATTTCTTCGCTTCCGGGGAGAGATCGCCTGATGCAAAACGAGCGTGGGAGCGCTTGAAGCAGCGGTATTCGGTCGAAACGGTGAATGACCGTGATGTGATCTTTTTCAATACTAGTAAAAAAGAAACTCTAAAGAAAGCCGACCTCCCGAAGAACCCGCCCGGTAAGCCGGAGACGGAATACCCGGAATGGAGCAACGGCTGGGCTCTGTTCCCGGATCAAAGGCCAGATCAGAACGAAGATGTGGATCTGGAAAAGATGGTGCCACTCGGAATCGGCTATAATTAGTTTGATACTCCGCATAAAACCATGAAGGCTAAACTCCTAAGAACCGCCAGCCCTGAACTAGCGCGTTTTGATGGGATTGTCGTACAGGCGAACCACCGAGGCGAAGAGCGAGAGGTCCCGCACATACATGTGAACTACAAGATGCATGATTACCGCTTTACGGTGCCGGGTCTAGATCCGATGGTGGGTTCTGAAAATGCACCTGATGACCTTCTTGGAAAGTTGACTAGGTGGTTCAAAACACCAGTTCCCGTGCCGGAGGATGAGAAGCGCAAGATTGCTGATTTAGTACTATCCCAGGTTGAACGAGCCCTTCGGCTTGAGGAAACTGAGCGTGTTCCGACGCCTGCGGAGCTTAAGGCGGCGGCTCCGCCGACGCCACCACCAGATCCCTCAAAAGTTGCATCTGATTTACCGCCTATGATTCCGTTTAACAAGTATGCGGTTCGTTCGCTGAAACCATTGCCGGACTACAAGCTTGAGGTTACGTTCACCAATGGCGTAACGAAGGTTGTGAACATCGGCGAATTGTTGGGGGATGATAAGCGAGCTGGTGCCGTCTGGAACGATTTCGACAACGTAAAGCATGGTGAGTACCTGATCTACTGGGGTAAGGGCTTACAGCAGTATGAATTTGAAGCTCGCGAACTTTGGCGCGAAGGTAAACCCATATTCCTCCATGCCAGTCGGGTGCTTGACTAGCGACCCTTAAAAATAAACTTCCAATCGAGTCAACATTTTCAACTCGACCGGGTAGATTAGAGTATGAGGAACAACCTGAAACTACTCCGCAACGCCCTGGTCCACAGCCCCTGGATGCTTATTCTGCACGCCGGTCCCCTCTCTAAGGTGGTTGGCTACCGGGTCATATTCCTAGCCAAAGGCTGCCGCTACGTGGATGGCCAGATCGAATATGAGCCGACCGCCCATCAGATCAGCTATACCCGTGACCCCGGCTTCATTCAGCAAGCGAAGAATGAAGCGCTACCCTTATCCGTCGCGGGTAGGGTGTAATGGCGCTACCGACCAACAAACCAAAGCACTGCATCATGGTTTACCGCTTCGGCGGGATCAAACGCGCCTATGATTTTGAAACGCTTGTTCGCAGCTTCGGCGTCCCGGCGTCGGCCTTATCGGATGCCGTCAACGGCTGGCATGTCAAAACCGATTCCCGCTGCCTGGAATTCGCGGCCAAGTTGCTGCCGTTTATTTACAAAGTTCCGAAGGGGGCGTCGTCATGAAGAAGCTGATTAGCTCCGACGAAGCGGTTCCGGTTTCCCGGCAGCCGACCGCTCCTTGTTCCGATTGCCCGTTCCGCGTGGACGCGCTTCCCGGCTGGCTTGGCGGCAGTTCACCACAGGATTTCGTTGAGATTGCTTTGAGCGATGTGCCCTATGCTTGCCATGCCTTACTGGGCGCTCAATGCGCTGGGCTGGCGATCTTCCGGGCGAACATCAGTAAGATTCCGCGCGACCGGGCCGTCTTGAGACTGGCGGCGAACAAGAAGACGGTGTTTGCCAATGTGAACGGTTTTCTTGCTTACCACCAGCAACGAATAAAATAGACACGCTTGCCATTGAAGCGCCTTGGGTGCTTCAGGCCGCGCTCTTTGAAGTGAAGGTGCTGCCGCCTGTGTGGGAAGTGAAAAATAAAACTAAATCTCTTGAGAAAATATCCCACCGCCGCTGACTACCTATTTTTAAGAGCCGAGCGCTCTTGAAAAGAAGGGTGATTCTTCGGCGGAAAGTACGGCACTGTCAGTTTTACTAGTGCGAATTGTTTTTGCCGGGGAGCACTAGCACTCTGGAGCCAACGAATGGCCCTGATGCTAAGTCCCGCTGTGGACCACCCAAACCTGAGTGCTGCCGCGCCCTCATCAACAAACGAGGTCTAAACAAATGAAAACCCAAGGTAAAGACACACCCATAAACCGCAAGTCAAAAGCGCAATATCGCCAGATGATCATTGACAGGGTGCCGCCAGCCGCCCAATTAAACAAGGTATTGTCACAATTACCTCACAGTGGTCTGTACCCGGAATCCAGCATGATTTTTGAGTTGCAGATGACCGACCAAAACAAACAAGTGTTTGGCAACGCCAATAAACTATTGCCCTCGCTCCGGCCTAAAGATCAAAGATCTATAGCCGACTACCTCCTGTCAGACCCAGAATCCGCCCCCTGTAACACTAAGGGGATTGGCATCTCACAGGATGGGGTGATTGTGTACGGGGGAGAATACATTACAGCGCTTCTTACGGCCCCTGAAGATGTAATTGTCCATATACCCATCCAAGTCAACATCCCCACTCAAAACTATCGCGATACCGCGATCCTGAACGGCTGCGTCACCCGTCGCGACCTAGCCGAAGTGACAGGTAATCGCGAGGAGATCGTCGCCGCCATATCGCAGTACAACAACGCGACTAAGGACCTTGGCCACAAAGTGAACTATAGGTATAACGGTACCGATATCTCCCACTTATACCTCAAACTACCAAACGTCACTGATTATGCATTTGATGTGGTCAGTCAGCATTTCTTTCATTATTTCGAGACCGAAAGCGGCCACCAAAAGCGTGAGCTATCTGACCACACCACGTCCAATTTTAAGCTGGATAAACTTCCGGCGATGATCGCGCTGGCGATGATCCTCCGCCAAACGCTCCCCATAGATAAACACGATTACGGGACGCAAATAATCAAGGGACTACTAGGTACGCTCGAACACCCAAAGGAGAAATACGTCCGCTTGGTAGCGCCGGTCGTTAACCCCCTGGAAAAAGCGCGGAGGTATTTTGTTGAGACGTTCCAGGCGCAGAAGTACTTGGACGGAGTCACGCGTGACAACAACCGGCCAAGCGCATTTCTGATCGAGTGTTTGGAGATGGCGGTTGCCTTTGTCGTATGGGCCCAAACAGGTAAAGATCCCATGGAATACACACATCACGCGCCAATTAACCCCTTTACGAAAACGGGTCGTAAATACATACATGACATGCCTAAGTTTATCCGGACGAAGCGGACTGACCACGAGTTGGTTCAGCGGCTACGGATACAACTGTTAGCGGCGTATCTGAATTGCGATGTCGCAGACCTCCACGCCAAACAGTTTCAATTGGACAAGAGGGACGTTCCCTATTCACCAAACTCGAATGGGCCGAACTACCGGGCATACTCAAGCCTATAAGACAACCATGGCTTCTTCCCGAAAGTAACTTTATGGGATCGGTGTCTAGTGGATCGACGGCTACCGCCCAGGTAGCTGAGGTAGGGCAAGCGCGTTGTGAGACCATGCTTGCCCTGTTCCGCCCGTGTCTCAAACAACTAGAGAAGTATTTAACGGACGCAAACGTTAATTTCCATTTTGAATGTGAATTGGATGTGGACGCCATCGGTGCGGACGTGCGGCAACTCGACTGGATGGAGGTAATCAACTCTGCCTATGATCGCGACAATCACGGACTATGGCATGAAGCTACCATCAAGAATATTGCTGATGTCCTGATCGACGCGCTCAGCATTAAGTTTAACCATAATCTTGCCCAAGTACAGGTATTAAAACAAGAAACACAATCAGGCAAGTCGGCTGTAGAGCAAGCGTTGATGATCCTAATTCCGGCTCTTGATTATTGTGTCACTGGGCAGACAACATACCCCCTTATGATTCTCCCCCCCTTCACACAACATGGAGAAGTAATGATAAGAGAATTGACCTTTTGGGCCGCGCTGCTTTCAACGGTTTCGGTCAGCTACAACGGCTCTCAGTTGAAGCCGCTGAAAATGCTTCACGATTACGCGAACATTTGTGGCGACAGCGACAGGGACAAGAAGCGCCCTACGTATTGCAAAGATGGAATTATCATCCGCACGCACGCTCGTTTCGACAAAGCACTCCAAGGTAACCTGAGGAAGCGGCAAGCTCTCGGCTGTCAGCGCGTGTTTGTGATGGTGGATGAATGTCATCGTGGGAGCGGAGAGGGCCAGATATACCCCGAAATCCTCAAGGCTTTGCGAGAGGAACAGTACTTACTCCGAACCCTGTTGGTCAGTGCCACGCCGACCGAGTGCCAAGCGCTTGAGGTGCGTTCTCTCATAAAGGAGACTAAAGGTACAGTCGGCGACGGTTACCGATATTTCGATGGAGCCAGCGGCGGACATATCATTGCAAACGGAGAATCACTTCCACTTCGACTTGAGGTTCATAGCGACTACTTTGAAGACCGTTACGGGCTTACTCTGTCATTGGACCCGGCAGCATATGAAAAGGAGGTTCGTTTTCGTGATAAGCACTTGGCGGACGTGGTGGCCGCCGACCTCGCGCTCATTCAAGACCATCGCCACATCTTAAACCGATTCCCTAACATCAAGGCGGCTACTTCTGTCCATGACGTTTTGAAAGAGCGTATCCCTGAAGGGGTGACATTGATTCCGTTGTACGGCAAACTCGACAAACAATACTTGGTGAGTAAGGATGGAGTAAAGTATGGAACAATTGCCGAGTGTGTCGATGACTACCTCACTTCAGCTAAAGTCATCTTACTTGTTGTAGACCGCTGCCAGATGTCCCATCGCTATTCCGCCGCGCTAGAGGTGGCAATCGACTTTCGCCCCGTATCGTCACGGGATGAAACTGTGAAACAGGGCCTAGGAGGTCGAATGACCGGATACAATAACGACCCACTCTTACTTCTTTCCGATTCTTCCTTCAGCGTACATTCCGCGATTCAGCAACGCGGCCAGTCTGTTGGCGCAGGCCGTAAATCATCTGGGCGAACACAGTATGCCCTTACTGATGAGTTCTTTCATTCTAAACGAAAGGAAACTAGTGAACTTTGGTGGCAGGATTATCACGACGTGCCGCTCATGCAATCGCTGCAACGGGACATAACCGACTGTTTGAGAAAGCAAGGCACCCAAGCGCGTCAGAATGACAGCGGCCAACTGTCGCGCCTGAACGATGAGATCCTCACCTCTGAAATTCGGGATCAACTGTCGATCCTACTTAATGTGGAAATCGCACATGTAGGTGCAGCCACGGTCGCTAATTCGGTTGCGCCTACCGGTGAAGGCGGCTGGAGTTTTCGTTTTGCCACTAAAGAGACCTTCATCTTGACCGAAAAGACGCCTAGAACAAAGAATGTTGATTTCAATGGTACGCTCGTGAGTCGCGGCTCCCTAATCTGGACGTTTGATAATGCCGATCAAACCGAGTTGGTTGCCGGTGAGTCCATGACCGTGAGGGAGTTGTACCGTTTGTGCCGGATGCCGTGTAACGCCGCTCGTCGCAAGGCCATCTTCCCTGATCGGTTATCGGATAGCGCGTTCTCTGATGCCGAACTTCAATCGCGATTTCCTTCGCTCAGTCCACCTCATATGATCTGTGTCGGCATCACACTTCCACTTAGAAAAGACCCTAATATTGTTGAGCCGGAATATGGGCCGGAATATGAACATGCAGATATTGTTATCAGCAAGGCACGGCCACCATCCTTCCTCCCGGACTTCGCCGCCGCCGCTGTAAAGAGTCATGGGTTGCATATTGTGAGAAGCATATGCGCGTGACACGAGTGAAGCGGAAGACGGCAGGATTGCTTAATTGACAAATAATGTTTGCATTCGCTGCAACCTTTCTGCTAGACTGGTCGTCTGAGTATTTAGATGCGTTTCCTATTATCCAGTTCGTTGTGTCTGTCATCCCTCGGTTATTCACTGAGCGGCGTGGCTTCGCGTGCTGGAGATGGTATGGGTAGATAAAGAAACCCCAAAGCATCAAAGGTTTACGAAGCCCACCGACGAAAGTCTGGTGGGCTTTTTGTTTGTGCGGGCGTGGTGGAACGGCATACACGGCGGCTTCAAATCCCGCTGCCTGTAAGAAAGGCGTAAGGGTTCAAGTCCCTTCGTCCGCACCAGAGTTGTTGACATGGATCAGTGGCAGAGTGGATGATTGCGTTTGGCTGTAACCCAAATTCTCCTAACGGGGACGCGGTGGTTCGAATCCATCCTGATCCACCATTTTTATTGGCCCAGAACCCAATCGGTTAGGGGACGGCCTGCAAAGCCGTCGATGGTAGGTTCAATTCCTATCTGGGCCTCCAGTTTTACGCGCCGGTGACGGGAACTGGCATACCTCATTGGTCGAGAGCCAATGGTCTACAGGTTCAACTCCTGTTCGGCGCACCATAGTTTTGTTGATTTGCCAGCGTGGTGGAATGCATACACAGCAGCCTTAGAAGCTGCCGCCCGCAAGGGATTAAGGGTCCAAGTCCCTTCGCTGGTACCAAGTTTGCGGCTGTGATGGAATTGGTAGACAGCGGGAGCTTAAACCTCCCGGCTTGAAGGAGCGTGCGCGTTCGATCCGCGCCAGCCGCACCAACAAAGTTTAGAACAAACAAGCGGCTTGACGGTCTAGCCGGGTATTAACCGGTATGCCTACTCAAGCAAGTTTGTTTTTTCAGTGGAAAGCTATCAACAATGGCCGAAGACGACGCGGGGAGACGCGGTTTAGAGGGCAGGCGATGGCGGAGGAGGCATACCTTGCTCAGGCCACCAAGCAAGAAGGAAAGTGTGCGATTTGCAAAACATGGGTCGGCCCCGGCCCCCTTCTGTGTATCGATCATGATCATGCATCGGGTCAAGTGAGGGAGCTTCTGTGTCGGAAGTGTAATACCGGTATCGGGATGCTTCAGGAGTCCGTTGTCGTTCTTCAAGCGGCTGTTAAATATTTACGGAGACATGGCAGAGTGGAATTGCGGCGCACTGCTAATGCGTAACACCCCCGAAAAGGTGTCCCAAGTTCGAATCTTGGTGTCTCCGCCAGAGTTTGTTTACCGAAGGATTGGGCATGGGCAAGCCCACTCGCTTGGAAAGCGGACGTTCCGGCCACAAGCCGGACTTGTGGGTCCGACTCCCACTTCTTCGGCCACGATGGGGTGGCAGAGTCCGCTTTATTGCACTGGTCCCGAAAACCAGCGTGTCCGGTAGCCCCGGCACCGGGGGTTGGAATCCCCCTCCCATCGCCACTTTTAGAGGGCTGGCAGAGTCCGGCTTAATGCACCTGCCTTGAAAGCGGGCAAGCCCGCAAGGGCTTCGCGGGTTCAAATCCCGCGCCCTCTTCCAGTAAACCAACTTCCGAATCCCTTGGGTATGAAAACTATCGCCTTTGCTCTCTTTCTCCTATTTGGTTCTGCCACAGTCATTCCAGCAGCGCCGTTTCAGCACCATCACCATCGGCACCACCATCATCACTATCGCCACCATCGGTAAGCGATAAACCAACTTCCGATCCCCTTGGTATGAAAACTATCACTCTATCTCTCTTTCTTCTATTCAGTTCCGCCGCGCTCTCCCCGGCCCAGATTGGACACGACGCAGCGGCGGTTGCAAAAGACACCGGCAAGGACGTCGAGAAGTTGGGTAAAGTGACCGTCAAAGGCACTGAGAAGGGCGTCCATTCGCTGGCGAAGGTGTCCGCAAAGGGAGCCAACAAAGTGGCGTCCAAGACGAAGACCAAGCCTTTCAGGAAGCACCACCATAAGAAGATTGTGCCAAAGACACACAAGAAGGTCGTCTCAAAGACGCCGCCACCGGCAAAGAAGTAAAGCTGGCGTGCCGGTTAGCCTGAATCCGGCTCTAGGAGCTTGGGGTGGTTATCGGCTTGAGGCCCCTTTTTCAAGGCTTGCGGTCGGCACCCAAGTTGCCGACTGCCTCATCCGTTTCGGCTCTACCGCGAGTTAGTCCGAAATTTCCGGGGGAATTAACGGGATCGCGGCCCTTCCCCAGGATCGTTCGCGTGTGCTATATCCACGCCGACGCCAGCGTTTATATAATAACTCTTTCAGACGCCGTTCGCGCGGGTATTCATTTAGGTGCAGCGTCAGAACGATGGCCGTTTCGTGAAAGGTCAATCTGCCAGTCCGGCGACTCAGTTTAAGCCAGGGCAACAAAATTGGCGTCCCACCAAACCTTACCACGACCGGGACTGGTTGAATCATGAATACTCTCTCAAACGACAAAGTATGGCCAATATCGCGTCACAGTTCAGGGTTACAGAAGCCGCAGTGCGCTATTGGTTAGTCAAACATAAGATCCCCACAAGGTGTACATCAGAAGTCAGGGCACTTAAAAGGTGGGGCGCGTCAGGTGTTAAGAATCCAATGTATGGCAAGCGTGGTTTACTTTCTAGCACATGGAGGGGCGGTCACACACCGCTTCGACAAGCACTTTACGCTTCGTCTGAGTGGAAACACGTCGCCCGCTTAGTTCGTCGCA
>Ga0302320_10010158_pt1 | contig 20132 bp, 17 predicted proteins | sample Bog_T0_3_FD_202130 | JGI IMG/M metagenome (GOLD analysis project Ga0302320, IMG submission 202130) | Peat permafrost microbial communities from Stordalen Mire near Abisko, Sweden - Bog_T0_3 | ecosystem: Environmental > Terrestrial > Soil > Wetlands > Peat | place: Sweden: Abisko, Stordalen Mire...
AAAGGGCGTGGCGCTCTGCCACCAACGGGCGTGGCCCATGGTGGAACGGCGGCGCTTCGCACATGAATGCCGCCTATCTGAAGTCCTGGTTCGACCGCATGGGGTTGGTTTCGTTGCTGGAAGCTCGGCAACGCCTTACATCTGCTTCATGAACCGCCGGATGCCGAACGGCACGTCCGGTGGTGTGGGAGGACGGCGGGAGTGATCCCGCCTCCTACCCGATAACCCTCCCTGCGTGGTGTGCCCGGCGCAACCTTCTACAATCCATTCAATGAGCTCTGCACTGCCCAGTTACGAGGAAGCCGCGGCCCTGGTCGCCGCGTATGCTGCCCAACTGGCTCGGTTCCGGCCCGCTCTGGAACGCGTGGATGCCGGCCGGGCGCCCGGCCGGGTGCTCGCTCGCCCTCTCTCTGCGGATCGCGACCAGCCTCCCTTCACCCGCTCCACCCGCGACGGTTTTGCCTGCCGCGCATTGGAGGCTTCCGCGCATATGCGCCTCAACCTGGTTGGCGCCACCCGCGCCGGCGGAGTTCCCGCAGGGCCGCTGCCTCCGGGCTCTGCCTGGGAGGTCATGACCGGAGCTCCGGTGCCCCCGGGCGCCGATGCCGTGGTGATGCTCGAGCATGTTGAAGTGGCAAATGGCCAGGTCCTGCTGCTGCCGACACACGCCATCGCAGCGGGCGAGAACATCGTGGCCCAGGGAGCCCAGGCGCGCAAAGGCGATGAACTGCTTCCCGCCGGAACCGCAATCCAGTCCGCGCAACTGGCTCTCGCCGCGGCCTGCGGCCACGCTGCCCTTGAAGTCTTCGCTCGGCCCCGCGTCGCCATCCTCACTACCGGCGACGAACTGGTGCCGGTGAAGTGTGCGCCCGCTCCCGGGCAAATTCGCAACTCCAATGGCCCCATGCTGGCCGCGATGGTGGCCGCGGCAGGTGGCGAGCCCTGGGTTCTGCCCACCGCCGCAGACAATGCCAAGGCTCTCGACACCGCGCTCGCCCAGGCCGCCGACGCTGACTTTCTGCTCATTACCGGCGGCGTTTCGGCGGGGAAATTCGATCTTGTTGAGCCCGCGCTGGCTCGCGCCGGCGCCCGCTTCCACTTCACCGGCGTCCGCATCCAGCCCGGCAAGCCCGCGGTCTTTGGGGAAATGCCCCACAACGCCAATGCGGCAGGCAGCGCCGCCACCAAGGCCCGTGGCGCGGAACGCACCTTGCCCTTCTTCGGGCTTCCCGGCAATCCAGTTTCCTCTGCCGTCACCTTTCTACTCTTTGCGGCTCCGGTGCTGGCTGCGCTTGCCGGCAGCCGCGACTCCGGCCCGCGCTTTGCCCTGGCGCGCCTCGCTCCCTCTGCCAACCGGCACGGCAAGCCGGGCCTCACCCGCTTTCTGCCGGCGTTCTGCAACTTCAGCCCGCCCGCCGGTCAGCCGCCTGAGGTCACGCTCGTCTCCTGGCACGGTTCCGGCGACATCGTCGCCCTGGCTCGCTCCAACTGCTTCCTGATCGTGCCCGAGGAGTCTCATCCGCTTAAGCCCGGCGCAATCGTCCGTATTCTGCTTCCCTGAGGCCGCCCATGCCTGAACCCTCGCAACCCCGTCTCTCGCACTTCGATCAAGCCGGCCAGGCTTCCATGGTGGATGTCGGCGCCAAGCAGCCCACCCGGCGCAGTGCCACTGCCTCGGCCTTTGTCGAGCTCTCTGCCGCCGTCCTTGCCGCTTTGCCCGCCAATCCCAAAGGCAATCCGCTTGAAGTTGCCCGCTTCGCCGGCATCCAGGCCGCCAAGCGCACCGCCGACCTGATTCCCATGTGCCATCCGCTTCCGCTCTCGCATATCGATGTCCAGGCGGAGATCGTCGCCGGCGGAGTGCGCATTACCGCCACCGCCGCCACCGTCGGCCCCACCGGCGTTGAAATGGAAGCCCTCACCGCCGCCGCCGTTGCCGCCCTCACCGTCTACGACATGACCAAGGCGCTCGACAAATCCATCGTCATCCGCAATGTGCAGCTTGAAGCCAAGTCCGGCGGCAAGAGCGGCGATTTCTCGCGGCATGATAACCGGCCATGATCCACGTCACCGGTCTTCACCAAGCCTCGGAAATAAAATAGGGTCTACCTTCTGTTTGGAGCAGGCTCATGCAACGCTGCACAATTTTTCCTGTCTTTCTTGCCTTGTTCACTCTTTCTGCCGCCGGGGCTCGTGCTCAATCCGTCTCCGTGTACCAGACCACCCCGGACCTGGTGGATGCCCTCTCGCCGCACAATCCTCTGCATTTCTCCGCCAAGGCCGACGCCGCCGCTACCGCTCCGCTCATTACCGTGGACGATGCGCAGCGCTTTCAGGAGATCGATGGCTTCGGCGCTTCGCTCACGGACTCCGCGGCGTGGCTCTTTAACACCAAGCTCTCCCCGTTGCAGACCGACGCTGCCTTCAAAACCCTGTTCAGCCGCAAGAACGGCATTGCGCTGAGTTTTCTGCGCCAGCCCGTCGGCTCCTCTGACCTGGCGGTCGCCTTTTACTCCCTCGACGACCTCTGCCAGCAAACGGCGCAGGCCTGCACCAGCCCCGCCAGCGCGGACGACTTCGGCTTCGCCCACTACACGCTTCAGCACGACCAGCAGGCCATTCTGCCGCTGCTCAAAAAAGCGTTGGCCCTCAATCCTTCCCTCCGCATCATGCTCACCCCTTGGAGCCCGCCCGGCTGGATGAAGTCTTCAGGCTCCATGCTCGGCTCAAATCCTGAAACCAAAAAGCCGTCAACCCTCCGCCCGGAGGCTTCCACTGCCTTTGCTCTTTACCTGGTAAAGACCATTGAGGGCTACCAGGCTGTCGGTGTGCCGGTCTACGCACTCAGCGTGCAGAACGAGCCGCTCTACGCCCCGCCCACGTACAGCGGCATGACAATGACGGCCGCCGTCCAGGCCGACTTTCTGGCGGACACACTGGGACCGTCCCTGGCTGAAATGCGCCTGGATACAAAAGTGATGGTCTACGACCACAACTGGGACCACCCGGAATACCCAGAGACAGTTCTGAAATACGACAAGGCGCGTGCCGTGGCCGCGGGTACCGCCTGGCATCACTACGCCGGCGATCCGTCTGTCATGACAACAATTCACGAGGAGTTCCCGCAAAAGGATCAGTGGGTGACTGAAGCCAGCGGCGGCGCCTGGCAGAAGGGAAGTGTGCTGGCGCAGGAGGCGGCTGAGTTGATCGCCGTCACCCGCAACTGGTCCCGCAGTTACGTGCTCTGGGCGCTGGCCACCGATCAGAATCACGGCCCTCATGTAGGCGGTTGCGACAATTGCCGCGGGCTGGTGACCATCGATCTCACCAATCCGGCCAATCCCACCGTCAAGCCTGAATTGGACTATTACGTCCTCGGCCAGGCCAGCAAGTTCCTGCTGCCCGGAGCGGTGCGCATCGCCTCGGACGAGCCGGCCGGAACCGGGTTGAAAGACGTGGCCTTCCGCAACCCCGACGGCACGGTCGTGCTCTACACATTGAACGCCGGTGCCGCGAGTCAGGAACTGCGCATAGGCTTCCACCAGAAGACAGTGACCACCACCCTGCCTGCAGGAGCGGTGGCCACGTTTGTCTGGAAGCCCTGAGCAGAAAATCCTGCCCGTGAATCAGTCTTCTAGTGTTCCGGGTCTCAAGAAAGCTAAAAACAACCTGTCATCCTGAGCGAAGCTTGGCGCGTAGTTTGCGCCAAGCGTAGTCGAAGGACCTGCGGTTGTACTTTGTCTTTGAAGCGGCCAACTCATGACTCAGGGCGCTCCTACTGCGGCGGGGCCGGCGGCGCGCCTTGCGGCGGACGCATGCCTTCTTCGTGAGGAATCACGAACGCCTCCGGGTCCAGGTGGCCGCGATGGCAGGTTCCGCAGGTGACCGGCGCGGCGGGCGAGCCCATCTTGTCCAATTCCGCCACCTTGGCCACGTAATTCGTCTTGATGTCCTCGGTCATGGTGTACATGATCCGGGCCATGGCCTTCTCCGGTTTGGTGTCGTCCTCGAACTTCAGCCGCGGGCGGCCGTTGGGGCCCACGTTGTTGGGGTCTGCCTGGTGGCAGGTGTCGCAATGCACGCCCAACGATCCCGCCCATCCGTCCATAAGCTCGTGGACCTGCTGGCCGGTCATGGTCTTGGGCAGCACCTTCAGGTTAGTGGGCGCGGGATAGGTGCGCGGCGGCCGTCCGCCTCCTCCCGGTGGCGGACCTTGCGGTGCCTGGGCAACCATGGTGACGGCGAAGACTGCGGCGGTCACGACGGCTACAGCGATCGTGGGCAGGGACAGGGAAGCAGGTTTCAAGCGGGGATCCTCGCGGATTGAAATGGATGTTACTTACCGATGGACCAAATTCTACTCAACAATGATGCGCTTGCCGATTAAATTTTTCGGCCCTGAGACGCAGGCGTGCCCCGGCAGCGCAAAACGCAGCGGCCAATCCACGGCATGTTTGATGCCGATGCGCGCCGTCACCAGCACTTCAGCCGCCGTGTAGCCGTCGTCGCGCACCTGCAACGGCGAGGCCGGATCCAGCAGGTCGAGTCCATTGTGGTCAAGCCGTGTCAGCGCCAGCGCCTGGCAGAGCCGGCTGGGACCGGAGGTAAGCTGTCTGGCTGTCACTTCGCCGCCAAGGCCGCGGTTCCGCGCCATCTGCTCTGCTCCCTCCACCGGTTCCAACGCGCGCAGCAGCACGCATCCTGCCCGGCCCTCCGGCTCGCAACTGATGTTCATGCAAAAGTACCGGCCGTAGATGGCATACACGTACGCATGACCTGCGGGACCAAAGAGTACGGAGTTGCGCGGCGTGGGTCCGCGGTGGGAGTGGGCAGCCGGGTCCGGCGGGTCGTTGTGCGGGCCAAGATAGGCCTCCACTTCCACGATGCGGCCAGCCAGCAGTCCATAGGGTGAAGCGTGTGCCAGCACCTTGCCCAGCAGCCAGGGAGCCACCTGCTCCGGCCGCGTCTCAAAGCAGGCGCGCGCCGGCAGCCGCCCCTCGGGAACGGATAGCCCCGCCGCCGCGCCCATTCTGTGCCTTACTTGTGCGCCTTTTTCCATTCCTTCATCACGGCCAGCACCTCTTCCGCGTGGCCTTCCGGCTTGACCTTGGGAAAAATGTGCAGCAGCGTCTGGTCCGGGCCAATCACAAAGGTGGTCCGCTCTATGCCCCACACTTTCTTCCCGTACATATTCTTTTCCTTCAGCACGCCAAACTGATTGCAGACTTTCTCGTCTACATCAGCAAGGAGTGTGTAAGGCAGGTCGTATTTGGCGCGGAATTTGGCCTGGGCCCTGGGTGTATCGCGGGAGATGCCCAGCACCACCGCGCCGGCTGCCTGGAGTTTTTTGAAGGTGTCGCGGAAGCCGCAGGCCTCGATCGTGCAGCCAGGTGTGTCCGCTCTGGGGTAAAAGAAGAGTACAACCGGCTGGCCGGCATAGTCTGAAAGACTGGCGGTCTTGTCCTCGTCGGTCTGTAAAGTAAAGTCGGCGACTTTCTTGTTGAGTTCCATGGGGAATTGCCTCGCAGGTGAGTAGATTCAAGGGAGGGCCAGCAATGGCCGTCAGGTTCGATTATTCCCGAGGTGGGTGGCACGTGTCATTGCGCAGATTCAATATGTCAGGGCCAACGGTGCTGGCCATGCTCTTGGCCGGTGCGCCGGCGTATGCGCAATATCCCGGCCAGGTCGCCAAGGCGGACAAAGACATGCCCGAAATGCGCGCCATTGCCGTCGTGGAGTGGACCGGCGACGCGGACAAGCCCAAAAACTCGCGCATCGTTCCCGTCACCGTACTGGACCAGGGCGAACTGCAGGACGGCGGCATCTACCTGGCCCGGCCTGAGCCGCTGGCGCTGGCCAGCGAGGTCGAGTACGAACTGGAGCAGAACGGCAAGCCGATGGGCCTGTTCGTCGTGAATCACGCCGGTCAGGAGCAGGGCTCATGGGTGGGCTACGGCTCGTGGAAAGAGCTGCCCAAGCCTCGGCCCGGTCCATCGCAAAAGGAGCTGGCCCAGACCCATTTCGACGACGACGCGCAGAGCGATCAGCCGGTGCTGCACCGCAAGCACCACGCCGACGATGCGCCGGCTTCCGGAACAGGAAAAGGCAGTGATTCCGGCAGCGGCGGCTCAGCCTCATCCGGGCAGACTCCCGCCTCCGACCCCGACCGTCCCACGCTGCATAAGAAGACCACGAGCGACAGCAGCAGCGACTCCAGCACAACCAGCTCCAGCCCCGCTGATCCCGACCGTCCCACGCTGCACAAAAAAACCACGAGCGATAGCAGCAGCGATTCCAGCACAACCAGCACAACCCGCTCCAGCCCCGCCTCCGACCCTGACCGTCCCACACTGCATAAGAAAACCACGAGCGACGATTCAGCCGGCGCCAGCGCCCCTGCCGGCGATCCTGACCGGCCGGTGCTGAAAAAGAAAAAAGCTCAGCCGGCCAGCGACAACGACATCGGCCACGTGGAGTCGCTGCCCGGCGTCACCGATCCTGACCGGCCGCGGCTCAAGCGCGGCAAATCCAGCGGCAACAATCTCGAGGTGCTTCCCCGCCTGCTGGGTCTGCCTCCGGACATGCATCAGGAAGTGGCCGTCTCCGACGCCAAATCCACTCCGGAGCATCTGTGGAACTACGCCTGGGCCAACCCGGACGATGAGGACCGGATGAAGTCGTCCCTGGAAGACATAGCCCGCGATGCATTGGGCCTGAACCAGCCCGCCACCGCGCCCGCGCCCACACCTAAAAAGACGGCAGCCCACAAGAAAGCCAGGCCCGCGCTCCCTCCTCCTCCGCCTCCGCCCGCGCCTTTGGCTGACGAGCAGTTTCGGGTCTTCGAGCTGGCCTACGGTTCCGGCGCCACACTCGTGCTTTCCGCGCACACCGGCGGTCAGGGAGCCCAGCAGAAATTCGTCACTCTCGTAGCTCAGCCGGACCTCTACGGCAACGTGCTGGTGCTGCTGAAAAGCGTCACCGATGCCGCCCATCTCGACGAGAAGCCGCGCATGCGCCTGGTTGACGCTGTGGACGCCATGGCCGACAACCGCGGCGAGTTGCTCTTTGAACTGCGCGGCGCCACCCAGCGCCAGTTCGCCCTCTACCGCGTCCTCCGCGGCCAGGCGGATAAGCTGTTTGTCAGCGGCGGCGGTGACTTCGGGGCAGAGTAGGGAACTGGCAATAGAAACCCCGCGTTACGTCTTTTTCGTAGCTAACCAAAAATGTCGCCGTGTGCGATTTCCCCCGTAAGCGAGCAATACAGATCACTTATGGCGGTAATTCTCGAACCAGGTCACAGACAAAGCGCCGCACGATGTGCTTGTTGTATTGCTTCCCTATACAATGGGCATAAGGGTGGGCGCGTCGCCACTCCACAAGGATCTTCCCCGAATATGGCATTTGTTGTATCCGTAGCTTCCCCTGAAACCGTCGTCGCAAATCCCGCTCTCCCGATTCCCGCAGTTCCCGCGTCGTCCGCTTCCGCGCCAGTACGCGCGGTCGCGGCGCGGCAGGAGATTCGCATGGGACGCGCAGCATCGGCCGGCGCAGGCATCAACTGGCTGACGCTGGGGGTCATTGTCGCCTTCCATCTGGGCGCTGTGGCGGCGCTGTTCTTTTTCAGTTGGTCGCGCCTGGCGGTCATGCTGGCGCTCTATGTGGTGGCCATCAACATCGGTATCGGCATGTGCTATCACCGGCTGCTCACCCATCGCGGCTACCAGGTTCCCAGGTGGCTTGAGCATCTCATGGCCGTCTGCGCCACCCTGGCGCTTGAAGGCGGTCCCATCTTCTGGGTCGCCACGCATCGCGTGCATCACCAGCTCAGCGACCAGGAAGGCGACCCCCACACTCCCCGCGAGGGCGGATGGTGGGCGCATACGGGTTGGATATTCTGTGGCAACGCCCTGCATGCGCAGACTGAAGTTCTGGCCCGCTATGTACCCGACCTCAGCCGTGATCGCTTCCTCGTCTGGCTCAGCAAGTACCACTGGATTCCCCTGGTCGCGAGCGGCGTGCTGCTCTTCGGCTTCGGCTGGCTCACCGGCGGATGGGTAAATGCTGTTGGCATGGTGCTGTGGGGTGTTTTCCTGCGCGTTACCCTCGGCCTGCACTCCACCTGGCTGGTCAACTCGGCAACCCACCTGTGGGGAGCGCGCCGCTTTGAAACCCGCGACGACTCGCGCAACAACTGGTGGGTAGCCCTGGTCACCGGCGGCGAGGGATGGCACAACAACCATCACGCCCACCCGGTTTCCGCGCGCCACGGCCTCGCCTGGTATGAGATCGATCCCAACTACTGGGGCATCTGGCTGCTCTCCAAACTCGGACTGGCCCGCAAGATTCACGTGGCCAAATTCGACCGCGCCAACCCCCGGCCGGCAGGGAACTGAAGCAGCCAACCGGCCTTGCATCAATCCGGCAATCCTCAAACGGACACAAAAAGAGCGGCCTTCCATCAACGGAAGGCCGCTCTTTTATTTGCTGAAATTCATCTCGTGCCAGGAACCCTGCCTACTTGCGCAGCCTGGCCCGCACCCACAACGCGCCAAACACCGGCAGCGCCAGAAGCAGCACCAGCACTCCGGCCGGGAAACCAATATACAGGTAGCTGTCCGCGTAGTTGACCGCATGGTGGCCCATCATGTTCCAGAACAGCAGCGCAAAAATGGCAATGCAGGTGGCCGCGAAAAATGTGAAGAAGGCCGCCGCAAAAGACAGCAGCAGGCTGGTGAACAGCCCAAAGCCCTCCAGCGGGAAGCCAAATACCGTTCCGCCGCTGATCCGTGGGGAATGTGTGGATTGCGTCATCTTTTGCAGCCTCTGTCGTCTAGAATACAGTTTCAATGAATAGCTCTGCACAAATCGATCTCTGGCCCGCGGAAAAGGTCGCCACGCAGGTCACCGTGGCTCAGGCTCCCAACGGAATCCACTTCGCCGCCTGGGGTGAAACCCGCATCTCTGAGACGGATCTGGAGCGGCTGGTCAGTGCCGTACCGGCCACGCTCTCCGATGCCCTTGCCAATCGCGCCTATTACTTTGTTCCTCTGGCCATTGCCGACACCGATGAAACCATGGTCGCTCCCTCCTACAGCGTCGATCTGGGAGACCGCGCCGTCTGTCACCGCAATGCAGTCTTCGGTTCCACTGAGGCGGTTTTTCTTTCCACCCGCCTGGTCGAGGACCGTTTCGGCCTGGCCTTCGAGTTCTTCATCAACGTGGCCCACAATTTTGTTGAGGCTGCCGGCGTTCCTGAGAGCTTTTCCACTCTCGCCTGGTCGCAGGCTGAGGTTCAGGTTCGCGGTGAAACCAGCCAGGACGCCTGGGAGACCCGCCGCCGCGCCCAGGACAGCCGCACCAGCGCCAAGGGCATTGACGAGCGCTCCCGCAGCACCTACTTCGAGTCCGCCTTCTCTGACGCTCTGGCCGTCTACATGCTGTCTTTGGCAGTAGACTTCGACTATCACGACCTGCGCGAGCGCGAGTACCCGCTGCTGGCCGCCCCGGCTCTTGCCGAGCGTCTCCGCCAGGTAGCCACCCTCTTCCCTGCCAACCCCGGCTACGAGTTCCAGATCCTCTACCGGCGCAAAGGCTGACAACCTTCGGGAACACGCGGGGTTCCCTCCATGCAAAACGAAATGGATTGAAGCAGCGGCGCTCTTATCTCTGCAAAGGGGAGAGATGCGTGCGCAGGCCGGAGTTGTTGCGCTGAAGGAAACGAGCAGGCACAATCCGTCCCGGCAAGGGCCGTGGTGTCGATTCGTTCTTAAATTACGGCTTCGCGTTGTACGCGATGCGCCCTTCGCAAATCGTCCAGCGGATCTTGCCCTGCATGGTCCAGCCGTCGAACGGGGTGTTCCTCGACTTCGATTTGCCTTCGCGCGCGCTATAGGTCCACTCCGCCTTGGGATCGAAGACAACCACATCGGCAAAGCTGCCCACGGTGAGCGTGCCGCGGCCCTTCATCCCCAAAAGCGCCGCAGGCTGGGCGCTCAGCAGGCTCAGCACGCGCCCCAGCGGCATCTTCCACTCCTTGTGCAGCCAGCGCAGCGAGAGGCCCAGAGCCGTCTCCAGCCCGGTAATGCCGTTTGGAGCGTTCTCGAACTCCACTTCCTTCTCATGCACGGCGTGGGGCGCATGGTCGGTGGCGATGGCGTCCACCACGCCGTCCAGAATGGCCTCGATCATGGCGTCGCGGTCTGCGGCCGAGCGCAGCGGCGGGCACATCTTGGCGTTGGTGTTGTACATGCCAACGTGCTCCTCGGTGAGCAGAAAGTGATGCGGCGCCACCTCGCAGGTGACGCGCAATCCGTTGCGCCGCGCCTGGCGCACGGCAGCCAGCGCAGCCGCCGTCGAGGTGTGGGCCACGTGCAAATGAACGCGCGTGTCGCGCAACTCGGTCACCAGGCGGATGTCGCGTTCCACAATGCTCGACTCGGCCTCCGCCGGCATGCCGCGCAAGCCTAGCTTGAACGACATCGGCCCCAGGTTCATGCTTCCACCCTGGGTGAGACGCGTGTCCTCGGCGTGCTGAATCACGCTTAACCCCACGCGCGCCGCGGCAGCCAGGGTCTCGCGCATGATGTTGTCTTTGAGAATCGGCCGGCCGTCGTCGGAGACGGCCACGGCCCCGGCGGATTTGAGCGCCGCGTAATCGTTGAGCGCCTCGCCCTTTGACCCGCGCGTAGCGGCCGCAATGGGAAATACGCGAACCACCGCGCCGCGCTCCGGCGCCTGCGTCCAGCGCGTGATCTCCGGCGAGTCGTTCACCGGGGAGGTGTTGGGCATGGCGGCCACCGCTGTAAAGCCTCCCGCGGCGGCTGCCGCGGTGCCTGTCGCGATGGTCTCCTTGTAGCCTTGGCCGGGCTCGCGCAGGTGGACGTGCATGTCGATCAGTCCCGGCGTCAGGTAAAGGCCCGTGGCGTCCAGCACCTCGGCTCCATTGGCCGATTTCAGTTTGCCCGGAGCGGCGATCTCGGCCACGTGTCCGTCTTTGAGAAGAACGTCCTTGAGCGCGTCCACGCCGGCTGCCGGATCAAGAAGATGGCCTCCGCTTATCACCAGAGCCGTCATGCGCGGCCTCCTTGCTTGTCTGCCAAAAGCGCCCGCTCCACCACCGCCATGCGGATGGCAACTCCATTCCGCACCTGTTCCAGAATCGCCGACTGCGGCCCATCGGCCACGCCCGCGGTCAACTCCAGGCCGCGAATGATGGGCCCGGGATGCAGCACTACGGCTTCGGGAGCCAGCGTGGCCAATCGCTGACCGGTCAGTTGGTAGGCCGCCTTGTACTCTTCCAGGTCAAGTTGCAGGCCGGCCAGCCGCTCTGCCTGTATGCGCAGCATCATGATTGCCTGCGACTGGCGGAGCGCGGCCTCAAAGTCCCTCTCGATCGTGATGCCGGGTCCCGCCTGCGCCGCCAGTTCCGGCAGCAGTTCTTTGGGGCCGCAGAGCAGCACCCGTGCGCCCAGCCGGGGCAGCAGCAGCATGTTGGAGCGGGCCACGCGGCTGTGCAGTATGTCGCCCACAATGGACACTGTCACGCCGGCCAGGGTTTCCGCGCTGACGGTCTCCGTGCCCGGCCTCAGGTGCGCCAGAATCGTGCGCAGGTCAAGCAGCGCCTGGGTGGGATGCTCGTGCATGCCGTCGCCCGCATTCAGCACCGGCAGGCGGGTTTCGGACTCCAGCAGCCAGGCCGCGCCGGAGGAGCTGTGGCGCAGAATAATCGCCTCCGCGCCCAGCGCGCGCAAGGTCAGGCCGGTATCCTTCAGCGATTCGCCCTTTTCAATGCTCGAGGAAAGGCTGGAGACCAGCGTGGTGTCGGCGCCCAACGACTTGGCGGCCAGCTCAAAGCTGGTGCGGGTGCGCGTGGACGACTCGTAAAACAGCAGCGCCACGCGGCGTTTGGCCAGAATGCGATCCCGGACCAGCGGGTCCTGGTTCTCGAGTGCCGTGGCGCGCGCCAGAATTTGACTGATGCCGTCCAGGCTCAGATCTCCGGCCGTGAGCAGCGATCCGGGATTGTAAGGGAACGGCGAGGCTTCGACGGGGGGGTGAAGAAGCTGGCGGCGAGCAGGTGTTGCGGTTGGGTTCATGATGTTTCAGCCTCTGCTTCCAGCCCCTGGCTTCCTGCTAAAAGCCAGGAGCTGGAGGCTGTCTTTCTGACTTATTCCACCCTCTCGACCAGCAGCACCTGCTCGTCGTTGTCTACCTCGCTGAACTTTACTTCTATAATCTCGCGGCTGCTGGTGGGCACATGCTTGCCCACATACGTCGCTTCAATGGGCAGTTCGCGATGGCCGCGGTCAATGAGCACGGCCAGTTGTACGCGGCGCGGCCTGCCGTGGTCAAAGAGCGCATCCAGCGCTGCGCGAATGGTGCGCCCGGTGTAGAGCACATCGTCACAGAGCACCACGTCGCGGCCCTCGATATCGCAGCCGATTGCCCCCTCTGTGACCACCGGGCGGCTATCCGCCGTGGACAGATCGTCGCGGTAGAACTGGATATCCAGTACGCCCGTGTCGACCGGATGCTTTTCAATGCCGGAGATCAGTTTGCCCAGCCGCTCGGCCAGCGGAACGCCGCGGCGCTTGATTCCCACCAGCGCCAGGTTGTCGCTGCCGTTGCTCTTTTCCACGATCTCGTGGGCCAGGCGCACCAGGGTGCGCTCAACCTCTGAGGCAGACATCAGCCTGCCTTTTATCCGCAGGTTAGGCATTTTTGGGGCTTCGCTCATAGGTGTTCTCTCGCCAGTTGTCTCTCGCAGGATGATACGAGGGGTTGCCGCTCACCGGCAAGTTGTGGAGAAGTGGAACGGAATCCAGGGCCTGGCGCGAGCCCGGGAAAGATATGACCGGAACGGTCTTAAATCTCAGGTCTGCGGCTGCGCGCCAGCATCCGCGCTCCCAGTGCGCCGCCGGCAGTAGCAAACAAAAGCAGCGCCGCCACTAAAAGCAGAATCGCGCACAACACCCACCCGGCGCGCCCTTCCGGCGAAAGCAGCCACGCCTTGGCAAGCGCGATGGTTTGTGTGTCCACGCCCATCGATGTCCATTGCTGGGTCATCTGCTGGCCCACAATGTTCTGCCAGAAATCGTCGAATACCTTGCCCTGGTGGAAGAAGAACCGCATGGTAAACAGCGAGACGCCCGTCGCGCAGGCGGCTGTCCACCCGCCCAGCACCCCGGTCACCAGGCCGATGCGGGCGCCTGCTCCGATCGTGATCCACGCAGGCTGCTGGCTGCGTACATATAACACCACCGTCCACGCGGCGGCCGCGGACATCCACAGCAAACCAAAGATGCTTACCGGCGAAAACAGGGAGCAGAGCAGCCCGGCGGGAATCGCCAGCATCAGCGCTGAGCGCAAAGCCGCCTTCCATTCAACGCTGCCGGCGTCGCGCACAGCCTCGTTCCACTGCTCCGGCTGGCCCGGTCCAGGCTCGCTCTCCGCCTCGTAGACAAATCGCGGCAGACCGCACATGGGGCAGTAGCAGTTCTCGGCCTGGACGGCCTGATGGCAGCGGGTGCAGGTAATCTCCATACATCTAAGAGCCTATAGTATTTCGCCGCTGCGTGGGCAGTTCGGAATCCATGGCTGCCGGCTGCGCGCTCCTGTAACCGGCTCTACCGGTGCCTCGCTGCTGCATGGCGTTCTGCGGATTGCCGTCTGAGTTTGAAAATCCGCAGAATAAATACATAGTCCCGTCTGCCGCAATTACGGCAACGCACGGGGTATTGCAAAGCGAATAATCGACCAATATCCTCTCTGCGTAAACGAGAGGTTCGGAAGTCTGGCTGTCCGCACATACGGCAGAGTAAGGGCATTTTAGGCTCCAGGGTATGAAGAAGCAGGGGGGGGGAACTCTTGCTCCCGGAGAATCATCGACGGCAGTGTAAGCTGCAGTCACATCTTCCGATGTGCACAATTAGCCACATCGCGTGCTCCATCATGACATGACCAACCCGTCATGCAACACGCAAATTTCTGAATTTAATTGGATATTCAATCCCGCAAACATTTCAACAATGTCTGCAACCGTTGCTGGCGTTGCCGGATCAGGCGCGGGAATCGAGCTGATCCAGTTTTGCCGCTACGATAGCCTCTGCCGCCGCCACAGTCTCTTCCAGCGTCATCCGGGTCGAATCCAGAAGAACGGCATCTGCAGCCGGTTTGAGAGGCGAATCGGCGCGATTGCGGTCCCGTTCGTCGCGAGCGTGCAGGTCGCGGATTACCTCTTCCGGCTGCACGGCCGGTGCGGGCCCAAGCTGGTCGAAGCGGCGCAGTCCCCGCACCTCGGGAGCCGCATCCAGAAAAATCTTCACTTCGGCATGGGGAAAGACCACGGTGCCAATGTCGCGGCCTTCCATCACCACCCCGCCCCCGGAACCCAGTTGCTGTTGCAGGCGAACCATCCGGGCGCGTATGGCGGGGAAAATACTCACCCGTGAGGCTGCGTCCGTCACCATTTGATTGCGGATCAGGCCGGTCACATCTTCGCCGTCCAGCAGGACGCGATTCTCCTCTTCGCCCGGTTCCAGGCGGATGTCGGTTTCCGCGGCCAGGCGGGCCAGGCCCTCACTCTTGTCCAAAGGCAGTTCCGTGCGCAGCGCCTTCAGGGCAAAGGCGCGGTACATGGCGCCTGTTTCCAGGTTCAGCAGTCCAAAATGACGGGCCAGATGCCGCGCGATCGTGCTCTTCCCCGCGCCGGCAGGGCCGTCGATAGCGACAATGATCTTCCTGCCTGGTTGCGATGAAGACAAGGGTTTTACGTCCGCACTCATCCGCGCTTCTTTGCTCCCGGTTTGGGCGGCGCCGTAAAGCCGAACCGCTTGCTGTTTCCAGCCTTTGTGCCGGCCGCTAGGGCTGGCTTGCGGCTGTTGCTCCGTGCATCGGGCCGCGCATCCTTGCGGGGAGCGCTGCCGCTGCGGGAAAGACTGCTGCTGCCGCGCGCGCTTCCACTGGGTTTGCCCGCAGCCTTCGCTCCGTTGCGCTGGCTCCATGCCGGAGCGGCAGATTTTGTGCTGCGCGCGCCGTTGGATGGGCGGCTGGCGCTTCCGCTGGACCGGGCTCCATTGCCGGAACCGGTGCTTGTATGTGCGTCCTTCCGCGTTCCGCCGGCGTTCTTGCCTGCATTTGGAGTCCAGCGCGCGCCTGAGGCGGGCCGGGAACTCGTCGCCGTGCGCGCTCCGGCTGGCCTTGCTCCCGTGGTGCGGGTTTCAGGGCCGGCGCGGCGCACCGGGCGGCTGCTGGAGGAGGTCTGCGCCGGCTTGCGGTCGCGGGAGTGGGTGGCCGGCCGGCTGAAGTGCGGACGCGCTGATGTGGATTTGCCGCCTGTTGCCGGCTTGCGCGTGGCAGCTACGCGCGGCGTGTGGGGTTCCGCGGCCTTGCGCGTAGCCATGGGGGCAGGCGCAGGGCCGGCTGCCGGCGCAGGCAAATGCGCAGCGTGCTCCGGCATATCCTGCTCATGTTCGCGGGAGTGCAGGAAGTATGCTGAGGCCGACATGGACGAACTGGAATAAAGCGTGGGAGCCACCGCAAACTCCGGCAGCGTGCCGGCAACGTAAAAATGCGGAGCGTGACCCAATGAAAGCGTATGCACCTGGCGGGTAGCCACCAGGCCCCGAAGCACTTCCCGCACCTTGCTGCGCGCGGTCAAGGCAGCCAGAAACAGCTCAACCTCTTCCATGCTGGCCGCGATCACGGCCTGCAGATAAATAGAGGCAAGCACTGAGATCGCCGTCACCTGCGAGGTGGAGGCGCCTTCGGCAATGGCTTTCTGGTAACGTGTGCGCAGCAGTTGCCACTGTGCGGCTTGGCCGGGAGCCGAGACGACCGGAATGATGCGAAGCTGCTGCCAGAGCTCTGTAATCGCGCGCAGAACTGCGGCTTCGGTTACTTCCCGGCCCAGTGCATGCGTCAGCTTGGCGATCGTCGTGTCGCCCAGTTCCAACTGTTTGTAGGCTTGTACGGCCAGCTGTGAAACCTGGCGTGAACCCGTCAATTGCGGGCTGCGGCGCCAGTCGCGGTCGCCCCGCAGAGCGTACACATAAGGCAGAACCCATGCGGCAACCACAAAGTCCGGCTGCTCGCCCGGTAATCCCAGCAGGTTCAGCCGCACTGCCACGCCGTCTGTCTCCAGGCGCACCAGTAATTCCTCGGCTAACGCAATCTGTTTCGGATCGGGCGTCGCATTCCGTTGACCCGCTACGGCCTCAACAAAGGAGGGTGCGATGGAAGTGGAAAACTGCCGCTTGGGCAGGAAGAGACACAATCCCGTCTCCTCAATCCACGTACGGGCGTCTTCCAGTGTAAGAGCCCCGTTACCGTTCAGGCGCATCCTTTCGACGCGCGATGCTTCCAATTGCTCTGCTGTCAAAGAAAAACCTCACTTCCAGGCTGGCAAAAAGAGCCGGGTAGCCCCACTCCTGAGAGTGAGGGTAACCACCTCCTGATATTCTATCTGCGATTTAAATTCGATGGAAGGCCCGCTGGATCTCCTTCCAGGAATACAGCAAAGCTATTGGACGTCCGTGCGGGCAACTAGTTGGGTGGCTGGTTTTCGCAAGCTCCGTCAGTAACCACTCCATGCGTACCGGATCGAGCGCGGTGTTGATTTTAATGGCGGAATGGCAGGCGATGGAGGCGGCAATCCGTGTCCGCAGCGCTGTAAGATCCTCATTCTGCTTGGGTTCGTCCGGGTCGCCGCTCGATTGCTCAATCACCTCGGCAAGCATCCGCTCTAAAGCCGCACCCTCCAGGCCCACCGGCGCTGCTTTCACCGCAAGTGTCTGTGGCCCAAAGGGTTCCACCTCAAATCCGTTGCGGTCCAGTTCCTCGGCAATGCGCGCAAATACCACCATCTGCCAGGGCTTCAACTCCACCAGCATGGGCATCAGTAACCTCTGGCGCTGCACCTTTTCCACCTGGCGGTCCCGTAAAATTTTTTCAAAAAGAACTCTTTCGTGTGCAACATGCTGGTCGATAATCCACAAACCATCGTCCCCTGAGGCCAGAATGAACGAATCCCGCAACTGCGCCAGCGGCCTCAGCGACCCCAAATGGTTCAAATTGGCCGCTGCCTGCTCGGCCTCCACCAGCGCCGTACCTGCCGCCGTCTCGGGACCGCTCAGGCCGGCTGTGCCGGAACCCGGAGAGCAGCCCTCCAGTTCCTGCACTCCGGACGGCTGAAACAGCGCCGCTGCTGCCTCGCCCCACGCCGCCTGGTCAAAATTGCCTACGTCAAAGCTCCGAATGCCAAAAGGCAAATTGCCGGGGGCGGCCGAGGGCATTCGCGGGGTCAGCTGGAACGGCTCGGCATCCGCCCGCGCGGTCTGGTACGCTCCCGGGTCAGAGTCCGCCATCGGCTCATTGTCAGGCGACCCCGGCAGGGGAGAAGCGGCCGGCGGCATCAGCGAAGGGCTGGCGGCGGGCGCGGAGTCCAGCGCGGCCAGGAACCCCGCGGCCGGGCGCGCCTTGATCAGCGCCGTCCGCAGGCTGTCGCGCACAAAATCGTGTATCAGGGATTGCTGGCGGAAACGAACCTCAGTCTTCGCGGGGTGGACGTTCACATCCACCTCCTCGGGCGGCATCTCCAGAAACAGCAGCACCACCGGGAAGCTGGTGGGCGGAATCACGTTGCGATAGGCCTCTGTAATGGCGTGCATCAGCAGCCGGTCGCGGATAAGCCGCTTGTTCACAAAAATATAGATCGAGTTGCGGTTGAGCTTTTGCAGCTCGGGCTTGGAGTAGAAGCCGCTCATCCGCAGCGTCCCCGGATCGCGCACCGGCTCATCCGGATCTTTCTTCCACGGCGGCGGCGCGGGCAGCCCGGCGTGGGCCAGCGGGGTTTCCGCGGCCACCGGCAGCAGTTGCGCCAGCGTGTCCTTGCCAAAAATCTGGTAAATACGCTCGGCGGTGCGCGTCACCGGCGGCGCGGAGACAATCGTGTGCGTGGCCGAGACCAGCTCGAAGTGCATCTCAGGGTGCGCCAGCGCATAGTGCGTCACCAGCGCCGTCACGTGCGCCAGCTCCGTACTTTCGGCGCGGAGAAATTTGCGCCGCGCCGGCGTGTTGAAAAACAGGTCAGCCACGGCCAGCGTGGTTCCGCGGGGCAGGGCCGCATCGTCCACATGCAGAATCTTGCCGCCGGCGATCTCCAGCCGCGTTCCGGCAGCCTCGTCGCCCGTCGCCGTCTCCAGCGTCACCCGGGCCACGGAAGCAATGGAGGGCAGCGCTTCCCCTCTGAAGCCCAGCGTCGCAATCGAGAGCAGGTCGTCCGCGGTGCGCAGCTTTGAGGTAGCGTGCCGCTCGAACGCCAGCAGCGCGTCGTCGCGGCTCATGCCCTGCCCGTCGTCGCTCACGCGGATCAGCTTGCGCCCGCCCGCCTCCACCTCGACGCGAATGCGGCTGGCGCCCGCGTCCAGGGAGTTCTCCAGCAGCTCTTTCACCACCGAGGCAGGCCGGTCCACCACCTCGCCCGCGGCAATCTGGTTGGCAACCTGGTCGGGAAGTATGCGGATGCGGCCCATAAGCAATTAGGGTAACGCAGGGCGGCGAGCACCGCACGGAAGAAGCGGAATTGCCGGCTCTTACTGCACCTCCGCGCCGCTCCCCTTCCGGAAGTCCCGGATGCGGTGGAAGGTCATGAAGTTTGCGTCGTGCGCGCGATGGGCTCCGCCGGATTCATCCTCAAAAGCCGTCCGCGAAACCGCCAAAATGTCGGCGCCGTCGAACTGCCAATCCACATACTGAAAAGCAAACTTAGTTGCGTCTGCATGGGAGAGGATGATCTTCTCCACAGCCCAGTGATGCAGATCGGCTGAAGACATCAACGCCAGCGTGTTCCTGACCGCGGCAGGATTCGTGGCGGACAGGGGCTCGGATTGCAGCGCCGGATTGGAGAGCGTCCAATATTTCCGGCTGATCTTGTCGTAGCGGATACTGAACTTCTTCGCGCCGCCGGGAAAGTCCACCAGCGCTGAAAATTTCAGCACGCCGTCGTCGACCTCGGCGATTGCTGCCTTTTCAATGTTATCGACGCGCAGAATGTCCAGAATCTGGTTCTCCGGGCCCACCACCGCGTTTCCCTCAAGCCAGGTTTTTCCTGCGCCGGCATCGGAAGGATAGAGAAGCCGATTGGTGAAGCTCCAGTTGCGCGCATCCAGCAGGTCTGAGCTCTCCGGCGCGGAGGCGACAAAGGCCTGGAACCCTCCCCATGCGCCGGCCGGATGGTATTCAAAGGCTCGCCAGACGCGCCCGCGATCGACAACCACAGGCACGGGCGCGGTGTGATAGCCCGGGTCCTGAGTCAGGTAGGAGGGCGCGCTCCAGGTCTTTCCCTCGTCGCTCGAGCGCCGAATCACGATCCGGCCATATTGTCCGGTGATCCCCAGCAGATAAAGCTGTTTGCGCAGAAAGAACAGCGACGACCAGAACTGGTCGTGCACCTCCGCGGTTTTTTCCCAGGTGGCTCCGCGATCCCGGGAGACAAAGACGCGCGTCTCGCCGGAGGTGTTCTCCGTCGAGTTGGGGCCGAACAGGTCATGCGAGCACACGTAGGCCCCATCCGGAAGAACGACGATCGCGGGCGAACCGATGTACTGCCCGGTCGAGGCCGGTTGATGATCGATCACCACTCCCGGAGGCGCGCTTGCCGGTCTGGCAGGCACGGCCAGCAGCGGAAGCAACAAGAGGCCAATCCACCTGAGTTTCATCCTTGCTCCTTGCAGAAGTATTTGGCGCAGATACGCCTCGCATCAAGCGCAGAGGTCCGCCGGTCTCCGGCTCTCCAAACGGCCACCAGTATACCGTCCAATACGGATGAGCTTCGGCCTGCTCCAGCCCCGTCAGTCTTGCCGCCGCGGTCACAGCCGCTCTCACCGTGCAAAGCTGCCCCGTCCGCGTGCGGAGACTCTGGGCGCAGTCGTCCGCATGAACGGCGGCTAGTGTGGTGAGCCAGAAGTTCGCACAACAAATGCTCTGTACGCCAGCCCCGCCGCAGGTGGCTGTCATCCTTCTATGAAAAAGGCCGCACCTGTCCAGCGGTATCTGCGAATAGTTGCCGACAGACTTCTATTCGTGCTCGTGGCACACAAGGGTGATTCGAATCCCGGCCGCTCCATCTGAGAAGG
>Ga0302320_10010159_pt1 | contig 20132 bp, 16 predicted proteins | sample Bog_T0_3_FD_202130 | JGI IMG/M metagenome (GOLD analysis project Ga0302320, IMG submission 202130) | Peat permafrost microbial communities from Stordalen Mire near Abisko, Sweden - Bog_T0_3 | ecosystem: Environmental > Terrestrial > Soil > Wetlands > Peat | place: Sweden: Abisko, Stordalen Mire...
CTCGACGACGGCATTCTGGATAAAGCGCGTGCCAATGCTCGGACGAGCGTGACGGCGCTGCTGTATGGACTTGGCTTCCGGACGGTGGACGTGCAGTAGGCAGAGGTCGGCGAATCAGCGGGCTATCGGGCGTTCTGGCGGTGCCGCTCGACATACTCCCGCAAAGCAAAATTCATACGGGTTTGGTAGCCCTGTCCCTGCTGCTGGAACCATTCGATGATGTCGGCATCCACGCGCAGCGACAGCGGACGCTTGATTGGACGGTAGAACGGCCCGCGCACCGCGTTGCTCCAATCGGTAATGGCCGGCAGCTCTGTGGTATCGATCTCGCGGTCTGGCATCGCAGCCAGAGCATCAAGCTCAGCCTGCAACCCGCGGGTCAACGGTTCTCGAAACCCTCTCTTCATCGTCGCGTCTATCATGACTCTCCATTCGGCTGGCGTTCCGTCAGGAGTGCTGGAGGTGGGGAAGCAGATCGACGCGAATCCGGTTCCGCTTCTGTATCTGCCAGAGGTCGAATTTTGCCTGCATGCGCAGCCAAACCTCGGGCGAAGAAGTCCCGAAGGCGGCGGCAAGGCGCACGGCCATCTCCGGCGAGACGGCGGCATTGCCGTTGAGCACGCGGGACAATGTGACACGGCCCACGCCGAGATGCTTGGCTGCCGCCGAAACGGTCATCTCGCCGAGGAACTCCCGGATCACTTCGCCGGGATGCGGGGGATTGTGCATCATCATCACGTACTCTCCTTTCAGTGATAGTCCTGGTAGTCGACCAAGACCGCGTCTTCGCCTTCGAAGCGGAAGGTAATTCTCCAGTTTCCGCTTACCGTGACCGACCAGTGGCCCTTGAGATCTCCTTTCAAGGGGTGAAGCCGCCATTCGGGCGCCCGCATATCCTCAGGTGCGCCCGCATCGTCGAGCATGGCCAACTGGAGACGCAATCGCACGGCATGCTGAGCCTGAATCCCCGCCTTTGATCCGGTATGGAAGAATTTCTCAAGCCTCTTGTGCGCGAAGCTTTTGATCACGCGATTAGTGTATCGTTTGGCGATACAGAAGTCAAGGCGAGGCGCTCAGCAGCAGCAGTTCTAAATGGCCCATCGAACCCAAAGAGCTATATGCTGTTGCGGAAGAATAGCGCTGAAGGCATTGTTGTTTTCCCTCTCAACCCTCAATCGGAGGCCCGCTGAGATTATAGATTGCAAATATCAGGCCTGCGTTACCGGCTCCCAGCGATCATCTGAGCGGCATGTTGCAAGCTGGTTTCGGTGACTTTGGCGCCACTGACCATTCTGGCCACTTCATGCATTCTTGCGCGGTCGTCCAGGAGGCGGATCTGCATTTTGGTGCGGCCGTCGGCCTCGCGCTTTTCTACGACGAAGTGCTGGTCGGCAAAGGCGGCGATCTGCGGCAAATGGGTGACGCAGAGGACTTGCTGGCCGCGGCTGAGGGATTTGAGCTTTTGGCCCACGGCTTCGGCGGCTCGGCCACCAATGCCGATGTCGATTTCGTCGAAGACGAGCGTGCGAGGAGTGGGCGACTTTCGCTTTGGCTTGACCGCGCCCTCTTCTACGCTGACCTTGAGCGCCAGCATGACGCGGCTCATCTCGCCGCCGGAGGCGATCTCGTGCAGGGCTTTGAGTGGTTCTCCGGGGTTGGTGGCGATGCGGTATTCGACTTCGTCCCAACCGCTTGCTGTCCAGTGGGTGGTTGACGAAGGGCCTGCCTCAGGGGCTAAAGCCCTCGCTGCTTGGATGCCGCTTTCGGCACGGCTGAAGCCGTGCCCTTTCAAGGCCGTCTGGTCTGCTTTCAAAGCGATATGCTCCGCTGAGGAGCCTTCTGCGGAAAGAACGGCCACTTCGAAGCGGACCTTCATGGCGAGCGAATTGATCTGGGCCTCGGCGAGCTTTGCCAGTTTATCCGCTGCGGCCGTTCGTTCCTGATGCAGAACCCCGGCCGCGGCTCGATACTCTGCGGCTGCCTGGTCGAGCTCAAGGCGAAGCGTCTTCAGGATCTCGTCCCGATCTTCGACTTCGGCCAGGTTCCGCGCAACTTCTTCACCAAATTCGATCACCTCGGCGACCGTCTTTCCGTATTTGCGTTTCAGCCGGTCCAAAGTCGCCAGACGGTCTTCAATCTCAGCGAGGCGCTCGGGCGACGCATTGATTCCTTCCGCGTAATCCCGCAGGCTCTCGCTGACATCGCCGAGAGTGGCTCGGGCTGATTCCAATTGGGCCGAGACCTCGGCAAAGCGGGTGTCGAATCTCGCCAGCTCGTCAACATTTCGCACTGCACCCCGCAGCGCTACTTCAGCCGAGGCTCCGCCCTCATAGAGTTGCTCAAAGGCTCCCATGGCGGCGGCGTAGAGTTTTTCTGCATTGGCCAGGACTCGCTTTTCTGTCTCGAGGGCATCGTCTTCGCCGGCGGTAAGGCGGGCAGCTTCGATCTCCTTGCGCTGGTAGCTCCACAGGTCGACCATGCGCAAGCGATCCTGCTCGCCCTGGACCATCGCCTCCAGCTTTTCCGATGCGCTTCGCCAACGCGCGTAGGCTTCACCGACGGCCTCAGTGGAGAGCCCTCCAAAGCGGTCGAGCAGAATGCGCTGTTGCGCCTGGTCAAAGCTGCTGAGCGTCTCGCTCTGGGCATGAACGAGCGCCAGCTCCGGCGCCAACTGCTTGAGCACGGCAACGGTGGCCGGCTGATTGTTGACGAAGACGCGTCCCTTGCCGGAGGAGAGGATTTCGCGACGGAGGATGATCTCGTTGCCATCGGCGTCGATGCCGTTCTCTTCGAGGATTGTTTCCGCACCGTTGGTGGACTCGAAGACGCAGGCTACGACGGCCTTTTCCGCGCCATGGCGCACAACCTCCGCCGAAGACTTGCCCCCCATCAAGAGAGCCAGCGCATCCACCAGGATCGACTTGCCCGCGCCGGTCTCACCAGTCAGGAGATTTAACCCTGGGCCAAAGACGGCGATGGCGTGATCGATGACGGCGTAGTTCTCTGCGCGCAGTTCAACAAGCATGCTTTGCGAACCTCTTGAAACCGGGTTAAAACGCGGGACAATCCGAGCGCAGCATAGCATGAACGGCAGGCACGATGGTTCGGCAACCAATGCTGCGAGGCGCCGGGAGCATCCAATCGATAACTTGGAGGCAACCATTGCGTCTGATACCGTTGAGCTTGAGGTGAATGCCGATTTTGAATGCCGCCCTCTTCTTGATGATGCAAGCCGATAGCGCCGCAGCTCCCTCAGCGTCAGGCCCAGGTTCGCTGCTGGAAATGTTCAGCAACATCAGCGCCGCGGCCGACTTTGTGTTGGTGGTGCTTGCCCTCGCCAGTCTCTACTCATGGTTTGTGATCGTGGCCAAGATGTCGGCCTTCCGCATTGCCACCGCGCATAGCCGCAAGTTCATACGCTCCTTCCGCAAGGCCACACGCCTGCAGGAGATATCGGCGCTGACCGCGGAGTGCAAGGCAAGCCCGCTGGCGCAAGTCTTTGAAGATGTGTATGAGACCTACAAGCGCCAGACCGGCGGCTCGGGGCCGCCGCGAAACCTGGCCCCGCTGGAGCGGTCGGCGCAAACGGCGGCCTCTGAGGCCGTGACTGCGCTCGAGCGGCGGATGACCTGGCTGGCCACCATCGCATCGACTACCGTATATGTCGGTCTCTTCGGCACGGTCGTGGGCATCATCGACGCCTTCCGTGGGCTGGGAACCGCCGGATCGGCGACACTGCGGGCGGTTGCCCCCGGAATCTCCGAGGCTCTGATCACCACCGCGGCGGGCCTGTTCGTGGCTATTCCGGCCCTGATCGCCTACAACCAGTTCACTGCCCGCATTCGGATCTTTGCCTCCGCCACCGACGACTTTTGCCGCGAACTGCTGAACTCCCTGGAAGAGATTCCGGTGCGAGCACCTGCTGCCCAGCGCGGGGTCGCCGGTTCTGACCCGCTCGGCAATCCCCCGAGAGAGGCGGTGGAACGTGGCCTTTACAAGTAATGCAGGCCAGACCCGCTCGTCGCTGGCGGAGATCAACGTAACTCCGCTGGTAGACGTGGTGCTGGTGCTGTTGATCATCTTCATGATCTCAGCGCCGGTGCTGCAGTCGGGCATTGAGGTCTCGGTTCCCAAGACGCGCACGATCAAAGAGATCACCCAGCAGCGGTTGGTGCTGACCATCGACCGGCATCAGAACGTCTTTTTAGGCGACGAACTGGTGAACATCCACGAACTGGCGGAAAAGCTGCACCAGAAGAGCGCCGATCCCGATCGCCAGGTGATTTATCTGCGGGCCGATGTAGACGTGCCCTTTGGCGCATTCGCCAACGTGATGGATGCGGTGAAGCAGGCCGGCATTACGAACATCTCCATTGTGACGCAACCGCTTGAGGCGAAGGCCTCAACGGAGGGGGAAAACTAGCAGCCGCATGATGACCCTCATGGCAGGAAGCGAGCAACTCGAGCGGGAGTTCAGCCCGCCCTCGGAGCGCATTGCCCCGGCGGTCGTGTCCACGCTTGTGCTGCACGGATTCCTGTTCTGCGGAATTCTATTCTCGGGCATCCTGAGCGGCTTGTTTCATCACAATTACTGGGGCAATCCAGGGGCGGGAAGCGCGATCCAGGTAAGCCTGGTGTCGAACGCGCTGCCCCTGCCTGCCGATCATCCGACGAATAAGAACGTTTTGTCGACAGAGACGCCGAGTGAAGCTCCTGCCCCGCCAGCACCCAAGGCGGCACGGGCTATTGACGATACCGCCATCCCCATCCCTGGCAAAGAAACCAAGGCCCAGAAGCAGCCCCAGACGACGCCTAAAACACAGCCGCACCAGCCCCAGATCAAACAGGACAACCGGGCAGCCTTCGGAGAACAGTCGGGGATGTCGATGTCTCGCTCCACGATGGCCCAGACCGCTTCAGTGGATTCGCCCGTGAGCGTGTCGAATGGAGATTTTGGCACACGCTTCCCTTGGTACGTAGATGGCATCAAACGTAAAGTGGGGCAAAACTGGTTTCGCGGTCAGGTTGACCCGAGAACCCCCAAGGGAGCGGTTGTGCAAATTTACTTCAAGGTCAGTCGCCAGGGCGCTCCGTCGGGTTTCAGGGTGGCGACAGCAAGCGGGAGCCCGACGCTCGACCAATCTTGCCTGCTGGCTACCCGGCGTGTTGATACATTTGGTGATCTGCCGCCTGACTCGCGCGATCAATGGCTGGACGTAACCTATGATTGTACTTATTAGGGTTTGCTGGCAGACTCTGCGTCCTGGCGCGATAAACTCGCTACGCGCCATTCCCCCGGATTTGGAAGGACCACTGAACGCATGAAGATTCATCCCCATAAGACTCACCAGGCTCTTTCTCTTCTTGCATGTGTCTGTGTCATGGTCCTTTTGGCAGCAGCTCATCTGTCCGCACAGGATTGGGTTCATACCGGCACCAACCTTGGCGCGGATCGCATTCGCATTGCGGCAGCCGACTTCAAGCCGCTGGGTTCCGACCCTCAGGCGCCTTCGCTGAAGGCAACCTTCGACGCTACCGTCTATAGCGATCTGGCCGGCGCGGGCATCTTCGAAGTGGTCTCGAAAAGCCTCGCGCCGCAATCCACTCCCGGCTCTCCCCAGGAGATCAATCTGCCTCAGTGGTCCTCTGCTCCGGCCAATGCGGCCATGGTGGCTTTCGGTTCCCTTTCGGCTGACAATGGACGCCTCGTAGTGTACGGCTGGCTATTCGACACACGCAACGCTACGAGTCCCCAGGTGCTCGGCAAGCAATACAACGAGGCCGCGAGCCAGGAGATGGCGCGCACCATTGCCCATCGCTTTGCCGATGAAGTCATCATGCGCCTTGGCGGGGGAATCAACGGCATTGCGGAAACCAAGATCTACTTCGTCAGCACCCGCTCTGGCTCCAAAGAAATCTGGGTGATGGACTACGACGGCCAGAACCAGCATGCTGTCACGCACCTCGGCACCACTGCGCTTTCGCCGCGCGTGTCCCCGGACAACAGCCGCCTCGCCTTTTCCGCTCTAGGGCCTGAAGGCTGGTCGATCCGCATGTATTCGCTAGAGCTCAACCGCATGGTCGCCTTCCCAGCCGGGATTGCCGGGGGAAGCAACTTTTCGCCGGCATGGTCGGCGGATGGATCGAAGATCGCTTTCTCCTCCGCGCGCACCGGCGACTCTGAAATCTGGATCGCCGATGCGAGCGGAGCCAATCCGCGGCGCATCACTACATTCAAAGGTCCGGATGTTGCGCCCACCTGGAACCCGCGGTCGAATGCGCAGTTAGCCTGGGTCAGCGGCCGCACCGGGGAGCCGCAGATTTACACCATGGAGCAGGACGGCTCCAACGTTCAGCGCATCACAGACAGCGGGTACGCCGTCTCCCCCTCGTGGTCGCCCAACGGACAACTGCTCGCCTTCAGTTGGAATCGCAAATATGGCGCAGGAGACCCCGGCGGCGTGGACATTCATGTGATCGACATCGCCAGCAAGAACTACATTCAACTGACGCATGAATCCGGCAGCAACGATTATCCCTTCTGGGCTCCCGATAATCGCCACATCGTTTTCGAGCGCACCATCGGCGGCCACTCTCAGATCTGGACAATGCTGGCGGATGGGACTGAGCAGCACGAACTCACCCATGTCGGTAACAACTTCATGCCAAACTGGAGTTGGAAGTAATGCCAATGAACAGACACACCGCACGCAAAAGACGTGTCAAGCGCACAATGCAGGGAGTCTGCGGCAGCACGCTACAGTGCGATCTGTTGCAGCGATCCCAGGTTTTTTCGACTATCATTCTATCGTTGCCACAAATTCCTTTGGGGCCTTGCTTCACTGAGCAGGATTCGGGGAGTAAATGCGTATTGGCAAATCTGCATCAAACAATCCAGGGCCATTTGCCCCGGGGGTAAAGCCCAAGGAACGGCTGGGTAGAACAACGCAATTGGCCTGGTCGCTCGGAACTCAATTTTGAACTCGCTGAAGGAGCAATCCATTGAAACAACGTGATCGCATTTTGGTGCCATTTGTCCTGCTTATCTCCCTGATCGCTGTTGCAGGATGCGGTAAAAAGACGCCGGTGGCTCCGCCTGCTGCGGAAGAAGCGCCGTCGACTGTGGGTCCCTCGATCCAGACGCCTACCGCGCAAATCACGGCTACGCCCTCGGTGGTCTCCGCAGGCGATCAGGTGGTGCTGTCGTGGCGCACGACGGAAGCCACGACGGTGAGTATCGATGGCATCGGCGACGTGCCCACCTCCGGCGTAAAGACCGTGACCCCGACCGAATCCACCAGCTACCATCTCGTGGCTCGTGGAGCGGGCGGAACGGCCGACGCAACAACCAGGGTTACCCTCAATGCGCCTCCGGCTGTTGTCGTGCCCAGCACGACCGTCAGTACAGAAGAAGAGTTCAAGGGCGCGGTGAAGGATGCCTTCTTCGATTACGACACTTACGACGTCCGCGGCGATGCTCAGGCCGTTCTCTCAGCCGATGCCTCATGGCTGGCCACGCATCCCGACGTTAAGCTGGTAATTGGCGGCTATTGCGATGAGCGCGGGTCAAACGAATACAACCTCGCCTTGGGACAGAATCGTGCCGACGCTGCCAAGAATGCCCTCATCACCGCCGGAATCGCGGCAACCCGTATTCGTGTCATCAGCTACGGCAAGGAGAAGCCCTTCTGCTCAGAATCAACTGAAGAGTGCTGGCAGCAGAATCGCCGCGCCGGATTCACGCTTGACCGCTAACGATCGGCTCTTAGTCCAATCAAACTCGGTGCCTCGGGTCTCATCACAGAGACCCGGGACGCCAGGTTCGGCAAATCGAATCTCGGCTCTTTGAGAACCGCATTTATACAATGGCCAGCAATCTTCCGGCCGCTGGCCCTCTGAACTCCATTTTTAGGTGATACATGTTGAAAGCACATTTACTTCGCAATCGACTCCTCGCCGCGGCTGTCTTTGCCGTGGTGCTCGCCTCTGCTCCGCGTCCCGCGTACGCTGCCTCCAAAGAAATCATCGAACTGCAAACTCAGGTGCAGCAACTGCTGGACATGATGCAGCGCCTTCAATCCACCATGGACACAAAATTTGGCGTGATGCAGCATTTGGTGGAGCAGACGGCTGACAACACCAACCAGATGTCAGTGGCCGTGAACACGCTGCAGCAGAAGATCAACGCGCAGACCGAGGCGGGCGGCGGCAAGCTAGATACGGTTTCGGGCCAGGTGCAGTCCCTCAACGATTCCGTCGATGAGCTGAAGTCTCGCATTGCCAAGCTGGACAAGTCAGTGGAGGACTTGAAGGCACAACTCCAGAACCTGCAGAGTGCTCCCGGTGGTGGAATGCCGATGGCCCCGGCTTCGGCGCCGATGACCGCCAACCCTTCGCAGCAGTCTGCACCCGAAACCTTGACTCCGGCCCCTGCCGCGCAGGAGTCGAATCAGGCGCCGCCTCTTGCCGAGACTTTTCAGGCCGGTCTGCGCGACTACAACGCCGCCCGCTACGATGTAGCCGCCGGCGAATTTCAAGACGTGCTTCACTTCTATCCAATGGACGAAATGGCCGGTCAGGCCCAGTTTTATCTCGGCGAGATCGCCTATCGTCAGCTCAACTATGCCGAGGCGGTGAAGGCCTTCAACGCCGTACTCGAAGCATTTCCCGGCAGCCCCAAGGCCCCTGCGGCGCAACTGCGCAAAGGCTTCGCCCTGCTGCAGATGAACAGGAAAGACGCGGGCATAAACGAGCTTCGCCAGCTTATCAAGCGCCATCCGCAAACCCCTGAGGCCGCACAGGCCCGCACCAAGCTCAACGGCATGGGCGTGCGCATCAACCCGGTCACGCCTGGCCCTCGCTGAGGTCGCTTTGGTCCGACTCTTTGTCCAGGTCGCTGGTTTGCATCGATAGAGATCAGCCGGAATTGAAAAGGCGGGTACGGGTGAAATGCCCGTACCCGCTTTTCTATATTCGGGGACCAGTTTTGAGTGACGCGCCTTCGTTGGTCACTTGCCGATGACGAGGATCTGAAACGACTGCGGAATCATCGGCGCGCGCGGCCCGCGCATGTAGGCAGGCATGCCTGGCGGCGGCGGTGGCGGAGCGGCGGCGGCTGGCGGGGCAGTTGGAACCGGGCCATACTCCGCGGTGATGGTCAGAATCTGGTTGGTCTTTGTATCGAGCGTCAGCACTTTGGAGCGAGCAGGCGTGGCGACCGTCTGCTCAACTGAAAAGCTCGTCGGCGAATCCTCCTTGATGACCGTCAGCGTTCCATCGCCCTGCGAGCTGAAAGCCTCCATCGTACCGGGGTTGAATGTAGCTCCGTCCGACCCATTGCCGATGGGCAATTCGGTCAGGATTCGCCCATCCGTAGCCGACAGAATGATCATGTTCTGCTTTTCGCGGCATGAGGCGAAGAGGACATTGTTCGCGGCATCGAGCGCGAGGCCGGCACATCCGCCTCCCTTGCTCGACAGGTCGTACTTGCCGACCATCTTCATTGTGTTCGCATCGATGACGGCGATCGCGGCTTTGTCTTCAATGTCGACATAGATCTTGCCGCGCCCGTCGGTGGCAGCCTGCTCGGGTGCTCCGCCAATGTCGATGGTGCCCAGGATTGAGCCATCCTTGTCGTCGAGCACCGTGATATTTGGCGCGGAGTGGCTGAGGATATAGAAGTGGTGATTGTAGGCATCGTTGAGGTAGCCGTCAGGATTGCCCTGGACGTCAATCTTTTTCAAGATTGCAAAGGTCTTGGAATCGAACATCGTCACCGGCTTCGAGGTCGCGAAGCCATGTCCCGTCGCCGTATCCACAGCTCCGCCGTGCGCGCTCGTCCCCGGAATATCGCCGACCTGAGTCAGCGTGTCGAGGTTGTAGACGCCGATGTGCCCGGCCGGCCCTGACCGCGCAACGTAAAGGTTGCGGCCGTCAGAATCGGCGGTAACGTAATCGAATCCGCCATCGCCGCCTATAAGTTGAATCTTGAGCACCTTGTAAGGCCCACTCGCCTGAGCGTGAGCCGATGCTGCAAACGAAATCATCATGGCGAGGGCTGCAACAGTGAGCGACTTCGAGGTCATGCGAGTTTCTCCTAGGGGACTTCCATGCCCCATGAGCTTTCGGGCCGTTTGAGTTGGCGATTGATTTCCGCTTCTTCCCGAAATCGAGGATACACGGTGGACCCTGAAAGTTGGGTGAACGTTATCGCTGATCAGGCAGAAAAAGCCCCGCATCGCGCGGGGCTTTCTGGTTGGTGCCGGCATTGGTTTCCGCCGTTACTGCAGGCTGGTCATAAGGGTGTCGAGGGTAGACTTCGGCGGGCGGGTGACGGATTCAGGCAACTGGCCAAGGGGCTCATCCACAATGTTCAGCAGGTCGATGAACGTCGGCTTCTTTGTATCGATGTAAAACACTCCCGTCAGAATCTCATCATTCTGATGCGACTCCATCAGCGTTCGAACGGCGTTCGCTTTGTCGGTTGGATCGTAGCTCTCATGCAGCTTGCGCAAACGCAGATTTGACCCGTCGTGCATCTCCACTTCATACATTTCCCCGGAGCCATAGTCCACTTCGATCTCATCGAAGCTGGCCACGAAATCCACTTCGTTGATCGGCTCGTCGTTGTCCTGCATGAATTTGTAGCTCTTTGTCGAGCCCTCGTGATCGTTGAAGGTCACGCATGGGCTGATGACGTCGAGCATCACCGTGCCTTTGTGCGAAATCGCCGCTTTGAGCATCTGCAGAAGTTGCTTCTTGTCGCCGGAGAACGAACGCCCCACAAACGTGGCGCCCAACTGAATGGCCAGAGCGCAGGTGTCGATACCGGCAAGGTCATTGACTACGCCGGTCTTCAACTTTGAGCCAAGATCGGCAGTCGCCGAGAATTGGCCCTTCGTCAATCCGTAGACGCCGTTGTCTTCAATGATGTAAATCATGGGCAGATTGCGCCGCATCATGTGAACAAACTGCCCCATGCCGATCGACGCCGAATCGCCGTCGCCGGAGACGCCAAGGGTGGTCATGGTGTGGTTGGCAAGGATTGCGCCGGTCGAAACCGACGGCATGCGCCCATGCACGCTGTTGAAGCTATGCGCGCGGCTCATGAAGTAGGCAGGGCTCTTTGACGAGCAGCCGATGCCGCTCATCTTCATCACCCGTTCCGGCTCGACGCCCATCTGGTACATCGCATCGATAATGCGCTCTGAGATCGCGTTGTGGCCGCAGCCGGCGCACAGCGTGGTCTTGCCGCCGCGATAATCCAGAATCGGAAGGCCAATGTGATTCAATTTTGGTGCTGGTGCTGTGGTAGCCATTTAGAGGCCCTCCTTCGTCGCAAACTCTTCGGTAATTGTCTGCGGATCCAACGGCAATCCGTTGTAGTGCAGAATGCTGCGCAGCTTCACCACCTGGTCCGCTGGAAGATCCAGTTTCAGCAGGCTGGCCAACTGTGCATCTCGATCCTGTTCCACTACGTAAACGCGCTCATGCGAGGCCACAAAGTCGTGAATCTCGTGCGCAAACGGATACGCCCTTATGCGCATGTAGTCCACACTGCGGCCATATTCCTTTTCGATCTGATCGAGGCTTTCGCGCAACGCAAAGTCAGAGCTGCCGTAAGCCAGAATGCCGATCTTCGAGGTTCCATCCTTCACTGTGACCGGGCCCGGAACCAGCTTGCGCGCATTCTCAAACTTGCGCGAGAGCCGCTCCATCACCTCGATGTATTCGTCCGGCTTCTCCGTGTAGCCCGCGGCATCGTTATGCCCCGAACCACGCGTGAAGTAAGCCGCCTTGGGGTGGCGCGTTCCTGGCAGCGTGCGCCAGCCAATCGCATCGCCATCCACATCGCGGTAGCGAGCAAATCCGCCCAGCCGGTTCAAATCTTCGGCGGTCAACACCTTGCCGCGATCGAGCGGTGTCGTGGGATACTCGAAGACTTCCGACATCCAGTTGTTCATGCCGAGATCGAGATCGCTGAGTACAAAGACCGGCGTCTGCAATCTCTCGGCTAGGTCGAATGCCGCATAGCCCATTTCGAAGCATTCCTTCACACTTCCGGGCAGCAGCACAACGTGCTTCGTATCCCCGTGGGAAAGGAACGCAACGCTGAGCAGATCCGCCTGAGAGGTCCTTGTCGGCATGCCTGTCGATGGCCCCGTGCGCTGCACGTCGAAGATCACGCCCGGAATCTCGGCATAATAGCCGAGGCCCGCGAACTCCGCCATCAGCGAGATGCCTGGACCCGATGTCGCGGTCATGGAGCGCGCCCCAGCCCAGCCGGCGCCCAGAACCATGCCAATGGCCGCAAGCTCATCTTCGGCCTGCACCACGGCAAATGTGGCCTTGCCTTCTGGCGTCACGCGAAACTTCTTCAGTAGGTCCGTCGTTGCCTCAACCACTGAGGTTGAAGGCGTAATCGGATACCACGCTACCACTGTCACGCCGGCAAATACTGCGCCCATGCCGGCCGCAGCGTTGCCGTCGATGATGATCTTGCCCTTGGTCTGATCTGCACGCTCAATGAAGTACGGGTCCTGCTTCGGCAAATTCTCTGCCGCATAGTCAAACCCGGCCTTCACCGCGCCAAAGTTCAATTCGAAGACCTTTACCTTCTTTGCAAACTGCTTGCGCAGCCCGTGCTCTACCACGCTCAGGTCGATGCGCAGCAGTTGCGCCACAGCACCCACGTACACCATGTTCCTGACCAGTTTGCGCAGCTTGGCCTCGGGACAGATCGCCGCCGTAATCTTGTCCAGCGGAACCGGGTAGAAGATGACATCGTCGCGATACTGCTTGAGGTTCAGCTTCTCTTCATAGATCGCCACACCGCCAGCCGGAAGCGAGAGCGCATCCTCACGGGCGGTATCTGCGTTCAGCGCCACAAGCACTTCTGCGTCGCGCTTGCGCGCCACATAGCCATCCTTGCTTGCGCGAATGGTGTACCAGGTGGGAAGTCCGGCGATGTTCGACGGGAATAGGTTTTTCCCACTGACGGGAACACCCATTCCGAAGATGCTTTTCAGCAGCACGCTATTGGCGGATTGCGAGCCGGACCCGTTCACCGTTGCTACGTTGATGCTGAAATCGTTGATGACGTGCTCACGCACGCTGGTTGCGCCCTCTAGTTGACCGAGGGCTAGGTCGCCTGTCGCCATTTGGCGGAATTCCCTTCCACTAAATTCTGGAAAGATTGAGCTCCGCCGTACCACATGGAGAGACTCGATCTTTCTTTACCATATGTGATTATAGTCACTTTGCAAGTTATGCGTCTCAATTCTACGCACTTCCGTTACCCCTTTGAGTCCTGCCGGATACGAGTACCAATTAGGAAACAGCCCCGCCGAGCGCTTCCAGGATTCCGCAAGGTGGGACTTGGTCAACCGTCTCAGCCGCTGGATTCGTCCCTGATCGCCCCTTACAGCGCGAAAATCCTCCCCATTGAGCATCGAACCAGCGCCCTCTAGACCGCAAGCCAGGCTGCATTCAGCGATTTTTAGCGCCGGAGGACACTTCTGGTCTATTCTCATCCATTCTTTATGGGCTATATTTGATACCTGCCGAATCGGGAGCACCTCTATCGCTCAAGCGCCGGCAGGCAGCCCATTTAGGGCCGGCAAGCACGCCCCAACGCGACCCGGTATCTGCGTTTTGACCGCATCGAAATGCGATTCGGCGTCGCAACAAACTTAACTGTCCGCAAGATACGAACTGACAAGTGGCTGCCAAGGCTTAGGAGGGTCGAATGAAAGCTTCCGACACGATTGGATTGGTGCTCAAGAGCAAAGGCGAAAACAAGGTACTCTCCATTGCGCCCGAGCAGTCCGTCTACGAGGCAATTGAGAAGATGGCCAAGTACAACATCGGCGCATTGCTGGTTCTCTCTGACCATCGCCTGGTCGGTATCCTGTCAGAGCGCGATTACGCGCGAAAGGGAGTGCTCATGGGCCATCCCTCAAAGGAGACCCAGGTGCATCAGATCATGACTAGCCAGGTTGTCTTTGTGAGCCCGCAGCGGACCGTGGATGAATGCATGTCCATCATGACCCAGCATGATTTTCGTCATTTGCCGGTTTTGCAAGATGAAACGGTGGTGGGAGTCATCTCCGTCGGCGACCTTGTGAAATGGGTCATCTCCGGGCAGCAGCAAACCATCGAGGCATTGGAGGGATATATCACCGGGGGCTATCCCGGCTAGCTCCTCCATTCGAATTTAAAACCCTCAAGCTGTTCGTCCTCGGCAGGCCGAAGTGTCGTTCCCGCCTGAAGGCCGCACACTGCTGAGAAAGATAAGGAAAAAGCGATCTCCGACTTTCAACCGATCCCCTACCAGATCCGCATCGGCGTTACCGGGCACCGGAAGCTGAAGCATACTGCCGCATTGCAAAAGCAAGTCGCCGTGGCCATCGATACGCTGCTTTGGAGTCTCTTCGACGAAGCCTCGCTCAAGACCATCGAACATATCAAAGCGGCGGGCGCGACGCCGCTCCAATACCGTGTGCTGAGCGCCCTCGCTGAAGGCGCCGATCGCATCGTCGCCGAAACAATTCTTGAATATCCGCAGGCGAGCCTGTTGGCCGTGCTGCCGCTCACCGTTGAAGACTACCTCGAAGACTTCGCGACGAATGCATCGATGACCGAGTTCCGCGAACTCCTCGCAAAGTCAAATCGCACTGTGCTGATGCGCAAGCGCAATATCCGCGAAGACCGTCGCGACCCTCAAGACCAGCAGGAACTGCGACTCGACGCTTATCAAGCGTCCGGACGATTTGTGGTCGACCACTGCGATGTGCTGATCGCCCTCTGGGATGGTGAACACGCTCGAGGCCGCGCCGGCACAGCTGAGATCGTGAAGTATGCTCTGAGCAATAATCGTCCCGTCATCCATATCTGGGAAGACGCTGTCAACGTTCTTAACCGCGAACAATCGAAGACGCTGAACTCGCTGGCGATCGAGGGCGTGGATGCTTTCAATCGCCAATTGATCACGGATCGGCAAGCTGCTGAAGACGCGAGCATGCTTGAACACGATGTGTTTGAAAAGCCCCGAACAGCGGCCACCATCCCGGCCGAAACGCGCGAGATGGTGCGCCGCTGCCTCTTTCCCTACTATATTCGGGCGTCGATCGTGGCAAAACAAAGCCGCGACGCATTTCAATACAAGGGCAGAAACGTTTATGCGCTCTCCGCGGCGGCGGTGGGCTGCGCGGCAACGGGAGTGCTATTTCCGTCCCTGGCGGTGGCTGGGTTCGGCACTGAATTGGCAATCCTGATTGCCATCCTGCTGACTCTGCGCGCTGAAAAAAACACGGGCGCGCATAGAGCTTGGATTGAGCACCGGTTTCTGACGGAGCGCCTGCGGGCTGGCATCTTCATGGCAATCTGCGGCGTTGACCCAAGCCCCATCGAAGTGCCCGCCTACATGGGCCACTCGCAAACTGTCAATGACTGGACGGTGCGGGCGTTCCAGGAGATTTGGGACAACCTGCCTCCGTTTTCAGGATGCGATCAAAACAACTATGTGAGCCTCAACGAATATGTGCGCGAGGCGTGGATCGACGACCAGGTCCTGTTTCATAAGGATAAAGAGCAACGGGAGGGCCGTATGCACAGTTGGCTTGAACGATCGGGTTCGATTGTGGTGACAACCACCCTGGCGGCCGCGGCCCTGCATCTCTCGTTCTTGCTCTTTGTGAAGGAGCCGACTGCCACCACCGGAACCTGGCCATTCATCCACACTCTTTTGCATCATGGACTCACGTTTGTAGCTCTGCTCTTCCCGGCGATTGCGGCGTCTCTCTCAGCAATGGATGACCACGGCGAACACAGACGCCTCGAAAAGCGCAGCGAGAATATGAAAGATCAACTTCAGCACCTGGGCACACGACTGGCATCGGTCGGTTCACCGGAGGAGTTTGAAAAAGCATTGCGAAATCTGGATGAACAGTTGATGCTCCGCGAGCTTCAAGATTGGCTGATGCTGATGAGGTACGTGGAGATTAAAGCAGGGTAGGACAAGGGGCAGCGGCCGATTGCGCACAGGGCTCCGCCCCAGGCGATCATCTTGCAAACCGAAGGCTCCCGTCCCTTGAACTCCGAACTGTGCTGATTAAACCACCGGTCGCGGCGTGACCATCTTTGTCACGATCACCAGCTTTGAGGGGGTCAGCTCAGGTCCGTCCCAGCCTTCCTTGACAGCTTCAATATGAATCTCGCCAGGGCGTTTGGTCGCCTGCACAATCACCTGCGCCAAACCGCTGAAGAGCGACCGCTTTGGCTCCTTGTCGCTCTCCTGGCAATTGGGGTCGCCGTTGCCTACGCCAATCAGCTTGCCCTCGCCCGAGACTTTGAAGCTGATGAGGTTGCTGGCAGTCGGGACCGCGCGTCCCTCCTTGTCCAGCACCTCCACTTTCAAGATCGCCAGGTCCTCGCCATCGGCATCGATCTCGGCTCTGTCCGTCGTCAAGCGGATTGACACTTCGGGCCCGGTCGTCTCTCGCTTCTCGGTGAGCACCACCTTGCCGTCTTTGCTTCCCCGCGCCTCAATCGATCCAGGCTGATACTTCACCTTCCACTCGACATGCCCCAGGTGAGGAACCTTCTGTGAGCCCTTGCTTTGTCCGTTCACAAACAGTTCGACCTCATCCAAGTTCGAGTACACCCACACCGGAATCTCGTCCCCCTCCTTGCCCTCGAAGTTCCAGTGAGGGAACAGGTGCAGCGCGGGTTCCTTGCCCCACCATGCCGTGTAGTAGTAGAAGGTGTCCTTGGGGAATCCGCACATATCGACGATACCGAACTGTGAGTTGATCGAAGGCCATCCGTAAGGGGTGGGCTCACCGCGATAATCGAAGCCGGTCCACGCAAACCCGCCTGCCTCCCACTCGCGCGTTCCGTAGAACTTCCACCATTCCTCGGCGGTCTCGCCCCACTTCACCACTGAGTCGTAGGCGTTCACCGTATTGCGGAGCGGATCGGTGGTATAGACGCCGCGCGTGGAGATCGCGCTTGAAGTCTCGGAACCATAGATAGGCCGCGTCGGATTCTTCTGGTGATATTCGTCGGGGAAAGCCAGGTTGTAATTGAATCCGATGATGTCAAACGCGTCAGAGACGCCCTTCTGATTGTTGCCGTTCACGGCGGCGGAGACAACGCGCGTAGGGTCCAATTCATGTACGCGGCGCACCATGCTGGCCCCGATCTTTGCGCCTTCTTCAGCCATTTCGTTCTGCAACTGCCACTCTTCATTGCCGATGGACCACAGAATGATCGACGGCGAGTTGCGATAGCGCTTGACCATCGCTTCCAATTGCGCCATCCCTTCCGGGCTGGAGCTCATCTGCCGCGTCTCGCACATCATCATCATGCCCATGCGATCGCAGCCCTCAACCCACTCCGGGGTAGGCATGTTGTGCGATGTGCGCACAGCGTTTCCGCCCATCTCTCTCAGCACGCCCAGCCGGAACCATTGCAGCCGGTCAGGCACAGCCGCGCCCACCCCCGCATGGTCCTGGTGGTTGCAGGTGCCCTGGATCTTCAACGACTTGCCATTGAGGAAGAAGCCCTTGTCCGCGGTAAACTCGACCGTGCGCACGCCAAAGCTCACCCGCTCTGCGTCGCGCGCTTTGCCGCCTGCATCCACAGTCACGATGGCCGAATAAAGGGTTGGCGCATCCACCGACCAAAGCGTCGGATTTGCCAGCTTGGCGCTTGCATTGAACGATGCTGTGCCGTCGATGGCAATCGTTTGCGCACCCGCTTCGGCTGTCGCCACCGTCTTGCCCGCGGCATCGAGAATCTGCCAACTGACCTTCGCGCTCTCCGCCTGGTTGCCTTCGTTCGCAACCACAGTGGACAGCGTCAGCACGGCGGAACTGCCATTCACAGCCGTGCGCACAGTGCTGTCCCACCTGCCCAGGTGCAGCGCGTCTGTCTTGGTGAGCCACACATGGCGGTAAATGCCCGCGCCCTCGTAGAACCACCCGTCGCCAAAGCTCGCGTCCACGCGCGCCACAATGCAGTTCTTGGCGCCATAGTTCAAGAAGTCCGTGAGATCGAATTGGAAGGGCGCATAACCGTTGTCGTTGCGGCCGATGAAGCAACCATTCACGAAGATCAATACGCTGCGAAATGCCCCGTCGAACTCGACCGTGATCTTGCGCCCCAGGTCGGTTGCTGGAATGTCGAACTCGCGCCGATACCAGCCTACACTGGTCTCAGGGTACCGTCTGCCCAGAGGCTTGAACCCGTGCGAATTCAACTGCTCATCGCGCACGAAGGGCAACTCCACCGCCCAGTCGTGCGGCAGGTTCAGCCCGCGCCACTTTGAATCATCGAACTTGACCTTTGCAAACCCAAAATCGCCGGTCTTCGCAAAGTCGCCCTGGCCCATGCCAAATCCAAGGTCCCGTGCCGGATCGGAGCCGTGGCCCATTGTGAACTTCCAGCCAAAGTCGAACAGTAGATGGTCGCGCGGCGCAACGGCTGCAAGGGCTTCGGCGGATAAACCCTCAGGATGCCCGGCCAGCATTGCGGCCGCACGCCCCCAGGCTGAACGAGCAACAAGCGATGAAGCCGAAATGGCCATTCCAGAAGAAAGCAGGTCGCGTCGCGAGATCAAAGACATACAAGTCCTCTACCAGTTGAATTCTTGCCGCACACGGTGACGCAAGCGGCAAACAACCCCGAACTATACATCAACCAACGTTGCCAAGTAAACGATTTCATTTCGCCTTCAGTTTCCCTCTGCCGGTCGTGGCTGGGCGACATCTCGCCTGGGGATGGGGCGTCCAATTATGTTAGATTCAAGAAGACAGACCACCCTCCGGAGAGATGGCCGAGTGGTTTAAGGCGCACGCTTGGAAAGCGTGTGTACTTTAACGAGTACCGTGGGTTCGAATCCCACTCTCTCCGCCAGCAATCCTTCAATCTGCTTGGCCCCCGGCGAGGATCTGGCCGTTTTTCATTGCGATTTGGGCATACACCTCCCCGCGCGTCTCCGATGTGCCCACATTCAACAAAAATCGGGTGTTGGCGAATGGCAATTGCCACCTCCCGACAACCAACAAGGGTACGAAGGCTCATACCTGGATACCGACCTGGTGATTGAAGCAGATTCGCGAACGCGCAGAGTATCCGCCATCGAGTCGCCCAGATCCGGTTTGCGCCGTGCATCGGGAAAGCCCGAACAAACACAGCGCATCCCATCCAAAAGCGACTCCAATATCTCCGCACCTCAAAACAGCACAGTTCGGCTCTTCGGCAAATAGCTACTTGGGTTCCAATTTCATTTAGAACCGCTGCAAATGCACAACCCTTCGTGACATGCTGCCTCAAATCGCGCTACTCTGTTGTATCCGCGCTCGGCGCGTTTCAAGGAGTTCCTCAACCCCGATGCCTATCCAAACAACCTCCAAAATCTGGCACAACGGCAATCTGATTCCCTGGGAGGATGCCACCCTCCATGTAATGAGCCACGTAATCCACTACGGCTCAAGCGTTTTCGAGGGAATCCGCTGCTATGGACAGCCCCACGGCTCAGCCGTTTTCAGGCTTCCTGAGCACATGCAGCGCCTTCTCGACTCAGCAAAGATCTACCGCATGGAGCTGCCCTTCACGCTTGAAGAGCTTTGCGCCGGCGTCGTCGATGTGATTGAAGCCAATGGCGTTGCGCCCTGCTACATCCGCCCCATCGCCCTCCGCGGCTACGGCGAAATCGGTGTCAGCCCCAAGGGTTCCCCCGTCGAGGTATTCATCGCCAACTTCCCCTGGGGCAAGTACATCGCCGGTCACGGCGGCGCGGACGTCTGCATCTCCAGTTGGAACCGCCTCGCCCCCAATACCCTGCCTTCCCTGGCAAAAGCCGGCGCCAACTACATGAACTCTCAGCTCATTCGCATGGAAGCCGAGACCAACGGCTACGAGGAGGGCATTGCCCTCGACGTCAACGGTCTGGTCAGCGAAGGCTCCGGCGAGAATGTCTTCATCGTCCGCAACGGCGTGCTCTACACCCCGCCCCTGGCCAACTCTGCCCTCTCCGGCATCACCCGCGACAGCGTGCTCACCATCGCCCGCCACCTCGGCCTCGCCGTCACTGAGCAGGCCTTGCCCCGCGAACTCCTCTATATCGC
>Ga0302320_10010160_pt1 | contig 20130 bp, 20 predicted proteins | sample Bog_T0_3_FD_202130 | JGI IMG/M metagenome (GOLD analysis project Ga0302320, IMG submission 202130) | Peat permafrost microbial communities from Stordalen Mire near Abisko, Sweden - Bog_T0_3 | ecosystem: Environmental > Terrestrial > Soil > Wetlands > Peat | place: Sweden: Abisko, Stordalen Mire...
CCGGCGTGATTTTTCAGCGGCCAGCGCTTGAGCGGCAGATTTTTCGTGCCACCGGAGCCGACATGAACGCCGAGAATTTTCTGTCCGGCCAGCTTGTTTTTGGCGAGGAATTCATCCGCCCATTTCTCCTCATCCGGCGACAGAAATATTTCGATCGCGTGCGACGGCAATTTCACTTTTCCGCCAAGCAGCGGCAGCACATCGAAATTGTTTTCGATCGAATGACGCGAGTAATCCTGCAACAGAATCTTGTTGACGAGTTTGCGGTCGAGCCAGCCGAAGCATTCGTATTCGTGGCTGATGCGGATGGGCGCGCCGGCGATGCGCGCGGCGATGCGATAATGCATCCGGCTCTGCGGATGCGTGTTGATGGAAACGTCGTAACGTTCGCGCCGCAGCGACCAAAGAAAGCGAAATGCCTCGAGCTTGCCGGCCTTGATGAGGTTTTTCTGATGGACGCGATTGAGATGCGGATTGTGTTCCAGCAGGTCTCTGGAACCGGCCCACAACACCAGCGCGTCAATCGTCGCGCCGGGAAAATTCGCGCGCAGCTCGTGGATGAGCGGCGTGGCCAGCAGCGTGTCGCCGATGCCCGCCATGGAAATGACCAGAATTTTCATTCGTTTTCATCTTGGTAGGGCTGACCTGCCGGTCAGCCGGACGCGCGGCAGCGCGTCCCTACCATTTTTACAGCCGCGATATTTTTTCCAGCAGCGCGGTCGTGGATTTGCCGGGAACAAACGGGAGGATGACTATTTTTCCGCCCGCTGACTCAACTGCCCGGCGCTCGTCCTGATTCAGCGTGTCCAAAGTATAATCGCCGCCCTTGACGTAAATGTCCGGCTGCGCCGCCGTCAGGAATTTCACCGCCGTCTTGTCCGTAAAAATGCAGATGCCGCTGACACTTTCCAGCGCGGCCAGAACCGCCGCCCGGTCGTTTTCAGAATTGACCGGACGGCCCGCGCCTTTCAATCCTCGAACGGCTTCGTCACCATTGACGCCGACCAAAAGCGCATCGCCGAAATTGCGCGCCGATTCCAGATACGAAACGTGGCCGAGGTGCAGGATGTCGAAGCAGCCGTTGGTGACGACGAGTTTTTTGCCGGTCGCGCGAAAGTTTTTTCGCCACTCCGGCAATTTTTCCCACGCGATGATTTTGTCGCGGAAGTTCACGCCGTCATTTTGCCCGCGCGCCACCGATTGGCAATGATTTAGCGATGGCGGCACGGTCGTCCAATCGTCCGCACCCGGATTTTGTTCGCGAGCCGGGTCACGTCCTTGCGGTTCAATTCGCCGGGCATGGGCGTGAGCGCGTTGGCCGCGCCGGCGGCGGCGCCCCAGCAGCACGCCTCGCCCAGATCATCGCCGCGCAACAACCGCAACACCACGCCGGCGGTGAAGGCATCGCCGGAACCGATCGGATTCACCACCGGGATTCCCGGCGTGATGATGCGCCGGAAAATTTTCCCGTTAAACGCCATCGCCGGCTCACGGCCTGCCGTCACGATTACCCGCTGCGCGCCGCGTTCGCACAATTCGCGCATGGCCCGCATCACGTCCGCTTCGGATTTAAGCGCGCGTCCGACCGTCGCCGCCAATTCAGCGCGGTTCGGTTTCACCAATCCCGGCTTTGCCTTGAGCGCCTCGGCCAGCGCGGCGCCCTGCGCGTCCACGACGGAAAGCGCCCCCGCGTCTTCCGCCAGCCGCGTGCAATCACGATACAGCGTGGCCGGACAGCCGGACGCGATGCTGCCGGACATCACCACCGCGCGGCCATCGGCGATATGCCGCCGGACAATGGCCATGAACTTTCCAAAATCCGCGCGAGTGACGGGACGGTTTTCCTCGACCAGTTCCGTGTGCGTGTCCGCCGATTCGTCAATCACCGTGATGCATTGCCGTGTCGGCGCTTTCACCGTCACGAAATCGGATTCGATTTTTTTCTCCACCATCGCCGCGCGGATAAATTCGCCGCGCTGACCGCCGAGAAAACCCGTCGCAATCGGATGCGCGCCGAGAGTTTTCAGGATTTTCGCCACGTTGATGGCTTTGCCGGCCACGCCGTCGAGGGTCGTCGTAGCGCGGTTGACGGCGTCGGGCGTCAGCTTGCAGAAGATCATCACCCGCTGCGCGGCGGGCGTTGTGCCGATGCAGAGGATTTTTTCCGGGTTCATGGCCGGGAATAATAACGCACGTAATCCACAACCATTTTGGTTTTGCTGTGGCTCAAATCTCCGTAACCGGCGGCGGGAACCGGTCCCGCCCAGGCGGTGCCTTCAATTTCCGAACTCAAGATGGCGAATTCGTTAGTGTTGGAAACGGCGTTGGTGGTTGTCCAGGTCATTTTTCCATCCACATAAAATCGGTAGGCGGCGTCCGTCCACTCAAAGCCATAGACATGAAAGCCGGAGTCGAGCTTCAAATCCGGCGTGAGCTGCGCGCGGCTCTGGTGGAACTGGCCGTAACCGTCCCAATGAAGCGTGTGCTGCACCTTCGACGCGAGCGGCTCGCCTTCCTTGCTGACGACGCGATGTTCGCAAATGTCAATCTCCGCGCCGGCTTTGGCCGTGTCGCCAATCGGCCGGCCCATCCGGGGCGATTGCAGCCAGAACGCGGACCACATTCCCGGCGAATCCTCGAAACGGATGCGCGCCTCCCAGTAACCGTGCACCGGCTCAAACTTCCCCTGCGTGCTGACCATGCCGGTGAAGTATTTGCCGCCCTCGGAATAGGAAGTGATGGTCAGGCAGCCGTCGCCGACGGCGATGGCATTGGTCACGTTGAGCGCGTCGCGCCGTTTTCCCAAAAGCCAGTGGTTCCACTTGTTGGTGTCCAGCGACTGGCCGTTGAACTCGTCCGACCAGGCCAGTTGGTATCCCGGCGGCGGCGCGGCGTGCGTGGAATGGAGGGCGGTGAGGCAAAACAAAACCGCCAAAAACCGCCGGGGAAATTTTTCATGCGCGGGCATGGATCGAATTCTAACCGCTGCGCGCCAAACCGCAGCAAAACTTTTGCAGCGGCAACGCGCAAGGGCCAGTCATTGCCCGCTCCGATGCTTGTAAATGGTCACCAGCCGATTCGTGAACACCACGTCCGCCTCGTTGAGAATGACCCGCCATTCCGGCGGATTTTGTTTCACCCAATTCTGCAGGTCACCGTCGGCGAAAATGTATTGAATGCCGGTTCCCCAAAACTCGCCTGCCCGCCGGCCGTCGTCCCAATTGGGCTGCCCGTGGAAAAGATTATTAAACCACGCTTCCCGCTCTTTGAAATCCACCGACATGGCCCAATGCCCCCACAAGACGGTGTTCCCGGAATAGGCGGGGACCAAGCGGCTCGTTTCCGTCGAGGCAAAAACGACTTCGTTCGCTTTGCTGTTTGTCTTGAGGAATTTCAAGCCGTCCATTATTTCGTTGCTGATGAAATAGGCGCCTTGATCGGCGTTCACCTCCCGGCGCTGACTGATGAGAAGGTATATTGGTGTGAATACTGCCAAAGCCGTGAGAATGCTCCCGGCAACGGTCAGAATCCATCGGCGGCCCGGCTCCCGCGACCATTGGGTTCGAATCAAATCAACGGAAATCCCGGCAAGGATGCACAACGGAATGTGCGCGCCAAAAATAAATTTTCTCTGAAACCAAACTGGAAGATAGGCGAAAGAAATCGAAAGGAGAAACCACAGGATGACCTGCCAGTGGCGTTTCACCAATTGTCCCCGGCCCGCCGCCAGACCCGCAACGCACAACAGCAGTGGAATTCCGAATCCAAGCGCGTAATTCAACAGCGACGGGCTTGGCATTTGGCCGTGAGTGCTGTGTTTTGAAACGAGGGGATCGAACACCGTCACCAGAACCAGATAAAGCACAAACGGAAATGCGGCGGAAAAATACCGGCACAGGCAGCCCAGAGCCTCCGATTTTCTCCGCACCAGCACGACCGTTGCCGCAAACGCATACAGCAACAATTGCGAGTAGGGATGAATCAAAGCCAGAACTCCCGTCGAAAGGCCGCTGAACCAGAAATCAGATTTGCGCCCGTCCCGGCTTCCCCGATCCAGCCAGTAGATCGTCAGCACCATCGCGGACAGCGAGAAGGGAAACAGCGGATTCCATAACAGAGACCCGAAAGTATCCATCTCCGGCATCCACAAATCCGACGGAAAAAATGGCGACTGGCTTCCAACTCCGAAGAGGATGAAAAGTCCTCCAAGCCCAGCGGAAACGCCGGTGAGCAGCGACGCCACAATGGATTCAACCCGGTTAAGTCCGAGAAAATCGCTGTATTTGAAGAACGTGACGAAAAAGATCACGACACCGACCGACTTTGCCAGCCAAAGGACAAAGCCAGCCTCGCATCCGGACAGAGCGCTGATCCAGCCGCAAACCAGAAAGAAGGGATGAAATAAAAAAGCATTTTGCGGCAGGGCGGTGTATTTGATCTGAAACAGGAGGTTGCCGTGGGCGGCCTGCTGTGTCCAAGCCATGTAAGCATAGGAATCTTCGGGATACGGCGGGACAATCCATGTGTAATGAAAGCCTGCAGGTGTGGCCAGCCAATTCAGCAGGTAAGGAACGGAAGTCGCCAGCACCACAAATATCGTCAAGGCCCAGCGAAAATTCCGGAGACTTGCCACCGGTGCCGGTGTCATTGCCGTCTCACCGGCTTTCCGGCCCGTGTCCGGCCGCACTTTCTTTTTGGCTTTCCTGGCGTTCTTTGCCATGACCAATGATTGCAACGGCGGACGGGAAAAGAGAAATCAAATTTCAAACTTAAACGGATTGTCGGCGGGGCGCGGATCAAGCAGTTGGATTCACAGGCGCGCGCGGCATTTGAATCCTCCGATTGAACAATCGTGCCCCGAAATCCGGATGGTCAAGCCGCCTCGACCGCCGCTTTCAAGGCCGCCAGCCCCTTCTCGAAATCGCCGCCGATCAGTTTGTCGCAGTTCACGAACAGGCCGAATGCCTTGAAGAAGAAATTATTTTTCCCAGACATGCTCCACATCACAAGAGTTTGATTGCCTTCGGGTTTGAATGTGAATTCAGCGGTATTGGTGGCTTTGAATGGTTTCAGGAATTCCAGTTTGATGCGGATCAAGCTGCTGGGACGGCTCTCGATTATCGTCATCCGTCCTTCGCCGGCCTTTTTATTCCCCGCCCAAGCGGAGATTGCGCCGGTTCCCGCCGGGGGACCTTCAAACGTATATTTGCAAGCCGGATCCATCTTTGCCCACGGCGACCATGCCTCCCATTTGCGCAAATCGTTGATGTGCGGGAAAATTCTTTCCGGCGGCGCGACGATGCCGGTGGATCGCGTGACGCAGAACTCATTTGGTTGCATGGCCACGATGACAAGGAACAGAACGACGATGATCGCGACGGTGATAAGGATGATGTGCAACACGGATTTTTGCTGGTTGTCGGTTTGTTTGAAATTTTAGAAGTTCAGCCGCCGGCCATTGCCCCGACAATCAGGAATGGTTCCGCTCCGCTCACAATTTCGCCAGGCAACAGCGTGTCCGGCGGTTCGAGCGATAAATCCTCCTTGCACGCGAAAAAGCGGATGAACGGACGCCGCTTCAGCGTGTCATGGTCGCGGACCGTCCCGCGCAGCACCGGGTAGCGTGCTTCAAGCGCATCGAGGATTGCTCGCACCGTGACCGGACTCGCGACGTCAATCTCCACCTCGCCGTCCACACGCGCCAGGTTCCGCAGATGAAATGGCAGCACCACGCGGATCATGGCAGCGTTTGCACTTCGACGGAATAAACTGCCGGCAGGTCGCGAACGATGGCATTCCAGGAATTGCCACCGTCAGCCGAGCCATAAACTTGTCCGCCGGTTGTGCCGAAATAAATGCCGCATTTGTCGAGCGAATCCACTGCCATCGCGTCGCGGAGCACGTTCACATAGCAATCCTTTTGCGGCAGGCCTTTCGTGAGCGGCTCCCATTCGTTGCCGCCGGTCTTGCTGCGATAGACGCGCAATTTTCCTTCCGGCGGATAGTGCAGCGAGTCGCTTGTGATTGGCACGACGTAAATCGTCTCCGGCTCGTGCGCGTGAACGTCAATCGGAAAACCAAAATCCGCCGGCAGATTGCCGCTGACCTCATTCCATTGCTCGCCGGCGTCGTCCGTGCGCAAAACGTCCCAGTGCTTTTGCATGAACAGCACATCCGGCCGCGACGGATGCAGCGTGATGCGATGGACGCAATGCCCGACTTCTGCGTCCGGGTCGGGGAGTTCATACGGGGATTTCAGTCCGCGCGTTATCGGCTTCCACGTCTTGCCAGCGTCGTCGGTGCGGAAGCATCCGCCCGCCGAAATCGCGATGTAAATCCGTTTCTCATTTTTCGGGTCGAGCAGAATCGTGTGAACGCCCATGCCGCCCGCTCCGGGTTGCCAGAGGTGGCTTTTGGTTTTGCGCAATCCGGAAAGTTCCTTCCATGTCTTGCCGCCATCGGTCGTCTTGAAGATCGCCGCGTCCTCCGCTCCGGCATAAGCGGTGTCGGGGTCGGTGAGCGACGGCTCGATGTGCCAGATGCGTTTGAACTCCCACGGATGCTGTGTGCCGTCATACCACAGGTGCTTGCCGACCTCGCCCTCGTAAACAAACTTGTTGCTCTCGCCTTTGGGCATGCCTTCCGGGCCTTTCAACTCGTCGGGACTGCTGCCGGGCGTGTTCCAGGTCTTGCCGCCGTCGTCTGAACGCTGGATGATCTGCCCGAACCAGCCGCTCGTCTGCGACGCGTAAATGCGATCCGGGTCGGCCGCCGAGCCTTTGAGGTGATAAATTTCCCAGCCCGCAAAGTGCGGGCCGCTGACTTTCCAATCCTTGCGCTTGCCATCCGCTGTCAGGATGAACGCGCCTTTCTTTGTGCCTGCCAATACCCGAACCTTGCTCATGATTTCTCCTTTCCCTTTTGTTTGAATTCAATTTTTTATCTCTTCCATTAGTTCGTCAAGCCAGTTTTCCGGCCCGGCGGGAAAGGTGTTCCGCCAGCCGTTCCAGGCTCAACGTCATGCCCATTTCAAATCCGCCGATGTATTTATTTGCATCGGGTGTCGTCATCTTGACGCGGGACCGGAGTGTCAGCTTTGTTTTACCCTTTCGCTCGACAAACGTGACATCGTGCAAAAACTCAAACAGCAGTTCTCCGTTTTCATCCAGCGCGCCGCATGAAAACACCAGCCGTTCGGGCGGATCAATTTCACGGAACTCGCCGCTCATCGGATGTTCCGCTCCGTTTGGCGCGCGCATGACGTCATAAATCTTTCCGCCGGGCCGAGCGTCCCACTCGCAAACCGGATTGGTGAATCCCTTCGGCCCCCACCATTGCGCCAGATGTTTCGGGTCCGTCCACGCTTGGAAAACCAGTTCGCGCGGCGCATCGAACTCGCGCGTGATGACAAATTCCCGTCCGGCGTAATCCTCCGGAGCTTTGGTTGGCGTCGCCATTTTCTATTTTCCGAGGAATTTTCCAAGTTGATCGAGGCAGCTGCTCCAGCCGGTCTCGTGACGGTCCCGACTTTCAGTGGACGCAAATTGCTCGTGCTTCAGAAGCAATGCGGTCTGTTTTCCGCGCGCGCGGAATTCCAGCGTGACGAGCATTTCGCACGGCTCAACCTCGCCGAATTCCTCGCCGCTGCCGTCTTTTTCAAATGCCCACGTGAACACCAAACGCTCGGGCGGCTTTACTTCGCGATAAACCCCGACGCTGGTGTAAAACTCGCCGTCGGCATTCCGCATCTGGATGCGATACCTGCCGCCAACGCGCACATCCATCTTCAGCGATTGCAGCGCCGCGTCGCCTGACGGCTTGAACCAGGCCTTGAACTGCTCCGCATCCGTCCACGCCTTGAAGACCAGTTCGCGCGGCGCGTCAAAAACGCGGGTGAGTTGAAGTTTGATGTTGTTTTCTTTGATGGTTGCTGTCGTATTCATTTTGTTCCTTTAGTTTTTTGCCAGATACTCGGCTAGTTGCTCGAATGTTCCACCCCAGCCTTGGGTCATGCCTTGATGCGCGTTGTTAAATGTCTTGATCTCCTCGTCGGTCGCGTTGAGCGGAGTCCACTTCAACGTCACCATGGTTTTGGCGCCGCGCTCGACAAAAGTGGTTTCAGTCAGCAATTCCAACGGCCACGTCGGGCTCAATGGATGGCGCGTGATTCCGCCATCTTTGTCTGAAAAAGAATGAACCCAAACCAGAAGCTCCTGCGGCCTCACTTCCCGGAAAATCCATTTACCCCACATTCCCTTGCCGTCCGGCGAACGCAGACAGGAATGCAGCATGCCGCCCGGACGCAAATCCAGTTTCACCGTCGTTCCGGTGAAACCTTTTGGGCCAAACCACTGCCGCATGCGTTCAGGCTCCGTCCATGCTTTCCAGACCAGTTCACGCGGCGCGGGGAATTCGCGCGTGATCATGAATGGCTGGGCCGCAATTTTTTCAGTGGGATTATTTTGTGTGCTCATTTTTTCTCCTTGGCTTGCAATTGTTTCAAATACTGGTCCAAACGGTCAAAGCTTTCTTCCCAGAATTTCCGGTATTCCTCGATCCACGCCAGCGCCTGCCGCATCGGCCTGGCCTCCAGTTTCAACGAATGCACCCGTCCGCGGCGGCGGCGGCGGATCAAGCCCGCGTATTCCAGCACGCGCAAATGCTTCGAGACCGCCGGCAACGACATGGAATATGGCCGCGCCAGATCGGTGACGCAGCGGTCGCCCTGGGCCAGATGCTCCAGGATGCGGCGCCGCGTCGGGTCGGCCAGCGCGGCAAACGTGCGGTTCAACAATCGCGGCGAACATTTAACCATATGGTTAAGTATTAACGCAACCCGCAACGCGATGCAAGTGAAATTTTCAAAAATTTCAACACCTGGGGAAATCCCCTGCCGCGCCAGCGGACGTTGAAGCAGAACACGGGTTGAATCAAATTATTTCGAAGCTGGAAGCCGCGTTGTGATCGGTGTCAGGGTTGCCGGCCCTGACCGAATTCACTTCGCATCGGCTTCCGCACGGATCACGGCGGCGATGTCCCCGCTGACCTTTGCCAGCGCGCGGCTGTGCGCGGCGGCAAGCGCGGCGTAGTCGTAGCCCGTCACCGGCTCGCTTGCGACCGTGCGACCGGATTGCAAGGCGCCACCCGACGACTTGTGAACCACCCATAACGTTTCCACCGTCACCGACTCAAATCGCTGGATGTTGATCGCCCCCTGATAAGCGGGACTAAAGTTTGCCAGCGGCAAAGCGGCCACTCGCGGGGTTCCAAGCAGCACCGCAAGGTCGCCGTCAACGACACCGGCGACCCAAGCCGGAACGAGGACGGGCAATACATCGTCAGCTTGATTGGGAAAGGCATAACGGTTAGTTTGCAGGCGACGGAGGTGGTGAATGGAATGGCGACGCTTGAAAGAACAAATTCACAAACTCCCGAACGTGATCAAGCCATGCCGCAACTGACATTTCGAAAAAAGGAAGCCGTTCTGGCAACCGGCGGGTTGCTCGCCACCGGCGGCGGCTTGCTGCTGAAGGTATTGCCGGATCCCTTCTCACTCTGGGCCGGAGGGGTTGTTGGGTTGACCGGGCTGGCAATGGTTGCTTACGGGACCTTTGGAATCACCACGCCCGGGCGAATCGCAAACGAGTGGAACCCCAAAACTTTGCACCGCGCGCTGAAGCGCGCCCCCGCCGGCAGCACGATAAAAATTCTTCAGACGTCCATTCCCGATGTGACAAGGCTGACCGGTTTTCTGGAGGAGCTGCTGGTGCATGACCAAAAGCAGTTCCGTTTGCATCTGTTGCTGCTTGACTACGAAAAGGCGCCCGAGGTTCTGGCGGCGCGAGTTCAACTGCGAATTGAAGACGCCGACAAGCACACCCAGGAAATTCAGTCAAACATAGATCAATTCATCCAGCTAAAAAAACGCGTTGATGCGGCGTGGAAAGAACCCATGAGCGGAGCGCAACTCGATTTAAGAATCCGGCTCTATTCGTTTCTGCCGTTCGGATCCGTTTATCAGATTGGAGACGAATGCTTCATTTCCGGGCTGTTCTGGAATTGGACATCTTCGATTAACGGTCCCATGATCTCCGTATCGGACAAAAAGTCGAACCTGTGGAAATGCCTTGAAAAACAAATTGCCAGGGGGTGGGACACCGCAAGACAGATTTACCCGCCGTCGTAAAGAGTTGAACTACAGATTTCGCAACCCGGTCATCTTGGCTTATGAATTTGGCAGCGGTCGCCGCGCCAGTTGGAAGAAGCCGTGATGCCGCTCCCAGAGCCGCGCGCCGAATTCGTGTTCCCGGGCCAGAAAAAGATTCCTGGCATGAGCCTGGGCGCGGTTGTTCCATTCCGCCGCCCGGGTGAAACTTTTGGTTCGGACAATATCGCGGAAAGGCCGAATATTTTCAGATGCAAGATGATATGCCACGTGCAAAAACGGGATTTTCGTCAACTTGATGATGGGGCGGACCTGTGGTGCTGGCGTTGACATCGCTGAAATTTCGTTTCGACCTGGCGAAATTTTCCGCCTAACTTTCCCGCCGATGGCCGCCGAAGCACAACTGACTCCCATGATGACGCAGTATCGCCGCATCAAAAGTGAACTGCCCAAGGATGCCCTGCTGCTCTTCCGGCTCGGCGACTTTTACGAGATGTTTTTTGAGGACGCCCAGGCCGGCGCGCAGCTCCTCAACCTCTCGCTCACCGCGCGCAACGGCGTGCCGATGTGCGGTCTGCCGCATCACGCCGCCAATGGCTACATCGCGCGCATCCTCAAGGCCGGACGCAAGGTGGCCATCTGCGATCAAACCGAGGAAGCCCGGCCCGGCAAACTCGTTCAGCGCGAGGTCACGCAGATTCTCTCGCCCGGCACGCATTTCGACGAACGCATGCTGGTGGCGGAGCGGAATAACTTTTTGGCGGCGGTTTACCCGTCAGGAAAGATCTTCGGGCTGGCCCTAGTGGATCTGACCACCGGCGATTTCCTGACGACCGAACTGGAGGCCGAGTCGGCCCTCCTTGCTGAACTGGAACGCCTGCGCCCGGCGGAAATCATTTTCCCAACCGAAGCGACTCAACTGCGTGAATTGCTGCGGGGCGCGTTCCGGATTCTGAGCGGCTATGACGACTGGACGTTCGCGCCGGAAACGGCATTCTTCACGGTGAAGGAACAGTTCAAGGTCGCCTCACTTGACGGCTTTGGCCTGAAAGACAAAACTGCCGCCATCGGCGCGGCGGGTGGCGCGCTGCATTACCTCACGCAAAATCTGCGGCGCGACGTGAAGCATCTCACGCGCATCTCGTTTTACCAGCGCAGCGATTTTTTGACGCTGGATTACACGACGTTGCGGCATCTGGAAATTCTCGAACCACAGCACCACGACGCCCCGCGCAACGCCTCGCTTTATGGCGCGCTTAATAAAACCGTAACGCCGATGGGCGCGCGGCTCCTGCGCAACTGGCTCTCGCAACCGCTCGCCAAGGTAGAACCGATTCACCAGCGACAAAACGCGGTGGAAACCTTCATCAATAATTCCTTCGGCCTTGATGCCTTCCGCCAGCAACTAGCAAACGTGCGCGACCTTGAACGCACCTTGGGCCGCTTGAGTTCCGGCAGCGGCAACGCGCGCGATTTGGTCGCGCTGCGGCTGGCGCTCGAACAAATTCCGACGTTGCGAACAACGCTTGCCGAAGTGGGACAGGCTTCCAGCCTGTCCAGTTCCGTGCAAATTTCCCTGCCGGAAAATGATCTGGCAGACAACTCGACAGGCGAGACGCCTGTCCCACTATTGCACGGCCTCACCGCGCAAGTTTCCGAATCGCCCGATCTCGTCGAGTTAATTTCCCGCGCCATCGTGGATGAACCGCCGCTGCCCATCAAGGAAGGCGGCATGATCCGCGACGGCTTCGACGCAGCGCTTGACGAACTTCGCACCGCGCAGCGTGGGGGCAAGGACTGGATTGCCAAACTGCAGGCCGATGAGATTACGGCCACCGGAATTTCCTCGCTGAAAGTCCGGTTCAATTCTGTTTTCGGTTATTACATCGAAGTCACCAAGTCCAATCTCGACAAAGTGCCGCCGCATTATCATCGCAAGCAGACGGTCGCGAACGGCGAGCGGTTCATCACGCCGGAATTGAAAGCGATGGAGGGCAAAATTCTCGGCGCGGAAGAGCGCAGCGTGAAGCTGGAATATGAAATCTTCCAGCGCGTGCGCGAAGAAGTGTTGGGCCAGTTGCCGAAAATCCAGCAGACCGCCTCCGCGCTGGCACAGTTGGATGTGTTGGCGTCATTCGCAGAAACGGCGCGGCTGCATAATTATTGCCGCCCGCAAGTCGCCGACGAAGGCGTCTTGCAAATTCGCGATGGCCGCCATCCGGTTTTGGAACAGCAGCTCGTCGAGGAACGCTTCGTGCCGAACGATACTGAATTGGCGATTGCCGATTGCCGATTGCCGATTGAAAACACCGCATCCGCCCCCACAAAATCGGAAATCGGAAATCAGAAATCGGAAATTTCCCAAATCGCCTTGATTACCGGGCCGAACATGGCGGGCAAATCCACCTACATCCGGCAGGTGGCGCTGCTCACGCTATTGGCGCACACGGGAAGTTTTGTGCCCGCCGCCGAGGCGCGCATTGATCTCGTTGACCGCATTTTCACGCGCATCGGCGCGAGCGACGATTTGTCGCGCGGGCAGTCCACGTTCATGGTCGAGATGACCGAGACGGCGAACATTTTGAACAATGCCACGCCACGCAGCCTCATCGTGCTGGACGAAATCGGGCGCGGCACCAGCACGTTCGACGGCTTGTCGCTCGCGTGGAGCATCGTGGAATTTCTGCACAATCAAGTCGGCGCAAAAACGCTGTTTGCCACGCACTATCATGAATTGACCGAACTCGCCGCGCGTTTGCCGCGCATCAAGAATTTCAACGTGGCCGTGCGCGAGTGGCACGACCAGATTGTGTTTCTCCGCAAAATCGTCGAGGGCGGCACGGACAAGAGCTACGGCATTCAGGTGGCGCGGCTCGCGGGCGTGCCGAAGGAAGTTTTGGAGCGCGCCAAGCAAATTCTGGGCAACCTCGAAGAATCCGAACTCACGCCGGAAGGCAACGTGCGCCAACCGCGCCGCCAGCAGGACCGCGAAAAATTAAAAAGCCTCGCGCCGCCGCCGCAAATGGATTTGTTCGGGTGAATCTGCTCACGCACGAACCGCTCATTCTTCCTGCCAGACGGTGACGCCCGCCGTCGGCACGTCGCGGGAGCCGATTAAAATTTTGGCGCCGGGCGGAATTGGCGCGGGCTGGTTTTTCTCGGTGAAGTTCGTGGCGACCCAGAAGCCGTCGCGCCAGTCCACCAGAAATCCGTCGGCCAGATTTTCCACGGGCACGCCCGCGCGCGTGAAGACGTCGCGGATGAGCTGCGCTTCGAGGTCGCCGTCCGTTGAATCCACGCCGATGTAGGTGACGGTGCCTTTGCCGAGTTTGCGTGTCACGGCGGCGGGTTTGCCGGCGTAAAATTGATCCGCGTGCGTGGCCACAACGGTGGTGCCGGCGGCGGGTTCCAAGATTTCCGCCCAGCTCATCCAATTGAAAGTTTTTCCATCCGCGTTCACGTTGCCGGAATACGGCGCGGGAATCGTGTCGTAGAATTTTATTTTCGCGCCGATCAGATCAAGAATTGGCGCGGCCCACGGGCCTTCCCAAAGATGTCCATGCCGGTCTTTCTGTCCGGTGCGGCAGGTGATGATGAGATTGCCGCCCTGCTCCGCGTAATCCTTCCAGCGCTGCACGAGTTTTTCATCCACGAGCTGGACGGCAGGGACGACGAGAAACGGATACTTGTTGAAATCCTTGTCCTCGGTGATGACATCCACCGGACAGCCGAGTTCCTTCAGCGCGCGATATTGTTTCAGGATGTGCTCCATCGTGTCCCAGCGGACGGTTTGTTTGTGATCGTCAATGTCCCATCGGCTTTCGACGTTGTAGAGCAGCGCGGTGCGGCGGGCGGCGTAGGCGGCGGGTTCCTTGGCGTCGGGCTGGAGATGCGTGCGGAGCATCGCGATTTCCTGCGCGGCCTGCTGGTATTGTTCGCCGCCGGTCGTGGGCGTGACGCCGTCCGTGCCAACGAGTCCGTAATGGTATTGCTCCGGGCCGAACAACGGCTCGCGATAGCGATAGGTGCAAACGATTTTCGCACCGGCGGCGAACGCGCGCATGATCCAGAGATGAATCGCGCCGGGATACGGCTGCGGATTCACGTCGCCCCAGTTGACCTGGCCGGGCTGTAATTCCATCAGGCCTTCGAAGCCGTTGATGCTGCGGTGAAAATCATGCGAGAAGGACATCTCCGCCGCGCCGCCGAGACGAAAGCCGAGCGGGCCTTCGTTCAAATTTCCGTGCGCCGGATAATGCGTCCAGGTGACGATCTCGAAATCGTTTCCGTTAAGCGCCGGATTCACCGCGCCGAACATGTGCATGAAATTGCTCGTGATCCACTGACGATTGCCGCAATACTTGCGCAGAATGCCGGTCTGGAAGCGCAGGTAATCCGCCGCCTCGTCGGCGAACCAGCGTTGCGCATCCAATTCCGCGTGCTCGTTGACCTGCGCCAAGAGTTCCTTTGAATTCGGGAGCCGAATCTGGTCGAAGTTCTGATACATCTGCGACCAGAAGGCGTCGCCCCAAGCTTCGTTCAGCTTGTCAATCGTGCCGTATTTGTTCTTGAGCCACGCGCGGAACTTTTTCTGGCTGGCGTCGTCGTAGGAAGGCTCTTTGCCGTAATGGCTCAACTCATTGTCGAGCTGCCAGCCCCAGACGCGCGGATCGTTGCCGTAACGTTTGCCGAGTTCCTCCACGATTTTGCCGACGTATTTGCGATACACCTCCGAACTCCAGCTCGCCTGCTGCCTCGTGCCATGCAACATCGTCCGGCCTTCGGCATCCACCATGAGAATCTCTGGATGTTTTTCTGAAAGCCAGACCGGCGGCGCGGGGCTGGGCGTGCATAGCACCACCTTCAAGCCTTGGTCGGCGCAAAGCTGGATGTTGCGGTCCAGCCAGGCAAAATCGAATTTTCCCTCAGTCGGCTCCATGAACGCCCACGCGAACTCGCCCATGTGGACGAATTCCATGTTGAGCTTTTTGATGTTGCCGATGTCGCGCGCCCACTGGTTCGACGGCCACGCCTCGGGATAATAATAAACGCCAATGCGCATGAGGTCGGCCTGCGGAAAGGCCGGCGCGTTGGTCGCCGCGTGGGTTGCGCTGACAAACATTGCCAGGGTCGCGAGGAGGATTTTAATTTTCATAAGCTATGAACGGTGAATTTGTTTTATGCTGGACACCGCTGCTGACAAGTCAATCGCAAATCCGGCGCACAAAATGGCTGCGTCTATCCTCCGCGTGTGATAAAAACACCGATATGGCAAGCTATTCCATTGCTACCCAATTGCGGAAGCACGAAATCCCCGGCCGTGTGGCCATCGTCCACGGCAACGGCGGCCTGCCCAAAATCAACCTCACAACGCAGGCCAGCACGGCGGAAATCTATTTGCACGGTGCGCACGTCACCGGCTTCAAGAAAAACGGCGGGCCGCCGCTTTTGTTCATGAGCGCCAAAAGCTGGTTTGCGCCGGGCCAGCCGATTCGCGGCGGCGTGCCGATTTGTCTTCCGTGGTTCGGCAATCGCGATGGCGAACCATCGCACGGTTTCGCCCGTATCACCGAATGGCAGCTGGTCAAAACCGCCACTGCATCAGATGGTGTGGTGACGCTGACATTTGCATTCCCGCAAATTCCAGGACGCGATGCCTGGAAAAATCTCCGCGCGGAATTTGTTGTAACGGTCTCCGACACCTTGACGATGGAGCTGATTGCCACGAATGATTCCTGCAACGGGACGTTGGAAATTGAGAACTGCCTGCATACCTATCTTCACGTCGGCGAAATTGGTGCCGTTTCACTTACCGGCTTGCAAGGCGCGCCATTTGATGATTTTGCCGCCGGCGCTGCCGGAGCGCGCAAGGTGGAAAATGATGCCGTGCTGCGCATCACAAAAGAAACCAACCGCGTCTATCCCGACAACACCGCCACCGTGGAAATCCGCGACGAAAAATTCCGGCGGACTATCCGGGTGGAGAAATTCAACTCCAACTCCACCGTAGTCTGGAATCCATGGACGACGCAGAAATTGCCGGACGACTTCGACCCGGCGGAACATAAGAACATGGTCTGCGTGGAATCCGGCAACGTGAAGCAGAACAAGATTTCCATCGCGTCGGGTCAAACAGCGTCGCTGAAAGTCATTTTGAGCAGCGTGTCATTGAAATGATTTCTGTCGTTGAAAACCAGCCAATCGGCGCGGATTTGATTTCCCAGGTCGAAGAAATCTTTTCGCCGACGGGCATCCTGTCGCGGGCGAAAAATTTCGAGTTCCGCCCGCAGCAGCAGGAAATGGCCGTGGCCGTGGCGCGGACTTTGCAAAACCGCGGGCATCTCGCCGTCGAGGCCGGCACCGGTGTCGGCAAGTCGCTCGCGTATTTGGTTCCCGCGATTCTGTTTGCCGTGGCGCAGAAGAAAAAGGCCGTCGTTTCCACGCACACAATCAATTTGCAGGAGCAGCTCACGGAAAAGGACCTGCCGATGCTTGCCGATGTGCTCGGCGCGCTACCCGTGCCGGTGAAGTTCAGCTTTTCGATGCTCAAGGGCCGCGCGAATTATCTCTGCACTCGCCGGCTCCAAAAGGCGATGCAGCAGAGCGGCAACCTGTTCACGTCGTCCGAGGCCGAGGAATTGCAACGCATCTACGAATGGTCGAAGACGACCAAGGACGGCAGTCTTTCCGACTTTGACATTGAGCCCGACCCGAAAGTCTGGGCGCAGGTTTGTTCCGAACGCGGGCTGTGCTCGCCGAAAGTCTGCGGCTTTCCGTCCGATTTCGCCAAGGACCACGGCGTCTGCTTTTTCCAGCGCGCGCGGAACAAGTTTCTTTCGTCGGACGTGCTGGTGCTGAACCACACGCTGTTTTTCACGCTGCTCGGCGGAATTGATGAAGAGCAGGAAGGCGGCATTTTGTTCAAGAACGACTTTGTGATTTTCGACGAGGCGCACCAGATGGAGCAGGTGGCGTCGCGGCACATCGGCTTGAGCGTGTCGAGCGGACAGGTGCGTTACGCGCTGAACCGGCTCTGGAATCCGCGCACGGAAAAAGGGTTGCTGGCGACATTGCGAAAAGGAAATGCTGTAAAGCTCGTCGCGGACATCTTGAGCGAGTCGGACAAGTTTTTTGAGAATGTCGAAACCGCTTGCGAGGAAATTCAGGCGACGGCAAAACCAAAATTTGGCGGCGGCGAAAGCGGTGGCCGCAAACGCGCGTGGACGGAACTCCGCATCCGCCGCGCCGAACTGGTAAAGGACAACGTCACGCTGCCGATTCAACGATTGCGCGAGGCTGTCAGCGAGTTAATCAAATTGAGCGAGGACAAGGACATCGGGCAGGAACTGGTCGAGTGCAACCGCCGGCTCGCCGAGTTGCGCGAAGAGGTGAAGGCATTTCTCGAACAAAGCGCCGGCGACCACGTTTATTGGGTCGAGCGCGGCGGCAAGGTGCATAGAAATCTTTCACTCAACGCCGCGCCGATTGATGTGGCGGACTTCCTGCGCCACCGGTTGTTCGAGAGCGACACGAGCATCATCATGACCAGCGCGACGCTGGCGACTGCGTCGCAGAAGCCAGAAGTCAGAGGTCAGAAGTCAGAGAGAAATTCCGCAAGCGGCTTGAATTATTTTACTCGCAGAGTCGGAGCCGAGTCGGCAACTAAGCTTCAGGTCGGCACGCCGTTCGATTACGAGCGGCAGATGAAATTGTTCGTCGCCAAGAAAATGCCCGACCCGCGCGAGGCCGGTTACGCCGACGCGCTGGAGCATTGGATCGGCCATTTCGTCAAGCAGACCCACGGCAAGGCGTTCGTGCTGTTCACCAATTACAAACTCATGCGCGAGCTAGCCGAGCGCATGGAGCCGTTCTTCAACGAGCTGGGCGTCGCGTGCTTCGTGCAGGGCACCGGCACGCCGCGCTCCACGATGCTGGAGAAATTCAAGGACGACACGGACTCGGTGCTCTTCGGCACGGACAGCTTCTGGCAGGGCGTGGACGTGCCGGGCGAGGCGTTGAGCAACGTCATCATCACGCGGCTGCCGTTCGCCGTGCCGGACCATCCGCTCATCGAGGCGCGGCTCGAGGCGATTGAAGCGCGCGGCGGCAATGCCTTCGGCGAATTTTCCCTGCCCGAGGCCATCCTGAAATTCCGCCAGGGCGTCGGCCGCCTGATCCGCACCAAGACCGACACCGGCATCATCGTGGTTCTGGACAACCGGGTTTTGACGAAGCAATACGGCCAGGCCTTTCTTGATGCCCTGCCGAAATGCCCGGTGGAGATTGTTTGAAAATCAATCGCGATAAACTTCGCGCCGATGGCCGATGACGCCGATGACAATTTGTTTCAGCTTCGTGTCGGCAAAATAAAGAACCCGGTAATCGCCGATGCGGATGCGAAAGCCGTCGCGGTTTTTCAATTTCTTGTAACCGTGCGGAAACGGATTTTCTTCCAGCGCGAGAATGGTTTTGGCGATGCGCGCCTGAATTTGAGTCGGAAACCGTTCGAGCTCCTTGCGTGCGTCGCGCGAGATTTCAATCCGCCAGTTCACACGCGGATGTTCAGTTCCTTCAACGTCTGGCGGAAAGACTGGCGCGGCTGATGACGGCGCGCTTCCAACGCCAGCGTGTCGGCAATGTCCTCGGAAAGGTCCTCATCCGCCAGCAGGCGTTCAAACACGGCCTCGCGCTCGCGGCGCTTCAAACTTTTGAAGGCCGTGACGAAAACTTCCGCTGTGGCTTGCGCTGCGCTCATGGCGAATCAATGTCGCTGAAGTTCGTCAAATTGACAAGCTGGAAGCGGCACCGGAATCATCGTGGTTTTGGACAACCGGGTTTTGACGAAGCAATACGGCCAGTCCTTTCTCGACGCCCTGCCGAAATGCCCGGTGGAAATTGTTTAAGGCGGGAATTGCAACTGCGAACTACACGAACCACGCGAAAGAAATTCCGTTCGCGTATTTCGCGTGGTTCGCGGTGAAAAATTTTTGAACTTTCAAAACTGTATGCTCCAAGCTGGATAGAACCCTTTGGCGCGGCTTAAAACTTCTTTCAGTGTTAGTTCCATCTTTTCACCAGTTTTAGTATTAACAAACAGGAAACGATATTTCGCTTTCAAATCTTGTGCTGTCAGAAGTTCTGCCGTTGAGATGGAGAAGAAATAACGCTCAAACTTCTCGTTAACCCCTTCTTTTCCAGTAGATTTAATCTCATAAATTGTAAGTCGATCCCGATTTCTTTCAATTTCATCGACTACCTTTAGAGAGAACGGTTCTCCGTCTTCAATTTTTACGATATCAAAAGCCTTCCCGTAGAGAACATAATTTCTCGCCGCAAATGCCATACGAAGCGCCTTTCTCTCATCTGCGTCCGGAACGACAAAACGGGGATCAGCTTTTTTGACAATCTCCGCCGCCCTCTTGGCCGTTTGCTGGCTATTTCCTGCGAGCTTATGTTCCGGCTCAATTAAAATCGCGTTTGTTTCACTCATGTTTCAAGAAGATGGGAATTGTTTACGCTCGCAAAAATCCCGTGTCGAGAAGAAAGTGGCAAAGAGCATTTGCCTGTGACATTCTGCGGCCATGACGCGCGCGGAAAAACTCCTGGCCGAACTCATCGCGCTGCCAGCGCGGCCGGGAGCTTTCCCAATGATTATTAAACTGTTTTTATGAAACCGCTCGCGGATTGCAAGCTCTACACTTTCGTGGACACGGCCTACCTGCACGGCCGCGCGCCCGAACTCGTCACGCAACAACTCTGCGACGGCGGCAGCGATTTGATCCAGCTTCGCGCCAAAAAATCCACGCCCGATGAAGTCCGCGCCATGGCTGAAAAAATCCTGCCCGTCACGCGCCGCGCGAACGTCGGCCTCGTCATCAACGACCATCTGGAAATCGCGCGCGACCTCGGCGCGGAGTTTTGTCACTTGGGACAGGAAGATTTTTTTGACGCCGGTTTCAAAAATG
>Ga0302320_10010161_pt1 | contig 20127 bp, 23 predicted proteins | sample Bog_T0_3_FD_202130 | JGI IMG/M metagenome (GOLD analysis project Ga0302320, IMG submission 202130) | Peat permafrost microbial communities from Stordalen Mire near Abisko, Sweden - Bog_T0_3 | ecosystem: Environmental > Terrestrial > Soil > Wetlands > Peat | place: Sweden: Abisko, Stordalen Mire...
ACTTGACCGCGCTGGTCGTGTTCTCGACCACGTTGCCAAAGGCCACCGATGTTGCCGAAACCGTGGTCTGCGCTCCTGCAAGAGCTGTAGAAAGCAGGCAGGCTATCGCAGTCAGCGACAACAGAACACCATGGTTGATTTTCCCAATGAGATTGCTTTCACGGTCGGACATCGTTCAACCCTCCATCACTTTCAATCGTGAGCCGCACAAGACAGAGAACCGCCCCGTCGCGCAGGATATTGGCTCCTGGCCACTGTTCACGCCCAAGTTATTGCATGGGAGTTAATTGAAAGTACAGCAGAACCCAATCTCCGGTGCAACTTGGCCCAGGCGTGGGCCCGTTGGGCAACTATGGGCATCCGATCAGAAATGGAATCCAAGTTACAGCGAGCCGCAGTAGAGAGAAGATTAATTGGCGGGAATATACTGCCTGAAAACAGCAAAATGCAAGGGGATTATTGTAAATATTTAAACCATTGATTGTTACTCATTTGCGACCGAAGAAAGTTACTGAATAGTGACTAGTACACGTTACTTTTAGCTGTTCACAGAATGATAAGAAACAATACAACGCTTTAGCCGCATCAAGTCCGGTGAAGGCTTCGAAATTCGCACGGATGAGCTGCCACAGATTCAGGTCTGGTGCCTGGCTGCCATGAAGCGCGAGAAACAGTGTATGGCACCACCTCCCTGGGCCCGGACAGCCTAATCCTCGCCTCGTGATCCTCTTGGCGGTGCAGTGGCTGATCGTCTTAATCACTCGGCTCTGCAAACACTGGGAGCGCAGCCATTGATCGGCAGTATCGCTCACCGTGATATTCTTGGACTTCTGGAGGGCCGCGCGTTGTGCTTCCTCGATCTTGATTTCCTGAATATGTCGCATGCTCCTTCCCGCAAAATTCCAACGAGCTCTGTTGTCGATATTTCAAGTTGTTGATTATAAATGAACTTACCTAATTCAATCACGATGAGCCGGATCGTCATGATCCCGCTGCTGCTTTGGATCCTGTCACCGCACTTTCCTATGCAAGGCCACAGCGGCGAGCAGGAGATTCTGGCTTCAGTCCTATTTGTGCTGGCCTCGATCACGGACGGCCTGGACGGTTACCTTGCTAGGAAGCGCAAACAGATCACGACCATGGGCATGTTGCTGGACCCTATAGCCGACAAGATCATGGTGACCGGCGCCCTGATTGCCCTGGTGGCCTATAACCCGCAGGTAGTCAAGGTCTGGATTGTTGTGGTCATCATCGGCCGCGAGTTCCTTATCTCTGGACTGCGCTCCATCGCATCGTCAGAGGGCTTTACCATCCAGGCCAGCGACCTGGGCAAGCTGAAGACGGTCATCCAGATTGTGTGTGTGGTCTCTGCCATCCTGGCCCATGGCTGGTATCAGTGGCAGTTCGGCTGGCTCATTGTGCCGGTCAAGTGGATCGCAATTGCCGCTATCTATTTCACGGTACTGGTTTCCGTAATTTCCGCGATCGACTACTTTGTGGGTTTCTGGAGAAGGATTGACCACGCCTCGAAGGATCGCCGCAAGACCTTCGTGCTCTCGCGCCCCAAGAGCACGAGCACACTGTAGAGGTGCCTGTACTCTGATCCAAATAAAACAGCCCCGGCCATCGCCGGGGCTGTTTTATTTGAGGTGGCTGGTCCGGGCCGACCTGGACCGGTCTTATGCCAGGACCGGAATCGGCTCCGGAATGTAGACCGTCGGCGTTGCAACTGAAACGTCAGGCTGAGCGTGAACGTTAGCGACTGGCTGAGGTTGCGCATGCCCGGTACGTGTAAGCCGGTGCACAAAGTGGTAAGGCGGCCACGGACCCGAGATCTGCATCTGGCACTCGCGCATGGTGGCGCTGGTGCTGGCGAACTTGTTCTGGTAGCGTTCAACGTACTTGCGGTCGATCAGGTGGGAGATGTCCAACACCATCTTGCCGCTTTCGGTAAGCCGGCAGCTGACCTCTTCGTCGAGTGGTTGGAACAAGCGGTGCATCTGGAAGCTCACCGCGCGCGCGCGGGTCTGCCGCTCGCGCGTACGAGACGCTGTCTCCCGCAGGTTGGTCAGATACTCGCGGCCAACACCCTCGGCGGGAAGACGTCGCTCGATTTCGCGGGTGCAGCAATCGTCGACAAAGATTTTCAGGTGCATCTCTGTCTTGCCGCGCAGCTTGTCGATGTTGTCCTGGAACTGGCGCTGGTTTGAGCGGATCGACTTGCGCAGGCATTCGTCGTCATTGAAGACGGTTCCAAACCGAAAGGGCAGCACAGTGGAATGCTGGAAGCAGTCGGCGATGACCCGTGCATGGTCCACGCCGGATTTCTGGTTCAGGGTTTCCAGCGGGTTGTGTTCGCTGACGATGATGGCAAGGTCGCTTGCGGGGTATAAAAATACCTGGTTGCCGCTTACGCCGTGTACGGATTCCATAGGAACAGGTTTGCGATGACGGGCTAATTCAGGAAAAGCTAGTTTTTCACCGATGCAGTAGGCATACCATGCCATGACGAGACACTCCGTGTGCGTGCGCTTTTAAGCGCCGCTCGTTGGTGAAGCTCTGTGAACTTGGGATAACTGCATAGTGCTAATGCCGGACTTTAGCGTGCAAGCCCGGTTGAACTAAGCCGAATACTAGCCCCCTGAAAATACGACTGGCAATGTCTCTAATCACGAAGTACGTAAAAGGTAGCAAAAACCATCAAATCAGTATTTATATAAGCAATACACTGATTGACGGCATGGAATATGGTGCATTCTTGGACAGCCAATCCAATCTGAAATCTGCTAGAAGATTGCGTTGCATCAGGCGTTTCACCAACTTACGGCGTCTGTCGCGCCTTTCCGTCCGCACAAAACCTGAAACGGGGACTGATCTGAGCGCAGAGATGCAGAATCTTAAGGAAGTACGCGCTGGATGTGGAGGTAAAGAACCACATTCAAGACGATGGAGATGGCCAGAAGGCACAGGGCGGTGAGCGCAAGCAGATTGACTTTGTTGCCGACGCCTTTCAGATCCTCGATCAGTTCCTGTTGCTCCAGGGTATTGCGGTCGGTTGCTTCGCGGACCATTTCCAACTGGTCTTCGACCCGCTTCAGAGACGAATTCTGCTCCACGACCTGCTCGCGCAGATCGCGATGCTGCGTCTGGAGATCGACCAGGCCATCTTCGATGTGTGTAAGGTTGACTGGAGAGGGCGGCGGCTGGGTCTGCGGATGCGGGCTCAGGATATTGGAGACAGTGGTGGCGATATTGCCGTCAAGCAGCGGCAAGATTCGTTGGACGAACGGCAGCGCCAGCCGCAGGGCACTCACGGCGCGCTGAATGCTGGACGGCTGCTCTGCCTGAGAAGCGTTTGCCGAGGAACTGGCCAGCGCGCGCCCCGGAGGCTGGGCAGACGAGACAGGTTTCAGGCCATCCTGGGCAGACGTCCGCGAGGACCGCCCGCCGGACCCTACCGGCAGCGGGGAGCCCACAGCACGCGGATGAGATTCGCCCACGATTTGTGCCAGACGGCCTTGATCGTTCAAGCCAAAATCCTCGGAATCGTTCATGAGCTTCCTTCATTCTCCACTATATAAGGATTTTCACGATCTCATGAGAACGCTTGTTGTGCGCCAATGACAATTTCCAGCACCAGAGAGGGCATGCCGTTGTTGCAGATGAGCCGTGGACGGTGCAGCGATCGGCCTACAAGTTGACCTTCAGCAAGAGACGAATCCAGTTCATTTATACACAACCGTGCCGGCCGTGTTCGAGTATCCTCGTACCTTATTCTTATAAGCAGGAGAGGCGTGTGAAACCAGTACTTGCCCGTACGCTGCGCAGTTTGCAACGCAACACCCTGGCCGGTGTGATCACCATAGGACCGCTCTTTGTTACCTACTTGATCTTCAGCTTTCTTCTGGGTTCTCTGGCCAAGGCTGGACTACAGGTGGTGCGATTCCTAGCGGCTTTTTTCCCTCAGGATTGGCTCAGCCAGCCCTGGTTGCAATCCGTACTGGCCGTTGTGCTCACCCTGGCTATGCTCTACGTGGTGGGCCGCGTGACCTCTCTGGTTGTGGGCCGCCAGGCTTTCGATCTCTTCGAGGCAGTGCTGGAGCGCCTGCCTTTTGTGGCCAAAGTCTACACGTCGGTGCGGCAATTGCTGGACAGCATGATGGCCAAGAATGAGTCCAGTCAGCGCGTGGTGCTGGTGGATTTTCCCATCGCAGGCCAGAAGAGCATTGGATTCCTGACGCGAACCCTGACGGATTCGACCAGTGGCGAGTTGCTGGCTGCGGTTCTGGTGCCCAACGCCATCAACCCGACCTCGGCCTTTCTGCAAATACTGCCCATCGAGAGGGTCACCGATACCGACCTGAACATGGAACAGGCCATGAGCATGATCATGACGGGCGGGGCCGTTGGTCCGGCAACGATTCGGTTCACGCGGCCCGCGGTCCCGGCGAAAACCGGGCAGATGCCACTTGTATAGGAACTTAACGGCGAGCGATGGCCACTGTCGGAGTGCCAGCGCGTTGATCGGTCAGACCTGGTTCGGGGATTCGTCTGCAGGCTACTCCTCGCCGGCGTGTTCGCTTTCCACGGTCACCTTGCTCAGGCTTATGTGCTCGAAACGTGCCCAGATCAGACCCACCGGCACGATGCTCAAGAAGGTGACCAGTAACAGCGTGGCGGCGCAGGCCGTAGCCGCCTCGGGCGCTGCGCCATAGAAACTGGCAAGGGCCGCGGCTACCACGCCGATCTGCGTAAACCAGCCCAGCACCGGCAATTGGATGATGCTTGTGATTCCGCTGACCGCCAACAGCAACACGCACTTGGCCGGGGTCATCCCGGCCAGCTCCGGGCTGGCGGTAAAGGCCTGCATCGTTTCCAGGTAGGCCAGAGCAATCAATAGCCACATGCCCAGCGAGAGCGCGGCGACAACGCCAAAGTCGCCAAATGTGCGCATCGCATCGAGGCCGCTGCGGAAGCTGCGGATCTTTTGTCCTACTGCATTGCCCAGGCGCTTGGATACGATGCCAAAGGCCGCCTCAAGAAACGCGGCCACTGCTCCACCGGCCATGCGTACGGCAACCAGGAAGAGAGCACCCAGGACGGTCAGGGCCATCCCCCAGTAGCCGGCCCTCCTTACGATTTCAGGATGGGGCAGGGCGCCAGGCAGTCCGAGCCAGGCGGTCAGAACAATAGCAGAAGAAAAGATCAGCGCCATCGATCCAGCGTCGAAGAGACGCTCAACGATGTATACGGCGAACTGGTTGCTGAGCGGCAGGCCAGTCCTTTTGGCCACCAGGTAAGGCCGAACAGGGTCCGCAATGCGGCCAATCAGCGCCACAGCGGTAAAGCCGATGACCTGTGTTCCCAGCAGTGACAGGAGCGGCACTTTCTTGTTGTTCCTGAGCAGCAGAGCCCAGCGCACCGAGCGGAAGACATAGCCCAGGTAGATGCATCCTGTTCCGATCGCGATCTTCCACCAGTTGGCCAGCGCCAGTTGGGCGCGAAATTGGCCAAAATCGAAGTGAATCCTGTCGCGACCCCAAATCACGAGGGCTATAAGCCCTACCAGCACGACCAAACCCAGAATCAGTTGGTTCTTCTTCAAGCGCTCTCCGTCCCGGCCATGGATATATCCAGAGTCTATGTTCTCATCCGTGATTGCGGAGGGAAGGCTAGCGGACTGTATTTTTCTGCGGAACCGCGGCAGACGCAACGGAGAGACGGGCCTGCACCGCGCGCGCTTTCACACGGCGGTTGAACTCATGAATCACACGCGCGACGTAGGCTCTGGTCTCACGGTAGGGCGGGATGCCGTGGTACTTGTCCACTGCCGCCGGTCCGGCGTTGTAGGCGGCCAGGGCCAGGGCCAGGTTGTCGTGATAACGGGTGAGCAGCTCATCCAGGTAGATCGATCCGCCGCGCACATTCTGGTCCGGCATGAAGCTGTCTTCGACCCCCAGATTGGCCGCGGTTCCGGGCATCAGTTGCATCAGTCCGCGGGCTCCGGTGCGGCTGACGGCGCGGGCATTGCCAGCGCTCTCGGCTTTGACAACGCTGGCCAGCAGGTCCACGTCCAGGTTGTGCTCCCGGCCGGCATTGGCCAACATCTCGGCAAGGTCGGCGGGGTTGAGAGGGGCGTTGGAATCGGGGGATGGCGAAACTGCCGGAGCTGTTACTGGGGAGGCTCTCGGCGGATCGGGAATCGATTCCACGCCGGCGATCTCCTGGGGCGCGAACTCGATATAGTTATCCTCGCTGGCGGTCAGGTAGAGGCGGACGCGGCTCTCGGCCTTGGCGTGATGGTCGCAGTCCATGGCGAAGCCGTTGCGCAGGGTCACGCGTTCAGCTGCCCGCGCTGACGCCGAGCAGGCTGCCAGGCACGCCACACTTGCCACCGTGATGAGGAGATTTTCGCGCATTCCCAATCGCACATTCCAATCTTAATGATCTGTTCACGCTTGTGCAGAAGAAAGTTTTGCCACGGCCGCTTCCAGCACCACGGCCACTCCATCTTCGTCGTTGGGCGGCGCCAGTTTCCAGCCGCGCATTTTGGCCATGGCGCACAGTTCTCTGGCAGCATTGCCCATCAGCACGCCCTGGCTGGCCCACTCCAGCATATCCACGTCGTTCCAGTTGTCGCCGATGGCCATGGTCTGCTTGCGGTCCACACCCAACCGGGCGGCGAGACGGCCGAGGGCCCAGCCCTTTGAGACTCCAGCCGGCAGCAGATCCAGAATCGTCAGGTCGCGCGCCGGATACTCGGTCTTGACGCAGGTGCAACTGCCGCTCCACTCGCTGTCCTTAAGCGCCTTTTCAGCCTCCCGCATCCTGCTGATTGCACCGGCCACCATGCCTTGTATGGGGTCTTCGCCGTCGCTGAGCGCCAGTTCCAGCGGCTTGACGATCTCAATCGCGCCGCGGTTGGCTTCAACCCACAGTGCAATGCTCTTATGGGCCTGTTCCAGGTCTTCGACTACCAGAGCGCCGCGTCCCGGCTTGTCAAAGGTGAAAACCAGGGATCCAAACTGCCTGAGCAGTCCACAGAGCCCGCTTGCCACCCGCGCGTCGAGCAGGCAGCCATCGAGCGGCTCTCCGCCCAGAGTTTGTACCACTGCACCATTGGACGTAATGAGGGGCGTATCCGCTCGCAGGCTCAGGCCTTCCAGCAGGGGCACCGTATAAGCAACGCGCCTGCCGGTGGCGATAGCGACAGTGATTCCGGCCTCTTGAGCGGCCTTGAGCGCCAAGCCTGTACGGCGGGTTATCACATGCGAAAGGCTTGGCAGCAGGGTTCCATCCATATCGATTGCCACCAGGCGAAGGGGAGGGTGCATATGTTCAGTGTAAAGGCCGGGAAGTGGATGCCGGTTCCGCAGGGAAGCCCGATCCGGTAAGCTTTTGAGGTATGGATCGCATTTGCAGCCATTGCCACGCCGTTCTTGCTCAGGAAACCATCGCGGACTGGTGTCCAGCTTGTGGCGGAGCCCTGCTGGAGCGGGCAAGCCAGCCTGCTCCTGACCAGCCAGCCGGGCCTGCCGCTGAAGTGGATCACCGCGGCATCGTATTACCCCGGCGTCATGCGCTGGGCGGGATTATTACGCCGCAGTGATGGTTTATCAGGCAGGCCATTCTGGGCTGGTATCCAGTCCAACGGCCTTGGCCAGCCTTGCCTGCCGGTCATCGAAGGTCCAGAAACGCTCCGCCTTCAACTCCAGCGCGCAGGCTACGTGCAGCGAATCCAGGGTGCGGACGCCTAGTGTGGGACCGTACCGCCGGGCGAGATCGGCGCAGGTCTCCCAGGCGTGTGATGGAAATCCCACCCCTGTCCAGACCCCATCCGCACAATCGCGCTTAAAATCACTCCAGATATGAGCCGCATCTGCGGGAGTGAGCCGCTTCAGAAACACTTGCTGAAAGATCGCGTTTGCCAGTTCGGCGCGATTGAACTCAGTGAGACCCACGACAGGGCTGCCAGCCATACACCTGTCAACGCGCACGGAATGCGCGTCCGTGATGTAGCTCGAAACCAGAAAGCTTGAGTCAACGTAAGCGCTCAATAGCGGCTGTTCTCCCGATCAGCAATTAGATCGGCAACCGGGGTCAGCACACGGTCGCCAAATATCGCGCGGCGGCGCGCGGCGAAGTCCGGCATTTTCACGGGCTCTATCCTCGGCGACTCGGGCACAATGCGGGCTACAACGCGATTGCGCTTCTTGAGTTCGACAACTTCACCGGCGTCAAGCCACTTGAAGAGTTGTCGGCTATCGCGGAGTTGGCGGATGTTTACGCTTGGCATGGATATAATGTGGCACGAAATGTGTCACATTGTCAAATAGACTAAAAGCTTCAGAATGCGCTGCGGAGGCAGCAAAACGCTATTCGAATTAGTCATCGATGGCTCCCCAGGAAGCCAAAGGCGGATAGCGCAAGCAACAACACGCCAAACGCACTCAGCATCCATCTCCGCATGCCGCGTTCAAAGGCCGCAAGCACAATCGTTAACGCGCAGAAACCCAACCCAGCCTCGAATACTCGGCTATCCCAAGGACTGATACTGTAGCTGCCATCCGCAAGGTGGACAAGAGGAAACGGCGCCGTCCAATCCACCACCGCTGCGCCCGCGCCTAAGAATGCGGCGACACAACTCAGCCAAAAGAGAACTATCCGCCAGTTACTCAAGCCATTGACTCCCTTATTCATACCGCAGCGCCTCGGCGGGCAGGACACGGGAGGCACTGAACGAGGGGTAAACAGTAGCCAGCATTGCAATACCGATAGAGACCGCTGCCACGATGACCCCATCGAGCGGGCGGGGCGCAAAGGGCAGGGTATCGATGGAGTAGACCTCAGCGGAGAGATGGATGAAGTGGTAATGCCCGCCGGCCCAGGCGGCGAAATATCCAAGCGCCAAACCGATGGCGGTGCCGATGATGCTGATGAGCAGGCCTTGCATGAGGAAGATGCGCCGCACTTGGCCCGGCTCTACGCCGAAGCTCATCATGACGGCGATGTCACGCGTCTTTTCCATCACCATCATGGTGAGGGCAATGAGAATGTTAAGGGCGGCCACAATCACAATGAGGGCAATCACGATGAAGGTGACCACCTGCTCGAGCTTGAGGGCGCGAAAAAGCTCGCGGTTCTGCTCCATCCAGTTGGTGGTCATGTAGCCCTTGCCGGCGGCCTGTTCGATGGCGCCGGCAATGGCCGGAGCGTGATCCAGATTGTCCACCTTGAAGCTGATGACCGACAGAAGGTCTGGTTCGTCGAACAGGCGCTGCGCATCGGCCAGGCGCAGAAATCCCTCCTGCGCGTCGTACTGGTAAAAGCCGGAGTGAAAAGTGCCGGCCAGGCGAAAGCGTACAACCTTGGGGAAGACGCCGATCGGCGTCATCTCCCCCTGCGGGCTGATCACCATAACGGAATCGCCAATGGTGGCGCCAACCGTATCCGCCAGATCCTTGCCGAGTACGATCGGCGGCAGGTCCGTGCCTGGAGCAGCGGCCGGCCCCGTTTGCGGTTCCAATGCCTGTACCGAACCTGGCGTGGCCGAGGTCAGCAGGTCGCTGACGGTCTGTTCCTGGGCGGGAACGATGCCTTCCAGCAGCGCGCCGCCATCGCGGGCTCCGCGTGCCACCAGTACCTGCTCGTAGAGTCCGGGCGCTGCGGCGGTGACGTGAGGCAGGCGCCGCAGCCGGTTGATGAGCGGTTGCCAGTCGCGGATTCCGTCGTCTTTCACGCGCATCAATTGCACATGCGCGCTCGAACCCAGAAGCCGGTCCTGCAGGTCGCGTTTCATGCCGTTGGTGATGGCCAGGGCGATGACCAGCGCGGCCACACCGGCGGCCACACCGGCGATGGAGATGGTGGTGACTACGCCCACCACGGCCTGCCGCCGCTTGGCTTTGAGGTAACGCGCTGCCAGAAAAAGTTCAAATCGCATGGGACCTATTTCTCTTGCGCGGCGATCACTGTCTTGGCCACGCCTGCGTTTTCGTGCCGGTCGTAGACACGGACGGTGATGAGGTGCTCACAGATCTTTCCCGCTAAATCGTCAAGCGAGAGATGCAGCGCATAGTGCATGCGGCGGGAGTCCCAACTCAGTTTACTAGAATTAGTCTCATAGAGGCCTCAAGAGGATCAACGCACAGCCTAGTTGGACCATTTCCGGGTGTTCGCGCGGGAAGAAACAAATATGCTGCCGCGGAGTTTACAAAAGTTGGGGCCTCAGGGTGCATAGATTGAACTGCATTCGCGCGGAGTTGCTTACTGTGGTTCGTCCACGCGCTCGCTCCTTCTCTCCAGGAGTTCCTGGGCAAACGGAAGTACCGCGCACTGCGTCTAGTTGATGCAATCGCCCATAAATCCACCTTCAGGTTGATCGAGAGATGAATTGCCGGCCTCTTTGTTTGATTCTTGCAACTGTCTCACTTGCTGCCTTTCCGCTGTTCGGACAGGTTCATTTGCCACGCCATTCCCGTTATCCCAACTCGCCTTCGAATGACCCGCAGTTGCTCATTCCCACCGATCAGGCTCAGTCCTGCTTTGCGCCGGAGAGCAGTTTCACCGGCTACGAGCAGTATCAACAGTTCGATACCTATCCCCAGCCGGCAAGCAAGGGCTACTTGTGTATCGCGATTCCCGCGGGCAAGACGTTCGTGATCGACCATCTGTTTGCCGAAGCCGATTACGATGCGGCGCTGGCTTCGGGAGCGGAATGGTATCTGGACACGGTTGTGGGCGGGTACGAAGCTATGATCGGCTTTGCCGCCAACCGGGTTGGCTCGGCCACGCCCAATCCTCATTACATGCTTTCGCAACCTGTGCACCTGGCGGTTGCGGGAGGAAGCAGGGTAACTCTGATCATGCATAACTATTATGTGAATACCAACACTTCAATCACAGAGACGCCGGGAACCGCCAGCTTTACGCTGATAGGTCACTGGGAGTAAGAGGCCCGGCGCTCTGCCTGACTTAGCGTGTGGATATATCTGCCATGAGTATTATTGGAGTTAGTTTCCGCCCCGAAATTGGATGATTCTGCGGCGGTCTCGTTTGGAGGGCCTGTGTTCCGGCAGGGGCGCATATTGCTGCATCGCCTTGCGCTCTTCGGCCAACTTGATCCGCGCGGCTTTGCTGTCTTCAGTCTCGCAGTAGAGCGTCTGCGCAACCGCCGCCGGGCCTCGCATCTCGCTCAGCAGCAGAACCTCAATCTTAAACTCGCCGCCCTCATTGACAACCTGCAGCATGTCTCCTACGCGTACTTCACGCGCGGGCTTGGATGCAATACCGTTCGAGTGAATGCGGCCCAGGTCGCAAGCCTTGCTGGCCAGCGCCCGTGTCTTGAAGAAGCGGGCAGCCCAGAGCCATTTGTCGATGCGCACGGAAGCCATGATCGATTGTCGTATGCGAGAGGACACTTCAGCAACGGAGCGTCAGAATAGGCCGATTCAGGATTCGGGTTCAACCTTCCACACATAGAGGAACTCAGCGTCGCTGGATGTGGCCACTTCGATTCCTCTGAAGTGCGTCGCGCGATTGAGCGCAGAACGGATGTTCTCTTTTGTGTCCGGCAAGGCGGAGAGGGGAATTTTCAGTGCCGTGCCCTTTGCCAACTGAGCAATGTCGCTCAACAATTGCGTGACAATCCGCTTGTGCTTCCCATCCCGGCCTTTTGGAACGTCAAGCTGCAGAATCGATTCAAACTTCATCGGTTCCGCGTTCGAATCAGGATTGGTTGACATGGCTTGTTGACCGCCTCGGTGGTCAGCTACCTGGATCAAAGAAGCGCTTAACGTATGCCTAAATTACCGATAAGCTATCCTTTAACTGAAAGCATACTCGCCGCATAAAGGCTTCGCAAGCCCTGAAAGCGACCTCTTTCATCCCTCCTGAAGAACTCTCAATCTCCAGACTATCGCCATAAGTAACAGATTACAAAGACTCGGTTCGATATGAAAAGAGTTACCCCGTATCGTAAATAGCCTGCTAGGTTGGCTGATAGAGATCAATTTCAGGCGGTGGTTTCGCCTGATTTCACACAAAGAAAACATTTGAAGTTGGTTCCGCTTAAATTTGAGACTTGCCTCGGAAAATGGCAGTCTCATCGAACTGGGAGTGTTCTATGATGCAACAATGTTACGTGAAAAAGGATCCAAAACAGCCAGTCTGTGCCGTACACAATGTGGTGCTTGAGCAGAATCGGATTTCAATCGATTCCAACGCGCCAGGGCTTGGCCAGATCACCTGCTATTTATGCCCAGTTAGCCGAGCCGTCGTTCAGGAGCCCCGGAATAATTAGGCGCATTCTTCAAACTGGTCTTTCAACCGATTACTCTGTGAGTCTACCCATGAAATTCGCAACTGTACCAATAGAGCAAGTGCCGCCCGTCAAACCCCTTGCCGATGCAACCGAGTATCGGCCCTTGGTCCTGGTGGTGGATGACGAAACCGCAGTCGCAGATAAGCTCGTGAATATTCTTACCCAAAACGGCTTTGCCGCTGTAGCTGCCTATGACGGGCCGGACGCCATTGAAACCGCGCATATTATGCCGCCGGAATTGCTGATTACCGACGTCGAGTTGCCGGGTATGTCAGGAATTGAGCTTGCAGATGCGGTGAAGAGTGCCGTTCCGGATTGCAAGGTTGTTCTGTTCTCCGGTGAAGCCTCCAAATCGGAACTGCTGGCCAGGGTATCGGAGAGCCTCAAGCTCTGAATGGCGCCAAGTTGCGCCATAGCCGGCTCGAACAGCCAGGTGCATCATTTGTCCCTGCGTCAGGCAAGGTGCACTGCGGCGATGACCGGCGCACGCGTCGCCAACCGGTTGGCTCAGTACCAGTGTTTGAAATCCTGCCAATCGGCGGCGTAGGAAGACTTGCGGTGACGCAGCCAGAAATAATGCAGGTGCTCGAAGTCCATGATCCAGGGCGCGTCGAATGGACCCAGATCAATTACTTCTGCGTAAGAATTGGTATAGTCTTCCCGCTGCTCGCCCAGGGTTAGGACCGACTCGCCGGTATATCCGTTCCACCCCCAGTAGAAGTAGTTTTGATGGCCGCTGATGGCGGTCGGCAGGCCGTACTTCGGACCAAGAATGTTGACCGCGCTGGCCTCGCCGTAGTTGCCGCAGAAGATGGCTGTTTGCGCGCGGACATCGGGCGGCAATGCGTTATAGCGCGCAGCAAAGCCATTGACCATCTCCGGCCAGCCAAAGCGGTCCGAGAGAAATTGCGGGAGCGGACTTGTGTATTTCTCCGATTTGATCTTGTTGGCGCCAAAGCGGGCCGCGAAGGCAACGTAGCGTGCGGGTGGGAGAAGGGTGAGCACGATAGGCGCGACAACACCGCAGAACAGGCATGCCAGGACCACGGTGTAGACAATGGGCGGCCAACTGCGGCGTGTGAGTTCTCCCAGCGCCACGGCGCCGGCCGCAAGGAGCACAGGATAGATGGGTGCGAGATAGTAATCCTTGGCGTGCATGGCCATCATCATGGCCAGAAACACCAGATACGTAAGAGCCACGAAGCGCCATGGCCGGGCTTTGCGGGCAAAAGCCAGCCAGGCCAGGCCGCCGATCCAAAGCGGGGCCGCGAAGATGAGCAGAATTTTTGCTTGTTCGACCAAGAAGGCTACCGGAGGCAGCTTGATGTTCCTGTCGGAGTGGGCAATGTTGTTGAGCATTACATACGTGGGGAAGTGATGGACCCACTGCCAGATGAAGTTGGGCAGCGCCAGCAGGAGCAGCAGCGCGACGCCCGCGGCGCAACCCTTCGTCCAGAGAATGCGGCGCTGTGGACTGAGAAGCAGGCCAATCAATAGCGCAACAAGGAAGAAAACGGTGGAGTGCTTGTTCTCAATGCCGAGACCGGCGAGGAGACCGAAAAGCATCCACGCGCGCGGGCTGGCGGAGCCGTCGGCGATGCGTAGAACGACGAGCAGGGAGCCCATCCAGAAGCATGGCTCCCAGGCGTTCATGGAAAGGAAGTTGGAGGTGCCCAGCAGGACCGGAGCGGCAAGGACGGCGGTCATGGACAGAATTTGGGCGGAACGGCGGCCTCCGAGCTGCCACGCGAGCAGCCCGGTGAGGCCGACTGTCAGACCGGTGGCAAGGAAGCTGAAGATGCGGATGCCGGTGGGCGACAGGCCAAAGAGAATTTCGGCGAGACGGGCCTGCAGGGCTATGAGAGGGGGCTGGTCTACGTAGCCGAAGGCGAGATGGTGGCCGCAGACCAGGTAATAGAGTTCGTCGCGGAAGAACCCGTAGCCCAGATGACTGCCCCAGAGCGAGCTGACGAAGTGGATCAGGAATGTGATGGATGCAAAGAGTGCAGCAGAAAACAGGGCGTCGCGCAGCGGCGTACGCGCGGGAATGAGCGAGTTGGCATCGGGCAAAATTGTGGCCTCCTCAGATGACTAAGCGATTCTACGCGGGAGAGGCAGGGAAGGTTCCGTTGATTGTTGTTGCAGACTGCGGAAGCTCATGTGGCCTGCTCGGTTTTGTGGAAGTACCGCCAGATGGTCTCTGCCGTCTTGCGCGGCACCACCGCCGCCAGGGATTCCGCGGTGGCCTGCTGCACATCGCGGAGGCTGCCGAAGTGAGTCAGTAACCGCTGCCGGGTTTGCGCGCCGACGCCGGGAATATTCAGAAGCTCCGAATCGCGGTCGCGCATGGCGCGGCGCTGGCGGTGATAGCCGACGGCGAAGCGATGGCTCTCGTCGCGAATGAGCTGCACCAGATGCAGCACGGGCGAGCGGCGGTCGAGGACGATCGGCTCTTCTTCATTGCCGTAGAGGTAGATGATCTCCTCTTTTTTGGCAATCGAGGCCAGGGGCTGCGTCGTAAAGCCGAGCGATTCAAGCGCCTCCGCAGCGGCGTGAAGCTGGCCCAGGCCGCCATCGACGAGCACCAGCGACGGCATGGTCTGTTTCTCGTCCTTCAATCGCCGGTAGCGGCGCTGCACCACTTCACGCATGGAAGCGAAATCGTCGACCCCGAGGACAGTCATGACTTTGAACTTGCGATAGGCGGCCTTGTTCATCTTGCCGTCTTCCCACACCACCAGCGAGGCCACTGTTTCCGCGCCCTGAATGTGCGAGATGTCGAAGCACTCAATGCGGCGGGGCAGCTCCGGCAGCATGAGGGCGTCGGCGAGGGCCTCTTGAATGGCCTTGCGCGAGGGTTCGAGAACGCGGAAACGCTGCGTGTACGACTGCTTGGCGTTCTGGCCGGCAAGATCGACCAGCGACCGTTTTTCTCCGCGCTGCGGGACGGCGATTTCAATGCGATGCCCGGTGCGCCCGGTGAGCAAAGCAGAGAGAGCCTCACGGTCGTCAAAATCCACCGGCAGGAGGATCGAACGCGGTACGTAATGCTGGTCGATGTAGAGCTGCTTGAGCAAGGCGCTGAAGACCTGGCCGGCATGGAACGGCGCTTCGAGAGGCGGGTCTGATTCGGCAAATTCTGCTTCAGTACCCTCAGCAGTGTTGGCCTCCAGCAGAGCGGGCAGATCTTCCCAGAAGAATTCGCGGCGGTCGACGATCTTGCCGGCGCGCACGTGGAAGAGATTGACGGCCAGCGATCCGTCTTCGAAGTGGTAGCCGAAGACATCGGCGTCGTCATCCTGCTCCGCGCTGGCAATGCGCTGCTTCTCCTGGAGCTGATGGACGGTGGAGAGCTGGTCGCGCAGGCGGGCGGCGGCTTCAAACTGCTCGGATTCGGCCGCCGCCATCATGCGCGTGGTGAGCGTGCGCTCCAGTTCGGCGGGCCGGCCTTCGAGCAGCATCTGCGCGTCGCGGACGGCGCTGGCGTACAACTCCGGGGTGGTGAGGTCCTCCACACAGGGGCCAAGGCAGCGATGAATGTAGTACTGCAGGCAAGCGCGAGGATGGTAGCGGGAGAGATCGACCTTGCAACTAGGCACCAGGAAGCTGCGATGGATGAGCTCGACGATGCGGTAGGCGAGGTTGCCGGGAAAGTAGGGGCCGTAATAGGCCGCTCCGTCCTTGCGCAGGCGGCGGGTGACAAAGACCTTGGGAAAGCGGTCGGCCAAGGTGAGCTTGACGTAGGGGTAGGTCTTGTCGTCGCGCAGCAGGATATTGAAGCGCGGTTTGCGCTGCTTGATGAGGTTATTTTCCAGGGCCAGCGCTTCGTGCTCATTGGCCACAAGAATGTAGTCCAGGTCGACGGCCTCGCGCATCAGCGAGCCGGTTTTGGCGTTGGCCTGGGAAGCTGCCAATAGATACGACCGAACCCTGGAGCGCAGGTTATTTGCCTTGCCTACATAGATAACCTCGCCCTCGGCGTTTTTGTAGAGGTAGACGCCGGGCTGCGTAGGGAGGGTGCGGATTTTCTCGTAGAGGTCCATGGGGCAGGCTGAGGCCAGTTCTTAGGATAGCGGGATCTGTTGTCCGTGATCAGCATCTGGGAGCAATTGAAGCAGTGAAAGCGATGATTTGCGTCGATTCCGCCAGGCCTCGAAGGACTCACGGGTGCTGAAGACCGACAATAGTTCACTGACAACTGTGCGCAATCCTTACCGGATCGGGTAATTACTACACGGTAGGCCGGCAGGGACACTCCAGCATGAATGCGCGGAACGTTTTTAATTTCATAGGGATGGATAAATTAGAGAGAATGGCGACAAAGGTGCAAGGTCAAGTGCGAGAAAGATGAGACCATCTCCGCCGGATGTTGGGCTGTTTGCTGGCAAGCAGGCGGGAGGGACAGGACAATGACCATGCAGCGATTCGGATTCGTATGGATGACAGCGGTTTTGGCTGTGGCAGGCGCGACGGGGTGCGCATCCAAGAACTATGTGCGCACACAGACGGTGCCACTGGTGGAACACAGCGACCAACTGGATGCAAAGACAGCGGCGAACAGCCGGGAGATTCGCGACGTGGACGGCCGTTCCCAGGCAGGCATCAGCCACGTGCAGGGGGCAGCGGACGCGGCCAACCTGAATGCGCAGAACGCAAGCAAATCAGCCGGCGATGCGCAGACGGCAGCCGATAGCGCCGTGCATCGCGCCGACTCTCTGGACAGCGTGGTGAAGGGGCTGGACAACTACAAGCAGCAGGCCGTTGTGTCGGTGACGTTCGCCTTCAACAAGGTCGTACTGACCAAAGATGACTGTGCGCAATTGGATACTTTTGCCGCGCAGCTTGGTTCGGCAAAGAGCTTCATTCTGGAAGTGACGGGCGGAACGGATTCGACGGGACCTGCGCAGTACAACTATGAGTTGAGCCAACGGCGAGCGGATGCGGTGGTGCAGTACCTGGCGTCGAAGTATGGAATTGCCGCGCACCGGTTTTATCTGATCGGCATTGGCAAAGACAAGGAAGTGGCACCAAACACAACCGCGGAAGGACGCAAGCAGAACCGCCGCGTGGAAGTGCAGTTGCTCTTGAACCAGGGCATTGAAGCTGCTTCAGCGAACGGACAGTAGAACTGGTTCTAAAAAACGTGGTTCCCATGCAGATGGCAATGGAATAACAGAAAGCAGCTTAAAGAGGAGGATTTGCTTCTTCAATAAGCTGCTTTCTGTTATTCGTCTGCAATCGGTTACAGGTGCTTCTGCCATTGCTCTGGTTCGAGCCTGATCACTGAACCTGGTTTGGGCGCAATCGACTTTGCTTCCATGGCGGCTTTGCCGTGTACGCAATGAGCCACGATGAAATTCACGATCGGGGTTGGATCAGCCAGGCCATGGGGATGATGGTCGCAACCGTGCTTGACGATCAGGACGAAATCTCCTCCCAGAGCCATATAGCGTTCGCGGGCAATATCTGTATTTTCATCTTCGGGAACTACCGTATCCGCGTCTCCACATACGTGAATGATGGGAATATGTGCGGCGGCAATCGAATCGAGAATATTGATCGGATTGCCTTTGAACTCCATCATCTCCTGCTCACTGGCAAAGTGATAATCCATGATCGCCTCCCGCCAGTCGCTGGGACTACCCTTGCTTTTCCCCTTACCTCCGGGCCAGCTTTTCATATCGCAGACCGGTGCGTCTCCGTAGATGCAGCCCACTCTCGCGGTGTTGACGTAAGCCCAGCGGTAGGCATAGAGACCGCCGCGGCTTAAGCCCTCAAGCGCCGGTTTTTCTGAGAGGCCATACTGCTTCGTCATCGCAGCATAGAATGCATCGAAATGCTTCATTGCATCCGGGCAGCCGAAGGTGTTTCCCACGTCGATAAAGGCGAGATGGAACCCTGCATTCAAAAAAGCAAGATCAGCCGCTGGAAATGCATCCCAAAACATGGTTTGCCACACCCAGGGGAGCCCCGGTAAAGGCACTCTGGGCAGGACAACATGCGCCTGACAACCATCCAATGAGAAATCGTGCAGAGCGTAGCCGTGATAATCCGAAGCCGGTCCGGGAAAAGCCAATGCCGAGTGATTTGCAGTGTCCGATAGGCACAAGCCCTCAGCCGGAGACAACGCCAATCCTTTTCTGGCAGCGGCGAACGCGACAAGAAGGCGAAGCAGATCGCGGCGTATTACGAGAAATTCCTTCCCTTTGCGAGGTCAATACAGCACTAAGTATTACTGCTGGCGAATATGTTCGGCGCGGACCTGCGAAGCGGTGAATAGGCTAAGAAAAGGAGCGCCTGCCGCGGCGGCTTCAACTGCGGGGCGGCCATTCGCCTCTTCGCGCTCGACGATGCAGACCACGGCTGCGACGGTCATGCCCGCCTCGCGTGCGGCTTCCAGGGCGTTGACGGTGGAGGCGCCGGTGGTGCAGACGTCGTCGACAATAACCACCCGCGCTCCCGCGCGGCAGAAGCCTTCGATGCGCCGGCCGGTGCCATGAGCCTTCTCAGCCTTGCGGACCAGGAAGCCGTGCAGCAGAGGAGCGCCGGGATAGGAAAGCGCGCGCCAGGCGCTGGCCGTGGCCACGTTGGAGACGATGGGGTCGGCGCCCAGCGTGAGCCCGCCCACAGCCTCAGCTTCAATGCCGTTTTCTTCCAGCAAATCAAGGATTGCGTGGCCGGTGAGCCGGCCGCCCTCGGCATGAAGCGTCGTGGTGCGGCAGTCGATGTAGTAATCGCTGGTGCCGCCTGAGGACAGCTTGAACTGGCCGAGACGGAAGCTGGTGTGGGCGAGGAGAGCAAGCAACTGTTGGGCGTGGGATGGAGTGGTCATCAATGAAGATTGTAAGGGAACGAGAGCGGAAGAGGCGCATGCCAAGTCTCGGCTGGAGCGCTGTGATGTTGTTTATATTGAACAACATCACTCCTGTTGCGTAAATTTGAAAATGAAGTTTAGTTTATTTTTTGATTCTCTGTATCGTTTTGGTGCCTTACGGAGTCAGATCAAGTATGGAAATTACAGCTTTCCCCCCTGTGAATTGCCTGGCCAGGGACATTTTTCGGCCTCGGCAGTCCATGATTCGATCTGTTGCCCGATTTGTAATGTACGCCGCAACGGTTGGTTGCGTCTTGATCTCTTGTAGCAGTTTGACCGCGCAGCAGGACAGAACCGCTGCCGATCCCAGTTCAGCCGCCGTCATCATGCAAAGGTCCGATACCTCTGGATCAGGTTCTGAGACACAATCGCCTGCCACTTTGGTCTTGGCATCTTTGGACGCTGCCGCTTACTCGGGCTCGCTGTCTGACGCGAGCCACCCCGACGGTGGACCGCAAGCAGCGCAGAAGGACGCACCGGCGTCGCCAGCCCCGCAAAACACGTCTGACAGTCAGCGAGCGCCACAAACCAAGCGCATCCTGGGCATCATTCCGAACTTTCGCGCCATCAGTACCGATGAGAAACTGCCGGCTCAATCAGTCAAGGAAAAGTTTGTGACTGCATCGGAGGACTCCTTCGACTACTCGTCGATATTCATCCCGGCAATGCTTGCCGGTTACTCGATGGAGACGGTTGCGACTCCCGAGTTTCACCATGGCGCGGTTGGCTACGCCCGCTACTTCTGGCATGCCGCGGTCGATCAGACCAGTGAGAACTACATGGTGGAATTTGTTGTACCCGCGATCACGCATCAGGACACACGGTATTACACCCTGGGCAGGGGAGGATTCGTGAAACGCACTGGCTATGCGTTGAGCCGCGCTGTCGTTACCCGGTCCGACTCTGGGAAGGAAGTCTTCAACGTGAGTGA
>Ga0302320_10010163_pt1 | contig 20121 bp, 14 predicted proteins | sample Bog_T0_3_FD_202130 | JGI IMG/M metagenome (GOLD analysis project Ga0302320, IMG submission 202130) | Peat permafrost microbial communities from Stordalen Mire near Abisko, Sweden - Bog_T0_3 | ecosystem: Environmental > Terrestrial > Soil > Wetlands > Peat | place: Sweden: Abisko, Stordalen Mire...
AACTCGCCGATGCCGATTCTGGCCTGCTCGAGATACCCGACGTCGGTGCCGACCGACGGATCGGCGCAAACTCCGCCGATCCTCGCGGGTCGGCAATCCGCTTTTTCGTATCCGCCCCCGTCCTCTCCGAAGCCACCCGGGTCATCGGTTCGCTGGTCCTGATCGATCGGCTGCCGCGGCAACTCGATCCCGAGCAGCGTGCGGCGCTGCTCGGGATCGCTCGCCAGGCGGCGGCGCAGTGCAGTCTGCTCGAAGAACTCATGTTCGCACGGGCTCTCGCGACGAGCGCCCCCGTCGCGCTCTATCACAGCGACATGAGCGGCAATGTGACCTACACGAACGAGGAATACCGGCGCATCTTCCGGCTGAAGGAGGATCACACGGCGAGCGACTGGTCGCAGGGCGTTCATCCGGAAGACCGCGCCCGCATGGAGGCCGACTGGGCTGAATTTTGCCGTAATCCACGGCCGGTCCGCTTCGAATATCGCACCGAACCGACTGCCGGCAGCGTGCGCTTTTTCGCCGAGCAGGTGGTCGCGGCGCGCGGCATGCCGGGATTCATCGGCACGATCAGCGACTTCACGGATCTCGTCGCCGCCCGCTCGGATCTGCAGCAGAACCAAACGCTGCTAGAGTCGGTCATCGTCAACCTCCCGATCGCGCTGCTCGCCTGCGACGCCGATGGCGTGGTCACGCACCACAATCAAGCCGCCGCCGATCTGTTCGGGTCGACGTCGACGGACGCCTTTCGGGCGACCGCCGAGATCTTTCTGCCGGACCGTGTGACGCGGGTTCGGGACGAGGCGCTCCCCTTGGCGCTGGCGCTCTCGGGCGAGTCGATCCGCGACTTGGAACTGCTCGTCAAGGCGCCCGATGGGGTGCTACGCCATATCGTCGCGCAGGCGCGGCCGCTGACGGGCATCAACGGCGCCGTTCTCGGCGCCGTGTTGGTCGCGCAGGACGTCACGGAACGTAAACTCGCGGAAGTCGAACTCGAGCGGGTCCACAAGCAGCTCATGACCGCGTCGCGCCAGGCCGGCATGGCTGAGATCGCCACGAACGTGCTGCACAACGTCGGCAATGTCCTCAACAGCGTCAACGTGTCGGCGAGCCTGCTGCTCGATCGCATCGCCGGGTCCAAGCCGACCGGCTTGGCGCGGGTCGTAGAACTCTTGCAGAGCCGCGGGGCGGACCTTGCGCAGTTCATTACGGAAGATGAGCGCGGACGCCACCTGCCGAACTATCTGGCGCAACTCGCCGCGCAACTCGAGGCCGATAAGCGGATCGCGCTCGAGGAGCTGAAGTCGCTGCGGGGCAACATCGAACACATCAAGGAAACGGTCACGATGCAGCAGAGCTATGCGAAGCTTTGCGGAGTCACCGAGACCGTCGCCGTCGCGGCCTTGATCGACGACAGCTTGCGCATGAACGCGGGCGCGCTCGCGCGCCATGGCATCACGGTGCAGCTCGACATCGAGGACTTGCCGCCGATCACGGTCGACAAGCATCGCGCGCTGCAGATCCTCGTGAATCTGATCCGCAACGCCAAGCATGCCTGCGAGGACTCGAACCGCTCCGACAGGCGCATCAGCATTCATGCGAGGGCCGACGGTGACCGGGTCACCATCGCGGTGGCCGACAACGGCGTCGGGATCGCCGCCGAGCACCTGCCGCGCCTCTTCAGCCACGGCTTCACGACCCGCCCTTCGGGCCACGGCTTCGGACTCCACAGCGGCGCGCTCACGGCCCGCGAACTGGGGGGCTCTTTGCGCGCGAGCAGCGCGGGTTCCGGCTGCGGTTCGACTTTCACGCTGGAGTTGCCGCGGACCGCAAGCGGTTCCTGAGCATCCTGTCGACCACCCCAGCTCATGCCCAAGATTCTCGTCGTCGATGACAACCCTGCGATCCACACGGACTTTCGCAAGGTTCTCTGCGTCCCGCCCGACGTCGATGCGCAAGCCGCCTTGAGCGCGGCGCAAGCGCTGCTGCTGGGCGAGCTGCCTGCGGGCGTGGGACGTCCGGCATTCGATGTCGACTTTGCGGGACAGGGCCGTGAGGGACTCGCGATGGTGCAGCGGGCCGATGCCGAGGGAAGCCCCTACAGCCTCGCCTTCGTCGACATGCGCATGCCCCCCGGCTGGGACGGGCTCGAGACGATCGAGCACCTCTGGGCAGCGGACCCGTACCTGCAGATCGTGATCTGCTCGGCGCATTCCGACTATGATTGGCTCGAAGTCATGCGCCGCATCGGCCATACGGACCAGCTGCTCGTGCTGCGCAAGCCGTTCGAGCCGATCGAGGTTCTGCAATGCGCGGCGGCGCTGTGCCGGAAGTGGGAAAACGAACGCCTCATGCGCAGCCGCGTCGCCGACCTCGAACGGTCGGCCGCCGCGAGCGCCGCCGGCCTCGAAGCCGCCAACTGCCAGCTTCGCCATCAGGCGACGCATGATGGCATCACGGGGCTACCGAATCGCGTATTGCTCGATGATCGCTTGGAACAGGCCGTCGTGCGCGCCGACCGGGCCGGTCAGGCGTTCGCGCTGATGCTCTGCGATCTCGGGCGACTCAAGCTCATCAACGAGTCTCTCGGTCATCGCGCCGGCGACCAGCTCCTGCAGGCGGCTGCACAAAGGCTCTGCAGCGTCGTGCGCCCGGTCGACACGGTCGCCCGCATCAACGGCGACAAATTCGCACTCTTGATCGGCGCCGCAGTGAATCCGGCCGACGTCGAGACCGTCGCGCGGCGCGCCATCGACGCACTGATCGCGCCGATCGAGATCGCCGGCATCAGCGTCCACACCGCGCCTAACATCGGCATCGCGATCCATCCCCAGGACGGCGGCGCCCAAGACACGCTGTTTGCGCGCGCCGATGCCGCCCTGTACTCCGCAAAACAACGCGGTCAGGGCGCGGTCCAATGCTATGCCCCCGGCATGAACATCGGCGACCCGGACAAGGTGCGTCTCGAAAGCGATCTGCATCGAGCCCTCGCCCTGCAGCAGTTTCAGCTCTACTATCAACCCAAGGTGGACACGCTGACGGGGGCCGTGCATTCCGCCGAGGCCCTCATCCGCTGGCATCATCCGGAGCGGGGCCTCGTTTCGCCCGCGGAGTTCATTCCCCTGGCCGAGGAATGCGGACTCATCGACGCGATCGGACGATGGGTCGCTGCGGAAGCCTGTCGCCAGACTCGAGCCTGGCAGACGAGCGGAATGCCGGCACTGCGGATCGCCATCAATTTGTCCGCCGCGCAATTTCGCGCGGGCGATCTGGTCGAGACGATGCGCCACGCGCTGAACTCTGCGACCTTGAGCGCGCGGTTTCTCGAGGTCGAACTCACCGAAAGCGCCCTCATGAGCGATCCCGAGAAATCCATCGGAGTTCTCGAACAACTCAGTGAAATGGGCATCCTCATTTCGGTCGACGACTTCGGCACCGGGTATTCGAGCATGAGCTATCTGCGGCGCCTGCCGCTCGACAAGCTGAAGATCGACCGGAGTTTCATCAATGAAATCACGGCGCGCGCCGACGACGCATCGATCGTGACCGCGATCGTGTCGCTGGCGCATAGCCTGCGGCTCAAGGTGGTCGCCGAAGGCGTCGAGACCGCGGCGCAGCTGGAATTTCTCAAGGGCCTCGGCTGCGACCAATATCAAGGCTACTTGTTCAGCCGGCCGCTGCCGCCCGCGGATTTCGAACGGCTCATGCGCGGCGAGCAGGCGCGGCGAATGGCCTTCATGGAGGATGAGGCGCTGCGCACGCAGAGCAAGCTCACCGCGCGCAGCCGGCCGGTCTAGTCCGCCCGGTCCCGTGCTCTGCCGATAGCGCGGCCCGCGCGCGCTCGCGGGCGATCAGCGTACGCTTGCGCACGATGCCCCAGCGGTATCCGCCGAGCTTGCCGTCCGCGCGCAGCACGCGGTGGCAAGGCACGAGCACGGCGACTCGATTGGCCGAGCAGGCGGATGCGGTGGCGCGAATTGCGCGAGGCGAGCCTATGCCGCGCGCGACCTCTCCATAACTCATGACGGCACCCTCGGGGACACCGAGCAGAAACTTCCAAACCCGGATCTGAAACGTCGTGCCGCGTAGATCGAGCGGTATCGAGGGTCGCGCCGCGGTCCCCGCGAGGTGTGCCTCGAGCGACTCGATCCAGGCTTCGAGTTCCGGCGCCTCGCGCCCGGGAAAGCCGCCCAAGACCGCGCGCGGGAATTCGGACTGCAACTGTGCGACCAATGCCGCCTCATCGGCGCCGAACTGCGCGAAGCAAACGCCCCGGTCGGTCGCCGCCAGCAGCAAGGGTCCGAACGCGGTATCTCGGAAGGCGTGGGTGATCGTCTCGCCGGCACCGCCGTCGCGATAGGTCGATGGCGTCATACCCAGGCTGCGCGTCGTGGAACCGTAGACCCGGCTCGTCGATTCGAAGCCGGCATCGGTGATGGCATCGATGACTTTCTTCCCGTCACGCAATCCTCGCTTCAGGAGCGCAAACCGCGCGGCATCGTGAAATGCCTTCGGAGACACCCCGAGATGGGCCTTGAACGTGCGCTGCAGATGCGCGGGCGACAGGTGCGCCTGAGCCGCGAGATGCGCCAAGGGGAGGGGCTGCGTCGCGTTGCGCTCGATGTAGGCGGCAAGCGCCCGCATCAAGGCAGCGGTATCCGGCGCGCCATCGCGCTCCTGTCGGGTCGTGCTCTGCTGAATCATGGGTGATTCCTTACGAGGCTTGCGATGAGGAGATTTCCTGTTCGTCACGGTGCGCACTGTATCGCCGGTCCCCGGCGGCGACACTCCGATTCTTGCGCCGCTTCAGGTGGATGCCGCGCCGGCGCCGCGGGTCGATCCGGCACCGCCCGGCGCAGCCGTCGAGCCGGCCGCGGCATGGGGTGCGCCGCCCGGCGCGGCCGACATGGAAATTCCGCGCCGTTCCGGACCGAACGTCACCATCAGAGCGATCACGACGGCGACGGTCGCCACGACGATCGCCATGGACGCGCCGTAGTTGTTCCCGTGCGCCTCCGCGATCGCCACCTGCAAATTCAGATTGCTCGCCGCGAGCAGATTGCCGAGCTGATAGACGAAACCGCCGAACGTGCCGCGAATCTCCGCCGGCGACAACTCGTTCAAGTGCACCGGAATCACGCCCCATGCGCCCTGCACGGCGACTTGCACGAAGAACGCGCCGACGCCGAGAACGACCGGGGTCGTCCCGAAGGCCCAGAACGGAATGGCCGGCAGCGCGATCAGCGACGCGATCAAAATGGCGCGGCGCCGGCCGATTCTCTCGGACAGCGCGCCGAAGTACAACCCGCCGCAGATCGCTCCGATGTTGGCGATCGCCGTCATCAGGGAACTCAAGTGCGTGTCGAAGTGATGCTGCCCCTTGAGGAACAGGCTCGGGTAGGCATCCTGCGATCCGTGGCTGAAGAAGTTGAAGGCCGTCATCAGCAACACGGCGTAAACGGCGATCTTCCAGTCCCGGCGCACGACCTCGAGCACTCCGGGTTTCGGCGCCGCGCTTGCGGCGCGCCATGCCGGCGACTCCTCGACTCCGCGGCGGATGAAATACACGAGGATGGCGGGGGCCACACCGAGTACGAACATAAAGCGCCAGCCGAGCCGGTCGTAGAAGAGGTAGACCGCGAGCGAGGCAAGGAAATATCCGCTCGGATACCCGACCTGCAGCAAGCCCGAAACGAAGCCGCGCGCAGACGTCGGAATGCTCTCCATCGTGAGCGCCGAGCCCACCCCCCATTCCCCGCCCATCGCCACGCCGAACAGGGCGCGCAGGATCAGGAGCGCCGTCATGTTCGGCGCGAACCCCGAAATCATCTCGAAGAATGAATAGATCAGGATGTTCCACATCAGAGCGGGCTTGCGGCCTACGCGGTCCGCGAAACGGCCGAAGACGAAGGCGCCGATCGGACGCATCGCGAGAGTCAGGAGCACGGCCGTCGAAACCACCTGCAAGCTCGAATGCAGGTCCGCGGCGATGTCCTTGAACATGAACACCATGAGAAAGAAATCGAATGCGTCCAGCGTCCAGCCGAGGTACGCGGCGATGACGACGTTGCGTTGGCTCTTGGTCAAGGATCTGGCGCCGGCACGCGCGCTCGGGTTCAGCGCGAAGATGCTGACGTATAAAAGCCGATGGCCAGGAAACTCAGGTCCGCATCGGCCACGAACCGCTCGATGTCCACGGCATGCGATTTGATGAGCGCCGCAATCACCGCGTTGCGTGAATGGCCGGTGTTGAGCCAGAGGATCTTCGGGGGTGTGCCGCGGAGCACGCTCGTGCCGATCAGGTCTTCATCGCGCGTCGTGAGCACGTAGTCGCCGTCGCCGGCAAGTTCCCAGAGCGCAGTGTCGGAGACATGGGTTCCCTGCAGCGTGCGCACATGGTCGGAACCCGGAAAAACGTCGATGAGCGCCGGCACCAGGCGCACGGAAAGATTTTCATCGAGCAACAGCCGAACCGCCATCAGGCCGCCGGCAGTGCGAGCAGTTTGCGTTCGCGTTCGGCCGCGAAACACAGGCAGGCGAGCACGTCCTCATGGGCCAGTTGCGGGAACTCGATCAACAGCTCGCTCTCCGTCGCACCGGTCCCGAGGAAACCAAGGACTTCGCCGACCGTGATGCGGGTACCGCTCACGCACGGCTTGCCGAAGCGTATGACGGGATCGATGCTGATGCGATTCTTGTGCGCCATGGACGGACATTAGCTCCCGCGGGTGCCGAGGGCAAATATTGTTTTGGTGCGCCGGCATCCTCCGGGAGCCGTCGCCGGACGTGTTGCAATGCGCGGCCTCGGGCTCAAGGCTTCGCGGTGAGGAAGGCATTGACGACGCCCGCGACCTTGGCCGGATCCTCCCAAAAGGGATTGTGACCCAGGCCGTCGAACACCTGAACCTCGGCGGCCGGCAGGGCATCGCGCAGGCTTCGGCGTGCGGGTTCCGTAAAGAGCGGATCCTTGCTACCCCACAGCAACAGGGTCGGCGCCTTGAGCCGCGGCAGCGTGCTCTGCAGATCGACGTACAAAGTCTTCTCGGGCAGCGCTTGATCGAGGACGGCGAGCCAAACCCGCAAGGGAATGGCCGCAGCGTCCTGCCGCTGGCGCCGGATGAAGTCGGCGTCGACCGGCGTCGGCGAGTCCCACCAGGCAATCATGAACGGCGAATCCGCTTCGATCGGATCCTTGAGCTTGCGAATCTCGGCTGCAAAGTCGAACGCCGGTTTGCCGCTCTCTGCATTCGGAGGCACTCCGCCGGTCGAAGAGATCAAGACCACGCGCCGCGTCCGCTCCGGCCAGTACTCGGCGAAAGTTTGCGCGATCAGGCTGCCGAGCGAATGCCCTACGAGGTCCGCGCGCGCCACACCGAGCGCGTCGAGCAGCAGTTTGACGTCGTAGGCGAAATCGAGCCGCGCGTAGCAGCACTCCGGCTTGCCGGATCGACCGTGGCCGCGAATATCGATGAGAATGAGTCGCAACTGCGGCGACAAATAGGGCAGCAGAGGCACCCAATCGCGCGCGCTGTCCGTGTAGCCGTGGATCAACACGACCGGCGGCCCCTTCGGCGCGCCCATGTCGATAAACGCCAGGGACTCGCCATCCGGCAGGACCAGCGTTTTCTTCATCGAGTCGAAGCGGTCCAGGTCGATCGGAGGCGGAGCCGGGCCCGACGCGGCAACGGCACCTGCATGGATGCAGGAGCCGCCAAGCCCACCGGCGGCGAGAACAACTGCGAAACAGAGCGCGCGGAGTCGGTATGTCGGCATGGATTTATGAATCCGATTATAGGGGTGGCGCTCGCGCCTTGGCCAGACGACCGCACGCCGTCCGGAATGAGCAGGTCGCGACGCCGACGACGTTAAGGGATTGTACGGATACCGAAGACTTGCGGCGCTTGGTATCGAGGTGCCTGTCTATCCTCTCGTTCTCGGAAAAATACTTCGGGGTGACGCATGCAAATCATCAATCCCATCGACCGTGCCGCCTTCCGGCGCCGCGCTCGCCGCGCCCGAGTTCCTGGCGACGATGTCCCATCCGATGGGCATTCCCAAGCTGTGCGCCGATGCGCGCGGAATCCGCAGGGTCAAGACCGGGATCAAATCCCTGCTGGGAGGAGAATAACCGCGTCTTTTCGGACCAAGCGCTACGGGGCGATCGTATAGGCATACGGCAGGGCGATCACCTCGTCACCCGTACCGACGAATGAATTGTAGGTATCGAGAAAGACCATCCCGGTAATGGTCTTGCCGACCTTCTTCGGATCCGGCGTGATCGTCAGGGTGATCCTGCCCAATTCGCCGGGCGACAACACCAGCGGATTGTATGTGCTCGTGCCCAAGGTCAAGTCGGCCCAGATGTCGCCGCTGGTCGAGGTCACGGCGGCGTCGAAGGGCTTCATGGTTGCGACTGCCGTGGTCGAAATGGTCGCCGTGGACGCCCCGGATGCGCCGTAGGGACCGATCGGCGATGGTACTACCGCCCACAGGCCAAAGGGGACTTCCGGAACGCTCAGCGAGGCCTGCACCGTGTCCTTGGCCAGGTACTTGGCGTAGAGATCCGGGTTGCCGGTCCCGCCGACGTCGTAGCCGACGTCGTTGTATGCGTCCATCGTGATACCCCGATTCGAGGCCGCCCCGAATTGGATGTTCGTCACCTCGGTGGGCACCGTGTAAAAGGCGCAGTACCCGGGCAGCGTCGTAGTCCCGGGCGAGCACGCGAACGGTGCCGGTGGGAGCGCGGTCGCCACGGACCTCGCCAGCCGCGCATCGGTGAAATACGCCAGTGTGGCGGCGCCGGTGTTCACGAATTCGACGGGCACGGAGACAGGACCGTCACTCGCCGACAGTTTCACCGTCGGATCGTTGGGAAGAGTCGCCGCATACTGCGCCACATTGAAGCCGATGCGCGCCGTGAACGGCAGCGACGTCTGGTTGCCCGACGACGTGTAGTTCTGCAGCAGCACGAAGCGCCAGCGCCCGGGCTGCGGACTTGCATGGAACAACTGCATGGCGTACTGCGGATCTCCGAACGGATCGAGGTTGCCCTCGACGCTCACTTGCATGCCGTTCGGGTCGACGAGCACTCCCTCGAGCAAGTAGCCGTTGTCCGCGATCTCCAGCGTCAAGCTCAAGTCGTTGACGCCGCTCGGAACGTCGAAGGCGTAGGTCGTCGTGGGGCCGGCGCCGGCGCGCCCGTTGCCGCCCGTCAGCGTTCCCGTAAACGCGCCGCCGTCGGCGTTCAAGGGAATCAAGGTACGCAGCAACAACGGTATCGCCGGCAGCGGCTCCGCGCCCGCGGAGTCCGCCGGCGCAAAGCGGATTGCCGCGGCGGTATCGCCCGGCTCCGGCGGCATGAAGTAGTCGACGCTCAAGGTCTTGGTCGCGCCGGGCGCGAGGTCCAAGCTGGCCGGGGAAATCGTGGCGATCGTCGCGTAGCGCTCCGCCGACCAGGAGAACTGCACGGTGCCCGTGTAGCTGCCGAAGACGCCGATGGGGCGCGTCCATATCGCGGCGGTCCAGACGCCGCTCTTCGGCTTGACCACATCCACGTGGCCGTACCCGCTGCCGAATCCCTGGGGTTCCGAATAGACGACCTGCTTGCCGGACGGGTCGAGCAGCGCAAGGTAGGCGATCGGCGTCACTCCGGCGGGGCTCTGCCAGGCGATCGCCGCATCGATGTGTTCCGCACCCGCGGGCACGGTGAAGCGCTGTTCGATATAAGGGCGCTCGGCGCCGGTCGCGTTCGCAAATGTCGGATCGGTCGCCGGATCCAGCTGCAGATTGAGCGTCGCGCCCGCGATCGGCGCGCCTAGCGTCTGCAGCTGCGGCGTGAGATGCCGGGTCGTGGCGCCGGTATTGGTGACGCTCACCGTGTAGGTTTCGTGCGAGTTCGGCAGGGCCGTGCGCACCGCCGTCGTCGGCGACGCCAGCAGGCTCTCGCCGCGGCTTGCGGGCTTGCCGTTGGTGTCGGCGATCGAGAGCGCGGCCCGGACCGCAGCCAGGGCATTGATGAGGCCGGCACCCTGTTCGCTCGCCGGTGCGCCGAGATCGGTCGCCGTGCTCATGATGATCTGCTTGACGAGCGCGGGTGTCGGGTTCTTGCCGCCGTGCGTGCTGCGATAGGCCTGGATCACGAGCGCGGCCTCCGCCGAAGTCAGCGGCGCCGATTCGCTCGTGCCGCCGAAGGCCTCGATCGGCGTCGTCGGATTCGCGGCACTGAAACTCGAGCAATCCTCGTAGAGCGCGCTGTTCGTCGAGCACAGCGCCCAGCCGAGTTCCCCCGGTGCGACGATGTCGATGGAGCGCGGGCCCGATTGCGAGAATCCGCCCGAGCTGAAGGACGAGACGTTGCTGCTCAGGAACCCGTGGGCCAGCGCGGCCCCGCCGTCGGTGGTTTGGGACAGGAAACGGTATTGCGTCGATGCGCCCGCAGAGATCACCTTCGGATTCGTCGAGGGCGAGCCGAGCGTGCCGGCGGAGCCGGCGTCGCCGCTGCTCGCGACGACGGTCACGCCCGCGTAGAGCGCGGCCGAGTTGGCGAGCGATATCGGATCGTTGTCGTCGTCGGGATAGGGATTGCCGCCGAAGGACTCGTTGATGACGTCGACGTCGTCGTGCACGACCGCCCATTCGATGGCCTGGACGAAATTGGACGTCGTCGTGAAGAAGTTCGAGAATATCTTGAGCCCGACGAGGGACGCGCCGGGCGCGAGACCGCGGATCCGAATCAGGCAGTTGGCGGGCAGCGGATGCGCCGCGCTCACGAACCGGCTGATGTCGTAGGTGAGGAGCTTGCCATTCGGATAATCCTGGGCGGCGATCGAACTCGCATCGCCGAACGCCTCGCCGCCGGCGGTCGGCGTTCCGGCCGGATCGCCCGAAAAGTCGCGATAGTCGAAGAACACGCTCGTGCCGTCGGGCCGCACGAACCCGGGTACCGTCGGATCGAGGCCGTCCGCGAGATAAGCCACCCTTACGCCTTGACCGGTCACAGGACGGCCGTTGCCGTCGAGCACGCTTTGCGCCTGCGGCAGGGTCTTGTCGAGGAAGGCCGCATTGGCGATCTGCAGCGCCTCGGGTTCGAGCGTGTTGCACAGTGCCGCAGTGCCCGCCGCATCGGCAACGGCAGCGTGGACGATCGTGGTGGCGTCGACCGCCGCGGCGCCGGTCGGCCGTGGCTGGCGCTGTTGCTTGATCGGCTCATCGGCAACGACGGCTTGAACCAAGGGATTGTTCGCGAGCCGTCGTGCGGCGTCGGCCGTGACCGACGCGGCCACTGCATTGATCAATTCGAAGCCGCGGATCTTGCGGGCGCCCGCCTGTTTCAGCTCGGCCAAGATCGGCGCCTGCGCCGCGGCGAGAGCGGCCGCGCGGCCCGCATGCGCCCCCCGGCCGCTTGGGGTTGAGGGCAGTTGGTCGCGCAGGATGACGATCACGTCGCGAGGCGCATCCCGCGCAAGCAGTTCCAGCTGCGGCGTCACGCGAGTCTGCGGTAACGACGGTCCCGCGGCGAGCAGGGCCGCGACGCAACTGAGAGCCTTCAGGGCCGCCAAACGCTTCATCAGAAATCCCCTTCGAACGAATTTTTTGTCACGACCAGCAGAAGTTCGCCGGTGCGCGAGCGCGAGTTCGCTCTTCGCGAAGAATCATGGGTGACCCGAATTCCCCGCTTCGGGAGAAGGCGTCCCGCGCGAGTACGCGGGACGCCGAATCGAACGCCGATGAGCCGACTCAGAGCCGGTTGATGAGTTCCGGCAGGTAGGGAACGCCGAGCCCGGTCACGTCATTGTAACCGGCAGGCGTCGGCGGAAAGGCCGCCGAGGACAGGGACGTGAAATTGAAGATGTCGTTGAGACCCTCGCAGATCGACAGGCCGCAAACCTCCAGAGCAAACGGCGTCGTGGTCGTGATCAGGAACGGTACGGAATTCACCGTGACCAGACGCGCCTCCGCCAGGTTCGACGCATAGCCGCGCAACACCGACACGGGTTCCGCGGGCGCGACGATCTGGTTCAGTGCCTGCTTGAAGCTCACACCATTGCTCGTGCTGCCGACGCTGTACAACACCGGATTGGCGAGTCCGAGCAGCGGCAAACCTTCGTCGGCACGCTTCGAATCGATGACCGCTATGACGCCGGCCATGAGCGGGGAGGCGAGACTCGTGCCGCCGATCGAGTTCTCGCAATATTCCTCTGTTGCGGAAATCGGCTTGCAGCCGTGATCCAAAAGGGCGCTGCCGGCGATCGTGAACGTCTCCCCGAACAAATAGCCCGTGTACGGATCCGCGACCATCGCGACGTCCGGACTCACACGCTGCGGATTCGGCAGCGGAATCCCTTCCCCGCTCGAAAGATTCAGCGTCGTAGCCAGATTCAGCGGTACGGCTGCGGCTTGATATGACGGCTGCGCCTCGAGCAGGCTCACGCCGCCGCCGGCGCCCGCATAGAACGCGAAGTCGTCGAAGGTGACGCCGAAAGCCGTGATCGTCGCGACGCCCGAGTCGGTGACCGATGTGGCGCTGTTGACCTTGACGTCGGTGAGGAAGTCACGGTACGTGCCCCAACCATACTCTGCCTTCGCACCGCTCGCGTCCTGCAACAAGAGCGTCGTCCCGCCGACCGCGGTCACGTAGGCGCTATCCGCGGGCCACGCACCCGTCGCCGCGCCATTGATTTGGGACACGTCGCCGTCGTCACCGGAACTGAACAAAATCGTCAAGCCCTGCGCGGCGCCTGCCTCGAAGGCTTGGTCATCCGCTGCAGCCTCGCCGGGTTCGATCGCCTCACCGTTGAAGCTGTAGCTGTTGGTTGCGACGTCGGCCAAATGACTGTAGGCCACGTTCCGCAGCGCGAGACTCAGCGACGTTCCACAATCGCGGGCGCCGACGTAGAGAATGTTCGCACCGGGCGCCGACCCGTGAACGGCGGAAATGTCGAGCGATTGCTCCTCCCACCAGCCGTAAGGACCGCAGGGTTCGGACGGTGAGACGTTATAAATGCCCTGCGGAATGATCTGCGAAAAATTCTTGCCGGACACGAGTGCCGGCAGGCCGTGATTCGCGGCATAGCGGTTGGCGTCCGCGAACAGCGTCGGCGAGGCATAGGCATCGACGACCGCGACCGTGATGCCGTTGCCCTTGTGCTGGACCGAATTCAAGCCGTAGGCGACTTCGATCTGTTGCGGTGTGTAGCCGCAGTTCAGCCAGGGAATCGCCGCGCCGTACACATCGGCCGGCGTGCTCAAGGTGGCGACGAGCGCTTTGGGACCGAAATCATGATTGCAATACGGTGACGGGTTGGACGCCGCCACCGGTGGCGGCGTCACGGACGATGCGGTCGCCGCGAGCGCCGCATCCGTGGCATTTGCGCGGGTCGACGCCGGGGCGACGAGCTTTCCCATCGAGGCCGAGCGATGGTTCGGCTGACGCAGCAGGCCGGTATCGGACAAGCCTTCGATGAATAGAATCTTCGCGGCCAGGGTGCTCGGAATCGTCGGCTCCTCCGCATTCGCTCGCAGGGTCAAGCCCTTGTAGGTGTAAACGTTCTGACTGACCTTGAATGCCGAGCGCAGCTCGGCCACGGTCGCTTTCGCGGACACGTAAGCGCCGAGAGGACCGACCGTAACGTCGCTCATCCCCGCCTTTTCGAGCAGCGACTGCACCGCCCGGACATCCTGCGGAGCCGGAGCGAAGCGGCTCGCGAATTCAGAGTTCGACAAGTAACGTCCGTATTGCGGACTCTTCGGGGATGACACGGCCTCGACGAGCGTTTTCAGGTCCGAGCTGTTCTTCAGAGCAATGTGCACCGCAATCGTCACCGGCGTTTCGGCGGCAGCGGATCCGACCAGTTTCGCGCTCTTGACCCAGCCCGCCACGTTGCCCGTCAAGACCGTCGTCGCGGCCGTGGCGGGCATCGCTCCGGCGCAAACGGCCGCGACAATCAGTCCGCTCAGTAACAGAGATTTGGTTTTTCCAATCGACATGATGCCCCCTGATGAGTTTTTTTGGCTTTTCGCGATGACAATTCAACCCGAATCGCGTTGGCACGTTTTTATCTGCAATCCGCGAGGGAATCAACCCTGGCTTGGGCGGGCTCGGTTCCGACTTTCGCGGATCTCGATGGGCGAGGGCAGATGGGGAGAGCAGCGCATTTGACTTATCGCGCCGACTACCGCCTCGCGCGGGCGCGAATGCTGTGCTCACGACGCTGAGCTTCCGACACCAGCCGGCGGCGATATGAAAGTTTGACTTGCTCAGGGCCCCAACGACGGGGCCGCGGACGAATCAATGATCGAACGACGACTTGATGTCCAGACCACTAAGTGGTCGGCCATGCGGCGGGAGGCTCGGCACCGCCGAGATTATGTCAATAACAAACCGAGCCGGGACCTCGGTGTCAGCGGCTCGCGCCCACCGACGGCGAGTCGCTCGCGGGAAACGATTCCTTGCCGGCCTCGTCGAGCAGCGCTTCGCGATGCTCGTCACCGTTGCTTGCGCGTGCGGATCGCGCCCGAGGCGGCTCCTTCACTTCGGTGCGGCGGTCGACGAGCAGATCATGCATGTCGTTGGCATGTTCCTCTTCGACGACGAGGATCTCTTCCAGCATCAGTCGGGTTCCCGGATCCTCGTCGCCGAAATAGCGGATCAACTCCTGGTAATGCTCGATCGCGATGCGTTCGGCAATCAGGTTCTCCTCGATCATTTCGACCAGCGTTTCTGCACGACCGTATTCGGAGGCGGATCGCGACGCGAGCCCTTCCGGATTGAAATTCGGCTTGCCGCCCAGCTGATTGATCCGCTCCGCGACCTTGTGGGCGTGCTCGCGCTCTTCCTGGGCGTGCTGCGCGAACTCGCTCCGGACACCCTCGCTCGAAATGCCTTCCGCGGCGACCGCGTGCATGGAGTAGCGCAACACGCAGACGATTTCCGTGGCGAGCACCGACTGCAGCAGCTCGATGGTCTTGGACACGTCGCCTCCATAGGTACTCGTGACCGCCCCGTCGGACAGGTTCTTGCGCGCGCGGTCGCGCAGCGTTTTGACGTCGGTCAGGAAGGGTTTGGCGAACTGAGCTTTCTGGGCCATGGCGGCGCTCTCCTCGGTAAATCGTGGTGTGAACGAGGACTGTAGGTGGGGGGTGGCGCCCGCTCTGTACGTTGACGCTCATAGGGCATGGAATTGATCCGCATCAGTTTTTTGCGCCGATTCCCGGCGAGTAGCGGTTTGTACGGATGGCGCGACGCCCGGTTCGCGACCTAACCTCGATTCAGACATGAATCTCCAATCCCACTGCGCGCTCGATGCCCGAATGGCGACCGAAACGACCGTCGGCAGGCACGCACCCGACCCGGAACCCGTCGGCTGCACCCTGTGCGGGTTGGCACGCGTCTGCTTTCCCGCTCGGGCGGTCCATGACGCGGCGCGCCCGGCTGCGGACCTCAGGATCAGGCGCACGCGCGTACCGCGCGGCCGGGCGGTCTATCGCATGGGTGACAAGGTCGACGCCTTCTTCATGATACGCAGCGGTTGCATCAAGGAGATCGACGAATCGGTCGGGCGCCGTGCCGCTGTGCTGCATTTCGCGCTGCCCGGCGAGATTCTGAGCCTGCACAATCTCGGCAGCCTGGTCTGCACCACGACCAGCATCGCGGTCGAGCCCTCGCACCTGTGCATCGTGCCCTGGTCCGCCTTCCGGCATTTGTGCGGAGAATCCCCCGCGGTCGAATCGGAATTTCTGCGTCTGATCGCGCAAGCAGGGGTGGCCGCGCGCGAATTGCTGCTGCTCATCCGCGACAAGGACGCACTCGCACGGGTTGCCGGCTTTCTGCAGAGCCTGCGGCGCCGGCTGCAGATCCACGGGACGGCGGGGCGGGAGGTTCGCCTCGGCATGACGCGCGAGGAAATCGCGGACTATCTCGGCCTGCGCAGCGAAACCGTGAGCCGCTGCTTCACCGAACTTGCCCGCCGCGGTTTGATCCAGGTGCGCGCAAAGCGCGTCCGGTTCGTCGACGATGCCGCGCTCGCCCGGCTGGGTTCGGCCGAATCCGCTTCGTCATGAGCAAGCCCGCGAGCCGATGAGATCACGCATTGATGCGATCACGAGCGCCTGAGGTGCGAGCGGGTCGGGCCATGACGGCCGGCCGAGGCGCAGCCCAGATCGGACCGAACGCGATCAGCCAGGTCGCCCGGGCGCTCGAGGGCGCGCTCGGCCAGGAGTCGGCCCGCGACCTGCTCGGGCACGCCGGGCTCGGGGCCTACGCCGACGATCTGCCCTGCCGGATGGTCGACGAAAACGAGGTGATCGCATTGCACTCGGCCGTGCGCTCACGGCTCGAGCCGAAGGCCGCTCGCGACGTCGCGCGGGCGGCCGGCATCGCGACGGGCGACTATCTGCTCGCGCACCGTATTCCGCGCCTGGCTCAGCGTCTGCTCCACGTATCGCCCGCGCCGCTCGCGAGCCGTGTCCTGCTCGCCGCGATTGCGCGCCATTCCTGGACATTCGCCGGCAGCGGCCACTTCGAGGCGCACGCCGGCCGGCCGGTGGCCATCTCGATCGCCGACTGCCCGATTTGCCGCGGTGCCCTCGCGGCGCAACCGCTGTGCGATTATTATGCGGCGACGTTCACGCGCCTCTATGCGCGCCTGGTTCATCCGCGCGCGTGGACCCGAGAAACCGAGTGCATGGCAGCCGGGGCTCCGGCTTGTCGTTTCGTGATCGACTGGTGATGGAAGACAATTATGGCAACGTATTCGACCGAGCACGTGCTCGAGGTGCGGCATTGGAGCGACAAGCTCTTCAGTTTCACGACGACGCGCGCCGCGGGCCTGCGTTTCGACAACGGTCAGTTCTTGATGCTCGGACTCGAGGCGGGAACGCGCAGGATCGTGCGCGCGTATAGCATCGCGAGCGCGAACTACGAGGAGCATCTCGAGTTCTACAGCATCAAGATTCCGAACGGGCCGCTGACATCGCGCCTGCAGCACGTGGCGCCGGGCGCCCCGATCTTCGTGAGCGCCAAGCCGACCGGAACGCTGGTGCTGCGCGATCTGCGCCCGGGAAAGCGCCTGTTTCTACTCGCGACGGGCACGGGTGTCGCCCCCTTCCTTGGGATTGCCGCGGATCCTGAAGTTTACTCGGCGTTCGAGCAGGTCGTGCTGGTGCGCGGCGCGCGCCGGGCGCAGGATCATGCCTACGGCGACGACCGCCTCGCTCGGCTCCGGTCCGATCCCGACCTCGGCGAAGTCGTGCGCGAACGTTTCCGCGATTACCCGTGCGTCTCTCGGGAGCCGTTTCCGCACCGGGGACGCATCACCGACGTCCTTGCAGACGGGCGAATGCTCCGCGAGCTGGGTCTCGCGCCCTGGGACCCGGCGAATGATCGTTTCATGATCTGCGGCAACATGCGCATGCTCGCCGACCTGCGTACGTGGCTCGACGCGCGAGCCTTCGAGATCTCGCCGCAGATCGGCGTGTCCGGCGACTATGTCATCGAGCGGGCGTTCGTCGAGGAGAACGAGCTGGCCGCCACCGCCGCGGCGAGGGCGTAGCCGGAGGCCCCTCCCGGCAGCATGGCGCCATCGGCGCCCACCGCGTCAGAAAATGCCGAGCGCCATGCCGCTGCTCAGGCTTGCGCCGAGCTCCGCGCAGCGGCCGAGGTCGGCCGCCCCGATCGATTTCTCGCGTAGTATCGCTGACGTCGTTTCGGCATGAGTGCAGACGATCAGTGGCGGCGCGATCGCCCGGAGCCGCCATCCCGTCGCGATGCGTTCGATTTGCCTGGCGGCGTTGCGCCCGTCGCTACCCGCGCAGATGAGCACCGCGTAGGGCTTGCCGTCGAGGCGTTCGAGCGCCGCATAATACGTTCGGTCGAAGAATTCCTTGAGTCGCCCGGATATCGCCGCCAGGTTCTCGGGAGTCGCGAACATGAAACCGTCGGCCGAGAGCAGGTCGCCGGCCGAGGCGTCGCCGGCTTCGACCAGCCGCACGTTCAAGGCGGGCTCGCAGCGAGCGCCCTCGGCCGCAGCCGCCGCCATCTGACGCGTTCCGCCCGTCATCGAATGGTAGACGATCAGGAGGGTTTTCGTCGGTAGGGTCATCGTCGATTCAATGAATCATCGAGTCTTTCATCTGTCTATGGGTTCCTCGAGGTCCAGGAAGCGAGCATTTTGCATTCATCCGTCTGCGGTATCACGGTCGTTCTGATCATGGCGTTCCTGGCTGCCCTTGCGCAAGCCGCCGATCCGCAGCGCTATCGCGTCGACATGGCGTCGATCGGCGAACCGGCCTCGGATGCGACGCTCGCGGCAAGTTCCGAGCTCGAGACCTTGCGCGATGGCGCGCCGGTGAGCCCCTTCGGCCTGATCGCGCGCGCCCGCGCAGACCGCGATCGCCTCAAGACGGTACTCGAGAGTTTCGGCTATTACGGCTCCCGGGTGTTCATGACGATCGAAGGGCAGGCCCTCGAGGATCCGGGCTTGGGCGACCTGCTCGCCGGGCTGGCGCAGGGCAGCCTCGCGCACGTCGCGATCCGCTTCGACTTGGGTCCGCTCTATCATTTGCGGCACGTCGACGTCGACGGTGAAGTGCCGCCCGTCGCGGCGGCGGCGTTCGGGCTCAAGTCCGGCGATCCCGCGGTCGCGGCCGAGGTGCTTGCGGCGGGCGAGCGGTTGCAGGCACGGCTGCAAGATCAGGGCTACGCCTTTGCCCGGGTCGATGCGCCGGTCGCCTACGAAGACGCGAGCGAACCCGTGCTCGACGTCCGCTTCCACGTCCAGGTCGGCGCGCAGGCAAACATCGGTGCGATCCATTTTGCGGGCCTGAAGCGGGTGCATGAACGGTTCCTGCGAGCGCGCTTGTTGATCCGCGTCGGCCAGCGATACAGCACGAGCGCGGTCGAGCGCGCCCGCAAGGATCTGGCAAGCTTGGGCGCGCTCGCGGCGGTCTCGGCGCAGGTCGGACAGGCTCTCGATGCGACGGGGGGCGTTCCGATCACGTTCACGGTGCGCGAACGGTCGCGGCATGCGGTCACGTTCAATACGGCCTATTCGAGCGATCTCGGCGGCAGTCTCGGCAGCTCCTGGACCGATCGGGACGTGTTCGGGGGTGCCGAGCAACTCGCTCTCACGGGCTCTCTGACGAATCTCGGCGGCAGCGCCACCACGGCGCGCGGCTACAACACGAGCCTCAAATACCTCGTGCCCGATTTCCTTCACCGTGACCAGTCGCTGCAATTGTCCATAGGCGCCGTGCGCCAGTCGCTCGTCGCCTACGATCAGACCGCGAAGACGAGCGGCGTCACGCTGAGCCGCAAGCTCTCGGCCGTGTGGGACCTGAGCGTCGGCGTCTCGACGGCCAACGAGCACATCTTCCAGGAGGGTGTGACCCATGACTACACGCTGATCGGTTTGCCGGTCGTCGTCACCTACGATTCCACCGATTTGGCCTCGCCGCTCGATGATCCCAGCCACGGCATGCGCGACTCCGCGAGCGTCACGCCGACGCGCTCGATCGGCCGCGCCAACGCGACCTTCATGATCAGCCAGATCAAACTCGCGGGCTACGTCGATCTGGACCGGCTCCTCGCCGAAGCTCCCGGGCGCAGCGTGCTCGCCGTGCGGGCGCTGGCCGGCATCGCGCAAGGCGCGAGTGAGTTCAGCCTGCCGCCGGATCAGCGCTTCTACGGCGGCGGCAGCGGGACCATACGCGGCTACCGCTATCAGGCGGTCGGTCCCCTGTTCCTCGACGGCAATCCCGTCGGCGGAACGGCGATCCTCGCGGGCAGCGTGGAATTTCGTCAACGCTTCGGCATGAATTTCGGCGGCGCTGCGTTCATCGACGCCGGGCAGGTGAGTGCCAGTCTGAAGCCGCTGCCGAGCGTGGTGCGCGTGGGTTTGGGCGTGGGCGTGCGCTATTACACGGCCATCGGTCCCGTGCGGCTCGATTTCGCGGTACCGACCGAGCGCTACAGCAAGGACGATGACCGCTTCGAGATCTACGTCGGACTGGGGCAGGCGTTCTGATGCGCCGTACCGCCCGCTGGCTGGCCTTCATCGGCGGCGCGCTCTTGCTCACCGCCGCACTGCTGATCGGTCTCGTCTGGACGGCCGGTGACTCGACGGC
>Ga0302320_10010164_pt1 | contig 20121 bp, 17 predicted proteins | sample Bog_T0_3_FD_202130 | JGI IMG/M metagenome (GOLD analysis project Ga0302320, IMG submission 202130) | Peat permafrost microbial communities from Stordalen Mire near Abisko, Sweden - Bog_T0_3 | ecosystem: Environmental > Terrestrial > Soil > Wetlands > Peat | place: Sweden: Abisko, Stordalen Mire...
CGGGCAGGTGGCGCTTGACCAGCTCCGCGCCATTGACCGGCAACGCCTGGTCCGCAAACTGGGCAGGATTTTGCCGAAAACTGCAGCCTCAGTTTCGACCGTGCTGGTGGAAATGTTTACCCGCCCGCGAACATAGCCGGTCGGCTGGCGCCGCTCCGCGGGTTGGGAATGCCGGGGAAAAACCGCAGACCGCAGAGACGGTGGTCTGCGCTACGCTCGCTTGCCGGAGAATTTCCGCAACCTCGGCCACGGGCAGTGGACCCCGCCGCCTCATAGCCTGGCGAAGAGATTCGCCTTCCAGAAATTCCATGGCGATGTAGGGCGTGCCGTCGTCGGTCTGGCCGGATTCGTGGATGGTAACAACGTTGGGGTGATGAATGCGGCCCGTGGAAGCCGCCTTGCTCAGAAATCGCCTGTAGCGGCGATCTCCGATCGCCGAACGTCGGTCGGAGACCGACGCTACAACGGGTAGGAAATTGGGGTCGTCCAGCAGCTTGCGGCTGAGGACCTTGACGGCCACGGGGCGGTTGCCCACGGCGATCTGCTCGGCAAGGTAAACCGCGCCCATGCCGCCTGCTCCCAGTTGGCGGACCAGGCGGAAGCGGCGCGCAAGGCTCGCAGCGAGTTGGGGGTCGAAAGAAGTCATCAGTTTTCAGTTATCAGTCATCAGTTTTCAGGCTTCGGTTGTCAGTCGTCAGTGATCAGCAAGAGCATCTCACACTTCCGGCTCTGACTAAAGACTGATGACTGACAACTGAATACTGAAGACTGACAACTGAATACTGATGACTGACGACTGATGACTGAAAACCAGTTCGGCGCCGACACGTTTATCCATATCGGCGCCGGGGAGTTGAAGAGGGCAAATCTTACGCGTAGATTCCGCGAACCTTGATGCAATCTGCCACGCGGTCGATGGCCAGCATGTAGGCGGCGATGCGGTTATTCACCTTGTGTTTTTCGCCGTAGGCAACCACCCCGTCGAAGGCGTTGACCATGATGTGTTTCAGGCGATCGTTCACCATGGCTTCGGTCCAGAAGTAGCCCTGGCGGTCCTGCACCCACTCAAAATAGGAGACGGTCACGCCGCCGGCGTTGGCGAGGATATCGGGAATCACGAAGACTCCGCGCTCAAACAGAATGTCGTCAGCCGGTGGGGTGGTGGGACTGTTGGCGCCCTCGACAAGAAGTTTGGCCTTCACGTTGTGGGCGTTCTTGCTGGTGATGACGCTTTCGGTGGCGGCGGGCAGCAGGATGTCGCACTCCTGCTCCAGGATCTCCTGGGTTCCAATGCTATCGCCGCCCGTGAATCCCTGGACGGTCTTATGCTTTGCCACGTAGTCCAGCAGCTCGGGGATCTTGATGCCGGCTGTGTTGAACACGCCGCCGGAAATGTCGCCCACGCCAATGATCTTGTAACCCGCTTCGTGCATCAGGCGGGCGGCTTGCGAGCCGACGTTGCCGCAGCCCTGCACAATTACGCGTGTGCTCTTCCGCTCCATGCCGAAGCGCTTCAGGGCTTCGTCTGCGGTAAGCATGCAGCCGCGCCCGGTTGCCTCGCGGCGGCCCAGGGAGCCTCCCAGGTTCAGCGGCTTGCCCGTTACGCAACCCGTGACGGTGTGGCGCATGTGCATGGAATAGGTATCCATGATCCACGCCATCGTCTGATCATTGGTGTTCATGTCGGGCGCGGGAACGTCGCGGTCAGGGCCGATGTAATCCAGAATTTCAGCCGTGTAACGGCGGGTGATCCGTTCCAGTTCGCCCTGGGAGAGCTTGGAAGGGTCACAGATGATTCCACCTTTGGCGCCGCCAAACGGGATGTTCGCTACCGCGCACTTCCACGTCATTTCGGCGGCAAGCCCGCGGATTTCATCCAGCGTGACGTTGGGGGCATAACGCAAGCCCCCTTTGCAGGGACCGCGCGCGATGCTGTGCTGCACGCGGAAGCCGTCAAAGACTTTAAGCGCGCCGTTATCCATTTCAACGGGGATGTGGACAATAATTTCGCGGTTGGGTGTGCGGAGATACTCCGAGAGGCCTTCGTCCAATCCTAACTTTTTGGCGGCCACATCGTAACGGGCCGCCATCGACTCATAGACACTTAGTTCCTTTTCTTTTTCCTCAATGCTCATGTTGCCCCCTATTCTGACCAGGGGGGATTCCGCCTGCTCCGGGCGGTTCTCCCTACCGGCCGGGGCCCTTCGGCCCAGCCAGAGTATAGCAAACGGTATGCCACTGTTCTACTTGGCTTTATTAATGTTCAGGTTGTTTGGGTGTAGACAGCGGACCTGCAAATTGTCCCCTTATTTTAGACAAATAGTCGGGTTCCATCGGATCGCTGCTATGCGCCTGCTGCGGCAAATTCGGCAGGGACAGCGATGGGAGTGTTCGAACGCACCGGTTGGGTGGTGGTGAGAGTCCAGCACTCTTTTTGGCGCAGTAATTGGGAAACCAGCTGGGCGTGCATGGCGTGGCCGGCGCGATCAGCGACAACATGACCGATAATCGGATGGCCGAAAAGTGAGATGTCGCCAATCAGATCCAGAACCTTGTGGCGGCAAAATTCGTCAGGGAAGCGCAGACCTTCGGGGTTCATGACGCGTTCCTTGTCGAGCACAATGACGTTTTCCAGCGAACCGCCCTTCACCAAGCCGCTTTTGAGCAGCATTTCAACCTCGGCGAGGAAGCCAAAGGTGCGGGCGGGCGCGATTCCATCTTCATAAGAAGCGGTGTCGGGGGTGAAGTCCTGGGTTTGGGCGCCAATGGCGGGGTGGGGGAAGGAGATGGAATAGCTGGTAGTAAAGGTCTCGGCCGGGTAGATGGCGATTTTCTTGGCGCCTTCAGACAACTCCAATGGTTTTATGATCTTGGCGTAGGTTCTTCGCGCCCGCTGGGGCCGCAAGCCAGCCTGGCGGATGAGCTTCACAAAGGGCAGGGCGCTGCCATCGACAATGGGGAGTTCGAGGTTGTCAATCTCCACCAAGGCGTTGTCAACTCCCATGCCCGCGAGCGCGGAGAGGAGGTGCTCGGTGGTGGAAATCAGCACGCCCTTCTTCATCAGGCTGGTGGCATAGCTGACGCGGGCGACGTGGCGCGATTGGGCTTCGATCAGAAAGCCGTCCAGATCGGTTCGCTTAAAAATGATGCCAGTGTGGACCGGCGCGGGGCAGAGCCGTAAATTGACGGTGACCCCGGTGTGCAGACCAATTCCAGACAGTGCTACTTCCGAAGCCAGAGTGTGTTGTTGACCCAAAGTCCCTCCCCGACGCAAACCACCCTAGGTGCAGCTGAACATCCAAGACAGTGTTAAATAATAACACATGTTAAATGTGATGTTTACGTAAAATTTGTAAAGACTTTGCGGTGTTGGGGTGTGGTAATTGTGCAACAGTATTAGGGGTTTCGAGTGTCCGAAGCGCACCAAGGCAAGACTTTGTGTCCACATCCTCCCTCATGTGGCTTCTATCCATATACTCGGGTGAATTGTGAGATAGCCACAATGGTGCTTGGGGGCCCCCCTGTGAATTTTCCAAAATACAACCGATTTTTCGACTCCAGAATCGCTGATGCTTCCAATCAACTCATCCCGGTTAGGGTAGAATGACAAGCTCATCCGTTTGCTAGGAGGAAGGTTTGCCCGAAGCCGCTAATCAGCTTTTCTTAATTGACGCCATGTCGTTGGTCTTTCGCGCCTTTTTTGCGCCCATGCAGATGGCGCTGGTTTCACCAACAGGGATGCCGACCAAGGCTATCTATATTTTCGTCCGGACTTTGAGGAAGCTGCTGAAGGACCATCAATCCGGCCATGTGGCCGTGGCATTCGATTTGGCGGCGCCCACGTTTCGCGACAAACTCTTCGCTGAATACAAGGCCAATCGGCCGGAATTCCCCCCGGATCTGGCGGTGCAACTCCCTTACGTGAAGCGGTTTTGCCACGCGCTGGGATTGCCCCTCGTGGAGCTGGAAGGGTTCGAAGCCGATGACCTGATTGGCACGTTGGCGAAGGCTGGCTCAGAACAAGGCGCGGACGTTTTTATTGTGTCGGGCGATGAGGACCTGTTTCAGTTGGTGAATGACAAGGTTCGCGTGCTGAAGCCTTCACGGGCAGGGAGCGATGGAGAGACCCTTTGTGACGCAGTCAAAGTGAAAGAGATTCTAGGCGTTGAGCCCGCTCAGGTGGTGGATTGGCTGGCGCTCACAGGCGACCCCAGTGACAACATTCCCGGCGCCCGCCCGCTGCCTGGCAAGGAACCTGTGCTGGCCGAGGGCGAAAAGAAGCGCAGCTACATTGGTCCCAAAGGCGCAACGGATCTAATCCAGCAATTTGGCACACTCGACAAGGCATTGGAAAATTTCGATCAGGTGAAGAAGCAGAGCTATCGCGAGGCTCTTCGTGACTTTCGCACGGAAGCCCTGCTGAGCCGCGAACTGGCCACGATTCGCACCGATGTTCCCGTTCAAACCTCGCTGGACCAATTGCAGATCGCGCCGCTGGACGTCACGGAGCTGACGACGCTCTGCCAGGAGTGTGGATTCACCTCCCTCCTGCGCGAGTTTTTGCAGGAAGCGCCAGCGCCTGCCGAAGCTGCCACTGAATCCGATGAGCTGACCACGCCAGCGGCAGTTGAACGCTGGGTGAATGGACTTCTGCCGGGCGCTTTGCTGGCGCTTTCCATGAATATCGAAGGCGATGAGGGCTTTGCCGGGCGGCTTACCGGGCTGGGACTCTCTGATGGCAAGCGTATCGCCACCGTCGCCGTGGGCGGGCTCGGCGATTTGCTTCCTTCGCTGGCCCCGGTGCTGGGAAATCCGGCTCGCTGGAAAGCCGTACACAACTCCAAGCTGCTGCAACTTCTGCTGACGAAGCAGGAAACGGTTCTTGAGGGCGTGGCGGATGACACGATGCTCTATTCCTACTTATTGGAGCCACTTGCTTCAAGCCATGCACTTGCGGACTTGGTGCTGCGCCGCCAGGGCCGCAAGATTTCACCCTCACTTGCCGAGGCTGCGCAACGCACGCATCAACTGAGCGAATTGCTTCGCCCTGATATCACCCGCGAAGATTTGCTGAAGCTCTATAACGAAATTGAGTTGCCTCTCGCCTCGGTGCTGGCGGAAGTGGAAGCGGCGGGCATTCGAATTGACGCGGAAATTCTGGCGCGAATGTCAGGCGAGTTCGATAAGGAACTGACCACACTGACGCACGAGATCTATGACCTTGCTGGAGGCGCGTTCGACATCGACTCACCCAAACAGCTCGGGGAGATTCTGTTCGAGCGGCTAAATTTACCGGGGGGCAAGCGCCTGAAGAAGAGCGGGCAGTATTCCACGGATGCCTCGGTGCTGGAGTCGCTTGCGGAAAAGCACGATCTGCCGCGCAAGATTATTGACTACCGCACCCGCGCCAAGCTGAAGTCCACTTACATCGATGCGCTGCCCAAGTTTATTCAGCCCGAGACGGGGCGGCTGCACACCACGTTCAACCAAACAGTGGCGCGCACGGGTCGGCTTTCCTCCTCAAATCCGAATCTGCAAAACATCCCCATCGGTGATGAATTCGGTTTGCGCATCCGTTCCGCCTTCGTTGCTGAACCCGGCTGCAAACTGATCTCGGCAGACTATTCGCAGATTGAGCTCCGCGTGCTCGCGCATCTTTCGCAGGACCCGCGGCTGATTGAAGCTTTTACACGCGACGAAGACATCCACTCACGCACAGCACTGGAAATTTTCGGCGTCCCGCCCGGCCTGCAAAATCATGAGCACCGCCGCATGGCGAAGGCCATTAATTACGGCGTGATCTACGGCCTCAGCTCTTTTGGCTTGGCAGAGCGCACGGGCACCAGCCGAACCGAAGCGCAGCGCTACATTGACACCTACTTTGAGCGGTATAGCAGGGTGAAGGAATACCTTGATGGATTGGTGCAGGAAGCTCGCACCACCGGCCGCGTGCGCACAGCCTTTGGGCGTTTGCGGCCCATGCCTGAAATCACCAGTGGGGATGTTCAAGCGCGCAATCGTGCCGAACGCGAGGCCATGAACACGCCGCTCCAGGGCACTGCGGCAGACTTGATGAAGCTTGCCATGGTCAAGGCTCAGGCGCGCTTGAAGCGCGAACAGGTGAAGACCCGCATGATTCTTACCGTTCACGATGAATTGGTCTTCGAAGCCCCGGAAGCGGAGATCGCAATTGCCGAGGCCATCGTTCGCGAAGAGATGGAAGGCGCATATCCCATGCGCGTACCGCTGAAAGTCGATTTGGGCGTGGGGCAGAATTGGAAAGAGGCGAAGTAACGCGGCAGCGCCGCAAAGGAAAGTCAAAAGGCCAAGGGCTGAACTTTTGCAATTGAGGGATAATGGTACGCTTCAAATCAGCATTTCCTCAGGCTCTTTCACTGCTCACCCAGTAAGCAGCCTTGTGATATGATTCCGTTTATGAGACAAACAGCTCCACAATTTATCATTGGGCCCGATGGCAGGAAGAGCGGAGTTGTTCTCGAGCTGAACCATTACCGCCGGTTAATGCGGCGGATCGAGGACCTCGAGGATGCCCTGGCACTTGATAGCGCGGTCGAAAGTTCCAGGAAACTAGTTAACTACGAAAGCGTCCGCGAGGGTCTAAAACGAGCTGCCAAATTGTGATTTATCGAGTCCTGATTGATCCGCGCGCCGCAAGGCAGCTTGGTTTCCTCCCCAAATCGGTCATCGAGAAGTTGGACAAGGCGATTCTCTCTCTCGGTTCCATCCCTCGCCCACCGGGAGTAAAGCGGCTTCGCGGGAAACTGCATGAAGGCTGGAGAATCCGGGTCGGCCAGTATCGTATCCTTTTCAAAATTTTCGACGACGCGAAGGAAGTGAGCATCTTTGAAATAGGCCATCGCCGCGAGGTTTACAAATAACGTGCCATCCCTTGTGAATTAGCGTCGCCATCGTGTCGACATCTGCCCAACCAGCTATAAATCGTGTATCAAATTTCATTTAAATTCCAGCACCGCTACCTTTGACGTGTCGTTCCCGGCGTGGTCAAAGGTGATGATTCCTGATGCTCCGGCGTAGGCTGAAACTGCGGCCAATGCGTCTCGCAGGCGGACTCGATTGGGGCCGGACTGGCGCAGTGAGGCGGCAAGTATTCGCACGGCGTCATAGGCCTCTGCGTCAGTGATGCCAGGCTCAGTTCCAAATTTCTGACGATATCGATTGTAGAAATCGGCGCGAGCTTGCGGGCTTTCCGGGGCGGCGGCGATCCAAGGATTGGCGTTCAAGCTGTTCCCGGCTGAAAAGTGCAGGTGGCCTTCCGCACTTGCGCCTACTTGGGCCCCTTTGCGGCACAGGTAGATAGGTACGCTCGATTGCAGTTTGCGCGCTCGGATCGCTAGGTGTTGGGCAGTGGGTGCGTCGGCCCAGATCACGATGGCCTGTGCGTCTGAGAGAGCTTGCCCTGCCAGTGCTTCGTCAATTTTCCCCGGATCAACCACGATCTGAACGGGCGCTGGGACATGCAATGCGGCGGCGGCTTTGATGAATGCGTCGCCTCCCAACCCGCCGTCGCGATCGTTCTGACTCAGCAGCACAACCCGTTGCAATTTCCTTCTTTGATAGATGTCGGCAGCAAAGGCCTGCGCCTGCGCGGCATCGGTGGGACCTAGCCGGAAAATCCAGGGCAGGTTGATTTCTGTTGTCGTGCTGTCCGTGGAAAGCGCCAGGATGGGCACGCCGACCTTGTTCCCCACCTGCTCGGCAAGATGCGCGGAGCCCCCTTCACCGGAAGTGATTAACGCCACGGCCTGATCATCGAAGATCAAATTCACAATCTGATTGGAAGCCTGCCCCCACGGGCCACTCTCATCACGCACGACCAGCAGCAGGCGATTGACTCCGGGCAGGGAAGTGGCATTTGCCTCGTCCACCGCCAATTGCGCGGCGCGTTGCAGTGCTTCGCCTTCGCACTGGCGCGGGCCTGACAACGGGAGCAGCAGGCCGATGCGGGTGTCTGCGCCTGCGAGATCATGCCGTGCATCGCGCCCCGGTCCGTTGTAGTTCACCGCATCGTGGTTGATTGTTGCGTACGGCGCGATGCTTGCTTCTTGCGAAAAGCCAGGAGGAATTACCGCCAAGGCACCAAGACACAAGGCAATAAATATGATGCGGGGCAAGGGAACGGTTATCAACGATTCCAAATGTCTGGGTCGTCCCTTTTCTACCTCCTGGTGCCTTGGTGTATCGGTGGTGATCATCTACTTGCCGTAGTTGCCGACGGCGGCTGCAAATCGGCGCTGGGGCCTTCGTGCCCATGTTGACGAGGAGCGAGCCAGTATTCAAACTTCCCATTCTTCACGCGGGCCAGATTGACGGGGGCAAGATTGTTGAGGGTGTGGTCAAAGTAGATAGGCCCGGCGACGCCTGGATAGGTCTGCATTTCGTAGGTGCGAAAGACGTCCATGATGCGACCGCGGTTGAGTCCTGTCTTTTCGATGGCGGCAATCAGGATATTCATTCCGTCATAGGCATAGGCCGAGTAATCGATGGGCTCCTCGTTGAATTTCTGCCGGTAGGCCTCTCGGAACGATGTCCATTTGGGGTCGGTGCGAGTGGGGTCCAGTGCGGAGGTGACGATTAGCCCTTCCGCGGCGGGGCCGGCAATTTCCAGCAAGGGGGCGTGAGCAATGCGGCTGCTGCCGAACACGGGCTGGGTCATGCCCATCGCGCGCATCTGTTTCAGAATTAAGCCTGCCTCCGCCGCCTCGCCCCAGAGAATGATGCCTTCCACTTTCGCGTCGCGCAGCATCTGAAGTTGATGCGTGAAGTCCTTGTCACCGCGTTCGAATTTTACTTCCAGCACGGGTTGGCGGCCCATGCGCCGCGCCTCATCGTTGAACTTGGCCACTCCAATGCGGGCATAACGCGTTTGGGTGCGAAGCACGCCAAGCCGTTTCAGCTTGAGGGTCTTGAAGACGTAATCCGCCAGGGTATAACCCTGCTGGCGGTCATCGGGGAAATCATGAATCAACCATGGAATGCGGGTTTCGGTCACCGTCGGGTCCGTGGTTCCAACGTCAACGATGGGGACTTCCAACTTCAGTGTCACGCGCAGCGAGATGTGGCAATTCTGCCCATCTACGCAGCCGAGCATGGCCCAGCAGTTTTCATTAAAGAGCATCTTTACCAGCTCGGCGGAAGACGCTCCCCACAAGGCCGACTCATTATGAATCTTTAGCGCGAAGGGTTTGCCTTTGTACCCGCCGCGCGCGTTGGCCTGGTCAAGGGCCAGTTGCGCGCCGTGCAACTCGGGCAATCCGAATACGGATTCAGGATTGTTCGCAATCGGGCTCATGAAGCCGATGGCGATTTCAGAAAGCTTGGAAGGATCACCATCCGGCCGCAGATCCGCCGCGCCATGGTAGTCAAGCGTATCGGGTCGCGTGAACCAGTCGTAATAGGGCTTGGTGAAATGGCGATAAGGGACTGCCTCATCCGGCATATTGGCATAGCGGCCGTCAGGTTTGACTGTCTCATCGCGCTTGATGACGGCGTCTTTGGGAGTGTCTTCCGTGTCTTTGTACTGCTGCGCCGCGACGGGAACAGCCACGGCAAGCAGAACCAGTCCGGATAGTATTGCTCTATTCATAGATTCAACCTTGTTTGCGATTCGGGAGCCATGTACTTCGTGCCGGCGATCGCGTTCCTGCCAATTCCACGCCCAAAGCTCAAACTGCCTGCTGTGCAAACAGCAATTGTTCGTGATGCTTGCGCGCGAATTTGGTGATGCGCGCCAGGGTATCGCCATTGATGGCCTGGTCGGCGTCGCAGCGCGGGCGGCCACTGGCAAAATCTGCCACTTCAATCATCAGCCCATGCGCACCGAACTCCAGTGAGGCGCGGCTGGCGGGCTCCACCATGGAAGCAACTCCCGTGGCGTGGCTGGGATCGACGATGACGGGCAGGAAAGTATTGGCCAGCACGGCGGGAATGACATTGAGGTCCAGCACGTAGCGCGAATACTCACCGGAGGCAAAGGCCTTGATGCCGCGCTCGCAGAGAACGATGTTCAGGTTGCCCTGCTTGGCAATGTATTCAGCCGCGCCCAGCCACTCGCACAGGCTTGCCGCCATGCCGCGTTTCAGCAGCACAGGCTTGCCGGTGCGTCCCACTTCCGCGAGCAGCGTGTAGTTCTGCATGTTGCGCGAGCCGATCTGGATCATGTCCGCATACTCGGCCACCTGCTCCACCAGCCGGGTGTCCATGACTTCGGTGACGATGGGCAGGCCGGTTTCCTCGCGCGCGATGCGCAGGATGCAGAGCCCTTCCACTCCTGTTCCCTGGAAGTCGTGAGGAGAGGTGCGGGGTTTGTAAGCCCCGCCGCGCAGCATATCCGCCCCCGCGCGCTTGACGGCGTGCGCCACGGCGAGGGTCTGCTCATGGTTTTCCACCGCGCACGGCCCGCCAATCACCACTGGCCGGCCGTTGCCAAAGCGCACACCGCCTACTTCTACAATTCGCGTCTGCTCCTCGCCGAAGCGAGGGTTGGTGGCCCGGCAAATCAGCGGAGCAATGCGCGGAAGATCATCGACGGTAAGTTGTCCGGCTATTCTCATGGGGATTCCCTCAAAGCTTTCAGCCATCAGCTTTCAGCCAAAGTGGCGGCTGATCGCTGACCAGCGCATCACCCGCCGGAGTCGTCAGCCATTGCTATTCACTATCAATCCGATCTGACGACGGAGAGCTGACCGCTGAAAGCTGATAGCTCACAGCCTCTTCCCTACGCCGCTTCTTCGTCAGCGTTCTTGTCGGCGGGACGATCGGTATCGAAGATTGCCATCGCTTCCATTTCGATCAGCAATTCCGGGCGGCACAGAATTGCCTGGATTCCCGTGGAGGCGGGCAGGCGATCGAGCCCCTGTTCCTTGAAGAATTGGGTGCGCTCTTCGTTGAAAGCCTCGTAGTCACGCTCAATGTCGCGCAGGTAACAACTCGTGCGGACAATGTCCTTCCACGTGGCGCCCTCAGCCTTCAGCAATTTTGTGATGTTCTCGTAGGTGCGCTTGGTCTGGGCGCGAAAGTCGCCGATATGGACGGACTGTCCTTGGTCATCGATGCTGGCCGTGCCCGAGATCAGTAGAATGGTGACGCCTTTGATATCCAAGCGCAGTCCGCGGGCGAATGATGACGGCTTGGGGTAGTCGTAGGCCTCGTTTAAAGCGTCCGGAGCACTAATTGTTTTTTTGCTGACGATCTGTTCCGAGGTTTCCGGATCGACGAGAGTTTGTGGCCTTGGCATAAAGTTGATTCTCCTTTTGAGTTTCGCGAATTCCGTGGCTCAGCCCTTGGGCTGTTGCCACCCAGATGTCTTCCCCTTGAAAGTCCATGTTCAAAATGTAGTTGTGCGCGAGGGTGGTGGGTGTCGCGTGCGTTTCCTTCTTGCCGTCCGGCCATGTAATCGTAATATCGCCCTGGCCTTTTTGTTTGCTGGGCCAGTAGCTGACCCAGGTGTTGGTGGAATAATCAAGCATGCTCAGTCCCTTGTCCGTGCAGGCCCAAACTTCGTTACGGCGGGACTTGGGAGCATTGATAAAGTCGGATGCCAGGCCGCTGTCCTTGGTGAGGTAGTTGTGCCAGTTGCGGCCGTCATAACCGCTCAAACCAAAATACGTTGAAGCCCAAATCATCTTGGTGTCCGGATTCCAACTCACGTTGGAAACGATGATGTGAATCAGGCCCTGGTTTTTGAACAGAACAATTTCCATCTCTTCATCCGGATCGGTGTAAGGCTTCCAGTAATTGCCTTGCACGTCGTATTCCAGAAGACCGCCGCCCCAGATGGCGAAGTACATTTTGTTTCCGGCGGGAGCGATGCCATAAGCCCAGGGCTCATGGAATGGCGCGTTCTTTTCGCTCCAACTGGTCCACTCGCCAGTAAGGGTGTTGTAGCGGCTGACACCAGCTGTGGTGGCTACCCAGACGTATTGATCCACCACGGCGATGCCGTAGCAGATGTCGTTCAACAGGCCGCTCGAGAGATTGGAGAAATTTTCAAAACGGCCGGCGGAGAAGTGGCTGACGCCGTGGAATGTCGCGATCCACAAGTCGCCCGTCTTCTTGTCCACGGCGATTCCCATCACGGCACGGTGGGCAAGCCCATCAGAGGGCCGGTAGACCTTCGTAACCTTGCCGTTCTCAATCAGCACCAGTCCGTCTTCTGTGCCCGCCCAAATGCGGTCGCCATCCACAGTGACGCAGAAGACCTTGGCGTCAGGCATGCCGTTGGCAGTGGTGAAGTTTTCCCAACGCGTGATCAAATGCGGGCGCTCTGCCGCAAGAGAGAAAGAGCAAGCCAAAAGGCAAAGGGCAAAGGTCAAAAGGCAGAAAACGGGAATACGGGATACGGGAATACTTGCGTGACGCGTGCCAATGGTCGAATTCTGTATCTGTTGTTCTTCCCGATATCCTGAATCAGAATTATTTGGGGTCATCGCAGTTTGTCCTTCACTTTCGCCTTTTGACATTTGCCCTTTGCCTTTTTGTTTGTTCTTTCCCGGCGCCTACAACGTCTTTAGAAACTCGATCAGGTCGTTGAGCTGTTCCTTGTTCATGTCGGACGTGATCCCGTGCTTGTCGCCGTCGTTGAAGAGCGTCCAGATCTCTTCCATGGTCAGCGCCTCGCCATTGTGCATGTAGGGCGCATCCTCATAGACGCGGTCGAGTTGCGGAATGTCGAACAATCCGCTGGTGTCATACTTTGTGGCTGAGCCCACATCCGTGCTGTACTTCGCGGTGTAGTGGGTCGCCGCCGGGTGGCAGGTGTCGCAGCGGTTCTGCATGGGAATCTCCTTCCCGCCAGTGGTGTACTTGCGGAAGAAGATTGCCTTGCCACGCTCCTGGGCGTCGGTCAATTGCCCATCGGCGGAAAGGTGCCGGTTGGGGGCAAGGGGAATGTAATTGATGTAATTGACCAGTGCTTCCAAATCCGAAGTTCCAAACCCTTCTGAACGGAAGAAGTATTTGGCAATGCGCGGGCCGCATTGGGTGGCGATGTCAGGATTATGGCCGTTCCACTTGTAGGGGCCGGTCTCGCGAATTCCGCGCAGGGTGCGGTTGGCAACACGGTCGCGGCCCAGTTGCGGCGTCTCGATGTTCCACGACAGTCCGTCAAGGTGCGAGTTGGGGTGGCAGGTGGCGCAAGCAAACTGTCCCTGAAAGCAGAACTTCGCGGAGTGGAAGATCTGCTCACCACGGCGCATCATGGTGACCTCTTTGGGCCCGCCGAGTTCGATGGTGGAGGCAACCTGCGCCTGCGCCAAGTCGACCACCGTTACGGAATCATCCAGCCGATTGGTAACGAATGCCCAGTGATTGTCAGGTGAAACGGCCACCGAGGTTGGGTTATGGCCGGTGGGCAGGCGCTTCACCACGAACGTAGTGGCGGAATCGAGGCGCAATGCAAGGTCTTCCGCGGGCACTTGCCGCAGACGTTGGGCAAAGCGCGCGGTATCCAAAATTGAAACTGTGTCAGCGTCGGCGGAGGTCACCAGGGCGCGGCGCCCGTCGGGCGAGAAGGCCACGCCGGAGTTGGTGGCAAAGTAATAGTCGATATCGTCCATCACCACTTGCGTCACCTTCGATTGCGCCTCACCCACGGGGGAGTGGAGGTCTGGGCGCACTACCGCCATGCCGTGCGTCATCATCCAGCCCTGGCTGACTTGAATGAGCGGGCCCAGATTCTTGGGCTGCATCAAGGGGATCAGCAGGTAACCGCCAAGCGCTGCCGGAGCCTCCGCGATGTGACGCAATTCAATGGTGTTGGGAATCAGGATGCGCTCCGCCACCACCTGCTTGGTGGTGTCGAGGGAGAGCAATTCGGAAACGGGCTGCTGATCGTAGGGGCCCAGGTGGGGCATGATATTGGCAACGTAAACGCGCTTGCCATCCCTCGAAAGCAGCATCTGTTCCGGGTATCGATGTGTTATGAATCGCTTGATCTCTCCACCTGAGGCGAGGTCGATCACGGAGACGCTGTCAGCAATGCTGTTGGCGACGTAAAGGTATTTGCCCGGGTGGTCGGTGACTAGGCCTACAGGTCCCCAACCGGTTTTGAGCGTCCGCTTGATGGTAAAGGAGGAGGCATCAACTTCACTAACCGTGTCGCTCCATTCGTTGGAAACGTAAAGTGTCTTGCCGTCAGGAGAGATTGCCAACCCCTTGGGTTTATGGCCTACGGTTGCGCGTGCCACCACTTGCTTTGATTGCGTGTCCACGGCCAAAAGGGAATCGGCATCTTCGCAAACCACGTAGAGCTTTTTGCCATCGGTCGAGAGCTTGATTTCAACGGGAGTCAGGTACGATGGCTCTGCGGTGGCGCCCTGTTGAGGATTTAACGGAGCGGCTGTGGGAGAAGAGGAAGGCAAAAGGCAAAGCGCAAAAGTCAAAAGGCAAAAGCTAAGGCCAATCCAAAACCTCGGATTCCGTTGTCGCACCCGCGGCAAAAGTGGGTTATGCATTGGCGAAAACCTGGGTGTTTTGAGTGGCATCTTTAACCATTCCAGCTTGCACCGAAATCTTTCTTTGTTCTTACTGGACTTTGGAAACCGCAGGAACAATTGGCTCCGTGACTTTCAAGATCTGGTCTGCCTTGACGTGCTCAAGTGTCTGCGTCGTGCCGCTCGGCCAGCGGATGATCAGCTTGTCCACTTCGGCGTGTTGTCCGAGCCCGAAGTGTGGGCGCGGGTCTCCTTGTGAAAGATATCCGTTTTCGGAAACTGCCTGAACATATTGATGGAGGTCACCGGCGACCGCTTCTAGGCTGGCTCCATAGCCATCGCGATTGCTTTGGGTCCCCGCCAACTTGATGGTCAGCCAGTGATTTCGCAGGCCTGAGGCTGGCGGCTTGGCGTGCAGCAGAATTCCTTTTCCACCCAGCGTCAGAATGAAAATGTCAATCAAGCCGTCGTTGTCATAGTCGCCAAAGCAGGCGCCACGTCCCACTTTCTTGAATTTGAAGTAATCCCCTGCCTGCGAAGAAACGTCAGTGAAGGTGGAATCGCCATTGTTGCGGAGCAGGGAGTCTTCCATTGGGATCAGCCAGTGCAGTCCGCCATTGACGATGAACAGATCCTTCCAGCCGTCATTATCGAAATCGTAGAAACCGTCACCCCATCCCACGTATTGGCCGGAAACTGCGGCCACGCCCGTCTCAACTGTGGTGTCAAGCCAGAAACCCTTTGCTCCGGGGTTATGGAACAGCCGGTGATAGCGCATGTCGGAAACGAAGAGATCCTGCCATCCATCATTGTCATAATCGCCGAAGACCGGATTCATGGCGGACGTGGCCTCACCATTGGCGCCAAAGGCCGTGTTCACGTCCTGTGCCACGTTGGTGAAGGTCATGTCGTGATTGTTGTGGTACATGTAACTTTCCATCGTGTCGTTGGCGATATAAATGTCGGGCCAGCCATCGTTGTCGAAGTCGCCCACCGTCACTCCCATGGCACGGCCCAGGGGGTTGTCAATGCCCGCTTTGTGCGAAACGTCGGTGAACGTGCCATCTCCATTGTTATGAAACAGACGGGAGGCGTCGCCCTCATAGTCCAGGGGACCGGGGAATGCTTCGGCAGTGAAGAACTCGCGTTTGGCGTTGGGGTCAAACTTCAGATAGTTGCCCACAAAAAGATCCAGCTTGCCGTCGCGGTCGTAGTCAATCCATGCCGCACCCGTGCCGAAGTGCGGATTCTCCACGCCGGCTCTTGCCGTCACATCGGTGAAGGTCCCATTGCCATTGTTGTGATAGAGGATCGATGAGCCCCAGTTGGTGACGTAAATGTCTTCATATCCATCGTTGTCGTAATCACCAACGGTAACGCCCATGCCAAAGCCCTTGCCGCCTACGCCCGCCTGCGCGGTGACGTCAGTAAACGTTCCATCGCCATTGTTGCGGTAGAGATGGTTGGTGGCATCAACGCCATCGGGCTTGGAAAACTTAGTGACGCCATCGATGTAGCGGCCGCTGACCACGTAGAGATCCAGTAATCCGTCATTGTTGTAGTCGATCCATGCGCAGCCGGAACCGGTGGCTTCCAACATCGAACTGAGTTTCTGTTCGCCGAAGGAGTGCTTGAAGTTGATGCCCGACTTTTGCGTGACGTCTTCATAAGTCACGATCGACGCGGGGGGAGGATTCTTGGGCGCCGAGGCCTGCTGGCCGGGAACCTGAATACTCGCACTGACCAGGATTGTGCCGACAACGGCCAGGAGGAGGTTTCGGGTGGAAATGATATTCATAAGCATCCTTGTTTCAAACAGAAAGACAAGTCAAAAGGCAAAAGTGAAAACCTAGACTCCCAAAGTCGTAATTCGGCGCGCAACATTCAAGAAATCGTTCATTACCCTACCTGCCACCTGCCGTCTGCCCACTGCCTACTGTCGCTTTTGCCAAATCAAGCCTTGTGGGCGTGTCAAACCTCCGCAGTGCCATGGGCCAGCGATTTTCCGGGGCGATGGCGCGGTCTTCATGGCAGCCCACGCATCCGTGCTCTTCGCCGGAACGTGCCCAGATCCAGCTCTTCTGCTCGCGAACCACTTGGCCGGCGGCGTTGACCACTTCGAACCTTACAGGTTGATCCGGCGGCACTGCGATGTAGAACGATCCGTCTTCTTCCATCGGAGCTTCACCGAGAAGATTCTCTTTTTGCGTGGCGGCATCAAGTGTCAGGACGCGAACCTTTGCCAGTTTCGCCGCAATTCTTCCACGCGGAAGATCCTGGGCCAGATAACCGTTGAGGCAAATGAAGTATCCGCGCTTCAGGTCGGCGTTCAGCGTGCTCCAATACCAGCGTGGTGACTCATGTGCTGCCACCGGAACGGCCTCAACACTGGCGAATTTCGGGTCTTGGAAGATCGGCGCGCCGAACTTCCCCGTGGTTGGGTTAAACGCGTAAAGGGTTGAACTCTTTCCGGGCTGTGCGCCGGTGGCCTCGCGTGAGATGATGATCTGCTCACCCGGAATTGGCTGCGGCGACTTGGCTTGAATCGTTGGCGCCGTGAGCGGCTCATTATGCACCGCGCCGCGGCGAATCCAGGCAAGCTGCCCGCCGAGGTTGTTGCTGTTGAGCGGGGCCTTCACAAAGACCACCGAACCGTCAGCGAGTTCCTCTGCCTGGCTGCGAACGGCGGGGTTTTGATGATCGCAGCGCAGCGTTGCGAGCGACGTGCCATCAAGGCGAATCGTATAGAGCTCACGGTCTGCGGAGTGGCCATTCGAAGGCAGCAGCGGAGTGCGCGCTGTGGCAAGGATGGCGCCGTTCTGCAAGACCGTTTGAACCTGGAAGTCACCTGGCCCGAACGTGATGGGGTGAGCGTCAGTGCCATCCAGTTTGCTGACCCAGATTTGGGATTCGCCGCTGGTGATGCTTGCTGATTGCGCGGGAGTCGTGCTTGGCATTGCGGTGTAGACGATGAGGCCTCGTGCAAGGTACGCAGGCTGAATACAGTCACTGGAGGAGTGGGTGACTTGCCTTGCGCCCGTCCCGTCAACGTTCATCTCCCAGACTTGCCAGGGTAAGTCCTTGGTTTTCTTGCCGGCGAAGAGGACGCGGGCGCCGTCGAAGGAAATTCGCAGGTCGGCTGCGGCAAAAAAGTCAGGGGTCAAAATTTGCTGCCGTCCATTCGAAGCCTTTAGCAGCAGTTGGCTGCCTTTGGGGAACCGCCGGGAGAGGGTGCCGGGAAGCTCGATTTGTGTCTGGACAATAATAAGGTCAGGGCGACTCGGAGTTTGGGTTCCACTTGCTGGGGCGGGGGAGCGGTCTATGCCGTTTTTGTGGACAAATAGTCTTGCTAAGACCGACTTTTGCCTCGCATTTGCTGCTGCAGCAGGGAACCCTGAGTATAGGGACAATCCCATGGCCAAAATCAGGATGGTGGCGCGGCAGTGGCGAAGGAACGGATTCATTAACAAAATGTACCTTTTTGACTGATCTGCGCCTGGGACGTTTGCCGTGCCATTCTATTCACCCGTCTTTGAGGATTGACGGCAACTTCCCATGCGCTTCACGAAAACCTTCAGCAACCCGACGCGAATTTTCACGCTACCGCCGTACGCCATGCATGTCGATGACCTTTGGCAGAAAACATCATGATTTTTGTCAATATTTGAAATGTAATTGATTTATTGTAGTGGACTAAAGGTTTGCATTACCAGCGAGATAGCGCGATTGCCCCGTCATAGGGTAGTCATCGGCGCATGTCGCTCCAATGTCGGGCAATTTGACCTCTTGCGGAGGCGCCCAGGCAAGCCTTGCAATCGATGGCCAGAGATGAATCTCCAGTCCCTAAATGCCACTAGCAATCCAAGATGGGTAGTTGTCAACCAAATTGCGTGCTTCTACCCAAAATCCGCAAGTTCGGCCGGTGGAATTTCATTCCTCTTTCACATTGGGGGCGTATCGAGGTCGGGCAGTTGGGTGCGCAATCTTCCCATGCCCTGGCCCATTCCTTGTCCCCCAGATGAGTTCATTTCGGCGCGTAATTGATTCGACCGGTCAAGCTCCTGGTTGGCTTGCGCCGTCTGGCCTAGCTTGCGGAGGGTGACGGCCGGGTGAAAGTGGGCTTCAGGCTCTTGCGGATCCAACTGAATAGCGGCGGGGAACTCCCTTGCTGCATCGGCAAAATTCTTTTTGCGCTCATTCCATTTGCCCGCGGCAAAATGATGGAGTTAGGCTTCCGGTCCGTCGCTCCCCATCTCTTTCAGAACCGCGTCGGCCTCGTCAAGACTGCACTCCATTTCCAGTGTTTCTGCCAGGTAGTTGAACGCCAGGTACCCGTGCATCTACTGTGCGAGCTACAGAGATAATTCCATTTCCGCTGTCAGCAGAACGCGAAAAGTCCAGGCAATAAAGCCAAGGGCGAACTGCGCGCCCTTGCAGTGCGGATTGGTGGCCAGCGCGCACCCCAGTTCGCCGCGGGCGTCATCCAGCTAGTCTTCGGCATCGAAGGCATGTGCCAGAAGCAGGTGGGCTTTTGCCAGATTGCCCATAACCGCATCATTACTATGGATGATGTCGATGGCTTTCTGCGGTTCCATCTTGGCAAGATTACTTTGCGCCAGCTATTCAATGATGGCGGGATCATTGGGTGAAAGGTCAAACGACTGCGCGAAATGTGCGGTCGCTTCGGGATATTGATGGGAGTAAAAACAGGCGCGGCCAAGTCCGGTGCTGGCTTCAAGGCTCTCCGGCTCAGCTTATAAAACCGTGCGATAGATCGTGGTGGCCTGGTCGTAGTGGCCGGCGGTTTCCAACTCCCGGGAGCGGCGCAATTGGTGAGAAAGATTGATGCCTTGACTCCACACAGCCCCGCAGAGAACCCAAGCCAGAACGAAAAGCGGGCAGAAGTGCTTGCGCATCGGCCCCTATACTGTTCCTCTTTACCGGCCTGTCAAGCGCGCGGAGGGATCAAGCAGCATCTTCGCAAATGACGGTTCCGCGCTGCGGATTTTACACTCTGGTACAACATCTTGTGGGCGTAAGCGAAAAAAACACAGCCCTTGGTTAATTTGGCGTGCAAGAAAGGGAAGTTGTGTTATACTCCTGCCAGTGGCCGCCTTGGTTGGAGTGACCCCGAAGTGGTTGTCGGTCTCACCTTGGTAGTGTTATCAGTCGTCAGTTTTGAGTCATCAGTCCTTATTCGGCTGGGCTAAGAACGGGCCGCGATCAGGCCTTGAGCACGCGTGCATTGCGTGCCGGGCTCTTGCTGAAGACTGAAAACCAAGGGCTAAAGACTGGCTTATAGGTCGGGTCGGCACGGCGGTTGCACCGAGAAAAAAGTCGCTGTAGAAAAAACTACTGAAATTGTTGAAATCGTGCGAGAATATTTTTAATAAACCTGCTATAGTGTTTGGAGTGTGGTTTGCTGGAGCGGTTCCCCACCTTGTTAAGTCGGGAAGTGCCGGAATCAGAAACCAAGAAAATAAAAAACTTTTATAGTTGGCAGTTGACATGATGGGGCAGTTTCGAGTAAAAGTATAAGTTTGCAACCTGAGGATTCAGACGGAGCGTAGAGTGGGGACTTATTTAGCCAAGGCGAGTAGAGAACAGATTAGCTGGAATGTCGTAGACGCAGAGGGATGGGTGTTGGGGC
>Ga0302320_10010166_pt1 | contig 20115 bp, 15 predicted proteins | sample Bog_T0_3_FD_202130 | JGI IMG/M metagenome (GOLD analysis project Ga0302320, IMG submission 202130) | Peat permafrost microbial communities from Stordalen Mire near Abisko, Sweden - Bog_T0_3 | ecosystem: Environmental > Terrestrial > Soil > Wetlands > Peat | place: Sweden: Abisko, Stordalen Mire...
CCTGGTCGGCAAAGCTCATATCCATCACCGACGCCGGATGTCCCTCCGCCGCCGCCAGATTGATCAGCCGTCCCTCGCCCAGCAGATTGATCTTGCGCCCGTCTTTCAACGAGTATTCATCCACAAAGGTCCGCGTCGTCCGCTTCGAGGACGACATTTTCTCCAGCGCCGGAATATCGATCTCCACATTAAAGTGCCCGGAGTTCGAAATGATCGCGCCGTCTTTCATCAACTCGAAATGTTCCTTCGTCAGCACGCTCTTGTTCCCCGTGACCGTGCAGAACACGTCGCCTAATTTAGCCGCCTCGCCCATCGACATCACCCGGAAGCCATCCATTACCGCTTCCAGCGCCTTCGTCGGATCCACTTCCGTGATGATCACTTCCGCGCCGTTGCCGCGCGCCCGGCTTGCCAGCCCGCGCCCGCACCAGCCGTAGCCCGCCACCACAAACTTCGAACCCGCCAGCAAAAAGTTCGTCGCCCGGATAATCCCGTCAATGGTCGACTGCCCCGTCCCGTAGCGGTTGTCGAAAAGATGCTTGGTGTCGGCGTCGTTCACCGCCACGATGGGGAACTTCAACACGCCTTCCTTCGCCATCGCCCGCAGCCGGATCACGCCCGTCGTCGTCTCTTCCGTTCCGCCAATCACGCCTTCCAGCGCATCCGTGCGCTTGGTGTGCAGAATCGTCACCAGATCCGCGCCATCATCCATCGTGATGTGCGGCTTGTGGTCGATCGCCGCCAGGATGTGGTTGTAATACGTGTCGTTGTCCTCACCTTTGATGGCAAACACCGGGATGCCTGAATCGCGCACCAGGCTCGCCGAAACGTCGTCCTGAGTCGACAGCGGATTCGAGGCGCACAGCACCACATCCGCTCCTCCGTCACGCAGGCAAATCGCCAGGTTCGCCGTTTCCGCCGTCACATGCAGGCACGCCGAGATGCGAATCCCCTTCAGCGGCTGGTTCTTGATGAACTCTTTCCGGATGATCTGCAGCACCTTCATGGACTGGTTCGCCCACTCGATGCGCTTCTTCCCCAGTTCGGCCAGTTCTAAACTCTTCACGTCGTAATTGATCTGCGCTGCTGTTGACATACGCCTCCTGTGGCGCTTTCACCCGCGAAAAATTGTGTTGGTTACCTTCGGTTGATTAAAACGACTTGGTTTGATCACCCGCTACTTTTTCAGAATACATGAATCACAACCCACATCCGCAATCCCCATTACCCGTAAGGGAATAAGACCTTCGGCTTATCTCCCACATTGAACCTTGGCCAGCTCTTCAAGATCCGTACCAGACGTTTAGCCTTTCAAGATTCGTGTCAGGCCTTAGCCTTTCAAGATTCGTGTCAGGCCTTAGCCTTTCAAGATTCGTATCAGGGCATCGCTTTAGCGATGCCGAAAGCTACTCGAATCAAGAAGCCCCTTTAGGGGCAACGCTACTTCCGCGCGGCCACCGGCTGCCCCACTCCCGCATCGCTCGCCAGCTTCGTCGCCTTATCCGTCGCTTCCCACGTGAAGTCTGGATCGTTGCGCCCGAAGTGCCCGTACGCTGCCGTCTTCTTATAGATCGGCCGCCGCAAATTCAGAGAATCAATAATCCCCCGCGGCGTCAGCTTGAAGTGCGCCCGAATCAAGTCCGGCAAAATCGCCGGATCCACTTTCTCCGTGCCAAACGTATCCACTCGCACGCTCACCGGCTCGGCCACGCCAATGGCATACGCCAGCTGCACTTCGCAGCGGTCCGCCAGCTTCGCCGCCACAATATTCTTCGCAATATGCCGCGCCATGTAAGCCGCCGACCGGTCCACCTTCGTCGGATCCTTCCCGCTGAACGCTCCTCCACCGTGCCGCCCCATCCCGCCATACGTGTCCACAATGATCTTCCGCCCGGTCAGCCCCGTATCTCCCATGGGCCCGCCAATCACGAACCGTCCCGTCGGATTGATGTGGTACTTCGTATCTTCGTCCAGCAGATGCGCCGGAATCACCGCCTGAATCACGTGCTTCAAAATCCCCGCCCGCAACTCCTCATTGCTCACCGTCTCCGCATGTTGCGTGGAAATCACCACCGCATCCACCCGCAGCACGTTACCCTTTGCATCATATTCAACCGTCACCTGCGATTTTCCATCCGGACGGAGGAAAGGCAGCGTTCCATTCTTACGCATCTGCGCCAGCCGCATCGTCAGCTTGTGCGCCAACGAAATCGGCGTCGGCATCAAATCCTCATTCTCCCCGCACGCATAACCAAACATCATGCCCTGGTCGCCGGCGCCGCCGGTGTCCACGCCCATGGCGATGTCGCCGGACTGTTTGTTGATGCTCGAGATCACGGCGCAGGTGTTGCAGTCGAAGCCGTAGACGGCGTTGTCGTAGCCGATGGCGCCCACGGTGCCGCGCACCACGTTCTGGAAATCGACATACGCCTTGGTCGTGATTTCTCCCGCAATCACCACCAACCCGGTCGCGGTCAGGGTTTCGCAAGCCACGCGGCTGGAGGTGTCTTCCGCCAGGCAGGCGTCGAGGATGGCGTCGGAAATCTGGTCGGCGATCTTATCGGGATGGCCTTCGGTTACGGACTCGGAGGTAAACAAAATGCGGTTCTTTGTGGCTGCGGCCAAGATTTGTTCTCCTTAGGAAACTGCTTCGGACTTGATTTCTGGCGACGCTGGGGGGTGATGCTGGTAGTCGCAATGATTACTTAGCAACGATCACTCAAAAGAACGGTCCATCATTCGATCAAGCAAGCGCAAGATCCATCAAAAAGAAGTCCACCAGAATGCTACCAGAGGCCTCGCAGTCGCGCAACGAATTTAGCTCTATCTGCATCCTGTTGAATTCAATAGCGGAATAGCCGTACTGGATGGGGTGATTGGGGCGTCAAGCGGAAAAATCCGACCGTGCAAGACACTAAGGTGGACCAACCATGCTCACTCCGCCACCCCGTCAATTCCGAACCCCCTCCTCGCAATAGGGCCTGAATCGTCTGCCCGGTCTCGCCGGCCGTCAATCGTTCAGACCTGCCAACGCGTCAGCCGCCTTGCTCGCCCGAACGCAGAGTTCTTCGAAGACGCGCGCATTGAACGCATCCTTGGCGCCAGCTCTTTTCAGGACGCTTCGAAAGTGCACTCGCAGCAGCCGGTAAATCCGCGACATCTCGGTTACAGTTGGCTGACGGCTGCTTCCCACAAAAGCATTGCCTAATTCGCGGAATACTCCCGCAACAGTCCCGCCATGAATGTAGGCGTCAGTACCGTCAAGATCGCTCAATGATTTCTTGATTCGATGCGGCACCGTCTCACACACAATCCAGGAGTGATGCGCTGCCCTCTCCAAAGCAACGGTGAGCCCAAGTTCGAATGGCATATTGAAGCGCGGAGTCGGCGGAGCCTTTCGATCAAGTTGCACCCGCGAAAGGTCGTGAATGGAATATCGCGATTGGCGAATGAGTGAGAGGATGCGGTCGAGGCGGCGCTGCCCAAAAGGAATCTCTAAGGTTGCGCGCGGAGCGAAGCCGAAGGCGCTGATGCCGGCGATGTAGGCGAGCAGAAGGTTTTCAAATCTCGCATCGTAGGGAATGTTGAGGAAAACATCTTCTTCCCTAACGCGAGGCTTTGCGGCTCGCCGACGCTGTTTTGCTGGTTTTCCTGCCATTGCGGGAGCTATGATTCCCAGGCGTGTTTTCCCATCCCTTGGTCCGGATCACGACTTCCCCAGTCTTGGCATCTCTGTGAATCGTCCGCTCTACTTCACGGATGATTGCCTCGGTACGCTTCTTCGAAACGCCCAAAATCCGCGCCGTGTCGTACACGGTCACTGGCCGGCTGTTGTCGACTCTGATCGGTTGCCGCATTTGGTTATTATACGCCGTACCGGTTGCCCATCCCTCGGGATTTGGGAGCGGGCACGGCCGGGAAGGGCACGCCTTCAGTCCGGCCGCACGCCCACAAAAATTCTTGTCATTCCGAATCGGGCCGAAAGGCCGGTGAGAGCCTGCCCTGAGCGAAGGCGAAGGGCAGCGCAAGCCCCAGCAAAACGGAAGTGAGTCTAGCGGGAATGGCATGCCGTCATCAATCCAGCAGCGGCCGCGCCGATCCTCCCAGCAGCGAACTATTCATGTTGAAGATATTGTGGTGACCCTCAGCCCCTCCCCAGGCAAACATGAGCGACACCATCGGAAAGCCGCCGGCCCGCAACGTGAGCCCAGCCGCGAAGCTGTGTTTCAGATGATCAAATCCCAGATCGCCGCGCGTCAGCGCCACCCTCCCCTGGTCCGTCATGAACTTGAACCCAAACGGACCCCAGATCGAATGCTCGAAGCTCTCCTGAAACAACAGAAGATTGGGCGCTCGAAACCGGTAGTCCTGATAACTTCCCAGCGCCATATTTCCATCAATATCCGCCCCGCCAAGGGTCTGCTGGAAATAGAAAGGTACCGCACTCGTCGCCGAGTTGATCGATTCCGAAAGCAGGATTCTCGCCGTGACAAAACCATTTAGATTCGGCGTGCGCGGAATCTCTGGACACTTCGCGCCGTTCGATGCACACTCGTCCGGGCCAGTCGCGTCCGTGTTCTTGGCTCCTGACTTCGAGTAGCCGTACAAATAGAAAGTGTGGTTCAAGTCGGCCGTCCAGCGCAGGAAGGAATTCGTCGAGCTCGACGGCGCAAAGAACTGCTGGAAGCTCCCCAGGTAATTCAGTTGGAAGTGGTCCTTGAATAAAACGGGCTTGATGCGAAAGCCTTCTCCCAGCTGCACGAATCCCGGCTGGCTGCTCAACCCGGGCGCAGTCGCATTCGTATACAACGTCTCGATCGAAGGCGGCGACTGCCCGTTATCGCCTCGAACGCTAACGAACCGCCCATTCACCTCGCCCAACAAAGCAAGATTCAATTTGCGGATCGCCGGCAACTCGTAGACCGGCTTGATCGCGTTGCCGCCTACAATGGTCTGCGTCATTCCAAACACTGACTGCCCCGCCAGCGTGGAATCGTTCCCCAACCCAAAGAAGTAAAGCTTGTTCAAAGAGATCGACTGCGCGTACAAGTTGAAAACCGTATAAGGATGCACCAGGTTGATCGGCGTTTTCTTCTCCGCTTTCTTCGGCTCAGCGGTTGCTCCGGGCTGCGGATTCACAGGCGGAGTCACAGGAATGATCACATGGATCGGCTCACTCGGCGTGTGGATCATCTTCATATATCCGCCCGCCCGCCACGAGCCATTCGTCGAGCCTACCGCATCCACGTCCCAGGTCATGCGCCAGTTCTTGGTGTTCTTGTCGGCGACGAACGCTCCCCCCAGCCCAAACCCGTTCTGCGCCGGCATGCTTCCCGCCGCAATGTGTAGCGGATGGTCGGTGAAAACCTCATAGGCACATCCCGGCACAGTCTTGAAGCTGAAATCTTTGCAGGCATCGCTGGCCCGTTCGCCCTCGCGGCGAAACTCCGCCTGCAGCATGCTCTCCTGCGCCGCCGCCGACGCTACCCACAGCAGCACCACCACTACACTCCACCGCATACCGCCTCCCACTCCAGCCGCGGAAACAAATTATCTCGTGGGGACAGCCGCCCCAAGCCTGCCCTGAGGCGAAGCCGAAGGGGCTGTCCGGCCGGGCGTAGCCCGGTGGCTGAGCCACATCCGCGGCCCTGACCCTCAGCTCTTTTTCTTGCCCTTACCGTCACTCTTCGGCTTCCCCACCGGTTCGTCATCGGCCACCGCCGCAATGTCAATGACCTCCGGCTTCTTGGCCGCGCGCTTGGCCCGCCTCGCCGCCGCCTCTGCATGCGCGTCGTGGATCGCCTCCGTCACGGCGCGAATATATTCCCCCGCTTCCCCCTCCGTCTTGATTGCGTTGATGTAAATGTCCGTGTGATGGCGCACCGGCAGCCTGCGCTCCGCCTCATGCAGATGCAGAATCTGTGACTTCAGCAACGCATTGACCGGCCGATTTCTATCCATCGCGCTCTGCGGATCAATCCGCGGTATGTGAATCGTCGTCATAACCTCACTCCTTCTACGCTGCAAGCCTACTAATCAAAATCCGGACAATCCTGCCGCATCACATCCAGCGAAATCAAATCCACAAACGTATCCGCAGCGATTTCCCGCGCCGTGCGTTGCGCGTAGCTTCCCAAAAACTGCTTGGTCACCGTCGCCGGAATCGAAGCGTGCTCAAACGTGCGTCCGCTCACTACCGTCCCTTTCGGAACCCACGGCGAAATCAAAATCGCCGGAACCCGCACGCCTAGCCGGTCAAACAAGAACGGCATCCCGGTTCCCGTATCGCTCGCCGCCGCCGGAAATTGATCGGGAATGCAAGCCGGCGGCGCCACGTGATCGTAAATCCCGCCATGCTCGTCATACACCACCAGCAGCGCCGTGTTCGGCCACAGCGGCGAATTCTTGATCGCGTTATAAATCGATGCAATGAACGCCTCTCCCGCCTGAATGTTGTGATCCGGATGCTGATCGTTGGCCACTTCCTCGCCATCGTCGCCATCGTGATCGTTATAGTTCGGCTCGACGAACGAATAATCCGGCAGACTCCCGCTCGCGCAATCCGCCAGGAACTGCTGATACGTCGCAAACAGCTGCGGCTCGTTCTGCAGTAGGTTCACCACCTCCATCGTCGAACTCGTGGTGTCGTAGTAATAAATTTTCGCGGTGTGTCCCGCCGCGACCATGCGTTCGTAGATGCTCTTGTACGGCTCTTTCTCATAAAAAACATTCATCGCGACCTGCCCAAACGACGTCCCATAATGCGCGAACGCCCGATTACAAATCGTCGGCCCCGGTATCGACGCGAACCACCGGTTAAACACCGCAAACTCCAGCGCCAGCGTCGTCAGCACCGGCAACTGATTCTGCGCAAAGTAATACATGATCTTCTGCGAGTGCCCCACATCCTCCTGCTGATTGAAATAACTCTTCACGAACCCCTGCATGTTCGCCACGCGCCCCGGGCTGGTGTCTCCGCCAAAAATCTGCAAATCCACCGCCGGAAAATGATGGTCCGGGTCCGGATCGAGCTGCCCCTGAAACGCCGCCAGCGGCTGCGGTTGCACCAACGCCCCCGTCGTATCCGGATTGCTCAGCCCCGCCGCAATCCCATCAATCGCCGGATTCACCGCCGTCAGCGATCCCAGCATGTGGTCAAACGACCGGTTCTCCATCATCAACACCACGATGTGTCTAAGGTTGTCCAGTCCTGCCGGCATAGGCATGCTCCTGCGGATCGATCCTCCCACGGATCGCTCCCTGAATAGTGCAGTGAACCCCAAAAACGTTTCCCAGGATATTGATATTAAGAAACCCGCCGAAAGGATACTCGATACTCGCAGAAAAGCAGAATCAATAGCGGAAAGCAGCAGGGCGCTGCTTTCCATGTGTTAGTTAAGTCAGCATTCTTGGTAGCGGCTTAATCTGAATCTTCAGCACTCTATTTCGGCGTCATCCTGAGCGGAGCCGTTTTTCAGGCGCAGCGAAGGATCTCAAGCTAGCCAGCATTGGCGGGAGATCCCTCACGCGCCCGAAGTACGCCGCGTTTCGGGACTACGGCGTCATCATGGGGGGAAGTCCAAACTGAACCACTACCGGATTGTTCCCTAATTCACGAATTCGTCCGGCGGCGCGACCTCCTCGAACGCCGGATCCACGCAAGCCTGAATCGTCAGCCCCGTCTCGCCTCGCAGCAAGTCCCACGCCTCCCGATACTCCGCATACTTCTGCCGCTTGCTCTTCGGCGTAAAGTGCAGACTCGAGTTCGTCCTCCCGATCGCCTCAAACGGCATGATGTACTACTCATCAATCGGAATCAGCAGCACCGCAAAAAAGTCCACCGACCCCGGCGCATACTTTTTCCTCTGCGGCCCCATCACATTCAAGCTGTAACCTTCCCCCCGCCGCTTGTAGACCGTAGACTTCACCTGCACCCGCAACACCCGGCTCCCGTTCTCCACTCCCACGTCGTATCTCCCCGAATCTCCAAACAGCCGCAACGCCTTCATCCCCAGCCCCACCACCATCATCATGAAATAAAGTTCCGCCCACTCTCCCCGCTCCTTGCACCCCGGCAACTTCCCCCCCGCCATCCGATTCGCCTTCCGCCTCATCGCTTAACCCCTCCCCGTTTTCTGGACATCCGCAGAATGATCCCGCTATTTCAATTCTATGTACATCCGCAAGGTCATCCGTCACAATCCCCCTGTGGAAATGCCCGAACAGGAATTGGATCGTGGGTGGCGCAGCGCTCTCAGCGTTGCGATTAGGGGCTTAGCCTCGTATCAGGACAGGACTTCAGTCGTGCCGCACGCCCCAATAAACATCTTGTCATTCCGAGCGGAGAAAGATCATTCGCGAAGCGGATGACCTTTCGGAGTCGAGGAACCTGCTGTTCGCCGACACCACCCCAAACCGCGGGTGCCCCATTCTTCGCGCACTTTGCGAAGAGTGGGATTCCCCAGTCCATCCCTCTGAGGATTCGGCAGCGCTACGACCGGGAAGGGCACGACCTCTGCCGCGCCGCAAGCCTGCTGGAAATAGAACGAGTCCCGCAGTGAAAGGAACTCGCGCCTTCACTCTTCGCTAAAATAATCCGAATCGATCCGCTTGGTCTCGTATGACGTAACGGGCGTGACGCCAACGTTGAAGTCGATCATCAGATTCGCCAAATGCCGACCGTCAATTAACACAACCTTCGGATCGATCTTTCCCACATATTCGACCGCGTCGGCTGAAAAACTACTAGTCGTGATAAACACTCCCTTTTTTGCTCTCTTGCCATGAAGGGCCCCGACAAACTTTTGAATTTCCGGGCGGCCCACGCCACCCTCCCACTTCTTTGCCTGAATGTAAATAGCGTCTAGCCCCAGCCGGTCTTCGTTGATAATTCCGTCGATACCTTCATCCCCAGCTTTTCCTATCGCCTCCCCCGCCTCCTTGCGCGAACCGCCATAGCCCATGCTTAAGAGGAGTTCCACCACCAATCGTTCAAAGAACTCCGCACTAGCCGCCTTCACGCGGTCCAACAGCTCAGAAGCAATGTTATTCCTGAACCTCTGATATGCATTTTCCAACATCTCCTCTGGGGTCTGGCCCTCGTCCTCGACTGCGGCTGGAGTGGCGGCGTCCTTGTGCTGTTTCGGCGCCCTGAACTCCGCAAATTCTGGAGACCGGTCCATCAATTCTTTGATCGTTATGCGTTTAGGCACCTCCCCGAGCAGCTGACGTCCAGCCTCCGTGATTTGGAAATAGCCCCTCCGCGGCGCACGGAATGCACCGGCGCGAGTGAGATAGACCTTAGCCCAAGCCACGCGATTGCCAAAGATGGCCTGCCTGCCACTGGGCAGGAGCTCCTTTGTCTCCTGATCCGTCAACTTGAAGATTTGCGCAAGCGCCTCGCGCGCTTCGGCCAATGGATGCTCTTTCCCGTCTGACGCAAAATCAAGCAGCGGGCGCATAACTGTCTGGAAATCGGGAATTGGCAAAGTGAATTACTCCTAGGCAAGCAATTTCAAAGCCGCCACAATTTTCCGCATGTGCTTAATAATTCAAGTCAGTGTCACCTCCAAAGACAGAAAGGGCCGCGGCATCGCCGTGACCCCCTCACAGTTCGGATAATTCTTACTCTTCTCGTCTAACGCTGTCTGGTCGCTTTCGCCCCCGGACCTCCAGTCAGTTTCCTAGCTGCACCCGCTCGCGCTCCCGCAACTCCCGCACCGATAACACGAACCGTTCCGCGTCATGACGCTGCCGCAGAAGCTGCAACTGGGATCGGCCTAGGGTGTTGCCCTCAATACCGCCCGTTCCGCAGCCTGAGGCAGCCTCAAAGAAACGAAGTACTCCTCCGGAAACAAATAATCCTCCCCCATTTCATCAACCACTCGAACCAGACCGTGCTTCGACCCGGCCTTATCTGGAATAAGACGATAAATCTTGCGCACCTCTAAGGAGGCCGCGTATCCCTTATTCGAGATGCAGACCGCGAACTGGGCATCGCTCTTCATATCAATCAATGACCCGTTTGATCTTGTGGTCTTTCGCGCCGATGCCGTGGGCTTCGTACCAGTGGACTTCCGCATGCGATATCGTACCATCAGGAAATTCAACCGTTGCAATTCCCTTGAGTTTCCTCCAGCGCCCCTTGCCGTACAACCTCCAAAGCCTCTTTCGCTTTCGAATGGCGGTGCCGGCCGCAATGACTTCCACATCGACAATACGGCCGACGATCCTGAACTCCATGCTTCGACACCGCCATCCAGATCACGCCTACGAGCACCCGCTCGTGCTCCCGCAACTGCCGCAGCGATAGCACGAGCCATTCCGCGTCATGATGCTGCCGCAGAAGCTGCAGGTGGGAGCGTCGCCCAGGTCGATGATGCCGGCCAGCGCGTCCGACGCGTGAACCGGCCCCGGACCTCGGACCTCGGGCTTCGGACCGGACACTCCGCCGTTCACATCTCCAATGCCTTCCGGCTGAGGTCCGGGGGCTGAGGGCCGCAGTCTGAAGTTCTCGAACAGCATCTGCTGCTGCCCGGTGAGGAAACGCAGCCGGAGCCAGCGGAAGATGTAGTCCATGATCGACTTGGCGTAGCCGATGTCGGGATTACCGCTCCAGCCGCTGGGTTCAAAGCGGGTGTGGGCAAACTTCTCGCAGAACAGCTTCAGCTCAACTCCGTGTTGCAGGGCGATGGAGACGGCCAGGGCGAAGCTATCCATCAGGCCGCTGACCGTCGAGCCTTCCTTGGCCATGGTGATGAAGAGTTCGCCGGGCTGGCCGTCAGGATAGAGGCCGACGGTGATGTAGCCCTCGTGGTCTCCTACCTTGAATTTATGGGTGATGGAGGCGCGCTCCTCCTGCAGCTTGTGCCGGACGGCGCGGGGAGGAGCGTTAAGGTTCTCTTCTTGCTGTGGCGCGGCCGCCCCCGGCCGCGGGTCGTCTTTGCTGGAGTTCGCAGTCTTGGTACCCGCCGCCGAGAGGGGTTGAGACTTCTTGCATCCGTCGCGATATACGGCGACCGCCTTCAGGCCGAGCTTCCAGGCCTGCAGGTAAGCCTCCATGATGTCTTCGACCGATGCGTTCTCGGGAAGATTGACCGTCTTCGATATAGCCCCCGAGATAAACGGCTGCGCCGCCGCCATCATCTTCAGGTGGCCCATGGGAGCGATGGACCGCGTCCCCTTGGCCGGCTTGAACGAGCAATCGAAGACCGCCAAGTGCTCATCCTTAACATGCGGAGCCCCTTCAATAGTCCCAGTCGCGTCGATGTAACTAACAATCGCATTCGCCTGATCGTGGTCGTATCCCAGCTTGAACAGCGCCGTAGGCACAGTCTGATTGACGATCTTAATCATGCCTCCGCCAACGAGTTTCTTAAACTTCACTAAAGCCAAGTCAGGTTCGACTCCTGTGGTCGCGCAGTCCATCATGAAACCTATTGTGCCTGTGGGGGCTAACACTGTTACTTGGGAGTTGCGATAGCCAAACTTTTCGCCGTGGGCTAGGGCTTCGTCCCAGCATTGTTTGCTGGATTCGTAGAGTGGGGTGGGGACGTTGTTTTTGTTGATGTTGTTGACGCTGGCGCGGTGCATGCGGATTACGTCGAGGAAGGGTTCGCGGTTGATGTACCAGCCGGGGCAGGCGGCTCCGGGCATTTTATCTGCTGCGGTGATGCCGAGACGAGTGGCGACGGTGTCGGTTGCGGGAGTGAGTGGGGCGCATTGTTCGGCGATGCGACTCGATTGCAGGTAGGCTTCGCCGCACATGATGGCGGTGACGCAGGCGGCGTAGTCGCGGCCGGCGTCGGAGTCGTAGGGCAGGCCGGCGGCCATTAGTAGCGCGCCTAGATTGGCGTAGCCCAAGCCTAGCGGGCGGTAGTCATGCGAGTTGCGCATGATGGCTTCGGTGGGATAGCCAGCGTTGTCGACGAGGATTTCCTGGGCGGTGATTAAAACGTCGACGGCGTGACGGTAGGCTTCGACATCGAAAGTGCCGTTGGGAGCGAACTTGAGAAGATTCAGGCTCGCGAGGTTGCAGGCGGAATCGTCGAGGAACATGTATTCGCTGCACGGATTCGAGGCGTTGATGCGGGCGGTGTGCTTCGACGTGTGCCAGCGGTTGGTGGTGGTGTCGTACTGCATGCCGGGATCGCCGCAGTGCCAGGTGGCCTCGGAAATTTTCTTGAGGAGGTCTTTGGCTTTGTAGGTTTTCATGACGGTACCGTCGCCGATCGCCTTGGTGGAGAAATCGGTGTCGCGGACTACGGCATACATGAAGTCGTCGGTGACGCGGACGGAGTTGTTGGCGTTCTGGAAGAAGATGGAGGAGTAGGCGTCGGAATCGGGATGGGAGCCGTCGTATCCTTGGGCGACGAGGGCGTGGGCTTTGGCTTCTTCTTTCTGTTTGCACTCGATGAACTCGACGATGTCGGGATGGTCGACGTTGAGGATGACCATCTTGGCGGCGCGGCGAGTCTTGCCTCCGGACTTGATGACGCCGGCGAACGCGTCAAAACCTTTCATGAAGCTGAGGGGGCCGCTGGCGGTGCCTCCGCCGCTGAGACCTTCGGTGGAACCACGCAGCGGGGAGAGATTGGTACCGGTGCCGCTGCCCCACTTGAAGAGCATGCCTTCGGTCTTGGCGAGAGTGAGGATGGAATCGAGGGAGTCTTTGACCGAGTTGATGAAGCAGGCGGAGCATTGCGGCTTGCTGTAGCCGGTGACGCCGAACTCGACTTGCTGAGTTTGGGGATTCCAATGCCAGTTGCGGGCGTCAGAATTGGGCTCGATGCGGTCGCAGCCGACGTTGAACCAGACGGGCGAGTTGAAGGCGGCGTACTGGCGGACGAGGATGTGGACGAGTTCGTCGTGGAAGGTGGCGCCGTCTTCGGGAGTTTTGAAGTAGCCCTGAGCCAATCCCCAGTCGCGGATGGTTTCGGCGACGCGGGTGACGAGCTGGCGGACTCCGGTTTCGCGCTCGGGGGTGCCGACTTTTCCATGCAAGTATTTCGAGGCCACGATATTGGTGGCGGTCATGGACCAGTCTTTGGGGACTTCGACGTCTTTTTGTTCGAAGATGACGTTGCCTTGCGCGTCGGTGATCTGAGCGAGGCGGAGATCCCATTCGAGTTCTTCGTAGGGAGAGACGCCGGGCTTGGTGAAGAAGCGGCGGAAGGAAAGGCCGGGTGCGGTCTTCTTGACGGGGGTGACAGGGGATGCGGGGGTGGAATCGACGGAAGTAGTTTTGACCTCGGGCATTGATCTCTCCATTAATAGTTAGATTCTGTGTAACGCAGCCCGATTCGGCGTCCATGGGGGTGGAAGGGGGGAATTGGGCCGTACCCGAATGGGAAATTGTTCGGGGTAAGGCGTGTTTCTTTTAAAGAACGTTTCTTTCGCCCCGTTGGGGCTGGTGACTCTTAAGGCCTTTGGTAGTACCGTCCCTACGGGACTCGGTTCCATTTACTTCTTCTCACCCCGGCACTTCCGTGCCGGGCTTTCACATGCCGCCCCTTCGGGGCTGGAGTGCGATGAATCTCCACTACATCTCCCCAAACTCGGCTCTCCGCCCATCGGATCGTGACCCTCAGGGGCTAAAGCCCCATTCATAACGGCATCTTTCGGCACGGCTGAAGCCGTGCCCTGATACGAATCAAAACGGCCAGCTAACTATCTAACCGCAGCGCTGAAGCGCTGCGCCACCCAAAATCCATCGCGGGCGGCCCCTTCGTTTAGAAACCGGAGGGGAGGGGGTGAGGACAGTGAAGGTTCTTGTCGGCTCCGGAATCGGGATGCGGGGGTGCGGGCGCGGAGTCCGTTTCTCGACCCGGCTGCGTTGCCTGGGCGGCGGATGGAATGCTGTTGGCAGAGTCGGACAGGAGTGTCCGACCCACACGGTCTGTGGTCACACGACCTGCAGGCACCCGGTCTGCGGTGAATTCCAGGGACGACTGGAAGTCGGCGGACAGGCCGGAGGCTTTTTCGGCGGAGGAGAGCATCCAGTGGTTGAGGGCGGTGCAGATGCTGCGGCGCTGGGTCTGGTCTTCGATCACGACGAAGCGGAGGAAACAGAGTTTGGAGGCGAGACGGTCGCGCATGGGATTGATGCGGGTGAACATGCGGTCGAGGGTGAAGGCCATGTCGTCGTCTTCGGAGAACTGGAGGATGGCGAGCATGCGACGTTGGGTGGGGTCTTTGGAAACTTCGGCATTTGTGGTGGTGGACGCAGCTGCCGAGCTTTGCTCGGCTGGCCCCCTCGACTCCGCTCGGGGCAGGCTCCCGAATGCGTCCGTCCCCACATGGTCCGCGGAGGGGGATAAAGGCATGATTTCTTCTGCGAGGGCGAAGATGCCGGGTTTGCTGGGGACGACGAGGAGGCTGTGAGGGGAATCGCAACGGAACCAGCGCGACCATTGCAGGCGGCGGGGGTCGATGGGACGATCAAAGCCGTGGCGAACCAGGGAATCGGTGACCAGGCGGGTTAAAGACTCCATCTCGGGCTCCTGAAACCGGGGCTTCGGGCTTCGGCTTTCGGGCTTCGGCCAGAAAGTTCAAAACTAAACCCCGGTGAAACAAGTTCTTGCTGACTGATTTAGTCGTCCGCCGGGGGGAGGATCCGGGGGACGGCCACCGCACTGAAAAAACCCGGCTTCCGGCTTCCGGCTTCCGGCTTCCGGACCAGAAAGCTTTTCGAGGCTTAGCCTTATGCCAGCGTTTTGTTACATTTACGGAGATGGCGCCGAGTCACCTCTGGCTTGGCGCCACGCCGCAAGTCCTACAGACTGCTCTCTGCTACTTCACCTGCCTGAAAACCGCCCCGTTCCCGCGAGACGAATTTCAAAGGGCTATGGGATTGCAAAGTTACTCCCGCTTATTGTGCCTGTCAAGGGGGAAACACTACAGGTTGTATCCTCAGCAATGACGGGCTTGGTACGGGGGTGGAGGAATCGTTTTCCACAAGAGGAATTCATGGTGTGTTCACAAATGCAGTTGCCAGTGGTCAGTGGGCAGTGGCCAGCAAAAACCTTCCGACTCCCGGGCTACGAAAGTATTCAGAGGGAGCGAAGGGCTGGGGTGGAGTTGCGGCGGGGAATCCGGGGTGTTGTTCATAAATGCAGTGGCCAGTGGTCAGTGGCCAGTTAAATCCTTTGGGGCCCAGCGGCTGGGAACGCTTGGAGGGAGCGAAAGCCTTGGCTGGGATTGCGGCGGTCGCGGTGGGGTTGGGGAGATTTGCGGGTTAGATGAGGCGGGAGCGAGAGGCTGGTGGGAATCTCGCTGCGCTCGGGAGCTTCGGTCTGGCTGGCTAGCAGGGGCACATAGATGTCTTCGAAGATCTGGCGAGGGGCGATGCGGAGAACGCCGTCGGAGGATTCGACGAGATAGTCGCCCTTGCGGCCGGAGTGCTGCCGGCCGAGAGAGTCGGTGAAGGAGAGGCTGGAGGTGAGTTGTTTGGCTTTGACGAGGAAGCGGGTGCGATAGGTGATCCATGGATTGGTTGCTTTCATTGGTGCCAGCCGGGTGTCAATTCAGTTCTCAGTTGTCAGTTGTCAGTTGTCAGTTTTTTGGTTTTTAGTTTTCGATATTGAATTTACGACTGGTTTTGGCGCTGATTGGTGGCGGCCGGTTCTTGTCGTCGGCCGACTTCCCGATTCATTTTCGATGAGAGGGCGAAATAAAATGTACGGGCGAAAGGGCGCGCGGTCAATTCAGTATTTTTGGTGCAGTTGAGGAAAATGTTGGGCGGGGATTTTCGTGGAGCAGCAGGGATTAAGGGCATGGTCGGATATATCCCGCTAAGCGGCTTTGAGAGCGCGAGTTGGGTCTATGGGAGAGCGTGAGGGGGGAAGTTTGGGAGAGCGGAGCGGCAGAATGTTCACAGGGATTGCACAGGAAATGCAGAAAGGCAGTGGCCAGTGGTCAGTGGTCAGTGGTCAGTGGCCAGTGGCCAGTAATCAGTTGGGGGAACTTTCGCTCGCTGCGCTTCGCGGGACAGCCGGAGGCGGCTGTCTCCACATGAGGCGAGGAGAACCATGCAAGAGAACGCATCGAGACCGCTGAAGGAGCGTGAGGGGGATAGGGATCCCCTTCGGCAAGCTCAGGGCAGGCTTTCGACTTCGTGGCCGCTTCGCTTTGCGAAGCGGCCACTACGCTCAGGATGACAGGTCGGTTTAGCGGTGAGCTAGAGCTGGTTCGTGGACGGATTTGCCGGACTTGAAGGCTTCGTAACGGGCGTTGATTTCGTCCCAGTTGATTACGTTCCACCAAGCGGCTAGATATTCGGGGCGGCGGTTGTTGTATTTCAGGTAGTAGGCGTGCTCCCAGACGTCGTTGCCGAAGATGGGATGAAGGCCTTGCGAGATGGGGCTGTCCTGGTTAGGGGTGGAGATGATTTGGACTTCGCTGCCTTTGCCGGCGAGCCAGACCCAGCCGGAGCCGAATTGCTTGACGCCGGCGTCGTTGAACTTGGTTTGGAAATCTTTGAAGGTGCCGAAAGTCTTGGTGATGACTTGAGCGATGGGGCCGGTGGGATCGCCGCCGCCTTTGGGCTTCATGATCTTCCAGAACATGGAGTGGTTGACGTGGCCGCCGCCGTTGTTGCGGACGGCACCGCGAATGTCCTCGGGGATGGCGTTGAGGTCGCGGATGAGATCTTCGGCGGACTTGCCGGCGAGTTCGGGATGTTTTTCGAGGGCGGCGTTGAGATTCTTGACGTAGGCGGCGTGGTGCATGTCGTGGTGAAGAGTCATCGTCTGCTTGTCGATGACGGGTTCGAGGGCTGCGTAATCGTAGGGCAGGGGCGGTAGTTCGTGAGACATGATTTTTCCTCCAGAGTTCTTATTGTACTGATGACGGGATCGCGGGTGCGGATTCAGACGAAGCGGCGTCCAGCTTTGGATGACGGGGACGGTGGCGCGGTTGCGAGGGATTGTATGTCTGCAGCGATAAAGACTGGGAAAATCTAGTTGGTAGGTGGGCCGAGGACTTCGCGGACTTTGCGGGAAAGGCTTTGCAGGGTGAAGGGTTTTTGCAGGAAGGCTCTGGGGGCATCGGCGGAGGCGTTGGCGTCGACGGCGTCCTGGGCGTAGCCGGAGAGATAGAGGACTTTGATGCCGGGGCGAGCGGGAATGAGTTGCTGGACGAGTTCGTGGCCGCTGAGGCCGGGCATGACGACGTCTGTAATGACGAGGTGGAGGATGCCGGGGTGGCTGGCGGCGAGGGCGAGACCGGCGTTACCGTTCTCGGCTTCGAGGACGTGATAGCCGCGGGCTTCGAGAGTTTCGCGAACCAGCTGGCGGACGGACTCTTCGTCTTCGACGAGCAGGATGGTTTCCGATCCGCCGACGGCGGCGAGGGAAACGGGAGCGGCGCCGTGAGCCTCGGAGGGTTCGTCGACGCGGGGGAAATAAATGGTGAAGACGGTGCCGCGGCCAAGTTCGCTCTGGACGAAGACATAGCCGCCGCTTTGCTTGATGATGCCGTAGACGGTGGAAAGTCCGAGGCCGGTGCCTTTGCCTTTTTCCTTGGTGGTGAAGAAGGGCTCGAAGATGCGCGCCTGGGTGTCGCGGTCCATGCCGAGGCCGGTGTCGCTGACGGAAATCCTGATGTAGGGGCCGTTCTGGATGAAAGTGTTTTCGGGGCGGTAGGAGTCGTCGAGGATGACGCTGGCGGTGCGAATGGAGATTTTGCCGCCGCTGGGCATGGCATCCTTGGCGTTGACCACGAGGTTCATGATGACCTGTTCGAGCTGGCCGGCATCGGCGCGGGTGCAGCCGACGGCGGGGGCGAGATGAGTGACGAGTTCGATATTCTCGCCGATGAGCGGGCGCAGGAGACGATCCATGTCCTCAACGATGGAGTTCACGTCGATGACTTTGAGTTCGAGAAGTTGTTTGCGGCTGAAGGCGAGGAGTTGGCGAGTGAGCGTAGTGGCACGATCGGAGGCCTGCTGAATGGCTGCGGCCTTGGAGTGGAGCGGGTCGCCGGGAGTGAGGCGGTCGAGGAGAACCTCGGTGTAGCCGCTGATGACCATGAGCAGGTTGTTGAAGTCGTGAGCGATGCCACCGGCGAGGCGGCCGACAGCCTCCATTTTCTGGGCCTGACGGAACTGGTCTTCGAGGACGCGGCGCTCGGTGATGTCTTCGGCGATGGCTTCAAGGACGTCGGCGGGCTCATTTTCGGTGGCGACGGCGCGGCCGCTGATGCGGACGGTGATGGTGCCGCCGTCCTTGCGCTTCCAGCGGACTTCAAAGCCGTCCATGCGTCCGGAGCGGCGGAATTCGTCGACCAGGCGGGTGTATTCGCCGGGATCGAGGAAGACATCCTTTTGAGGATCGAGGGCCAGGACTTCGAGAGCGGAGTTATAGCCCAGCATTCCGATGAGGGCGGGGTTGACGTCGAGAAACTGGCCTTCGAGGCTGGAGCGATAGATACCGTAGACCGCAGTCTGCACCAGGGAGCGATAGCGGACTTCGGAGCGGCGCAGAGCCTGCTCGTTGCGTTTGTGATCGATGGCGGCGGCTAGCTGCCGCGAGATCAGGGTGAGGACTTCTTTGTCGCGCTCGGAAAGACGCGTGTTTTTGGAATAGCTTTTGAGGATGAGCGCTCCGAGGACGTGATGGTTGACCTTGAGGGGGACACCCAGCCATTGAAGCGCAGGCGGGGCGGTGAGTTCGACTTCGCCGCGCTGCTGTAGTTGCTGCGCGAGTTCGGGAGTGCAGAGCAAGGGCTCGCCGGTGCGCAGAACGTACTCGAGGAGACCGCGGGCAAGTTTTCCGGGCGCGGGAGCGGACTGCCGCTCATCGACGAAGTAGGGAAAACTGAGCACTTGCGATTCGGGATCGTGAATGGCGATGGAGAAGTTGCGGGCGCACATGAGTTCGTCGACGATGCCGTGGATGGCGGCGAAGAACTGCTGGAGATCCTGTGAGGCGCCGGCTTTCTCGGCGATGCGATAGAGAGCGGAGTTAAGAGCTTCGGCGCGTTTGCGTTCCGAGATGTCGCGATAGGTGGCGTAGAAGGCAACGACGCGGCCGTCGATGATGAGGGGCGCAGAGAAGGCGGAAACATCGACCAGGGTGCCGTCTTTGCAGCGGCGCTGGGTTTCGAGGGAAAGCTGCTCGCCGCGCTTCAGGCATTGCGCGATCCATTGGGCTTCGGCGCAACGATCGGGAGGGAAGATTAGCGAGTCGATGGGCTGGCCCAGGATCTCGGACGAGGAGTAGCCGAACACGCGCTGAAACTCACGGTTGACGCATTGCGTGCGGAGCGAGGGATCGACCACGATGAGAGCGTCGGGCGAACCTTGAAAGAGTTGTTCGAGATACTGGCGGCGGATTTCGAGGGCGGCCGGGGAAGGGATTAGTTGGGAAGTTAGAGCATCGGAAATGGTTGTTCCGGAGATGGTTGCTTCAGAGATCGTGGCTTCAGAGATGTGGACCTCGGCAGGGGAGGCCAGGAGGTTCCAAGAGAGAGAAGATGGTGGAGCGGGGCTGGCGACGCTGGGTGGAACGAACGAGGGTGAGGCTCCGCGCTCGAGCGCCTGTTGCAGGCTGCGGGCACGCACAAGTTCCCTGGATCGCTTTGATCGGGTGACACGATCACCCATCCGGTAGGCTCCCCCTCAAAAGCCCAGCACAGAGGTAATCGTAGAACGGGGAGCGTTTACTCGAAAGTTACTGAGGTAATTGAAGGAATTTTGTAATTGGGTAATTTTGTAATTTGGGAATTTGAAAACCGTGGGCGCACATTGAGTTTTTAATTTACAAAATTACCCGATTACAAAATTACCAAATGGTTCAGGATTTGGTGGCTAGGACTTCGCAGACGCGGCGGAGGACGTCGCGCTGGGATTCGTTGAGGGTAAGGAATTCGAAACCGTAGCGCAGGCCCTGGCGGTAGCGCACAATGGCTCGGACTTTGACGGGGTAAGGACTGAGGGGCAGAGGAATGTCGAGAGAAACGATCTCGCCGGTTTCGAGCTCGCCGGTGAGGGTGGCGCCGATGCCATCCTGGCCGAGTTCGGTGGAGCGTCCCCAGCAGTTGCGGAATTCGCCGTTCTGAAACATGCGGACCTGGAGACGGACGTCGATGGCAAAGCGCGGGAAGCGGCGAACGTAG
>Ga0302320_10010170_pt1 | contig 20109 bp, 13 predicted proteins | sample Bog_T0_3_FD_202130 | JGI IMG/M metagenome (GOLD analysis project Ga0302320, IMG submission 202130) | Peat permafrost microbial communities from Stordalen Mire near Abisko, Sweden - Bog_T0_3 | ecosystem: Environmental > Terrestrial > Soil > Wetlands > Peat | place: Sweden: Abisko, Stordalen Mire...
GCGGCCATTTCAACATATCTGTCTGGCAAATCACGTAACCCTGTCGCGGATATTTTCCGGCTTGGCATCCTTTGCGCCTTGGCGGTTCAAATTCGTCCCCGGCCTTCTCTCTGTTGATTCAGCTTGCTCCTGTTCAAGATCAATTTCTTGTAGGAGCCGACGTCAGGAGGCTTGCCCCAAAGCCCGCCTCGGTTTTGTTCTTGCGCCTTCTGCGCCTTTTCGCGGCCATTTGGAACTGGCCCCCTCGCGTCTCACCACCTCGACTCCTGATGGAGCATTGGCAGGAAAAAGTCGCGCCCTCTACGGCGTTTGCGGCTGGGGCAAAGCCGGCTCATAAGACTTGAGCCGTGTGCGGATGAACTCTGCGAACCTGGTATTGCCTTGGGCGGCGGCCAGGGCCAAAGCTCGTTGGAAATGTTGGATGGCTTCCGCCGTTTTCCCCTGGCTGGCCAGCGCGGCCCCCAAATTATAATGAGCTTCGGCAAAACCGGGTTTGAGTTGAAGCACCCGTTCAAACAGTTTGATGGCTTCCGCCAGCTTCCCTTGGGCGGCCAGCGCGACCCCTAAATTATAGCGAGGTTCTTCGTAACCGGGTTTGAGTTGGAGCGCCCGCTCATAATGTTGGGTGGCTTCCGCCCACTTCCCTTGGTTGGCCAATGCGATCCCTAAATTATAGTGTGCCTCGGCATAACCGGGTTTGAGTTGAAGCGCCTGATCAAAGCATTGGATGGCTTCGGCCAGCTTCCTCTGGGTGGCCAGTGCGATGCCTATGTTGTTGAGGGATTCGGCGACATCAGGGGAAAATTGGAGCGCTTCACGATAGAACGCTTCTGCTTCCACCGGATTTCCCCGGGCTAAAAGCAGATTCCCCAGATTATTTTGCGCCATCCAGCAAGCCGGGTTCTTGATCAGCGTCTTTCGCCAAAGGGTTTCCATGTCCGTGTACATCCCGGCCTGACGCCAGGTCAACAGGGCGAACACCGGCAGCACGATGGCGGCAAAACCATGGGCCAATACCGGCCTGTGCCGGGATTCGGCCGCCCGCGCCACCAGCGCCGCCACCAAGGCGAAGATCCCGGGAGCGGACAGATAAACCCAGTGGTCCCACACAAATGAATAACGCATCCCATACGCGTTCATGAAACCCAGCAACGGAAACAGCGTCCCCACATAAAAGAACAGTGCGGTCACCGGCCCGCGCCCAACGCGTCCCCGGGCCTGCCAGAGTATGAACAGCATCCCGATGGCCGTCACCGGATATAGCCATTGCCACACCGAACCGGGGTCGGGCTGCCAGCGCGGATAAATGAAGCAGAGGTTCGCCGGCCAGAACAGGTGGCCGATGTAAAACCAGAACGCATGGCCCGCAACCAGGCAGCGTTGCGGAAACGTCAGGTCAAAGACCGTTCCCTGGGCGCCCACGTGGTTTTTTTCCAGCCACGCCGTCACGGCGCACAGTCCTATGGACAGGGCGAAAAAGGGCAGCGTCGGCAGCACGTCCGCCCGCCACCGGATTTGTCCGCGTTTCCACCAGCCCAGCAGCAGAATGACCGCCGGCAGTGAAAAGGCCGTCGTCTTGGCCAGCAACGCACACAGAAACAGCACGAAAGCCAGACCGTAAAAGAGGGGCGACGGTCGAGAGTCGAGGGTCGGGTTGCCATCCTTCTTGCCGCTCTGCGGAACTTCAGCCGGCCGGCACGTGCCGCTTGCGTCCTCGTCTTGCGCGTGGCGCAGGTAAGCCAGCAATGCGCCGAGGTAAAGAGCCAGGGAGAGGACGTTCTTGCGTTCGGTGATCCAGGCGACGGATTCAACCATGACCGGATGCAGCGCGAAGAGCGCCGCCGCCAGCCAGGCGCCCGGCAGTTGCAGCCGGACCAGCAGCCGCCAGAAAAGCAGGGCGGCCAGGGCGTGCAGCAGGACGTTCTCCACGTGGTAGGGCAGCGTCCAAAACTTCCAGAATTGATAATCCAGCCAGAAGGTCGTGCCCGTCAGCGGGTAATATTGTTGCAGTGCGGTGGGCTGAAACCAGATCCAGTGCAAACCGGATGCGTTCTGGAACAGCGCTGTCAGGTTCGTCGTCCACGAGGCATCGTCCCAGACGAAACCGCCGTGTAACGCGGGCAGGTAAACCAGAAATGTGGCGGTGATCAGGAGGAGGCCAAACCACCAGGCCCGATGCCTTGCAGATCGTGGATTGGGCGCAACGCCGTCCGCCGGCCCGGCTTTCACGTCTGGCTGGGCTGGTCCGGCGGCTGAAGCCGGTTCATCAGCCGGCCCTTTGCTTTGCTCGTTCATCCGGGACGAACTTAAGAAAAGCTCGGTTTAAGTCACGGTTAAAATTGAAAAGTGCCCGAAGATGAGTGTTGGCTAATCCCAGTAGGGGCCGAGGTGACGAGGCTTGCCCCGATAACTGGGATTTCAACAGAAGGTAACAAAGGCAACAAAGTGGAGAACCCCCTTCGTTATCTTCTGTTCAAGATCAGTTTCTTGTAGGAGCCGACGTCAGGAGGCTTGCCCCAAACTCCGGCTAATCCCCGTAGCAGCCGGCGTGAGCCGGCTCTAAACCTGATTTCCAAGGCCATCTCACCGGATGGAACCGGGATTTCAACAGAAGGAAACAAAGGCAACAAAATGGAAAAGCCCCTTCTTGTGCCTTCTGCGGCTTTTTGCGGCCATTTCAATTGTGGAATTTGGCAGCCCCTACAAAAAATCGTCTTCAGTAGGAGCCGACGTCAGGAGGCTTGTCCCGATATTCCCAGTAGGAGCCGAGGTGACGAGGCTTGCCCTGATATTATTATCCGGCTTGGCGTTCTTGACGCCTTGGCGGTTCAAAAAGAGACTGTGGCTATGGGGAGCGCACGCGAGGCGCGTGCGCTCCCCCATTTGCAAGAAATTGAGATGCGCCCCATATCGCCCCCTGCTAAAAAAATCCGTGTTCATCCGTGTCCATCTGTGGTTAAAATTCCCCCGTGCCCGGCATCCCCAAAACCATGCGCGCCGTCGTCTATCACGGCGTCAACGACCTCCGCCTCGAAACCGTCCCCGTCCCCCGCATCGGTCCCGGCGAACTCCTCGTCCGCGTCGCCGCCTGCGGCGTCTGCCCCACCGACATCAAAAAAATCCAGTACGGCACCGTCCCGCCCCCGCGCATTTTCGGCCATGAAACCGCCGGCGTGATCGCGAAGTTGGGTTCCGGTATCTCGAATCTGGGCTGGAAGCTTGGCGACCGCGTCGCCTTGCACCACCACGTGCCGTGCCTCGATTGCCATTTCTGCCGCCATCACGCCTTCGCCCAATGCGCCACCTACAAACGCACCGGCATCACCGCCGGATTCGAGCCTGCCGGCGGCGGCTACGCCGAATACGTCCGCGTCATGCCCTTCGTGCTGCCCGGCGTCGTGAAAATTCCGGCCAAAAATTCCTTCGCCGAAGGCGCCCTGCTCGAACCCGTCAACACCGTCCTCAAGGCCGTCCGCCGCCTCGACCTTTTGCCCGGCGACGTCGTCCTCGTGGCCGGGCAGGGGCCGATTGGCCTCATGTTCACCCGCCTGCTCCAGCTCGCCGGCGCCCGCGTCATCGCCACCGATTTGATGCCCGCCCGCCTCCGCCTCGCCAAAAAATTCGGCGCGCAATGGACCGTCAATGCAAGTAGCAGCCGCAGTATTGGAACAGTAGGAGCCGAGGTAACGAGGCTTGGCCCGTCCGCGCGTCCGCGCGACCCCGCCTCAACTCTCAACCCTCAACCCTCAACCCTCATCCATTGCGTCATCCACCGCGCCACGCGCGGCCACGGCCTCGACGCAGCCGTCATCGCCGTTCCCTCCGACGCCGTCGTCCGGCAGTCACTGGCCTGGCTTCGTGGTGGCGGTCAACTCATGCTCTTCGCCCACACCAAACGCAATTCCCTCGCCCATCCGATGGGAGAGGGTGGCCGGAGGCCGGGTGAGGATAGTCAGAAATCTACCTCAACCCTCAACTTTCCTTTGGATTTAGCATCCATTTGCGTGGATGAAAAAGATTTGCTCGGCAGCTACTCCTCCGATTTCACCCTCCAGCGCGAAGTCGCGCGCCTCGTTTTTTCCCGCCAGCTCGACGTGCGCCAGTTGATCTCCCATTCTTTCCCCCTCGAACAAACCGCCGCCGCAGTGGCTCTTGCGGCCCACCCCACTCCCGATTCATTGAAAATCCTCGTCACTTCGTAGCCGCCGGGAATCCTGTAGCAGCCGACGTCAGGAGGCTTGCCCCGATATTCCTCGTAGCAGCCGGCGTGAGCCGGCTCTAAACCTGAATTCCCGGAAAGGTAGGGCATGCTGCCGCACCGCCTCGGTTTTATTCTTGTGCCTTCTGCGCCTCTTTGCGGCCATTTCAAAATCGTCTTCAGTAGGAGCCGACGTCAGGAGGCTTGCCCCGATATTCCCCGTAGCAGCCGGCGTGAGCCGGCTCCAATCCTGATTTCCAAGGCCATCTCACCGGATGGAACCGGGATTTCAACAGAAGGTAACAAAGGCAACAAAGCGGAAAAGCCCCTTTGTTTCCTTCGTTATCTTCTGTTCAAGACTTGCCGCCCGCGCCGCCTTGGTTTGGCTCATCTCTGTTTGAATATGCTTTTTTCGGCCATTCTTTGTGACGTTCCTGTGACGGCTGACGCATGCATTCATTCCACCGAAAACGTCCCAAAAAAAGACGTTTGCGTAAAGTGCTGATGTTCAATTACTAACCATCACATTTAGCCTTCAGCCTCCAGCCTTTAGCCTTCGTTTACGCCTGTCCGGATACCGTTCAAAAAAAACTAAAAATTTGTTGACACCCACCTGTCTATTTGAGATATTGACCATACACACGGTAACAACTAACTAAAAACACATAATAGTATATGAGAACAAAAACACTCCTGATTGCGGCCGCTGCCATGGCGGTGGGGATTATTTCCTCCCAAGCGCAGGTCTATTCACAAAACATTGTCGGGTATTATAACGTCACTATCCCGGCTGGCCAGTACTACATTCTTGCCAACCAACTCATAAATGGCACGGATTCGCTGGCGACCAACAACGACATCAACTCGGTTTACACCGCCGGATTTACTTCCGATCCCAATGGCCCAGGCTTGGGCAGTCAATGCTCCGAGTTGTTGATTTGGTCAGGTAGCAGTTATACGCCTTATTATTTCATGAATCAGGTGGACAACGAAGCCTACAATGGTGTACCGGCGGGCTGGGTTGATGGCGCTGGCAATCCTATTGCCAACGGCACTGTCTCCGTCAATCAGGGTCAGGGAACCTTTGTTTATAATCCCACAGCCAGCTCCATGACTACCACGATTGTTGGCTCTGTCCTGAAAGGAACCAATATTGTTCAAACTGTCACTGCGGGCCAATGGAACATGCTTGCCCTCGCCCAGCCGATTTCCACAAATGCGGCTGTTGCCGGCCTTGGCATCAGCAATTTGAGTTCAGATCCCAATGGCCCAGGCTTAGGCAGCCAATGCGCCCAGATGTTGGTTTGGACAGGTCTTAGCTATACGCCCTACTATTTCATGAATCAGGTGGACAACGAAGCCTACAATGGTGTACCGGCGGGCTGGGTTGACGGCTCTGGCAATCCAATTGCAATAAATCTTAATGTTGGTCAGGGCTTTTTCCTGTATCAAAACGGCACTTCCATAAACTATACCAATGTGTTCAATCCTCAATAAGTCACAACCAAAACAAACCAATATCAGCGAAAAACTCAAAACAACAAAAAACATTATGAAAAAACTAGTACTAACAACCACATTAATAGCAACGTTTGCTGGCTTGACCGCCTTCGGTCAGGGTTATGTCAACTTCTCAGCGGGTTCTCGCTATTCAGTGAATAACCTGTTCTCGACTCCCGGGACCAAGGATAGCTTGTACAGCAGCATGGATGTGGCGCTCTATATTGCCACCGTTTCTGGCAATGGAGTTGCTGCTCCCGCAGTGGATGCTATTGCAGCGAGCACTCCCACCACTGGTACGTTTAGTGTTGCCGGGGCATGGGCCGCCATTACGGGTGATGCTAACTACCAATTGGCGGTTAACACCGGTCTTGGCCAAGCAAGTGTGATTCAAGGTGTCATTACTGGCAGTCACGGTGGTGGTTTCCTGTATCTAAATGGAGTTACCCAGCCGCTGGATGCAGGGCTGGTTGCTTTAACCGGTGGTGCAAGTTATGAAATGTATGTGGTTGGTTGGAACTCGGCTTATGCCACTCCGGCTCTGGCGGCTGCTGCCGGTGCGGCTGTGGGCTGGTCTCCGGAGTTCCTGTATGCGACGGGTACAAGCGCTCTATCAACTCCAATCGCAACGCCTATGCCGGCGTTTGGTGTGTTCGCGGTTCCGGAACCCTCGACGATGGCGTTGGCGGGTTTGGGCGGTCTGTCCTTGCTGTTCTTCCGCCGCCGCAGCAAATAACTTAGTTTTCGTTTCACAAAGCCCCGGAGCAATCCGGGGCTTTTTTATTTCCATTTATTCCGTAGCAGCCGGCGTCAGCCGGCTCAAACCTTGCCCTTGGACGAATAATGATCCGGCTTACGCCGGATGCCACCGAACAACCGTAGCAGCCCGGCGTCAGCCGGCTCAAACTTCGCCCTTGGGCGAATAATGATCCGGCTCACGCCGGATGCTACCGAACAACCGTAGCAGCCCGGCGTCAGCCGGCTCAAACTTTGCCCTTGGGCGAATAATGATCCGGCTCACGCCGGATGCCACCGAACAACCGTAGCAGCCCGGCGTCAGCCGGCTCAAACTTCGCCCTTGGGCGAATAATGATCCGGCTCACGCCGGATGCCACCGAACAACCGTAGCAGCCCGGCGTCAGCCGGCTCAAACTTTGCCTTTAGTTTTGAAAAATAATCCAGTTTACAAAAAAGTGGCAGCCGACGTCAGTCGGCTCTAACCTCTCCCCCATGAAACCCGAACCCGCTGGCAGCCAAAGCACCCGCTTTTCCGGTCGGGGAACGAACCGCAGCTTTTATCTTACACGACTTGCACGCGAATGTTATCAGGGCGATGCGGTCGTCCACTGGACGATGCCCATGGCCTTGCGTGGCACGGGTTGGCTCAATGAGACTTTCCATGCTCGATTTCGAGAAGTGATGCTGCACGCAGCCGTGCGGGAGGGACTGTTCTGTCCGGTTTATTGCCTGATGCCCGACCACATTCACCTGGTTTGGATGGGATTGCGTTACGATTCCAATCAGCGCAACGGCATGAAATTCCTGCGTGAACATCTTGGCCCGGCCTTGCGCCCGTATCGTTTTCAGCATCAGGCGCATGATCATGTCCTGTGCGAGGAAGAACGCAAACGCGATGCCTTTGCCAGGGTCTGTTTTTATATTCTGACGAACCCGCTGCGCGCTCATCTGATAAGCGCATCAGAAGTTTGGCCGTTTGCCGGGGCGGTGGTGCCTGGCTATCCGTCGTTGTGCCTTTCGGCGGACGGTTTTTGGCCGCTGTTCTGGAAGCTTTATCTTGCGGCGCGCGAGCCGCATGCCGGCAACCTTAAACGACCGCCATTGGGTGAATAATGATCCGGCTCACGCCGGATGCCACCGAACCCCGTAGCAGCCGGCGTGAGCCGGCTCATAAGTTCTGAAAACTAGCAAACGGGCTTTCAAAGATCTGGTTCATCGCGGCAATCGTCCCTGTGCACTGGCTCCTGCCTTTTCCAATATATAGATCCGGCTCACGCCGGATGCCACCGAACACTCGTAGCAGCCGACGTGAGCCGGCTCATAAGTTCTGAAAACTAGCAAACGGGCTTTCAGCAGATCTGGTTCATCGCGGCAATCGTCCATGTGCTCTGGCTCCTGCCTTTTCCAATATATGGATCCGGCTCACGCCGGATGCCACCGAACCCCGTAGCAGCCTGCGTGAGCCGGCTCATAAGTTCTGAAAACTAGCAAACGGGCCTTCAACAGATCTGGTTCATCGCGGCAATCGTCCATGTGCACTGGCTCCTGCCTTTTCCAATATATAGATCCGGCTCACGCCGGATGCCACCGAACGCCGTAGCAGCCGGCGTGAGCCGGCTCATAAGTTCTGAAAACTAGCAAACGGGCCTTCAACAGATCTGGTTCATCGCGGCAATCGTCCCTGTGCACTGGCTCCTGCCTTTTCCAATATATAGATCCGGCTCACGCCGGATGCCACCGAACCCCGTAGCAGCCGGCGTGAGCCGGCTCATAAGTTCTGAAAACTAGCAAACGGGCCTTCAACAGATCTGGTTCATCGCGGCAATCGTCCCTGTGCTCTGGCTCCTGCCTTTTCCAATATATAGACCGGCTCACGCCGGATGCCACCGAACGCCGTAGCAGCCGGCGTGAGCCGGCTCAAAACTCCCCAATCGCCAATCCAAAGATTACCGCGATTGACAGGCATGGCCGCTGCGCTAGTATGATTTCGCTGGCGTGTTCGTCTATCGGTTAGGACACGGCCCTCTCAAGGCTGAAAGACGGGTTCGATTCCCGTACGCGCTACCACTCTGAAATGGTTGAGAGTTGAAGGTTGAAGGTTGAGAGACTCGGAAAGTTGAATGTCCGCCCTGCATGGTTTCCTGTCCCCTGTAGCCGGGGCGAATGAGGATTGGCGGTGTCAAGATGCGCCCATCGCCGGCTTAACCCTCAACCCTCAACCCTCAACTACGGCTTGACTCTCAACTCTCAACCAACAACCCTCAACCATTAAACAACCCTCAACCATTAAGTATGTTCAATTTTGAAAAACTGGAAGTCTGGCAGGAGGCGATTCATTTCGCGGACACTGTTTACACACTCACCCGGACTTTTCCCGAAGCGGAGCGCTTCGGTTTGACGAATCAAATGCGACGGGCCGCTGTTTCCATTTCGTCGAACCTTGCCGAAGGCAGCTCCCGATCATCCCGGCCGGATTTCGCCCGTTTTGTTGAGATTGCCACCGGTTCATTGTTTGAAGTTGTTTCGCAGTCAACCATTTCAAAACGGCAGGCCTTTTTATCAGAAAACGATTTCGTCCAGTTGTATTCTGTTTGCGAGAAACAAAGCAAAATGTTGAGCGGCCTGCGCCGGTCATTGCTCGAATCGCCCGCTTAACCCTCAACCCTCAACCAACAACCCTCAACCATTTATGTTCCAAATCATCTTCACCCCGGCCAGCGCCGCCGAGCTGGCCCGCATGCCCAAGGAATTCCAGTTGCAGATCCTCGGCGAATTCCGCGGCCTGCCCCAGCAGGCCCTCGGCACCGAGCTGGATGCGTTCGGCAAATTGGAACTGGGCGGGCGCATCTTGCACCGTTTTCGCGTGGGCGATTATCGCGTCTATTTTGAGCGCCACGAATTGGGCGTGCTCGTCCACCGCATTCTCAGCCGCCACACGCTCAACGATTTCCTGTTCCGTTCCGGCCTGAAAACCGGCGAGGACGAAATGCTTCAGAAAAATCCCAAGTTTTGGGAATTGATCGAAGCGGCGCGCTCCAAGCCGGAAACCCGCTGAATGCCAGTCGGCCAGCCATGCACAACCAACCGGCAGAGTCGCATTCAAGTCCCAACCCCGGGGAAAGACCTGTTCTCCCCACCCATTCAGCTTTCGTGAAAAGATTTGGTGAAATTGACCGCAACTTGGTGATCTGCCTGATGCTGGCGTTCGCCACCATCGCTGTGTATTGGCAGGTGGGCGGCTTTGGCTTTGTCAACTATGACGATCCGTATTACGTCTATGAGAACCCGAATGTCAACTGCGGGCTGACCTGGCAGGGCATCGAATGGGCGCTGGTCACCAATTACTACGATTTCTGGCATCCCGTGATGTGGCTGGCCCATATGTTGAATTGCGAATTGTTCGGGCTGGAGCCTGGGTGGCACCATCTCATGAATCTGGGCTTTCACGTCGTCAATACCCTCCTGTTGTTTGTGCTGTTGTGGCGGTTGACCGGGGCGTGGAAACGCGGTGCCACAGTGGCGGCCCTGTTCGCGCTGCATCCGTTGCACGTCGAGTCGGTGGCCTGGGTGTCGGAACTCAAGGATGTGCTCAGCACGTTTTTCTTCATGCTCACCCTGTTGGCTTATGCGCGCTACGTGCAAGGACGGTCGAGGGTTGAAGGCCGAGAGTCGCGTGCCGGAAGCGGCGGTCTGGCGCTCGACGCTCGACTCTGGACTCGCGACTATTTCCTGGCCCTGGTTTTTTTCGCGCTGGGCCTGATGACGAAGCCGATGCTGGTGACGCTGCCCTTCGTGTTGCTGCTGCTGGATTACTGGCCGCTCGGCAGGATGCCAGTTTTCAAGCTGAAAGTTTCCGGTTCCCCGGCGTCCGATACCCCGGGATTGGCTTTTCGGCGGTTGATCCTGGAAAAACTTCCTTTCTTCGGACTGGCGTTCGCGTCCTGCGTTACCACCTATGTCGGCATGAACGTTGACAATCGATCCCTGTTGCGGGAAGGGATTCCGGGTGGCCTTCGTCTGGCCAATGTGCCGGTATCCTACGCGCGCTATTTGGGAAAATTATTCTGGCCAGCCGATCTGACGGTGGTCTATCCGTGGCCCGATCATTGGCCCTTTGGGCAGGTCGCCGGCGCGGTCCTGCTGCTGCTAGTGATTTCATTGCTCGTCCTGACCCGGGTGCGCCCGGCCCCTTACCTTGTTTTTGGCTGGCTGTTCTTTCTAGGCACGCTGGTGCCGGTGATCGGTATTGTCCCCACCGGTTTGCACTGCTTGTGCGACCGGTACGCCTACATCCCATCCATCGGAATTTTGGTGGCGGGGGTGTGGGGGATTGCCGATGTGTCGGTTCGCTGGCGCTGGCGCAACACGCTCCTCGCCGGGACAGCGGCGCTGACGCTGTTGATGTGCGGGGCTTTGACCTGGAAGCAATTGGGATATTGGCGGGACAGTCTTACGCTCTGGACCCATTGTTTGGCGGTGACGCGCGATAACCCTGCGGCCCAGCTAAGTTTTGGCATCGCCCTTCAAAACGCCGGCCGGACCAGCGAAGCGCTGGAACATTACCGGGAGGCCATCCGCCTGGAGCCTGATTATGTGGATGCCAATCTCAACCTGGGCGTGGCACTTGCCGATGCCGGGCGCATGCAGGAAGCGACAAATTATTTCGCCAGGGTTCTGCGCCTCAAACCCGACTATGCCTCCGCCCAGGTTGACATGGGTCAGGCTCTCCTGGCGCTGGGCGATTTAAACGGCAGTGCGCCGTACCTTGCCGGGGCCCTCCGACTTTCCCCGGACAATGTCAGGCTCTTGATTGGCATGGCAAGAGTCCTGAGCGCGCAAGGCAGGTCCGACGAGGTTTTCAGTTATTGTTCGAAGGCGTTGCTGCTCGCTCCGGATGATGCCGATGCCCATTATGTTTTCGGGTTGGAATTGTTTAAATGCGGCAGGTTGGATGAAGCTGTTTCCAACCTGGATGAAGCGGCGCGTCTCAAACCGGCTTGGGCGGATGCACGCTGTCATCTGGCGCTTGCCCTCTCGATCAAGCATGCCACCGGTGAAGCCATCGAGCAGTATCGTGACGCTCTAAGCCTGAATCCGGATCTGTTGGAAGCACTCAACAACCTGGCTTGGCTTCTGGCCACGCAGCCAGACGAAAAATTCCGCAATGGCGCCGAAGCCGTGCGATTGGCCGAACACGCCTGCGAACTCACTTCTTACCATCAAACGGTTTTGGTCGGCACCCTGGCCGCAGCCTATGCCGAATCCGGTCAGTTTGAAAAGGCCGCCGCGACGGCTAAACAGGCCTGCACTTTGGCCTCCGCTCTGGGCCAGACGAATTTGTTGGAGCGGGATCAGGAACTCCTTCGGCATTATGAAAACCGGCAGCCATGCCGCGAGCGGGATTGAAAACCGGCGAGACGCGGCGCTCCAGAAAAATCCCAAGTTTTGGGAATTGATCGAATCCGCAAAAACATCGGCCAAAGCATAACCGCCGGTTTAAACCCGAAATCCGAAGCCGGCCTGAGCGTAGCTGCGACGCCCTCGTCGCCAGTTGTGGCGGCGGTTATACCGCGGCCGTAAAAAATGCGACGGGGGCGTCGCTATCACCCTATGGCGACGAGGCGTCGCCGCTACTCTCGACCAGCCGCTTCGGAGTTCGGTTTAAAAACACGTTTTCTCGTAGGAGCCGAGGTAACGAGGCTTGCTTGCCGACGCAGAAATCAGAATGAAGAAGGCTGACGTTGGTGGTAGGGCCATGCTGCCGCACCGCCTAGGCCGCGCGGCCCTGCCATTGCCATCCTCTATCCTCAATCCTCCATTCTCGTTTTTTTCTCGCGCCTTCTGCGCCTCTTTGCGGCCATTTCAAAATCGTCTTCAGTAGGAGCCGAGGTAACGAGGCTTGCCCCAAGCCCCGGCTCCGCCAAAGTAGCCGCCGACGTTTGCCGGGTCGTACACTTGGCGCGAAGACCGGTCAGGAAGCTTGACTCGAGCCCCTTCGTTTCCTTCGTTATCTTCTGTTCAAGATCAGTTTCTTGTAGGAGCCGAGGTAACGAGGCTTGCCCCGAACCCCGACTAATCCACGTAGCAGCCGGCTCACGCCGGCTCTAAACCTGATTTCCAAGGCCATCTTACCGGATGGAATCGGGATTTCAACAGAAGGAAACGAAGGCAACAAAGTGGAAAAGCCCCTTCTCGCGCCTTCTGCGCCTCTTTGCGGCCATTTCAAAATCGTCTTCCATGTAGTGCCGGCGGTGTTGGTGATGGATTTGTCCACAGTGGACGCCGATGACGAATTGAACCCCTGAACCGGGGGCGCGATTTCTGGGTAATGTCCTGATTTGGTTGTAGGGCACGACGTAAGGAGTGCTGGCCCAAACGACTCGTCCCCTCGTCGCCTGCACTACCGATTTCTGGGAGCGCTGGCGTCTCGCCGGCGGGTGGTTTCCGGCTGCCGGCTGGCTGGCGCTCCGCAGGCGGGGTCAAGCTGCACCTGCTTAACCCTGAAGATTTACATTCCCGTGGGAGATCCCCCCGGCATGGGCGGCATGATTTGCCATGTCGGATTGCCTTCGCTTTTGAGTTTTTCTGTGGTGATAAGTAACGCGGCTGCCCGTTCTTCCGGTGTCATGTTATCCTGAGGTTGTTGTGGTGGGTTGGAATAGCCGCCGCCGCCGCTCGATTGCATGGTTGACCCGCCTCCCATGGCTGCTGCGTATGGACCACCTTGATTCGCGCCATTTCCGCCACGGTTTTGTCCGCCGCCGCCCAGCCGGTTAATGCCATTGCCATTTCCACCATTACCCCCGCCGGGCACGCCCGCTGGCCTCCCGAGGTGTGGCCGGGGAACAACCTGACCACCCAGCCCCGCCGGCCCAACCGGTCCCGGTCCGGTAACCACCGGTGCGCTGGCCAGGGGAACTTCCTGCACGGTCCCGTGGTTGTTGAAAGTCACCAGGTTGGCATGGTCGTCAATGTGCGTGACTTCGATGTCGTCCTGCCGCTGCCCTTCGCTGAGAATGTAAGATTGGTCCTTGGCTGCTTGTCCCGGCTTGCCGGTGCCCGCGACTTTGTACAACGCCTGCGCCTTTCCAAAAATGGACATGATGCCGTTGAGCGTGATTTTCGGCGGCGGGTCGGTGGCCGTTTCAGTCGCCTGAACCGGATTCAAGCCAAAAATATTGCGGGTCATAATCGGCCCGTATGGATTGCCGGCCGATGCAACAATGTCCGCCTGCGCGCCGGCGCTCAACACCAGCCCGCCCGCAAGCCAAATGGCAATTTTCCAGCCTCGCTTCATGGTTTATAAATATACCGCGTACCTTCAAAAGATTCAAACACCATCGGCCCGCAAAAGTTGCGGCGTTGCAACTTGACGCCACCATCAACAAGGGTGGGGCAAACCTGCCGGTTTGCCTTGATTTCACCGCCAGCCAGCGCAGCCTTTTTGCTGATGGAACTGTGGGTGGCTGGCAGGGTGGATCCGCCGCACCGCCTCGGTTTTATTCTCGCGCCTTCTGCGCCTCTTTGCGGCCATTTCAATTGTGGAATTTGGCAGCCCCTACAAAAAATCGTCTTCAGTAGGAGCCGACGTAAGGAGGCTTGCCCCGAACCCCGACTAATCCTCGTAGCAGCCGGCGTGAGCCGGCTCTAAACCTGATTCCAAGGCCTTCTTACCGGATGGAACCGGGATTTCAACAGAAGGAAACGAAGGCAACAAAGTGGGAAAGCCCCTTCTCGCGCCTTCTGTGCCTCTTTGCGGCCATTTCAAAATCGTCTTCAGTAGGAGCCGACGTAAGGAGGCTTGTCCCGATATTCCCCGTTGCAGCCGACGTGAGTCGGCTCCAAATCCGATTCTGATTCCAAAGTCACAGGATGGAACCGGGATTTCAACAGAAGGAAACGAAGGCAACAAAGTGGAAAAGCCCCTTCTCGCGCCTTCTGTGCCTCTTTGCGGCCATTTCAAAATCGTCTTCAGTAGGAGCCGACGTAAGGAGGCTTGCCCCGATATTCCCCGTAGCAGCCGGCGTGAGCCGGCTCTAAACCTGAATTCCCGGAAAGGTAGGGCATGCTGCCGCACCGCCTCGGTTTTATTCTCGCGCCTTCTGCGCCTTTTCGCGGCCATTTCAACTGCGGGATTTGGATTCATGGGCGGGGGCGGACGTAATCCAAACACCCTGTCAAACATTTTTAAAAAAATCTTTTGTCCTCTGCTGTCGTCTGCTGTCGTCATCGTTCATCTCCTGTCGTCTGCTTTCACGTCCCCCGTTCGGCTCCGGTCCGTTCCGTCCCAAACCCGTGCTATAACTCCCCCCATGCATACGCCTGAAACCCGTCAGAAATTTGTCGAACATCGCGCCCCGGGCTGCAGTCGCGTCCGGATTTGCTGCTCTTGTCGGAGCCGACGTAAGGAGGCTTGCCCAAACCCCATCCAGCCCTGTAGCAGCCGACGTGAGTCGGCTCTAAACCAAGTGGAGAACTCCCTTCGTTACCTTCGTTTGCTTCTGTTCAAGATCGGTTTTGTTCTTGTGCCTTTTGCGCCCCTGCCTACGCAGCTTGTCGGAGCCGACGGAAGGAGGCTTTCGCCCTCCGTCTGGACGGGAACGCTGCTGCATTCCACCAAGGGCATGAAAATACATCGCCATGGTTCCGCGAACACTAACAATTCATATTCCGGTCGTCTTTGGTCATTTCTGGTAATCTCTGGTCATCGTGCCCGCCGCGCGGCCCTGCCATTGCCATCCTCTATCCTCAATCCTCCATTCTCGCTTTTCAAAATGTGCCTTCTGCGCCTCTTTGCGGCCAGTTCAACGTATCTGTCTGGCGAAGCACGTAACTCTGTCGCGGATATTTTCCGGCTTGGCGTCTTTGGCGCCTTGGCGGTTCAAATTCGTCCCCGGCTTTCTCCGTTGCTCGATTTGTGCTCCGGGTGGGCGGGGCTGCCGCTCCGCCTGCCAACTCGTGGGAAATTCGGGCTTTGCAAGCCGTTTAACGCCTGTAAAATGGCCGGCAAAATGTTGGATGCAAAGCCGCGGCCCCGATGACCATTTTTTACATGATTCCATTTCCGCTTAAAAATTATCAATCCGTGGAATTCTCCCGGCTCTGTTCATGAGCGAAGCCTCAAAAATCAATGACCCGGCCTCGCCTTCGAGCCCGCCCGTTTCGTCGGCCGGTGAAATACCGGGCATGAAAGGATCCATCTCGCTGGCATCCGAAAACCGTCCAGCCGGTATGAATGACCGCTGGCTGGTTCTTGGGGTCTGCATTTTCCTGGCGGCGATGGTCTGGGTGGTCTTCGGCCAGACGCTGCATCACGAGTTCGTCAGCTTCGATGACAACCTGTATGTGTATGAAAACCCGGTCGTCCAAAAAGGGCTGACTTGGGAGGGGTTTTGCTGGGCGCTGACTTATGGCCAGATCGGCCACTGGCATCCGCTGACCTGGCTGTCCCACATGCTGGACTGCCAGCTATACGGGTTGAATGCCGGCGGGCATCATCTGACGAACGTCCTGCTGCACACCGCCTCGGTGATTCTGCTCTTCCTCGTGCTGCGGCGGATGACGGGGTTTCCGTGGCGCAGCGCGTTTGTGGCGGCGGTGTTTGCCATTCATCCGTTGCGGGCGGAATCGGTGGCGTGGGTCGCCGAGCGCAAGGACGTTTTGAGCGCGTTTTTTTTCATGCTTACGCTCGGAGCGTATGTGCGCTATGTCCAAGGACGGTCGAGGGTCGAAGGTCGAGCGCCGAGTGCCGGCAGCGGCAGTCTGGCCCTCGACCCTCGACTCTGGACTCTCGACTATGGTCTGGTTGTGCTTTTTTTCGCGCTGGGGTTGCTGTCCAAGAACATGCTGGTGACTATGCCCTTCGTCCTCCTGCTCTTGGATTACTGGCCGCTGGGCCGTCTTTCAAGCTGCGCGCCCCATGTTTTGTTCCGGTTGGTGGCCGAAAAAATCCCGTTGTTTGTGCTGACAGTTGTTTCGTGCGTGGCGACAGCCCACGTTCCGGAAAAACTGACTGCTGACAAGCTGTCTTTCGGGCTGCGAATGGAAAACGCCGCGGTATCCTATGTAACTTACCTTTGGCAGATGATCCATCCCTCGGGGCTGGCGTGTCTTTATCCCAATCCCGTAAACCACCTGCCGGTCTGGCAGGTGGTTGGAGCAGTGGGTTTGCTGCTGGCCATATCCGGCGCGGCCTGGGCATTGCGCCAGACGTATCCTTGGCTCGTGGTCGGCTGGCTCTGGTATTTGGGGATGATGATCCCGGTGATCGGGCTGGTGCAGATTTCCTTCTATGCCCATGCGGATCGTTACACGTATCTGCCGCAGATCGGCTTGTATCTGTTGCTGACCTGGGCGGCGGCGGATCTGCTCGCCGGCTGGCGTCACCGCCGCTGGCTGCTCGGCGGCCTCGCCACGGTCATTCTGGTGGCTTTGATTTTCTGCGCGCACAAGCAGACCACGTATTGGCGAAATAGTGAATTGCTGTGGACTCACACGCTCGCCTGCACGTCTGACAATGCGGTTGCCCACTACAACCTCGGCACCGTGCTGCTCCAAAAGGGCAGCGTGGACGAAGCGCTGGTTCATTTCCAAAAGGGCATGGAAATCAATCCCGGCTACCTGGAAGCCCGCAACAACCTTGGCATCGCGCTGCGCCAAAAAGGCAGCGTGGACGAAGCGATCGCTCAGTACCAAAAGGTGCTGGAAATCAATCCCGGCTATGCGGAAGCCCGCATCAATCTCGGCAACGCGCTGCTCCAGCAGGGCAGGGTGGACGAAGCGGTCGTCCATTACCAAAAGGCGTTGCAAATCAAACCCGACAGCGTGGAAGCCCACATCAACCTCGGCAACGCACTGCTCAAATCGGGCAGGACGGACGAAGCGATCACCCATTACCAAAGGGCCCTGCAAATCAAGCCCGACTTTCTGGAAGTCCTGAACAATCTGGCGTGGCTGCTGGCGACTTGTCCGGACGCCCGCGTCCGGGATGGCGCTCTAGCTGTCAAGTACGCAGAGCGTGCCTGCGAACTGACGCACTATGACTTGATCCCCATGGTCGGCACCCTGGCGGCCGCCTACGCCGAGGCGGGACGATTTGACGACGCGATTTCGACGGCGCAGAAAGCCTGCGCGCTGGCGTCCGGGTCGGGCCAGCAGGAGTTGTTAAAAAGGAATCAGAAACTGCTGGAACGCTATCGCCAGCATCAAGCGGCGCGGGAATGAAAAGCACATGACGCCGGAAGGAAAACCACTTTATCTGCGGGCGCAGCTTTGGGCGGCGACGCACCCGCTCGCCACCATCGCCATCTTCGTTCTGCTGGCCCTGGTTCCCTTTCTCAACAAGCCGTTTTACATAGACGACCCGCTGTTCATTTGGGCGGCGCAACAAATCCAGTCGCATCCCGGAAACCCCTATGGATTCGATGTCAACTGGGATGGTTCCGCCCAGCCGATGTGGCTGGCGATGCAAAATCCTCCTTTGATGTCTTATTATCTCGCGCTGGTGGCGGGAATATTGGGCTGGAGTGAAGCCGGGTTGCATTTCGCGTGCCTGTTGCCGGCCCTGGCGGTGGTCCTGGGGACCTACCGGCTGGCCAGGAATTTTTGCCGCTGGCCGCTGTTCGCCGCCTTGGCAACCTTGTTCGCGCCCGGCTTTCTGGTCTCCAGCACAACGATCATGTGTGACGTATCCATGCTGGCGTTCTGGATTTGGGCGGTCGTGTATTGGACTGAAGGCGTGAAACAAAACAGCTTCTGGAAATTGTCCTCCGCCGGGACGCTGACGGCGCTGGCCTTGCTCACAAAATATAATGGCCTGTGCCTCGTCCCGTTGCTGGCCGCTTATGGCTGCATTGAGAAGCGGGCTCCCGGCCGCTGGATGGCCTTTTTGCTGATCCCGGTGGCGGCCTTGTGCGCCAATGAATGGTGGACCTTTCACCTGTACGGACATCCGCATTTTCTTCTCTCCAATCAATACGCACATGCCCATCAAACTTTTCATGGGATGGCAAAATTGATCAAGGCCTTGAACACGCTGACCTTCACCGGCGGATGTTTTGCCGCCGCGCTTTTTTGTTCGCCTTTCTTGTGGCGCAAAAGGGTGCTGTTGTCATTCGCCGCCAGCGCGGCCTTGTTCATGGCGCTGGCACTTGCCGGCGGAATGGCGACCAAGGATTTTGCCTGGCTCGCCGGAAACTATCGTGCCTGCGCGGAAATCCAAACCCTGTTCTGGACGGCGGGCGGAGTGTGTGTGCTGGCGCTGGCGTTGGGGGATGTCTGGCAAAAGCGCGACTCCAATTCATGGCTGCTGGCTTTGTGGGTGTTGGGAATCTTTGGATTCGGGGCGTTTGTTTACTGGATGATGAATGGCCGCGCCATCCTGCCCATGGCGCCCGCCGTGGCCATCTTGATTGCCCGGCGCTTGGAACAAAACCGGCCGGCATTGCCCGCCGGAATAAATTTTTCGCTCCTGGCCTGCGCCGCCCTAAGCCTGTTGCTGGCTCAAGTGGATTTTCAACAAGCCGGCATCGCCCGCAAACGCGCGGAACAGGTCTGCACCAGATATGCCGGCCGGCCTGGAAGGGTTTGGTTTGAAGGACACTGGGGATTTCAGTTTTACATGCAAAATTCCGGCGCATTGCCGGTGGATTATTTGCGTTCCACGCTTTCGTCCGGCGAAATCATGATCGTGCCCTCCAATAACTACAATCTCCTCATGCCCGACCCCAGTGACGTGGAAATCGAGGCGGTGCCGGAATTTTCGGCATGCTCCTGGTTGAGCACGTATAACACCGCGACCGGCGGGGGATTCTACCGGGGCGGGTTGTTGCCGTTCGTCTTCGGCCCGGTGCCGGTGGAAAGATATCTGGTCTGCCATGTTCTCCGGCCGTTCTGCATGGCCCCGCCGGAAACCCTGAACAACCGCGCATGGTCGTTCGCCACCAGCGAAGAAGACGGCCTCCGCAACGGAACGCTCGCCGTCCAGCTCGCTGAACGCGCCTGCGAACTGACGCATTACAAAAAAGCCATTTACATCGGCACATTGGCTGCGGCCTATGCGGAGGCCGGCCGGTTTGACGAGGCGATTTCGGCGGGGCAACGGGCTTGTGCAGTGGCATCCGGGCTGGGAGACACAAACCTGTTGAAAAGAAATCAGGAGCTGGTTGCTTTGTATCGCGCCCACCAGCCGTATCATGAGGCTGCTGAAAAATTTGTTCCCGCCGCGCCGCAACCATGAGTGGAACCTCAAATAAAAACGACCCGGACGCGCCTTTGCTCCCGCCCGCTTCGCCTGTTGGTGAGAGGCTGGAAGGGGCAGACTCCGGCTCGCTGGGAGCCGAAAGCCCTGAGGCTGGTTTGAACGACCGCTGGCTGGTTCCTGCGGTCTGCATTTTCCTGGCAGCGATGGTCTGGGTGGTTTTTGGCCGGACGCTGCATCACGAGTTTGTCAGCCTTGACGACCAGGTGTACGTATATGACAACCCGGTGGTCATAAATGGGCTGAACCCGAAAGGGGTCGAGTGGGCCTTCACCCATATCGTGGGTTGCAACTGGCATCCGCTGACGATGATGTCCCACATGCTGGACTGCCAGATATATGGGTTGAATGCTGGCGGCCATCATCTCACCAATATTCTGCTGCACACCGCCTCGGTGATTCTGCTCTTCCTCGT
>Ga0302320_10010171_pt1 | contig 20109 bp, 20 predicted proteins | sample Bog_T0_3_FD_202130 | JGI IMG/M metagenome (GOLD analysis project Ga0302320, IMG submission 202130) | Peat permafrost microbial communities from Stordalen Mire near Abisko, Sweden - Bog_T0_3 | ecosystem: Environmental > Terrestrial > Soil > Wetlands > Peat | place: Sweden: Abisko, Stordalen Mire...
GATCGCAAGGACTGATTGAGAACTTCCTTAAGGGAAAACCCGGCAGTCATCGCGCGGTACTCGTCGTCGGAATCGAGCAACCTCCTGCTCATAACGTTCCTTGAGTAGCGTGAGGAATCCGATTGCTTCCCCTTGCGCGTGAGAAGGATTCCCGAGCGCCGTGAGTCGGAACAGAGCGTCGCTATACGGCTTCCAGTTCCGCGTCATTGTGTATCACGTGCGGAGCGCCGCGAGCGATCATTTCTGCCGGGTCCGCGAGAACTTTTTCATCGCGTTCCAAGCCCCTGATCCCAGTTACGGCGAGTCAAATTGCCTTTCCCGGACGCCATCAATGCCAGAATGCCGACCCGGCCTACTGTTCCACCACTTGCACGACAGTTCCAGAACTGGTCTTAAAGATGGAGTCTCCCAAATACACAGCCTTGATCGTGTGCTTTTTTGCTTTCAACATGGCCGTCGTATAAGTTGCGCTGCCGGCTGTAAGGATCCCGGTTCCGATCATTTTGCCGGCATCGTAGAAGGTCACCAGTTCGCCATCAGGCACGGCACCGTAGATGGATGTTACTGTAGCGGTGAAGGTGACGGCTTGGCCTACGTGCGACGGCGAGCCTGAGGTGGTCACCACCGTGGAGGTTGCGCCCAGCACTTGCTCCAGCAGCGGCGCCGAGGTGCTGGCCCGGTTATTCGCGTCTCCGGAATAACTGGCGGTGATGCTGTGAATACCGGGCGACGTGTATTTTTCCTTCACAAAAGTCTTCTTTCCGCCTATATAAAAGGTGTAGATGGCCTTTGTGCCGTCGTAGATGGTGATTGATCCCCCGACATATCCGCCAAATTGACTCTGCACCGACGCGGTATATTCCACAGTTTGACCCACGTTGGCTGGGTTACGAGAAGAAAAGACCGAGGTCGCGCTCGTGGCCATAGACACCACTTGATTGACAGTACTCGACGCGCTGGACGCAAAATTCTCCGAGCCCTGATATTGCGCGACGATCGGGTTCGACCCCGCGGGCAAAGAGGGAGTGGCAAAACTTGCTGTTCCGTTGCTCAAGGTCGCGCTACCGAAAGGGCCGTTCTGCGGGTTCGCCGTCCACACGAACCCGACCGTCCCGTCCGGAACCCCGGATGCTGACGTCACATTTGCGGTGAAAGTCACGCTTTGTCCGAAGATCGTAGGATTCGGGGAGGAACTCAGCGTCGTCTGGGTGAGTGCAAACACAAAATTCTTGTTGTTCAACAGAACGCCAACCGAGCCGTCTTGCGCAGCGCCCGAAGCGTTCGCCACCAGCACGTCCGGCCTTCCGTCCCCGTTCAGGTCAAGGACCTCAAAATCCGTTGGCGAGCCGCCGCCCGTAAAAAATAGCAGCCCTCCTCCGTTGAACGTCCCGTCGCCATTGCCCAGCAGTGCCTCGACGTCACTCTGGTTGTTACTGCCGAAGGACTCCAGAAGCAGCAGATCGGGCTTCCCGTCGAGATTCAAATCGACCGCTCTGACTGCGATTGCAAGGGATGGGTACGTCAGCACCAGCCGGAACGTGCCGTCTCCGTTGTTTAAGAACACGTTCAGTTGGTTGCTCGCTGTGGCAATGTCTGGCTTCCCGTCCCCGTTCAGATCGGTCACTACCATGGACGTAACACCGGCGTTGCCAGGCGGCAGTTGATAGTTCACGACCGGATAAAAAGACCCATTTCCCTTTCCAATCAGCACCGACACAGCGCCGCCGCCTTCGAACGAACCGTCCCCGAAAATCAGGTCGGGAATCCCGTCTCCGTTCACATCCACCACCGCAATCGGAGCCTGACTGTTGCCTCCAGCAAAGGCAATCAGATTGGCCTCTCCAAAATAGCCGTTGCCGCTCCCGAACCACAAATCCGCTTCCGAACCGAGAGTTATGGCGTCGAGGTTGCCATCGTGATTCAGGTCAACCAGCGCCAGCGACGTAAGGGGGCCGCTGTCGCCCGAATACGAGTTGATCGCCGGCTGAAGCGTCCCGTCCGCGCTCCCCAGCAGCACCGAGAGGCTGTAATCCGTTACGGCGATGACATCGTCGTACCCATCTCGATTAAGGTCCGCGACGAAAACCGGAATCGTAGGTGTCAGATACGGCGTGCCGGTGCTGTACACGACGGCGGGCTGGAAAGTCCCATCCCCGTTACCCAAAAGTGCGCTGATCGTATTGGCCGAGTCACCCACGACAATGTCGAGTTTGCCGTCGCCATTCAAATCCCCAACCGCCACGGTGGACGAAGAAGGCGTGCCCGTATCGTAGGCGACCACGGGTTTGAAAGTTCCGTCTCCGTTGCCGAGCATGACTCCGACCGTGCTATGGCCGTTGAGCTCGAGGCCGCTGTTGGCGACGACGATATCCATCTTATGGTCGCCATTGAAGTCGGCGAGCGCCATTGCGGAAGTCAACTTTCCACCTGAGTCATAGATTGCGGTGGGCAGGAAAAGGTCGGTATTCACGCCCAGTCGGCGGGATTTTGTCGCCTTGTCTTTCGCGTTTGGGACGCGTGCGCCGCTGGCCGCTTGCGCAGCCGGTGCCGGGTCCACTTGTCGTTTTGCTTCGGCTCGGGCCAGTGTCCCAGCGGTGATAAAACACGCGGAAACAAGAACAATCGCATCCCGCATCCAATGTGGTTGAACGCGGTTCGCCGAGTTTAAGAATTCTCGGGCCATGAGAGCCTCCTTGATTGCAGTGGATGTCCGGGAAAGTTCGGGGAGCCGGGCCGTAACCAGTTGCGCGTCCGAGATAAACCCTTCGCAGCTGCGGCCCTGGGGAGGACCGCCAAACCATAGCGCAAGCAAACCTGCGCGTCAAGCAACATCCCACCGTTTGGCGTCCGCAGCCGGTTTTTTGACCTCAATTCGTAGTTAACCCGGAACAACCAGGAGATCAATCAGGAGACGATTGACCCGGGATCACCCCCAAACGCGTCGCAGACGGGACGCTCCCGCGATGGCCGCAGGTTGTTTATATTGGAATAGCACGGAAGCGCATGCGGTCCGGTGATCGTCCCGGTCTTCAAAGCTGCGCGGGCTGTTATGCCCATAGCGGATTCAAGGCGTTGGGGTGTCCGATTGGTTCTATTTGTGCCGGATTGTGCCTGCCAGAAAGTCTGTAAGCGACTAACAAGAACCTGATCGTCAGGGAATCTCTCTAGGCTCCTCAATTTCCCGACGTTCCCAGTTTTCCTGTTCCACCCTCTTACGTTCTTCTTCCTGCTGCTGGATTATCTTTACCTGCCGCTCATGCTCCGCTTTGACTCGACCCTGCCAAGCCTTTTCAAAAACGTCATAGTCTTCTCCCATCGTACTCCGTAGTTTCTGTCTCTCCTGCGGCGTTGACGTAGCAACAACGATGAGCAACTTTCTCTCGCCATAAGCTTTGCAATCTGTAAGTGCTTGCAACGGACTCGAAGAGGTCATCTCGGTCGTTTCGAGGGGAAGTTTCAACGGATGGCTAAGAATACGTCCCAACGTCGTGCGATTTCGCAGGTCGCCAAGATCGTCGGGTTCTTCCAAAGGGCTTCCAAAGGTGGGTTTGGAGCGATTCTTCACAGGGCCAAGAGTTCCCGTCGTCGACGCAAGATAGTCTAAGCTGATATTCGTCGCATCGCTGAAATCGATCTGAGCCAGAACATTTCTAAGGCCCGACACTTCCTTCGCGCTGGCTGTTCTAAGCACCGGCCAGGTTTTGCCGAACTCCCGCAACTCAGACACAACTTGTTTCAGAATCACGGCTTTTACGGCCAGCGCACTTGCGTCAGTGGTTTGTGCGACTTTCATCATCGCGTCAACGACGTTGAGAGCCGCCCGCGCATTGCTGTCCAACAGTTCTAGTTGCTTCTGAGCGGTGAACACCTCCAGGCGAGATTCAGCGGTGGCAATCTCTTTCCCGTATCCAACCAGTCGTGTCTCGGTAGTCCTTTTCCAACTTTCATTGAAACGGCTCCAGTCCCATTCTTGGGGACCACTGCTGATGTTCGTCACTTCCTCTGAAACTGATTGCGCTACAGGTTCCACTGACCCCGCTGAACGTTTCTTGATGATCCTCTCGACAATGGAATCGCGCACCCGGTCAAACGCTGCTTCCGTAATCGAAGAGCTGATCGCATCGACGAATTCCCCGAATATCGGATAGTGCGACTTCAAGAGCTCGATGACTGAAGCCTGAGCGAAGAGATTCTCAGCTGGCGATATCTGGTCGAACGTCTCCTTCATGATCTCCTCAATATCCTCGTCCTTCAACTCAGAAGGCTCGACTTTTTCTTCGGCTCGAAGCGAGCGTCCTTCTCCGGCCGCCTCCTGCAAGTCTGCCGGCGTCCATGTCGGCGAAGGTGGATCATTTTCCGGCTCCCTCGCGTCAACGGTCACGTCGCTTTTTGGAACTTCAGCGGCGAGGGGAAATGACTCATCCTCTTTTGCCACGGTCCCTAAATAATCTGCGGCTCGCGATTGCTCCGCTGCAAACTCCTTTCGCTTGCGATAGAATTCCGCGGCGCGGGTGATCTCCTCCCTCATTTCACGCGGACGTTCCGACCAGGCCTTTTTTATGAGCACCCGACGTAGTGCGATATCCACATGTTGTCTCAAGTCGGCGCGAAACTGTGTGTAATTCTCGGTCGCATTCTTCAGCGATAGGGTGATGGAACGACGCAACGGCGCATCGCTATCCGTTGCGAGAAATGTCAGGCTAGCGGCTATGGCGGCAGCACATCCTGCTCTCTCGGCCCACTTTAGGGAGGTTGCAATCAGTCTCGTTGTCCGTGCCGCGGCGCTGTGCAATGCGGGCCGTGTCTTTGCAGCGACCCTAAAGGAGATGACGACGATCAAACACGTTAGTAGCGAGTAGAAACCCGGCAGGTGATCTTCGAGGTACTTATGTTTAGCCTCGACTCTCTCCTCCAGGCCCCGTAATTTTTCGAGCGTCATGGAATCCAGAGGTAGGTTGCTGAACCGTCCAAGTGCTATCGTATACGCCACCAATACCAGTCCTGTAATCACCAGAAGCTCTAGCAAGTTGTCGCAGAGCGCACGTTGCAGCAGAGGCCACTTCCGTCCGTTGCAGTCCATTGCATAGAGGCGGATCGCCGGAATCAAAAGGAAAATCGGTATCAGCCACCATTGCAGATCTTCCAGCTCTACACCTTCGAGGCAACAGAAGACGGCGAATCCCGCAATGACGCTCAAGACCCAAACAACTCTCTTGCGAACACGGGCCGTCTCTGCGTCAACATCTTCATTCCGAAAAGCGGTTATGACTTTGTGCCTCTGTTCTGGTACGACGATAAGATAGGCAATCCCGATCACGGGAGGCAGCAGAAGCCACCACGGCCATGTCGCCCAAAGAAACCAACAGACAGCGAAAAACACAACCACGAAGATAAGACCACCTAACTCGCTCCCCACGTCACGACTCATGTTCACCTCTCAGGATGCATTGGGAACACGCGACCGGATAACTCCTGGCAAGAGAGACTAACTCACCTTTTACTGCTGGGCAACAGTTTCTATCGCCAACCTGCAACTCCGCTGGTGCGATCGTCTGCCTACGGAAGCTATCGAGAAAACGGGATTCCGGGAAGATAAGAACCGAGGGCGATTGGGCGTTTCTCTGCGCTATCGTCCTCGATCCATTGCCGGGTGTCTCCGGCGAGCTCGGGCTTTTTTCTTGGCAGGCACCCCGACGCGGCCTGTCCAGGGGATGTTTCGGCTCCGAGAGCAACAGCATCGAAGCCGAACCCCGCCTGGAACGGGGGGTGAAAAAACTCAAGCGATCAATCTGTCATCTCCCTGATTGCCTTCCAAAAAGGGTCGATCCGCCTCTCCTCGACGAATACTCGCGCCTGCTCGGGCGTGAACTTGAACGCGCGCCGCACCACCTCCGCCAGCTTCTTTGAGGAATCGCTGCCGTCAAGCGCGCTCTCCGCAGCCGCCAGCTTGGTTTCCGGCGATCGCCGGCTCTCGATGATCTCGATTACCGTGGATTTCTTGCCTCGCTCTTCCAGCTCTTCGAACTTCTCCGCCAGTCTCTGCTCTACGGACTTCATGGAATTGCCTCCTGTCGTTGGTGTGCTCGTCGTGGTTCAAAAGTCTCCCGGCCCGAACGCCTCGAAGTACGGCCTGTCGATTTCATCGAGATCCGGGCACAGCGTTCTTCCGCCGCCTTTCAGTTCGAGGTATTCGGCCAGCATGTCGGCCTCGACTTCGTCCTTCCGGCGCGTGGGCCCGGGCGTCAGCAGAGCTCGATCCGGCCTTCTGAATTCCGCGCCCGACATGAACGCCTTAATTGCCCAAACCATTGCATCTACCAAATCGTCGTGCCTGCCGACGGGAAAGTTCGCCAATTCGGAAACGAACATCTCGCGCCAGGGCGCCGACTTCGGCAGGTCTACCAGCCGACCCCTGGTGTACGGCGTCACGCCTTCGGCGCGGACGATCTTGCTTCGCCCCGCAGGCTTCACGGCGATCTTCGGCAGCTGCGGGGCTTGCGCCTCGAATACCTGCAAGACTTGCGTCCCGGCGTTCGCGTCCTCGACCGCCAGCAACGGCACGGTGTTGTAGGCGGTCGCGAGCGCTTGATACCTCGCGAGGATGATGGCGGGCAGGTCCGCGAAGTCCGCCTTGCCCTTCCAGGCGTCGAGCACCACAAGCCTCCCGTCCGCAGTCCCGCCCACGACGACGTTCGCGGAGAAGTCGTTCGAGGCCCCAGTCTTCGACGCGCAGTCCCAAGCCGTCACGACGAGCCCCAGCCTGCTTGTTTCAATGGACCCGACCTCGCCCCAGCAGTCGGGCGGAAACAGCTGCGACTCGGCGGCCAGCGGCTGGCCTTGGTACAGCGCCGACCACAGGTTCGGTCCGATGTCGGCGCGCTTCGAGTCGAGCTCTTCGCGGGAAAACGAATACGTCTGTCCGGCCTTCCGCGCCAGCGCCGAATACTTGGGCAGGAACTTCTGCTCGTTGGTCCGGGTGTCGAGCACGAAGGACTCGGCGCCAGTATCGTTCGTCGCCGCCAGGTTCACGACGGTGAACTGCCGGGCCTTAGGGTTCGCGAGCGCGCGCTCAAGCAAGCGGCCGATGAGGTCGTTCTGGCTCCATCTCGTGCCGATCGCGATCACGCGGCCTTTAGGCAGGAGGCGCGTCTCGGCCACTGCCTGGTAGTTGGACCAAATCTTGTCCAATTGACCCGGCGAGAAACAAACCTCAAGATTCTTGACAACGTCATCGACCAGCACGTGCGTCGCCCTCATTCCCGTCACTTGGCCGTATATCCCGGCGGCGTGCATCGCGGGCCTTCCGTCGCCGCCCTCGACGGTGAAGCTGGTTTCCGTCTCTTTCGAGAAACTCATCGGGAAGCGCTCCTCGATCTCCGGCAAGGAAAGAACGCGCTTCGCGTTGCTGCAAGCGAGCCTTGCGAGGTCTTCCGCGTTCGACAGCGCGATGATGTGCGATCTTGTCGGGGCCTCGGCGACGATCCACGCCGCGGCGATGATCATCACGAGCTCGGTTTTTCCCGATCCCGGCGGAAGGCTGACGAGGAGGTTGTCGTCGCCTTCCAGAAGGTGGAAAAGCATCTCGTGAAAGAAGTCGAACTCGAATTGAGGCCTCGCGAGCTTTGCAAACTCTAGGAGACGCATGGTTCCTCCTCGGGCGGAAAGAATGCCTCGATCGGCATTCGCGCTTTAGCGCTTCTGATCTCGCGCAGCATCGACCACACCGGGACCAGGTCCGGTTCGTCCAGGCCCTTCGTCTCAGCCAGCCACTTGCGGTAGCCTTGCAGCTTTTCCGGGTCCAACTCCGCGTCGATGCGCACGCTCTTGCTCGGCGCGTCGAGCCCAAGCAGCTTCGAGATGTCGGCACGAACTTGCCGCCAGGAGTTGGCGACGTCGGGCGCGATCATCCCTTCGACGATGCCTTCCTCTATCAGCTCCAACACCTCCAACTGCGCCTTGCGGTATGCCTCGAAGTCGGCGGAACTTTCGGTCTTGTACCGCTCCCTCAAATTGGCGAGGTCGCGCCACAGCGTTATCCGAGAGACGCGGAGCTGATCGGCCACCTCCGCTTTGGTCCTGCCTTCGTTCATAAGCTTCATGGCCTTCGCCCTTCGTTCCTCGATCTTGGCCGCGGTGTTTCTATTTCCGCGGCCGCCCCTTCTCTTGATCTCCTCTTTCATAGGCCTCCCGCGTCTTTTGGATCGCTCGAACGAACGCGTCGCGATCCGGCCCGAGGTCCAGCGTTCCCGCCAAAGCTTTCAAGCTGCGCAATTCGTCCAGAAGCCAGTCGCCGCTCGGCTCTAGCCGATGTTTGGATGGAATTTGATCGAAAGCAACAAATTCGATCTCAAGCTCTTCCTCGTCGCTCATCGCTCCTCCAGTTCTTCTAACCAGGCCTCTAGGCTCTCTTTCGAGAAACGTAGATTCCCGTTCACTCGCATGATCGGTATCGGCTTCTCCATGCGCGCCCTGCCGCGCGCCTTCGACATGCTGTATATCTGCGTCGAGGTCATCTTCAAGTATTCGGCAGCCTCTTTGACCGTGAGGAGAGTCATTTGACCACGCTCCCATCCGCCTCCTGCGCGGCTGGCTGCGGCTGTTTGTCGAAGGGGACGTCTTCGGAGAATTCGATTGCGCACTGCTTGCCCGATTCACTAAGCGCCACCACTCGGGCCCGTCCGTGACACGCAGGCTCGAATTCCACCAGGCCCCAGTCTGCGAGCCTAACGATGCATTCATTCCAGGCGACAGAACCCAGGTTTTCCCGAACGCGGTTGGCAAGGATGCCTTCGCCCTGCTTTCCGCAACGGAGCAGCGTCATCACGACGCGCAGGTAGAGTCCCACGTTTTCCTGTGTGAGTCCGGTTCGATACCGCCCCAAAAACATCGTTGGCTTCTTTTGTTGTTCCATAGTTGAATCTCCTCAAAACATTCCTTGTCGTTCAGCTTCCTGCCGCCAGCCTTTAACCGTGCGCTCAGCGTGGTTGCTGCCGAATTTATCGTTCACAGCTTTGGCCATTTCTTTTCCAGTCGCATTCGACGGGAAGTTTGTCCTCAAAAACTCCAGTTTCTCGGTCTTCTGTGGGTCTGGCGGCGTTCCGCCTTTGCTCCGGTACTCCCCGACTCTCTTTGCCGCTCGTTCTTCCAGCAGCTTGAAATCGCCCGTCTCGTCTATCCAAGGGCGCCCCTGAACGACGAACGGCTCTGGACTTTCAGACAGATCCCGATTGAACAAAGGCTTTACGTAAACGGTGGTCGTCGCCTCGTCGGTCTTCATAACGCCGATCCCGTTCGAGCAGAACGCGGCGATGTCACCAGAACCACGGAACATCTCCGGGCCCATGTCTTCCGCCCTGGCAAGGGACTTTTGGGTGTGGGCGGCAAAATTCACGGACCGAGCGACGGCTTGGATTGCGAATATCTTCTTGGCGAGGGCAGCGACGTCCTCGGCGGAATTCTCCGAGCCCTCCAAAAAGCGAATCAGCGTGTCGAGAAACACGTCCGCGCCAGCGCACTCCTGCAGCACCCGTGAATCGGTCAGGTCAGGAATCCCAAGCGCCGAGGTCCGCACAAACAACTTTGTGCCGAGGAACCTGTCCAAGCCCATCTTCTTGAGCCGCCGGTAAACGCTTGCCCGGCCGACCTCAGGAACGAAATACACGACCTTATCCGACTTGGCGACAGCCCACTTTCCAAACAGCGGAGTTCCGTTTAGAAGCGCCCGCATGAGCGCCATCAGCAACCAGCTCTTAGCGCCCTTAGGGAGTCCGGCCCAGCCAGTCACCTCTCCCTGATACATGAGGCCATCCACCAACCACACAAGTTCCCCTGACTGTTCGAATTCCTCCTTGCTGTCGAAAAGCTTATCCGGATCGGACTGTTCGAATCCCGCGCGGGGAAAGATCCCGTCGCCTATCGTGAAGTCATCGACGAAATACACCGTAACCGGCTGCCGGGCGAGTTCTAAGAAGAGCGGAAGGTACTTGTCTTCGTCATCGAATACGACAATAGTGCGGTAGATCAGTTGTTTGTCGTCCTTATGCAACCGCCCGTAGTTGATTAGCTCAGAGGTGACGCGGGCGCATTCGCGGCTCGCGAAAGACCCGGAAACATCGTCCGGCATGAGCTGTTGAACGTGAACGTATTTCTCGACTAGCGCCTTTGCTTCTTCTTCAGATTTCCCGTGCCGTCGAGTCAAGCTTCGTCGGATCGCCTCGGGGAGCACCGCGATGGGCGCGTTCTCCATGATCGTGGGCTCGCCCGTTTCAGGATTCTTCCGAGGCTGGTCTAGTCCACCCCTGTCCACGCCGAGCACTATCACATGAGTTCGCTCGTAGCGTTGAACAGCGCCCGCCGCCAAGCGATTGACCATGATGGAAAAGCCCATTCGCCCGTAGACATCCAAAACGCTGTGCTGTGTCTTCGATTTATCGTAAAAACCCATAGAGGCCGGAGTCTCAGTACCAACTATCTGAGTCTGCCTCTACGACCGCAGTCGGCGCGTCTACCGCTAATCTGCCCAAACCCGTAAAGTCTGGACGCGCTGCGTTTGATCGGGCGATCTTATCAGCCGGATTTCTCCGGCTCACATTCAATTATTACTACGCTTTTCTCGGGGTTGCGACATTTTTTTGGGGTCTCTCCGATAACTATGGTCACCTCTGAGGATAGACTGCGATTTCGGAATTAATTCCGGAGTTGCGGAGTTAACTCCGTCGAACTCTTGCCAGTGAGGGGAGAACTTCGTTCCCCCTCACGCAGCTGGCAACGGACGGATCAATGAAAATGTATAGGGTTCGTTCCATCCGTCCGCTCTTTCGCGATGCCAACGCGAAGCGACTGTCAAATGCCCCTCGCGTTTCAACGTCTCGGCTCGCCTGCCTATGCCCTTTGTTTTCAATGAAGCTTGATCGAGGTTCTTCATCGGTTCTCGGACCTCACTCGCTGTGCATAACACATTCGACAAAACCCGCCGGTTCCACGAACTGTTGGGACATGTTCCCAGCCAGCAGCTCTGATTCAATGCCTTACTCTCGACTTCCGGACTCCGTAGGGGAACCCCTAGTGCATCCAGTGATCAGTTTGAGAAGCGTTTACCAAACGCCGACTAGAAGCGGGCGATTCGTAGGGGTGTGTGCGTTGCCCACTGAACAGAGTGTTGATCTGCGAATTGGAGTGCTAAACTGCCAGCGATGGCCCCCCCGGATGGTCCAACTGGATCTGCGTCGTATAAAGCTCTCAAGTCGTTTTCTATACCTAAGCAAGCGCAACTTCTACTTTGCCGCTTAGCCAATTTCAATCCCACATCCACGAATTTATTCTCGGCATACAACTATGGGCTCCAGCCCTATGAATTGGCGAACGGATTTCCCGCCACCGAGGCGAAGGCAGTAAACGACTTGCTCCTAGCTGCGCCATGGAAGTATCTCGAAAACAGTGGCCTGATCCGTCATATTAGGGACAACTTTTACTGCATCACGGAGGCAGGGTTTGAGGCGGCGAAGCATCCCGGGCCAGCCTTCGCCAACAGGGAAATTGTGTCCGCGCTCCCGCTGCTGCATCCGGCTTTCCAAGACTACGTACACTATTTCCATGAAAACCGACTGAAGGAGGCGGTCACTGCGGCGTTCGAACGCTACGAGAATCGATTAAATGAAGTTCGGCAGCGAAGGCCGAGCAAGGGAAAAGCCTTGTCTATGCGCTTTTCAGGGAAGGGACTTTGATAAGACCATACCCAGGTTTGGGAACTGACGCGGCCTATGAGCAGGGATTAACCGGACTGATGAGTGGTGCATTGGGCTGGATAAGAAACCCGTTTACGCATGAAAAGCACAACTTGCCGGACCTCGCGCCCACCGAGGCGCTTGAGCTGCTGTTTGTCGCGAGCTACCTGATGCGAATGCTTGAACTATCTGTGCGCCCCTAGCCCGTTTCCCATGCAAATCCAATATTCTCATGCTATAGTGCCGCACATGGCCACCCCAGATGCAAGTGAATGCGATTACAGCCGTAGCATTTCCCTGGCGATTCAGCGATCCGAAGAGCCCGCGAATTCCCTTCGGCGAATTGTTGAGGAGTCCCGCAAAGAGGGAAATGCGGATGCTGTCTCAGTGTTCAGCAAAACTAAGTTGATCTATCAGGATGCAATTGTCGATCTCGTTAGGTTCCGGACTCAGCATCAAGCGTCTTGTTCGGAGTGCCTAAAATAGATCCGTCATCTTCGAGAGCAGAGCCACATCGTCACTGCGCGTCCACGCGTTGCACCAACTCGGAAGCCCAAAGCCCGGCCCCGAAGCGAAGATTCGACATGGACCGATCCCCTCGGCTCGGTGACATCAACTTGAAAGACGAAGAGGAAGGCCTTGCGCCAGAGCTGCGCAGATAACTCGCCCGAGGGTTCACAATTTCCGCGACGATAACCATTTCACCTTCACGGTTTTGCGAATGTCTATCGAGATAGTAAGAAGCGAAATCCGCAAATTTCTCGCCGGTAGCGAGCCGGAGGTCATCTCGATCACAGGCCATTGGGGCGTCGGTAAAACATACGCTTGGCGACGCTATCTCATCGAGGCCCGAGACGAGAAGAAAATAGGTCTCAAGCACTACGCGTACGTGTCCCTCTTTGGCCTCAATTCACTGGAGGAATTAAAATATTCCATTTTCGAAAACACACTCGATGTATCCGTTATCGACGTTGCTCCGAGCCTAGCCACGCTTAAGAGCCACACAGAAGAAATCGGCAAAGTTGTAGGAAAGCAAGCCATCGGATTTCTCCAGCGACTTTCGCCATTTAAGGCTCATATCGGAGATATCGGCCCCGCATGGTTTCTGTCAGTGAGCGACACTATTGTTTGCGTAGACGACATAGAGCGCCGAGGGGCCAACCTTTCGGCTAGGGAAGTGTTGGGTCTCGTGTCGTTCCTAAAGGAGCAAAGGAATTGCAAGGTTGTTTTGATCTGGAATGACGACGCCGAAGACAAAGAGAGAGCGGAGTTCGATAAGTATCACGAGAAGGTCGTGGACCGGTCTCTAACTTTCGCACCAACTCCAGCCGAGTCGACCCAGATTGCACTTGCGCAGAGTTCTCTCCCTCTTCGCATGTTAGCCGGCAACTGCATATCCCTCGGCATCTCGAATATCCGCCTGATCAAGCGCATTGAGCGCTCTGTCCGAGAGCTAGAACAATTACTGTCAAAATTTGACATTGATGTTCTCAGGCAGGCTGTCCACTCGTTCACCCTAATAGCTTGGAGCATCTACGAACCGGCCCGCGCCCCCTCACTCGATTTTCTCCGAAGGCGCGGATCGTGGGCGCCTCCGGATAACAAAGACAAGACAATTGAGGAGCAGTTAAGCTCTGTTCCGACCACGCAGGGAGCTGAAGCGTCTTGGAATGCACTGCTTGACGTGTATAAGTTCTCAAGCATGGATGAGTTTGACCTCGTTCTGCTGCGAGGTGCCCAAAATGGTTTCTTTGACGAGTCTGACCTAAAGAGGTGTGGCAAGCAACTCAACGATCGAATCACCGCGGAACGCGCAGATAGATCGTTTGCTGACGCGTGGGACGCTTACCACGATTCTTTTGATGACAATCAAGAAGAGGTACTAGACAAAATCTACGAAGCATTCAATAGTGCGATAAGTCGCATGGGATTGACAACGCTTAATAGTTGCGTTGAGCTTTTTAAGGTTTTGGGACGGACGGAGCAGGCTCAACAAATGATAAGAGCTTTCATGACGGCCCGAGGGCAAGAAAGATCAACCTTTGACCTGAACCACTTTCCTTTCCGAGAAGATGTGAGGGATCCGGATCTCATTAAGGCTATCAACGAGAAATTCGCGACTTTTGCAACCAAACGCGACCCCAAAGCGATCTTAATAGCAATTTCTGATACCAGTAGTTGGAGCCCTCCCGACTTGAGCGAAGTGGCTGCGATGCCGGTAGAAGACTACTACCAGCTATTGAAAACCAGTCGGGGGGATGAGTTACGCAAAATCATCAATGCACTGTTGAAGTTTAACAACATGCTCGGAGCGTCCCCTGACATGCTAGAGATTTTGAAACGCGCCGGGGAAGCATTGAAGCGCATCGGCGAGGAGAGTCCCCTCAACGCCCGCAGAGTGCGTCGATATGGAATCATCATAAAGTCGGCATCCGCGAACGAGAATGTCGCAAGCTGATCTCGCTGATCTTTTCGGCGATCCCTAGAACTGGACGGGTATAGAACTTTCAGCCCTACCGATCGGGATGAGTAGACAAGAAATCTGCAGCATACTTTTGGCCGAAGCGCTGACGACCGAAAGGCGCTACGCGCCGATCGGCAGGGAACGCCGATGAAAAAGCGGGATCAATCACGCGAACACCACTACGTGCCAGAGTGGTACCAAAAGAGATTTGCGTTTCCCGGCGAACACCGGCTATTCCATCTTGACCTGCTGCCAAAGCTATTCACCAAAGACGGAGCCCAATTCACTCTCGATGGAGTGAGCTTTAGGTCGCCGCGGCTGTGCTTTAAACGTAGGGACCTGTATACGCTCAAGCTCGGAAGCTGGACGACAGACCAGATCGAACGACAGTTCTTCGGCGAGGTGGACACCCGCGGCCGCAAGGCGGTGAACTATTTCGCAGACTACAACGGGATTTCCGAACTAGCGTGGGATGCAGCCAGGGACATCGTGCCTTATATGGATGCACAAAAGTTCAGGACACCGAAGGGTCTGGACCTCATAAAAAAACGCGCCGGCAACGTCGATCATAATGTCACGCTGGTACAGATGCAGAGCAAATTTGAGTTCAGCACTGTGTGGATGGAGGGAACTTGGGAGATAGTTCGGGCTACGAAAAGCCCTACTAAGTTTATCGTGACCGACGATCCAGTCGCCTTCTACTGCAAGATGGTTTTTGAGAGCGAATGGGTCTATCCGAACGAGATGTCGCCAAAGCAGATTGGCACGCGCACGATCTTCCCGCTCGGCCTCGATTCGTGCATCATCATTACGCATGTGCAATTGTTGAGAGACCCTTGGTCCACGCCCACAGAAATGCGCACGAATGCACGTTCCTACCAGTCGGCGATGAAGCACCTCGGTAATATCCAGTTTGGCCGCGAGCTCGAGGAGGATGAGGTTCTTCGCATCAACTACATCTTGAAGCGACGGGCCGTCCGCTACATCGCCGCTGCCGAGAAAGACTGGCTTTACCCGGAGCGACACGTATCGACGACAGAGTGGACGAAACTTGACGACGATTGGTTCCTTTTCCCGCATCTGTGGAAGGTTCCCTTCCAGAGGGAGATCGTGGTCGGTTACCGTGATGGCTCATCGGAGGCTTGGGACGAGTACGGTCGCCGGCCGTGGCAACGCGGCTTCAAAGATGAACAGCAGCGCGATAGAGAGTGGCAAACGTGCGAGCTTGCAAAAAGAGTATGGGCGAGAAAACGAGTCGGCAAGTCGAGGGCGATGGTTGATGAGCGGATGGAGGGTGGCGTCAAAGGGGTCCCGGACATGATGATGGACGAGTATTTGAGTCAGGAGGAAGGTTGATCCCCTTACTTTTTGTTGCTCGCCGTTGCTCGAAAGCTTGAGGCGTAATCACCCCAGCCCGAGCGCATGCTTTGCGCTGTGCACAAGGCCGATAATTGTTTGGGTGTGCGGCCCCATTTTTTGCGCTAGATCCATTGCTTTGTCGGCGATCGCAAGAACGGTTTGGCTGCAGTCGAGCACGGTCTTCCAATCCCTCTTCGCTTCTGGTTTCCGGACCTCGACCGCCAAGGATTCGATTTTAGCGAGGCCTTCCTTCACTTGGCGGGGCGTGAGGTCTTCACTCTTCTGAAGTAGGTCCGCGATTTCTTTTAGGCTGGAGCCTGTTTTTTCCCCCATGTGGCCGATATTTTGGATCGCGCTGTCGGTTGCGATCGCCTGATTTTGGATCGTTACGGGACCATGGAAGGTCTGCTTCATTCCGCCGCTTCTGCTTTTCCCCGCCAACCGTGGTTCGTCTCGTCCGATGTGCACTCCGAATTCTTCAATCTCCCCAAGGACGGCCCTGATTGTCGCGTCCGCCGTCTTGCAGCCCGCAGCAAACATTCCCAGCTCGTGCCCGGGAGGCGCAGGCCAGATCTGGGAGAGGAAGGGTATGTCAACGAACCTTTCGACGTGTGGGGAAGTTGGCGAAAGGAACCGCTTTAGAAGACTTGTCGTTGTGTCTTGCCAAGCGGTGAAGGCGGGGTCGTCGGCGCTGAGCCCGCGGACGGTCTGGAGTTCTTTCAACTGCTTGTTGAGCAGCCTTATTGCCTTGTCCTGGCCAGATTCAGATTCCGTCATGGCAGTTACCATCTTACTTCTTTGGTTCGGGCTCGGAGTAAAATGATTTATGGGCCAAGACCCAGAAAACAACGCACTCGAACTCGCGATTCAGTTCACGCGCCACAACTTCGACAACCATCAGGCGCTAATCCGCTCATCTGATACAAAGGCCGGGGTGCTGGTGACCATCATGGTCTTCTTGGCCGCAAGCGCACTTCAGATCGCGAAAGATTCGGTGGTCAAGCTTCATCTGCAGCCATGCCTCGTGTCCTGGACTAGTATCTTCATTCTCGCCGCCGCCGGGTTGTTCGCGTCGGTGCTCTGGAGCTTTGTGGTAGTGTTTCGAGTTATACGTCCTCGCGGCGCACGTTACACGGCTTCGCAAGAAGGTCACAATCTCATGTGGCAGGATCATGTTCTCTTGCACGAAAACAACGAAGTTTACTTTTCCGCAGTCAGAGTTGCGGATCGTGAATTGATTCTGAGGAACCTGACGGACCAGGTCTACGAGCTAGCGCACATATCCAAAGAGAAGATGCAAGCGCTGGCAAAGATTCGCGCCGTTGCATGGTTGGGTTTTGGCTCCTGGGTGGTATTGATAGGTTCGGGTCTTATATTAGGGAGGCACTGAAAATGGGGACTGGAGATTCGTCAGACAACAATCCGTTCAAGAGCATATTCAGTATCCCTAGTGTAGAGCCACCAAAGAGTTCAAATTCTTTGGCGGACATGTTGGGCGCGATCGGACGAAAACCGACGATCCCCGCCCCGCCCGAAAAAAGTCCCTTGTCCGACTCGGCCTTCATGGGAATCTTGGCCGGCTACCCTCATTCGGAGTCCCCATTCGGTAAAATATCGATCCCGCCGCCGCCCCCTCCTTCTAAACCATCCCCTCCATTGGGAGGAATTTCGTGGGCTCAGTGTCTTGTCAGAGGGCTGCTACAACGGAAAGCAGTGGTCACTGCTGGGAGAGTTCTGCCATGTATCGACGATCTTGGGATTATGGAGGGCAGGAAAGTCAGGGCGGCTTTTGTTTATAGCGACCTGCACGGCTTTACAAAACTCGTTGCCACCCAGCTGACTGATAAGAGCTTTGTTTTCCTTAACACCTTCGTCGAAATGGCTACCAAGCTCACGAAGCACTATAAAGGAGAAGTGATGGACGTTGCCGGCGACCGCGTTCTTTCGGTATTCCATCGCCCGATTGGTGATGCTTCGAACGATCCTGTAGAAGATGCAATAACCTTTGCACTGTGGTTCCAAGCGATATTCAACAAGGTCGTCGGGCCCGCGTTCGCTGGCGACGGGCTGGGGCAACTTAGCCTCGGTATCGGGATTGATTACGGCGAGGCGATCGTGGGATGCGTGGGGATCAGGGGCGGCAAGCGGATCGTTTTCTTAGGGAATCCGGCTAATCGCGCAGCTAAACTTCAGGATGCCGCCGGGGCGGGAGAAACGATCGTGTCAGCTGCTGCCGACGCTAGGCGGCCATCCTATCTGGATAATGGTCAGTGGAGGCTGCACCGCGAGAAGAGCGCTGACGGTGAAGTTATTCTTCGAATCAATGATTGGGCGGCAGGTGATGAACCGCCGAAGCCAAGATGATCAAAGACCCTTCCTCATGGATCTTCTCCGCATCCCGATTTCCCGCACGAGCATTCGAGCGTTTGGCCTCCTTTAGGTTTCCGGGCTAGTGGCCGCAATTTGCGCCATCGCAGCGACAAGCTCGCGCCTGTCCTGCCTCACGTAGTTGGTCATGGTGACGGTCATGTTGCGGTGGCCGAGCGCCTGCGACGCCGCGAGCGGACCACGCAGCCGAGTAATCAGCGTCGCGAGTCCGCGCCGGAACGAGTAGAAGGACTTCCACTGGCGGCCCTTCGCGTTGAGCCTCGGCACGATCTTCTTCCTCGCCATCTCGCGGAGCGATACCGGCTTGCCGACCTTGTTCTCGAACACCCAACCGTCTCCGGGGCTCAGCTTGCGCCAGGCGGCGAGGCGGCTCGAAACCTGTGGCACCAGCGGGAGGCTGCGGTGCGACTCCGGCGTCTTCAGCTGGTCCGCAACGTCTCCGCGGACGCAGGAGCGGCTGACTGTGAGGGTTCCGTTCTCCAAATCGATGTCGGGCCACTTTAGCGCGGCGCCTTCGGACGGACGCAGGCCGCAGTAGAAGAGAACCGCGCACACAGCCTGGCAGTCCGGCATCCCTTCGAGGTCCGCGATTATGGCCTCGACCTCTTCCTCCGTGTAGAACTCGGTCGGCTTCGACTGCTTGACGGCAGCGAGGACTTTGCAGTCGCGGACCGGGTTCGATTCGAGCAGGCCGAGGTTTACCGCGTGCGCCAGGATTCCCGAGATCAAAGACCGCACATGGGCGATGGAGTTCCGGCCATGCCCCTTCTTGGCCAGGTCCGTGAGCAGCAATGATACGTCGCGGGTTCTGATCGCGGGCAATTCCATTGGCCCGAGGATCGGCTCCAAATGGCGCGCCCACAAATCCGCGTAGGAGACTTGAGTGGAGTACCGCTTGGACTCCTTAATGTACGGCTCGTAGGTCGCTTCCCAGAAGCCCTTCAACGTCTCGACCTTCTCCGTATCGAGAATCGCCTCCGAGTTCTCCTCGGCGATCAGCGCCGCCGCGAGATCTCTCACCGGCTTGCACGTTTTCGAATGGTGCTTCTCGTCCTTCCGGACCAAGAACCGCGCTACTTGCTTGCGCTCGCCGCGGACGTTTGTGTAAAACCTCAAGTACCACGAGCCCGACTTCAACCACACGGTTCCCGTCTGATGCCTGTGCCTTCTTGCTATCATTGCGCTGGCCCTCCTTCTTTCGACCGACGCATAATTATGTCGAGAACCTTGAAAGAAGGGAGCGGGCCTTGCGCACGCCAAAGTAACGGGGCACAAGTGCAAGGATCGGAAGGGCTTGTATCAACTGTGGAAGCGCATGCGGTCCGGTGATCGTCCCGGTCTTCAAAACCGGTGCGAGGCGCTCAGCGTCTTGGGTGGGTTCGACTCCCACTCGCTTCCGCCATATCCAGCACGGACTAACGACGAAGTCGCGCCTATTCCGCCGTCGGTCTCATTGCACAAGTTTGTAAACATCCACCCCGCCGTTATAGTTCGGAACATAAATCTGCCCTCCATCAATCACCGGAGGATTAAATTTATTAAACAGAAATTGAACCGCAAATCGTTGCGAATCCCATAGCACCTTCAGCGATCCGTCCGCCGCAAGATGCACTGCGTCGTAGACTAGCAATCGGCCATTGACCAACTGCGCATTGGCATCACCGTAAGGAATCGTACACACCACAATCGCCGAATTCGGGTCAGCTCCGTTACTTGAGCCTGAACAAAATCCACCCGGCATTCCCCCCGGAGAAGTTCCCCGCACATTCACGCTCGCGAACTCATTGCCTTGTGCCATGTAGGTCAGATTTCCTGTATCACTGACTTTCCATTTATGCAATTGCGAATTCTCGCCCCAAGCAAAAATCGTCCACGACTTCAGCACCGGATCAAAAAACTGGACGGGCGTCATATGCAGATGCGCCGTATCTCCCAAAGGAAGAAAGTTCAGCGACCGAGGATCGTTCGGGCAAGGATCAACCGGGCCCGGATCCATCGTCAGCCACACAGGTGGCGCTGCCAGCTTCGCGCAATTGGCCTTCGGATTTGCGAGGTCTGCCGCCGTCGTCCCGCCCAGGCTCGCCGTTTTGATGGGATAGGCGATTCCATCTTTTCCCGTCGCCACGCAAACGCCAATCGAAAAAATGCACGCCGGACCCGCCGATCCCCAATCTT
>Ga0302320_10010173_pt1 | contig 20107 bp, 18 predicted proteins | sample Bog_T0_3_FD_202130 | JGI IMG/M metagenome (GOLD analysis project Ga0302320, IMG submission 202130) | Peat permafrost microbial communities from Stordalen Mire near Abisko, Sweden - Bog_T0_3 | ecosystem: Environmental > Terrestrial > Soil > Wetlands > Peat | place: Sweden: Abisko, Stordalen Mire...
CCGCCGCGCCGAGACTAGCCTGCAAGGGCGCCAGCCAGCGCGGGCCAACATTCGAGTCGGTGACGATGAAGGCGGCGGCGCCGGGGGCCAGCTTGGCCAGTCTTTCGCCGGCATGGGCGATGAGATCGGGGCCGATCAGGATGTCATAGGCGCGCGCGCCGAGTTTCACATGCACGCGCGTGGTGTCGGGGGGGAGGGCCAGAGAGGTCATGTCCGCCTTGAATTCTTCTTGTGTGGCCAGATGGCGCTCCAGCGCATCCAGGATTTCCTCGATGATCGTCTCATGCGGCGCATCGCGCGACTGAACCGTCACGTGGGCCTCGGCATAGACGGGATAACGGTCGTCGATCAGGCGACGCATGGCGCCTTCGGGATCGGGGGTTTGCAAAAGCGGCCGCGTCGCGCGCTTGCGGACCCGGCGCATCAGCACCTCGAACTCCGCCTTGAGCCAGATCGACACGGCGTGAGTGCGAATCAGCTCACGAGAATGGGGATTGATGAAGGCGCCGCCACCGGTGGCGATGACGCGCTCTCCCTCCCCGATCAGACGCGCCAGAACACGCCTTTCGCCGTCGCGGAAATAGGCTTCTCCGTGCGAGGCGAAAATCTCGGCTACGGACAAACGATGGGCGGTTTCGATTTCATGATCGGAATCGATGAAAGGCAAGCTGAGCCTTTGGGCGAGTCTTTTGCCGATCGCGGTCTTGCCCGAGCCCATCATGCCGACCAGCACAAGCGGGCGCCCGGCCAATACCGTAACGATCGCTTGCGCGCGCGAATCGCGGGGAGGCGGCGACAGGCGCTGCTCCTGTTTGGGAAGGATAGCTTGCGACATAATGGCCATGTACTATCACGGAGCAAAGGCGAAATGTAACAGACTTTCGCCGAACCGGAAGAAGCCTCATGCCCAGCCTGTTTCGCTTTCTTTTTCTGATCGCTCTGGTGGCGGGCGCGGTCTTTGTCGGCATGGCCGCGCTGGTCGCTTTCGTCGAGCCGCAGCCGCGCGAAATCAGCCAGCCGATATCGCCGGCCGTCCTCAATAAATGAACGGCGCCTCGCAGGCCGCCGTCGCGGATTTCCTCGACATGCTCGCGGCTGAACGCGGCGCGGCGAAAAACACGCTTGAGGCTTACGGCCGCGATCTCAATGATTATGTCGCAGCTCTCGCGAGGCTGGGCCGCGATCCCTTCTCCGCCACGATCCAGGATATCCGGGACTATCTCGCCGCCTTGGCCGAAGCAAAGCTGAAACCTGCGTCCTCGGCGCGGAAATTGTCGGCAATCAGGCAATTTCACCGATTTTTGCGTGCGGAAGAGCGTCGGGACGACGATCCGGCCACTCTGCTCGAAGGCCCGCGACAAGGACGGCGCCTGCCAAAAATCCTGTCCGTCGCGGAAGTGGACGCGCTGTTGCGGGTCGCGCGCGAGGGGCTCGACGATCCTGCCCGTCCCGTCGGCGAACGCTTGCGCGCGCGCCGCGCCGCCTGCCTGATGGAAGTGCTTTACGCGGCGGGCCTGCGGGTGTCCGAACTGGTCGCCCTGCCCTTGTCGGCGGCCAAATTGGCCGAAAAGCCGCTCGACGCGGCCGGCGGTTTTCTCATCATCAAGGGCAAGGGCGGACGCGAACGGCTGGCGCCTCTGACCGGCGCGGCGCGCGAGGCTCTGGCCGTCTATCGCCGGATGCTGCTGGAGCTTCATCCCGGCCTCGCCGCACAAAAATGGCTGTTTCCTTCGGATGGAGAAAGCGGCCACCTGACGCGCCAGGCCTTTGCCCGCGATCTGAAGCTTCTGGCGGCGGCGGCGGGAATTTCACCAACCCGCGTGAGCCCGCATGTCCTTCGCCACGCCTTCGCCAGCCATTTGCTGCAAAACGGCGCCGATCTGCGCATCGTGCAGGAATTGCTCGGCCATGCCGATATCGCCACGACTCAAATCTACACCCACGTGCTCGACGAGCGCCTGAAAGCCATGGTGCGCGACCTGCATCCGCTTAACGACGAGGAGTGACCTGACCTTCGCCGCGTTCGAGCAGGAAGACCGCCTGTTCGCCGAACAGGTTCCACGCCCACCATGGCGCGTTGACCCGCATTTGCGCGCCGTTGCGGTCCATCGCCACCGCCTTGACGATATGGGCGTCGATCAGATCGACCAAACTGACGAAGTCGCGAATCGAGCAAAGATGAATATTCGGCGTCTCGTACCAGGCGTAGGACAGATTCTGGGTCAGCGGCATGTGGCCTCGCAACGCCAGTTGCCAGCGGATGCGCCAATGGCCAAAATTGGGGAAGGAGACGATGGCGCGCTTGCCGATGCGCAGCATCTGCTCCAGCACCAGCCGCGGGTTGCGGGTGGCCTGAAGGGTCTGGGACAGGATGACGTAATCGAAGCCGTCGTCGGGATAATCGGCGAGATCGACATCGGCGTCGCCCTGCACCACTGAAAGCCCCCTGGTGACGCAATCATTGACGCCCTTTTGCGAAATCTCCATCCCGCGCGCGTCAACGCCCTTGGTGTCCGCAAGCAAGCCGAGCAATTCGCCGTCGCCGCAGCCGACATCCAGCACCCGCGAGCCGATCTCGACCATGCCTGCGACCAGCAACAAATCGATGCGGGTGACGGTGGTCTGAGGGGGCGGTAGAATTGACGCGGCGGTCACGTTTTGGCGCTCTCGTTCTTTGAGCTGTCGTCCTGAGGCAGGCCCCGGGCCCTGGCGGCGCCGCGCAAAAAGCCGCGTGTGGTGGCGATGAAATCCGGCTCGTCGAGCAGGAAGGCGTCATGCCCCTTGTCAGTGCTGATTTCCACGAAGGAGACCGATGCGCCGCCGGCGTTGAGGGCGTGGACGATGGCCCGCGATTCGGCGGTGGTATAGAGCCAGTCCGAGGTGAAGGCGACGACGCAGAACCGGGTCTTCGAATGTTTGAAGGCCAGCGCCAGCGAGCCGCCATAATCCTGCGCGAGATCGAAATAATCGCAGGCCCGCGTCACATAGAGATAAGAATTGGCGTCGAAGCGGTCGACGAAGGTCGAGCCCTGATAGCGAAGATAGTTTTCGACCTGGAAATCGGCGTCGAAGGAAAAGGTCGGACCGGCGCGATCCTGCAGTTTGCGGCCGAATTTGCGCTGGAGCGCCTCTTCGGAAAGATAGGTGATGTGGGCCGCCATGCGGGCCACCGCCAGCCCTTTCGACGGGCGCAAGCCCTGTTCGAGATAGCGTCCGCCTCGCCAGTCCGGATCGGCCATGATGGCCTGCCGCCCGACTTCGTGAAAGGCGATATTCTGTGAGGAATGCCGCGCCGCAGTGGCGATGGGCATCGCGGAGAACACCCGTTCGGGATAAGTCGCCGCCCATTGAAGGACCTGCATTCCGCCCATCGAGCCGCCGGCGACGCAGAAAAGCGTCTCGATGCCAAGACGGTCGATCAGCATGGCCTGGGCGCGAACCATGTCGGCGATGGTGACCATCGGCAGATCGAGGCCGAACGGCTTTCCTGTCGCCGGATTGGTCGAGGCCGGGCCGGTGGTGCCCATGCAGCCGCCAAGCACATTGGAGCAGATGATGAAATATTTGGCGGTGTCGAAAGGCCGGCCTGGGCCGACCAGCGCCGACCACCAGCCCGGCTTGCCGGTCAGCGGATGGGCGTTGGCGACATGCTGGTCGCCGGTCAGGGCGTGGCAAAGCAGGATGGCGTTGGACTTTTCGGCGTTCAACTCGCCATAGGTTTGATAGGCGATGCTGAACGGGCTCAACGCCACCCCCGCCGACATGGCCAGAGGCTGCGACGCGTCGAAGACCGCGACCGGGCTGTGCGGTTGGGCGGCCTCGGTGAGATTGGACTGGGAGTCGGGGGGCGTGTCGGTCAAGAGCGCAACTTGTTCGATTTTCCGAACGGATCGTTTGTTATTTAGGAGCACGGCTTTTACGAAGTCAAGCAAAGGAGGCGATTTGACGTTTTCGTGCGGCCGGGAGGCGTCTATAGAGGAAAGCCTCCTAAAAACAAATCCAGTCGCAACCGGCGAGCAACCGCTATCTTGGCCACAAACAGAGCGAACGAAACCATGAGCGAAAACGCCGCCCTCGAATCTCTGGCCGAATTGCGCGACGAGATCGACCGGATCGACGGCGAGATGCATCGACTGCTGATGGATCGCGGCGAAATCATCGACCGGCTGATCTCCGTCAAGGCGCGTCAGGGCGGCGGTTCGGCCTTCCGGCCCGGCCGCGAGGCTGACATGATGCGGGTGATCGCCGAGCGTCATCACGGTCGCTTGCCGTTGGAAACGGTGGAGAGCATTTGGCGGGTGATCATCGCCACCTTCACCTATGTGCAATCCAATTACGCGGTCCATGCTGACATGTCGGGCGGCGGCGACACCGCGATGCGCGATTCGGCGCGATTCCATTTCGGATTCACCGTGCCTTTGATCGTTCACGCCAGCGCTGGCGAGACCATCGAGGCCGTCGCCCTATCGGCGCGGGCGGACGGCGGCGGCGATCTAGGCATGCTGCATGCGGTCGGATGGCCTCAGATGGATCGATGGTGGGAGCGGCTCGCGGATGAAAACGCCCCAAAAATCATCGCGCGCCTGCCCTTCGTCGAACGGCCGGACCATCCGGCGGGAACCCCGGTATTCATCATTTCCAATCCGCTCGCGGAAGCCGCGGCGCGCGACGTCGCGCTTTTTTCCGCGCGGGGATTCGGTCCGGGGCCGGACGACGCCTCGTTCCGGGCTGTGAATTGCGAATGTCTTGCCCGCGCAAAATTCGACGGCGGCGTCTCGATGCTGGTGTCGGCGCCGGGCGATTGGAGCGCCGAAAAACTCGCCGCTGCGCTCAAACTGGCGCCGGGCGCCGCCCTGTGGATCGGCAGCCACGCCGAACGTTTTTCGCTTTCCTGACGATCAATATAACGGCGCCAACGCCACGGGCAGGCGAATGGGGCCGAGGAAGACCTGGCCCTTGGCGAGGATGAGCGGCAGGGCAAGCGTGTCGGCGCCTTCTGCTTTGGCGGCGGCGGGCTTGCCGAGCAGTGCGCCAATCAGGTTTTGCGCCCGCGCCACCCCGGCTGGAATTCCAAGTTGCGTCAGGATCGGTCCGGCGCCTTTGGCGGCGAGATTCAGCCGGCCGGCAGGCCGGTGCATCTCATCGACAACCAGCGCGCCGTCAATGGTCAAGCTGGCGTCGCCGGTCCGCCATTCGAACTTGTCAATGCTGATCGCGCCGGATTTTTGCCGCCAGTCCTCGGCGGCGGTCCGCAGGTCGCTCGCCATATTTGGGGCCGGACGGATGTCGCCGCTCAAACTCAATCTCCCGAGGTCGTTCTTGTTCAACAATGACTGCAATACAGGGGCGGTCAGGCCGTCGCCGACGAAATCGAAATGAACCGAGCCGCCGGAGGGGTCGGCGAGCCAGGCGACCTGCGCCGTCAGCTTTTGAAGATTGAAGGCGATGCCGGCTCCGGGAGCGTCGGGACGCCAATCGAGGGCGGCGACGTCGAGGCTGGCCTTGTCGAGGCCGCTGGCCTTCCAGGCGACGTCGAGCGTCAGGCCGTCATGCCGAAGTCTGGCCAGAGGCGCCCCGTCGGCTTTTTGCAGATTCAGGGGGCTGGAAAGGGTAAGAATGATGTGATTGGGGGCGAAGATACTGGCCTCGCCATGCGCTTCCTCGGTTTTGACGATGATGTCGCCGCCACCGCTCCGCAGAGGCGCGGCAAAACCGGCGCAACTCAGGCGCAGGCGGAACGGAAAGCCGGCAATGTCGCTCGACTCGCAGAAATCGGCCAGCGACGAGCCGCCGAAGGTCTTTTGGTGCATATAGCCGCCAAGACGGCTCGCCGCATAAAGCCAGAATTCACCGACCGCCAGGCTGACGACGAGAAACAGGCCGAACAGCCAACGACGACGCTTGAGAAAGGAAAACATGGCGCTCGCTGCTTAGGTCTCGCGGGACTCCGCGATTCGGGGCCATCCTAAAGCAAAACATGGCGCAAGAGAGATGCGGCCAGAACAAAAATCAAACGGCGAAAATCAAACGGCAAAGCTCAAACGGGAAGACCGGAGCCGAGCGGCGCCAGATCGCGCTTGGCGAATTGGCGCGCGGCTGGCGAATCGGCCAACAGGTGGACATGCCATTCATTGGCGCCGCGTTGCCGCGCCTTTTGCGCCCAGCCCCTTAATTCCTCCGCTTCGTCGCCTGCGCTTGGCTGAAAGACGAAGACAATCGCCGCGCCGGCCGCGCTTTTGCGCACCGCCGCGACAATCGCGCGACCGCAGTCGAAAGCGGGCGGTTCCCCCAAAGGATAGACGGAGCAGATATAGCGGCGTCCGGACGCGCCGGCCCAGACGCGGAACAGGTCTTCCAAACCTGTTCTGTCCAGCGCGGCCAAGGGACGAGGGGTCGTTGCGAAAAAATTGGTGGAAAAGGCCATTGGTCGTTCCTTGTCCGGCGAAACGCGACGGAAACAAAGAAAGAACAAAAAGGGTATAAAGTCAATCCGCCTTGGCCGTCTCGAGATCGGTTTTCCGGGGAAGTTTTTCCAGATTGACGGCGAGGCTGGGGTCTTTGGCCAGAGCCTCGGCGATCAACCGGTTGGTGGCGGTTTCAATTCTTTCCTGCAAAATCCGCGCGAATTCCGCTTTGGGCAGGTTGGCTTCGATCACCGGCAGATATTCGACCACGATGGTCCCGGGGCGCCGCAAAAAACCGCCCCGCGGCCAGAACAGACCGGAATTCAAGGCGACGGGAACGCAGGGCGCGTGGGTCGCTCCATAAAGGTGGGCGACGCCGCTTTTATAGGCGGGCGGCGCGCCGGCCGCCCGTCGCGTGCCTTCGGGAAAGATGAAGATGGCGCGGCCCTCGGCGATTGCGGCGCCCGCCTGTTCGACAAGGTCCTTCAAGGCGGCGCCGCGGCTGGCGCGATCGATGGCGATCTGGTTGCTACGGACCAGATATTGGCCGAAAAGTGGAATCTTGGTCAATTCGAGCTTGAGGATGAAGGTGAAGTCATGCACCTGTGTCGTCAGGGCGAAGGTTTCCCAGGTCGATTGATGTTTGGCGGCGATGATGCAGCCGGTCTGGGACAAATGTTCAACGCCGCGAAATTCGACTTTGATCCCGCAAATTTTGTCGAGCAGCCAGAACGTCCGGCGGGCCCAGACCCGCGCGAGATCGAGGATGGCGGCGCGGCCGGACAGCATGGTCGGCAGGCCGAACACCATGACGATCGTCAGGTTGACGTAAAAGGCGATATTGAAGAGGAGCGAGCGCAGGAAAAGCATGGCTTCCTTGTGCCGGATACGGCGCCAAATGGGAAGACAGAAAAAACTTCAGCGCAATGAACCGAGACTGCGATAAACGATGGCGCGTGACATCAAGCCGGTCAACAGCGCCACGGCGAGCGATATGCCGGCAATGACCGCGACGCCGCTCCAACCGAGCGAAAACGAGCCGAACAAGGCTTCCGCCTGTTCCCCGCTGGCGCTGGTCGTCCATTGCCTCGACAGGAAGCCGAGCGTCCAGAACAGCAGGATCGCCGCGAGTCCTCCCGCCACGCCGCCGCGAAGGCCCAGGCGCAAAAAGTGAAACTGAAACTGGCGGGCGATGAATCCATCCGCCGCCCCGACGAAATGCAGCGCCTCGATGATGTCGCGATTGCCGGCCATCGCCCCGCGCGTGGCGAAACCGATGGCGAGCGCCATGGCGGTCAATACGAGCAGAAAAATGCCGATGGCCGCGCTGACGACCACCTGCGCCATCGTATCGAGCCTTTGCATCCAGGCGCCGTGATTATCGAGCATGGCGTTGGGCAAAGCGGCGTCGAGTTCCGCGCGCAGGCCGATCTCGTCAAGCGGGGCCTGCCGGTCCCTCCGCACCACGATCATGCGCGGCGTCGGCAATTGGCTCAGATCGAGGCCCGCGCCAAGCCATGGCGAAAGCAATTCCTCCGACTGGGCGCGGGTAAAAGCCCGGGCTTCGGTGACGCCAGAGAAGCCGCCGGCGATTTGCGCCGCCTTGGCGGCGTCGGCCTCGATGTCGCGGCCGGCACGCGGCGTGACCTGGATGGTCATTTCCTGGCCGACGGAACCACGCCATTCGTGTGAGGCGTCGGCCAGGACGAAGGCGAAGCCGGCGGTCAGCGCGGCGAGAAAGGTCATGATGGCGATGACGCTGGCGAGCGCCCGCCCTGCCACCGATTCGGCCGGCACCAGCGGCGTATGGCGCCAGACGTCTTCCCCGGTCTCGGAGTCCGTCGTATTTGGCGAGGTCGGCGAAAAAAGCGCCATCAAGGGTCTCATTCGTAAATATGCAGGCGGCCGTCGCCGAGCACCAAACGGCGCGCGCCGTCGAACTGGTCCATCAGGGCGAGGTCATGGGTGGCGATGACCACCGACGTGCCGGATTTGTGCAACTCGGAAAACAGCCGCATCAGCCGCCGCGCCAACGATGGATCGACATTGCCGGTCGGCTCGTCGGCGAGCAGCAGTTCAGGCCGCATGATCAGGGCGCGGGCGATCGCCGCGCGCTGCTTCTCGCCGCCCGAGAGGACCGGCGGATAGACATGCATGCGTTCGCCGAGGCCGACCCAGCTCAAAAGCTCCGTGACTTCCGCGCGGTAGCTCGCCTCATCGCGCTCCTGCACCCGCAGTGGCAGGGCGACGTTCTGATAAGTGGTGAGATGATCGAGCAGCCGAAAATCCTGGAATACCACGCCGACCTTGCGCCGCACCTCGGTGATGGCGGTCTTGTCGAGCAAGGCCGCGTCGTGACCGAAAAGTGTAATGAGGCCGCGGGTTGGCGCCAGCGACAGCAGGATCAACCGCAAAAGCGTGGTCTTGCCGGCGCCGGACGGGCCGGTGAGAAACTGGAACGTGCGCGGCGCAATCTCGAAACTGATGTCGCGCAGGATTTCCGCGCCCATCTGGTAACGCAGGCCGACATTTTCGAACCGGACCAAGCGCGGCTCTCCCTTCAGCGAATCACTTGCCTTGACTTCCCTTTAACCATAGCAACACTCCAATGAGCCGCGTCAAATCGCGCTGGCGATTCCTGCCCTCAAAATCCGGATTTTCTGGCGAGTTTATGCATAATCCCTTTACCCTCCCGCCTTGCGCCCTCAGGACTTTGGCCATCCCGGCGGCTTCGCGAGCGGCGATGACCGCTCCGATGGAGCCGGGATCGTGACCGCCCGGAAGCCGCAAATCCTGTTCGACGCGGCGTCGATTTCCGCGCGCGTGTCGGAAATGGCCCTGGACATCGCGCACGTCGCGCCGAAAGACTTGCTCGCCGTGCCTGTCATGACCGGGGCTTTCGTCTTCGCAGCCGATCTTTTGCGCGCTCTGCATGGCGCCGGCTTGGCGCCGGAGGTCGATTTCCTCCAGATCGGCAGCTATGGCGCGGGGACCAAATCCTCCGGGCGCCCCGAACTCCTGCGCGATGTTCAGGCAGAGGTCCGAGGCCGGGACGTGCTGCTGATCGACGATATTCTCGAATCCGGCCGCACGCTGTCCTTTGCCAAAGACCTGTTTTTGTCGCGCAGCGCCCGGCGCGTGCTGATCGCGGTCGCGCTGGAAAAGCCGCACAAGAAGGAAATCGACGTCTCGGCCGATTTCATCGGCTTCTCCTGTCCCGACCGTTTTGTGGTCGGCTATGGCATGGATTACGCGGGAAATTACCGCGAACTTCCGTTTATCGGCGCGCTCGACGGGCTTTGACCGCGGGCGGTGAAAGGATAGACCGCCTCTATCCGATAAGGCCCGCCGCCAACCGAGTCGCGCGACGAATAAAGCGCGAAACGCGCCGCTTCAAAAGACAGGGCCAGCGGATACGCTCGTTCGGACAGCCAGGCGCCGACGGCCTGCGGCTCGACGCCGCGCAGCCGCGCCAATGTGACGTGCGGCGTGAATTTGCGGGTTTCCGGCGCCAGGCCATTGCGGCGCGCGATCGCTTCATGCGCCGCCTGAAGCCGGCTCAAGCCTGAACCGGGCTTTACGCGCGCGATCAGCGCGCGCGGCTGCTGGCCGCCAAAGACGCTGATTTCATCGAAGTGGAGATGCAAGCTTTGGCCGTGGAAAAAACTTTCGGTGGCGATCAGATCATTATCGACCGCACGCGCCGTGTGCGGGTCGATGTCGCCGAAAAAGCGCAGGGTGATGTGGTAATCCTCCGGCTCGACCCAGCGGGCGCCGAACAGGCCGCCGCGAAAAAAGGCCAGCCGCGCCGCGACATCGGGCGGGATTTCGAAAGCGGAAAACAGCCGCGGCAAGGTCTTGCCCCCTCATTTCCGGTTCAGCCTGTCGAGCCACGCCGTGACCACTGGCAATATTCCGGCGACAATGGTTTCCACGCCTTGCCGGGTGGGATGGAGGCCGTCCGGCAGTTGCATGCCCTTTTGGCCGGCGACGCCTTCCAGAAAGAAAGGATAAAGCGGCGCGTCGAATTTTTTGGCCAGATCGGGGTAGAGCGGATCGAATTTGGCCGCATAATCGGGGCCGAGATTTGGCGCGGCGCGCATCCCGGCCAGCAGCGCGGGAATTTTCCGGTCGCGCAGATGCGTCAGGATGGCGTCGATATTCCCTCGCGTCAGCTCGGGGTTCAACCCGCGCAGCATGTCATTGGCGCCGATTTCGACGATGACGCCGTCTGTTTCGTCGCCCAAAGCCCAGTCGAGCCGTTCCCTCGCGCCGCCCGATGTGTCGCCGGAAACGCCGGCGTTGTCGACGGCGACATCATAGCCTTTTTCGCGCAGGGCTTTCTGCAGAACGGCCGGAAAGGCGGCGTCGGCGGGCAACGAATAGCCGGCGGTGAGGCTGTCGCCCAGCGCCACCACACGCAGGCTGCGCGCCAGCGCTGGCGCGACGAAAATCAGCTGCAAGGCGAGCGCGGCAAAAATGATTTGGCGAAGCCGGCCTTCATGCCCATATGCGACGGGCGCGCGCCGCCGAAAAATTTTGTTCCACATAACCGCCGTCCGAAAGTTACTTCATGCCCGATCCGGCCATAAGCCTCGAAAATGTCAATCTGACTCTGGGAACCGGCGAAGCCAAAGCGCATATTTTGAAGAATATTAGTCTCGATATCGCAAAAGGCGAGGCCGTCGCGCTGCTGGGGCCGTCCGGCTCCGGTAAATCGACCCTGCTGATGACCATGGCCGGTTTGGAGGCGCCCGATTCCGGCGCAGTCCGAATCGATGGCCGCCGCATCGACCTGATGGGCGAAGATGAGTTGGCGCGCTTTCGCGGCGCCCATATTGGCGTCGTGTTCCAGGCTTTTCATCTGATCCAGACCCTCACCGCGCTGGAAAATGTCGCCCTCCCGCTGGAGCTGGCCGGGGAGCCTGAACCCTTTCCGCGCGCTACGGAGGCCTTGACTCAGGTGGGGCTGGCCGGGCGCTTGCGCCACTATCCGGCGCAAATGTCGGGCGGCGAACAGCAGCGGGTAGCACTCGCGCGGGCGATGGTCGCCAATCCATCCCTGCTGGTCGCCGACGAACCGACCGGTAATCTGGATCAGGCCGTCGGCGCCGAAATCGTCGATCTGATTTTCGCACTCAACCGCACGCATGGCGCGACCCTCGTCCTCGTGACCCATGACGAGGCGCTTGCGCGCCGCTGCCGGCGCATCGTCCGCTTGCGCAACGGCCGGATCGAATCCGATTCCGCGACGGCGACAGGACGTGAAAATGCCGTCGTCTGAGTCTTTCGCCCGACCGAGGGCTCCCAAGGCTTTCGGGGCGATTTTTCGCTTCGCTTTGCGCGATTTGCGCGGCGGCCTGCGCTTTTATGGCGTTTTCATCGCCTGTCTTGTCCTTGGCGTGATGGCTATTGTCGGTGTCGGCGCGACGTCGCGCGCCTTCCGCGAAGGCTTGGCGCAGCAGGGCGCGATCCTGCTCGGCGGCGACCTCTCGTTGGGCCGCGCGCAGGGAACGCCGGACGAGGCCGAGCGGCGTTTCCTGGCGTCGCGGGGGAAATTGAGCCAGATCGTGGTTTTACGCGCGATGGCGCGGACGCCGGAAGCGGCGCAGGCCACGCTGGTCGAAATCAAGGCGGTCGACGCCGCCTATCCCCTGATCGGGGCGGCCAAAATCGATCCGGCCATGACCGGCGGCAAGAAATTTTCCGAGATTTTTGTTGAAAAAGACGGCGCCTTCGGGCTTCTCGCCGATCCGGCCTTGGCGGCGCGCGTAAAAATCAAACCCGGCGACAGGCTGGTGATCGGCGCTGCGACTTTCACGCTTTCTGGCTGGCTGACGACTGAGCCCGACTCCATCGGCGGCGTCGGCTTCGGTCCGCGCGTGATGATGAGTCCGGAAGCTCTGGCCGCAACGAAGCTGATTGTGCCGGGTTCGCTGGCCCGAACCTCGTTGCGTCTGCTGCTGCCTGCGACAAAATCCGGCGACGCCGATCTGACCGCGGTCCAAAGCGATTTCACCGCCGCCTTTCCCGACGCGGGTTATGAGATTCGCAATCGCGGCAATCCCACGCCCCAGCTTTCGCGCAACATCGACCGTTTCGCGCAATTCCTGAGTTTGATCGGCCTCACCGCGCTGGTCTGTGGCGGGGTCGGCGTGGGCAATTCGATTCGCGGCCTGATCGATCGAAAAAGGCGAACCCTGGCCATTCTCAAAGCCTTGGGCGCGAGCGGCGGCGAGGCGGCGCGATTCGTGCTGATTCAGGCGCTGCTGGTCGCCGCCGCCAGCGCTTTGCTCGGCGCAGCGCTCGGGTTGGCGCTGCCGTCGGTTCTGGTCGCGCTGCTGGGCGCCTCGCTGCCTTTCCCGATCCAGCCGCGCATTGCATGGCTCGATGGCGCGACAGGCTTGGCTTTCGGCCTATTGACCGCCCTGGTTTTCGCCGCCGCGCCGCTGGATCGCGCCCGGTCGCTGCCGGCCACCACGCTTTTGCGCGAGACCGCGATGCAGGAGGGCGGTCCTTCGCGCGGACGCGGCCGGTTGATCGCTGTCCTCGCGGCGGCCGTGCTTTTCGCTTTCGCCCTGCTGACCAGCGACGACCGCCGCCTGACCGCGCAATTCGGAATGGCCGTGATCGTCAGTTTTGCCCTGCTCTATGGCGTGGCGCGGTCGATCATGTTTTTCGCGCGCCGGGCGCCCCATTCGCCTTTTCTGCCCTTGCGTCTCGCCGTCGCCAATCTGCACCGTCCCGGCGCCCTGACGCCGTCCTTTCTGATTTCGCTCGGGCTCGGCGTCACGCTGCTGACGGCGCTGGTCGGAATTGAACGCAACCTGCGCGCTGAAATCGGCCAGTCTTTGCCTAAGGATTCTCCGAGCTTCTTCTTCCTCGACGTGCAAAGCGCGCAGGCGGCGGAGTTCCGCGCCTTCCTGCATGAAGAGGCGCCGGAGGGGACCATCGCCGTCGCGCCGATGTTGCGCGGCCGCATCGTGCGGGTGAAGGACACCCCGGCGGAAGAGGTCAAGCCCACCGACAAGGCCCGATGGGCGCTCGAAGGCGACCGCGGCGTGACTTTTTCCGACAAGCCGCCGCAAGGCTCGCAAGTGGTGGCGGGCGCATGGTGGCCGGAAAATTATGCCGGACCGCCGTTGGTTTCGATGGAGACCGATGTCGCGCAGGGGCTCGGCCTCGCTGTCGGTGACCGGATTTCGGTCAATGTGCTCGGCCGCGTGCTCACCGCCCAGATCGCCAATCTGCGCAAGGTGAACTGGCGCAGCTTTGGCATCAATTTCGTCATGGTCTTCTCGCCCAACGCCTTTGCCGGCGCGCCATTCACCCAGTTGATGACGCTCACCACGCCGCAAAAGCCCGATGTTCAGGGCGAAGCGACACTCTTGTCCGACGCCGCAAAAAAATTTCCATCGGTCGCCAGCGTCTCGATGCGCGAAAGTCTCGCGACGCTGGGCGCGCTGTTGGGCAAACTCTCCATCGCCATCCAGAGCGCCGCCTCGCTGGCCTTCGTCGTCTCGGCGCTGGTGTTGTCCGGCGCGCTGGCGGCGGGGCAGCGGGCGCGGATCTATGAGGCGGTGGTGCTGAAAGTCCTCGGCGCGACGCGCAAGCGGCTTTTGGCGGCGCTGACGCTGGAATTCGCGCTGCTGGGCGCGGCGACGGCGGCTTTCGGCCTGCTGGCGGGGAGCCTCGCCGCATGGCTGGTGGTGACGCGGGTCCTGGACATGGAATTCGAATTCTTCCCGCTTCAGGCGGCGGCGCTCGCCCTGGCGGCGGTGATTTTCGCAATTATCATCGGGTTGAGCGGCACATGGCGCATTCTGGGCGAGAAGCCGGCGCGCCGCCTGCGCGAAGAATAACCAAAATGTAATCCGTCTGGGCCCGGTCTCGGGCGTGGAATGGCTTGTCTTTTAACTGCGTGGCCGCCATATTCGAGGACGCCGCAACGCCACAGATTGTCTGGGGTGGGTCTTCCGGCGGCATTTTACGTGAGGCACTCATGTCCAACTTTGACCGCAACGCTGCTCCCTGGAGCCGGGGCTACACCCGGACGGGCGCCGATGTAGATCAAGGTCTGCGCGCGTTCATGCTCGGCGTCTATAATAACATGACGATCGGCCTCGCGCTGACCGGCCTGGTCGCACTCGGCGCCAATATGCTGGCGGTGTCCGCCCTGCCGACCCCCTATCAACTGGGATCGCACATCTATTTGACCAGTTTCGGCGCCGCGATCTATTCCAGCCCGCTGCGCTGGGTGATCATGTTCGCGCCTCTGGCCTTCGTCTTGTTCTTCTCGTTCAAGATCAACACCATGGCGGCCTCGACCGCCCGGACGCTGTTCTTCGCCTTCGCGGCGGTGATGGGCCTGTCGCTTTCGTCGATCCTGCTGATCTATACCGGTTCGTCGATCGCCCGCGCCTTCTTCATCACCTCGGCGACTTTCGGCGCCTTGAGCCTCTACGGATACACGACCAAGAAAGACCTGTCGGCAATGGGTTCGTTCCTGATCATGGGTGTGATCGGCATCGTCATAGCCAGCATCGTGAACCTGTTCGTGCAGAGCTCGGCTTTCCAATTCGGACTGTCGATCCTGACCGTGCTGGTTTTCGCGGGTCTGACCGCCTGGGACACCCAGTCGATCAAGGCCATGTATCTCGAGTCCGACCAGTATGAAGTCGCGACCAAGAAGTCGATCAATGGGGCTCTGATGCTCTATCTCGATTTCATCAACATCTTCATGGCGCTGGTGCAACTCACCGGCGACCGCAGAGGCTGAGGCTTCCGCCTCACGAAAAACCCCGCATCGGCGGGGTTTTTTTGTGCCCGCTCAATGCGCTTCGTCCCAATTATCCGCCGCGCGCGCATCCACATGCAAAGGCACGCTGATAGGAACAGCCGGCAACGCCGCCTGCTCCATCACCTGTCGCGCCACCGCGATTGTCTCGGCGGCTTCCGCCTCCGGCGCCTCGAACACCAGTTCGTCATGCACCTGGAGCAGCATTTGCGTTCGCAGCCCGGCTCGCGCCAGGGCGGCATCCATGCCGATCATGGCCCGACGGATGATGTCGGCGGCGGCCCCCTGAATCGGCGCATTGATCGCCGCGCGCTCGTTGAAGGCGCGCTCCGCGGCGTTGGTTGAGTTTATGCGGGGGTAATGGCACTTGCGGCCGAACAGGGTGGTCACAAAACCCTGTTCGCGGCAAAGCTTCTTGGTCGCGTCCATATAAGCGCGAATGCCGGGAAAGCGCTCGAAATAGGCGCGGATATAGGCTCCGGCCTCCTCGCGCGGAATGCTGAGCTGGTTGGCGAGGCCAAAGGCCGAAATGCCATAGACGATGCCGAAATTGATCGCCTTGGCCCGCCGCCGCACATCGCTCGGCATCCCCTCGACCGGCACGCCGAAAATCTCCGACGCGGTTATGGCGTGAATATCCTTGCCCTCGGCGAAAGCTTGTTTCAGCTGCGGGATGTCGGCGATATGGGCGAGCAGCCGCAATTCGATCTGCGAATAATCGGCTGAAATCAACTTGTGGCCCGGCGCCGCGATGAAGGCGCGGCGAAGTTTGCGCCCGGCCTCGTTGCGCACCGGAATATTCTGCAAATTGGGCTCGGAGGAGGACAGCCGCCCGGTCGAGGTTGCCGCCATGGCGTAGGAGGTATGGACGCGCCCGGTGGTCGGATTGATGAAGCGGGGCAGGGCTTCGGCATAGGTCGAGCGCAATTTCTGCACCTGCCGCCATTCGAGCAGCTTGCCGGCCAATTCATTGCCTTGCTCGGCCAGGTCGTCCAGCACGCTGGCGGAGGTCGACCATGCGCCGGTCGCGGTTTTCTTGCCGCCGGGCAGGCCGAACTTGCCAAACAAAATATCCCCCAATTGCTTGGGCGAGCCGAGATTGAAATTCTCGCCGGCCAGCGTCTGGACTTCCGCCTCCAGCCGCGCCATGTCCTGCGCGAATTCGCCCGAAAGCCGCGACAACATCGCGCGATCGACGCAGATGCCGCGTCGCTCCATCCGCGCCAGCACGGTGGCCAGCGGACGCTCCAGCGTTTCATAAACCGTGGTCATGTGTTCGGCGACCAAACGTGGCTGCAAGCCGTTCCACAACCGCAAGGTGACGTCGGCGTCCTCGGCGGAATATTCCACAGCCTTGTCGAGCGCCACCTTGGCGAAGCCCACAAAACTCTTGCCCTGTCCGGCGACTTCGCTGAGCGGAATCGGTCTATGACCCAGCATTTTGAGCGCAAGCTCGTCCATGCCGTGACCGTTGACGCCAGCGTCGAGCGTGTAGGAGGCCAATAGAGTGTCTTGAACCGGCGCAACCTCGATCCCGTGCTGGGCCAAAACCAGCCAGGCAAATTTGACGTTCTGCGCGATTTTCATCACTGCGGGCGACGTAAGCAAAGGCTTCAGCAATGCCAGCGCCGGGCCCAACGCAACCTGCCCCGGCACAAGATCGGCGCCGCCGAACAAATCGTCGGCGCCGGGCGCTCTATGGCCGAAAGGAACATAGCAGGCGCGATTGGGGGCCAGAGCCAGCGACAGGCCGACGAGATTGGCCTGCATCGGGTCGAGCGAATCGGTTTCGGTGTCGAAAGAAACAAAACCGGCCTCGAACGCGTCGGAAATCCACTTTTGGAGGTCTTCAAGCGATGAAACGCAGGCATATTGGCTGCGATCGAAGGGCGTCTTGAGGGCGTCGTCCTTGCGCTGTCTGGCGAGCGAGGCGGCAGTGAGCACTTCGGTCGCGTGGGTCGGCGCATCGGTCGCGGCCTCTGCCTGCGCGGTCGCCTCTACGACATCGCCATTGCGTCCGCGCCAGCCGTTCGGCCCGACAAAGGCGGGATCGGGATCGACCAGCGCCATATCGGCGTCGTAGATGTCGGCGACGCGGCGGGTGAGCGTGGTGAATTCCATCGCCTTGAAAAAGCCGACCAGTGTTTTGCCGTCGGGCTCGGGCAGACGCAGGTCTTCGAGCAGCGTCACGATCTTCACGTCGTCAACCAGTTGCACCAGTCTTTTCGACACGCGGATTTTTTCGACGACGGCCGGGTCGCAGAGCGTCTCGCGGCGCTTGTTCTGCTTGATCTCGCTTGCGCGGGCGAGCAGCGTGTCGAGGTCGCCATACTCGCCGATCAATTGTGCGGCGGTCTTCACGCCAATGCCCGGCGCGCCCGGCACATTATCGGTGGAATCGCCGGCCAAAGCCTGGATGTCGATGACTTTTTCCGGTGGCAAGCCGAAATAGGCGATGACCTCCTCGCGGCCGATCCTGCGCTCCTCGCGCCGTTTATCGCCCTCGCCGGAGGCGGGATCAAACATCGCGACGCCGGGCCGCACGAGCTGCATCAAATCCTTGTCGGCGGAAATAATGGTCACGTCGGCGCCCGCTTCCGCCGCCTGTCTGGCGTAGGTGGCGATGAGATCGTCGGCCTCGTAGACGTCCTGTTCGACCGGCTCCATTCCAAAAGCGCGGACGGCCTCGCGAAACAGCGGAAATTGCGGCACGAGGTCTTCCGGCGGCTCGGAACGATTGGCCTTGTAAGCGGGATAGATTTCCTTGCGAAAGGAGTTTTCGCTTTTGTCGAAAATGATGGCGAGATGGGTAGGCTTGACCCCCGCCGCGCCGTCGCGGACGAATTGCAGCAGCTTGGTGCAGAATAGGCGAATGGCCCCGGTCGGCAGGCGGTCGGCGCGGAAGTTGTATTTCTGGTCCTGCCGGATCGACTGGAAATAGGCGCGAAAGATGAAATTCGAGCCATCGACGAGAAAGACGTGATCGCCGGGGGCGAGGGGACGGGATGCGTCGGTCATGGCCATTCGTCTCGGAGCAATCATCTTGGAGGGAGGGGGTCCAATGGGGACGGGGATTATTTATACGCAAACGGGCGGCCCGTCCAAAGGGTCGTAAAATTGCTTTGCCGATCCGTCGGACATCGGCTAAATAAGGCGCGAAGCACCCGTAGCTCAGCTGGATAGAGCGCTGCCCTCCGAAGGCAGAGGCCACACGTTCGAATCGTGTCGGGTGCGCCAATAAAACCCTATGTTGTGAATAACATACAGAAGGGTTTGACGGCATCCCTCCTCCGCCTGACATTTTATGGCACAGTTTTGGCACAAGCAGATTCGCTTTCTGTGCCAAGCAGGAGGTGAGCATGGCTTCGACAGCAAAAGGACTTACGATCGCCCAACGGCCCAACGGTTCGTGGCGGGCACAGATTCGGAAGGTCGGCTTTCCCTACGAGTCGCGAGACTTTCTGACGCATGAACAGGCCGACGAATGGGGCCTGCACCGTTTAGGGGAAATTCAAACGACTGGACGCCTCGTCAATCGTCGCCCGGCCGAGCGGACGACACTTGAGGAGGTCATTAAAAAATATATTGATGAGGTAACCAAACAGCGCCCCGGCTTGGCTTCACGCATCGCAGAAGAAACGAGGCTGAAACGATTTTTGCGCGAGGAATCGTGGTTATGCGGTCACGCTATCGCTTACCTGACCACCGAGCACTTCGAGACTTGGCGCGACCGTAGGTTGACTGAAAATCCAAGCCGCGGGCGGGTTGTAAAGATACGGCAGTGCGAAACGGTCAAGTCGCCAAAAAAGCCAAAAACTACTATCGCTCCCGGAACCGTAATCAGGGAGATGACTCTTCTGAAACGAGTTTTGGACTTTGCGATCAAAAAATTTAAGCTGGCGTCAAATCCAATGGACGACGTCGAGCGTCCCTCAGCGGTGGATGACCGCGAGGTCACCTTGGAGCCCGCTGAATGGAACGCGCTTATGGACGCGTGCCACGATTCGTCAAATATTTGGCTGGCGCCAGCTGTAGAATTGGCAGTTGAAATTGGCGCGCGCCGAGGTTCGCTGCTGAAATTGCAATGGGTCGATGTGAATCTTCGTCAAGCGTACGTCACACTTCGGGGCGTCAAAAATAGCCGAAAACCCTCGGAAATTCGTAATGTTCAGGTAGGGCTTTCTCCGCGCGCGATCGAAATTTTATCGTCTCTACCTCAGTCGCCTGATCAGCGCGTCCTTCCAGTGGCCCAAGACGCGCTGAGTTCGGCCTTCAAACGCGCGCGTTCAAAAGCCGGATTAAACCATCTCCGCTTTCACGATTTGAGGCACCTTTTTGCTGCCCGCCTCGTTGAAGCCGATTGGGGTATTCTCGATCTCATGCGGCAGGGAGACTGGCGCGATCCAAAATCCGTAAAACGATATTACGCCGCGCGTGGCGAGCACTTGGGGAAAAAGCTAGCGGGATTAAATGATTCGCGATCCCGCGATTGACAACGATAAGCTTTGCCCACACCCTTTACGTGTCGTGACGTGCTGGTGTATTTGAAGCAGCTACGGAGCGGGCGGCAACTGCCTATGCCAAAAGTTGCGTTTCTCCCACGGGATGGGGGACACGGCCACGACCACCGTATGCATCATCGCTATACGGATTATGTCGCGATTGTCCGCCAGACGCATGTGCTGGCAGCCCGACGGGGCGGGGATGAGGAGCGGCGGCGCTTTTGGAGCCGCTACTCATGTCTGCTTTCCGTACTCGACTGCTCTATTCGTATCCTGATGCCGTGTGTGGACGCCCCCACGGATGCAAGCGAAATCTTTTCGGTCATGAGCATGTGGTCGAGCGCTGTCGTGTGTCCGGCCTCAAAATGCGGCTTCACACGCCGCAGGCCCTTATGGAAGTGCGA
>Ga0302320_10010174_pt1 | contig 20107 bp, 13 predicted proteins | sample Bog_T0_3_FD_202130 | JGI IMG/M metagenome (GOLD analysis project Ga0302320, IMG submission 202130) | Peat permafrost microbial communities from Stordalen Mire near Abisko, Sweden - Bog_T0_3 | ecosystem: Environmental > Terrestrial > Soil > Wetlands > Peat | place: Sweden: Abisko, Stordalen Mire...
AGGTAAGGTGCTCGGGAAAGATGCTTTGACCTTTCGCCGTGAAGACGGTCAGGCGGAAAACTTTCATCGCGAGCAGAATAAGGAATTGTTAACTAAGCTCGCGGAGCAGACCGGCGGCCACTACTATACCGCCGGAGACGCCAAGAAATTGGCCCGCGAGATCTCCTTTTCGGAGGCCGGCATCACGCAGCGCGAGACAAAAGAAATCTGGGATATGCCTGTGGTGTTTCTGCTGGTGTTCTCTTTGAAAGCTACGGAATGGCTGTTGCGAAGGCGCTGGGGCGTGGTATGAGAATTGGGCTCCTAGTGCTGTGTCTTGCCTTAAACATACAGGCTGCGAATTACTTCGTGATCGTGTCTGGCTTGGGCGGTGAACCCGAGTATGACACTCAGTTTGCCAAGTGGGCGCAGGATCTGGATCGCGAATTAAACGGCGGCGCGGACACGCACGTCATTACTTTAAGTGGCCCGGCTGCCACCAAACAACAAGTGGAGCAAGCCTTAAACAAAGTGACCGAACAAGCCAGCGCTTCAGATGCCTTCGCGCTCTTCTTAATCGGTCATGGCAGTTTCGATGGTAGGGAGTACAAATTCAATTTGCCCGGCCCGGATATGACCGGTGCTGAATTAGCCAAAGCCTTGAATCGCATTCCAGCGCACCGGCAGCTCGTCGTAGATATGACCAGTTGTAGTGGCGCGGCGCTGGCCGCTTTGGCGAGAAAAGACCGCGTTGTGATCTCCGCTACGAAATCGGGTACCGAGAAGAATGCGCCGGTCTTTGCCCGCTATTGGGTGGACGCGCTGCATGACCCGGCAGCCGATACTGACAAGAATGGTTCAATCTCTGCCTTGGAAGCGTTCCGCTATGCGGACAGAAAGACCACGGCCTATTTTGAAACCGAGAAGCTATTAGCGACCGAACACGCTTTGATCACCGACACAGCGAACGCCATAGGGGTTCGCGACCCGAAGCCGGAAAATGGTCAAGGTCTCTTGGCCGCGTCGTTCATTTTGATCCGGGCGAAGGGCGACGGCGCCAAAGTGCTCCCGCCTGAAAAGCAGCGCTTGGTGAGCAAGAAAGAGGATCTGGAAGCGAAGATAGATCGTCTGAAGTATGAGAAGGCCGCCATGGACGAGAACGACTACAAGCAACAGTTGACGGCTCTGCTGTTAGAACTGGCGCGCACGCAAGCGGAGATCGATAAGTGAAGCGCTTGTGCCTGTTGTTGCTGATTGGGTTCCCGTGCCTGGCTGCGGTGCCTGGAGAAAATTGCAAGGCGTTGCGCCGGCATGGCCAGATGAACCAGGCCAAAGCTTGCTTTACCGCCTTACTGCGCGGCGACGCGTTTGCCAGAGCGGAAGGTTTGTGGGGAACGGACCGCTTTGAAGCCGCTAACGATGAGTTCAAGCTGGCTGAGAAGAATGCACCCCGCTCACCGGAGTTGAAAACGGAATGGGGATTGCTCTATTTAGAGCATTACCAGCCAGGCGATGCCGCCAAGCTCTTCACGGAAGCGATTGCGCTGGACGAGAAATTTGCGCCCGCCTATTTAGGAATCGCGAGGGCGGCGGCCCAGGGATTTGATCCGCGCGCCAGCGAAGCCGCTGAACAAGCGCTTCAGCGCGATCCACAGATGTATCAAGCGCATGAACTGTTGGCCTATTTGGCCCTGGAAGATAGCGATCCGAAAAAAGCTACCGACGAAGCACAGAAGGCGCTGGCGCTTTCGAGCGAGGCACTGGATGGCATGGCGGTGCTGGCCTCTATTGATTGGCTAAACGACAAAACATCCAGCGAGTGGATGCCGCGGATTCTCAAAATCGATCCGGCCTACGGCGAAGCCTACGCCACAGGCGCCCATTTCTTTGAAATTAACCGGCGCTACGAAGAAGCCATTCAGTATTACCGCAAGGCTCTGGAACTGAACGGGACCCTGTGGGAAGCACGATCGCAATTGGGCGTGAATTTAATGCGGCAAGGCGACGATGCCGAAGCGCGCCAACAGCTAGAAAAGTGTTATGAGGCTCATTTCCGAAACGCGGAAACCGTAAATTCGCTGCGGTTGCTGGATAGCTTAGTCAACTACGACACCTTCAAGACGGCCAACACGGAGTTGATGCTGAGTAAGAAGGAATCGGCTCTCTTGCGGCCTTATATTGAGCCGGAAATGCAGCGCGCCATTGCCACATACGAAAAAAAATACCAGATGAAGCTGTCCGGGCCAGTGCATCTGGAGGTCTATCCAAATCACGACGATTTCATTGTGCGGACGTTGGGCTTGCCGGGGGTGGGAGGTCTGCTGGGTGTCACGTTTGGACTGACGGTGGCTATGGATAGCCCCACAGCGCGCTCTCCTGGACAGTTTAGTTGGGCCAGTACCATGTGGCATGAGTTCAGCCACGTGTTCGTGTTGAGCGCCACGCATCACCTGGTGCCGCGCTGGTTCACCGAGGGCCTGGCAGTGCATGAAGAAGGCGCCGCAGCGAAAGATTGGGGCGACCGGCTGACGCCCGACATTCTAACGGGCATTGAAAAGAAGCAACTTCTCCCGGTTTTGGAACTCGACCGGGGCTTTGTGCGTCCAAAGTTTCCAATGCAGGTGATGCTGTCGTACTTTGAAGCGGGCAAGATGTGCGATTTCATTGACGAAAAGTGGGGCGACGGTGCGCTTTTGGGAATGATTCATTCCTATGCCGACCGCAAGAACACGGAGGAAGCGATTCAGGCGAATCTGCATGAGACTCCTGCTGCCTTTGACAAGGAGTTCATGGCGTGGCTCGATTTGCAAACGGCCAACACCTTGAAGCATTTTGCCGAATGGAAGAAGGGAATTAAAGTTCTAAATCAAAATCTCGAAGCTGGGAAGTGGGATGACGTGATCCGCGAAGGACCGGCGGTGCGCGACGACTATCCAGACTATACCGGCGACCATAGCGCTTATGAAGCGCTGGCCGATGCGTATGACAAAAAGGGCAATCCAGCGGCGGCTGTTGCTGAATTGGAAAAATACGCCAATAAGGGCGGCACCAACGTCGCTGCTTTGAAGAAACTGGCTGAATGGGAGCAAAAAGCGGGCAACTCTAAACAGGCTCGAATGGCACTTGCGAAACTAATTTACATCTATCCCGAAGATGAGGAGACACATCGAAGACTAGGCACTCTACTGTTGGATGCGGGAGATGCGGAGGGCGCGGTGAGAGAAGGAAAAGCGCTGTTAGCGCTGAAACCTGTCGATGCCGCGGAATCGCATTTCGAATTGGCCAAGGCGCTCAAGGCGGCACGCCGATTGAGCGAAGCGAAAGACCAAGTCGTTATGGCGCTCGAAGCGGCGCCCGGCTACAAGCCCGCGCAACAGTTACTTCTTCAATTGAGCCAATAAAATGTCAACCACCCCCACTGCAACGCCTGTTGATTCGTCGGAAGTGCGTGAACGCGTCAAGCGCTTTCAGGACGCCCAGAATCTGATTCGAAGCGAAGTGCATAAAGTGATTGTCGGGCAGGACGCTGTTATTGAGAGCGTTCTGATTTCGCTGTTCGTGGGAGGGCACTGTTTGTTGACGGGTCTTCCGGGAACCGCCAAGACGCTGCTCGTGCGCACGTTGTCTCGCACGCTAGGGCTGCGCTTTAACCGCATTCAGTTCACGCCCGATTTGATGCCTTCCGATATTACCGGCACCGATATTATTGAGGAGAACACCACAACCGGCCACCGCTCTTGGACATTTGTGCCGGGTCCGATTTTCTCAAACGTCTTGCTGGCGGACGAAATCAACCGCACGCCGCCAAAGACGCAATCGGCCTTGTTAGAGGCGATGCAGGAGTTCTCATGCACGGTACGTGGGAATCAATACAAGATTGAGCCGCCGTTTTTTGTGCTGGCGACCCAAAATCCCATTGAGTTGGAAGGAACGTATCCGTTGCCTGAAGCGCAGTTGGATCGCTTTTTGTTTAATGCGGTTTTGGATTACCTGCCAGCCGAAGACGAAGTGAAAGTGGTTGACCTGACAACAACTACGACTCGCGCGGAAGCGAACACGGTCACCACGGGCGAAGAGATTCTCGGCTTTCAACAGCTAGTACGCATGACGCCAATCGCTGAATCGGTTGCGCGCTATGCGGTTGATTTAGTGCGCGCCACGCGCCCGAATCAACCAGAGACGCCCGATTTTGTCAAACAGTATGTCAACTTCGGCGCCAGCGTACGTGCGGCCCAGTTTCTGGTTCTTGCCGGTAAGGCTCGGGCGCTCATGTATGGCCGGTTTCACGTTTCCTACGAAGACATTCGCGCGTTGGCTGCGCCGGTGCTGCGGCATCGCGTACTGTTAAATTTCCATGCGGAATCGGCGCGCATCGATACCGACGAAATTTTGCGCCGTTTGCTTGAGTGGAAGCCTGCGCCGCGCGGTTAGACTCACGGAGCCTCCATAATAGTGCCCGCCCAAGTCTCAAATAGATTTCTAGATCCCGCGGTGTTAGCTGGAATTTCTGGCCTGGATTTGATTGCCAAGACGGTGGTGGAAGGCTTCCTTGCGGGTCTGCACCGTTCGCCGAATTTCGGTTTTAGCCAGGAATTTGAGGAATACCGCGCTTATTCGCCGGGCGACGATTTACGGCATGTGGATTGGAACGTGTACGCACGCACGGAACGGGCCTACCTGAAGCGCTATCGCGGCGAAACAAATACGTCCACCGTGGTTTTGCTGGATGCCAGCGCCAGTATGGGCTTTGGCGCCAAGGTGACCAAATTCGATTACGCAAAATACTTGGCGTCTTCCCTGATTTACCTTGCGCATTTGCAGCGTGACAGTGCGGGTCTCATCACTTTTCACGATGAAGTTTCGAACTTTGTACGGCCCACATCGCGGCAGGGTCAACTGATGCGTCTGCTGCATGCGATCAGCGAAGCCGAATTGGGCAAGCGCACGAATTTCGAGCGGCCCTTTTTTGAGCTTCAGCAGTTTATGAAACGGCGCGGCGTAACGGCGCTCATTTCCGATTTTTACGAAAACCCGGAAACCGTTGTGAAAACCGTTGAGCCACTGCGTTTTCGTGGCAATGAGTTGATCTTGTTTCACGTGCTTGACCCGCGTGAGATTGACCTCAAGCTTGACGATGGCGCCTTGTTGGTGGACATGGAAACCGGCGAAGCGCTGGAATCAACGCCGGATTATGCCAAGACGGAATACCGGCAGAAGATGCAAGAGCACATCGAACAGTTAAAGACCAAAGCCCAGGCGGCCGGCATCGATTACTTTTTGCTGCGAACAGACAGGCCGCTCGATGAGGCGCTGCGCGAATATTTGACCATCCGGCAAGGAAGAATGTGAATGGGATTTCTTTCGCCGTGGTTCCTGGCAGGGCTAGTGGCTGTTGGACTTCCGCTATGGCTGCACCTTTTGCGGCAATTCAAACGCACGCCGCAGCCGTTTAGTTCACTGATGTTTTTTGAGCGGCGCGTGCAGAGTTCCGTGCGCCACCGGCGCTTGCGTTATCTAATGCTGTTGGCCTTGCGCCTGGCCTTGTTTGCGCTGTTAGCGTTCGCATTTGCGAATCCGTTTTTGATGCGCAGCACGGCTTCTCAAACGCGGCGGAAATTGACTTTGATTGCCATTGATCGATCCTTTAGCATGCGCGACAGCGATCATATGGACCGGGCTAAAGAAGAAGCGCGTAAGCTGGTTCGCGATTTGCCCGGAGGGTTTCTGGCGCAAGTGGCCGCTCTCGATTCGCACCTGGAAACCTTGACCTCCAATGAAACGGATCGCGCCCCGCTCAATTCGGCGATTGAAGGATTAGCAGCGGGCGACCAGACCAGTTCCTACGGCGAATTGGCCCGCGCCATCAGGCTACTGGATAAGACCGCGAACATGCAGATTGAGGCGCACTTCATCAGTGACATGCAGCAGTCATCGCTGCCGGCGAATGGTTTTCATGAGCTGCAATTAGAGCCCGGCACCGCCTTCTTTCTGCATTCCGTGGCAGAGCCGAAGAGAGAAAACTGGGCGGTGGAAAGTGTTACGGTGGCGCCGGAGATTTTTGATCCAAAAACCAGCAGGCTTACGGCCGCCATCGCGGGTTGGCAGACGGCGGCAACAACACGGCAAGTTTCGCTGGTGATCAACAATCGTGTGGTCGCGACAAAGAGCGTGGCCGTTCCGGCCAATGGCCGGGCGCAGGTGGAGTTTCTCGGTTTTGATGTGCCATACGGACAGAACCGGGGCGAGGTTCGAATCGAGCCGCATGATTCGCTGCCGCAAGACGATACCTATTTGTTTTCGGTAGAGCGATCCGATCCCCGGCGCGTCTTGTTTCTTTACGCGGGTGGGAAAAGCCGCGAAGGCTTTTTTTATAAGGCGGCGCTGGAGTCTTCTACTAACGCAGGCTTGTTCGTGGACTTGGCGCAATTGGAGCAGGCGCCCAACCTGGATCTGACGAAGTTCGTGTTTGTGGTGTTGAGCGATCCGGGCGAATTAGACTCCGACGTCGCGCGCAAGATCCGCTCTTATGTGGAAAAGGGCGGCGGCGTTCTGATTGCAGCCGGTATCAATACTGTCCGCAACGGGACAGTTCCTATCACAAGTGAACGGCTCAGTATGGGTAATGGCGGGCAGACAGCAGGCGAAGTGGATGCGCAACATCCCGCGTTGGCGGGAACTGGACGCTTCGAAAATGTGCGCTTTATTGACAGTGTTCGCGTGCAGCCTAATATTTCGGCGAAGGTGCTGGCGAAATTTGCTGATGGGGCGCCCTTGCTTCTGGAAGAACGAATCGGCGAAGGTCGAGTGCTTACGCTCGCGGCTATGCTCGACAACTCGACGAACGATTTCCCGCTGCACGCCTCGTACGTCCCCTTTGTTGTGCAGTCGGGGCTCTATCTGGCCGGTGCGAGCGATGTTCTTTCGAGCGTTGTGGTGGGCTCGCCGGCGATCTTGCGGCATGCGAAAAGCGAGACTACGGCGGCCGATGTGGTCGGGCCGGGCGGCAAGCATGAGCTCTCGCTAAGCGATGCGAGCAAGGCCATGACCTTCGATTTGAGCCAAGCGGGATTTTATGAAGTGCAGAGCGCTAATGGGCGCAGATCTCTGCTGGCGGTGCATGCGGACCGGCGCGAATCGGACTTAACCACAATCCCGGATGAAACTCTCGATTTATGGCGCAATACTGGTAGTGCCGCTCCGGTGGAGAAGACGGCGTCCGGGCAGACTTTGACTACACCCTGGAGTTTGTGGCGCTACGTGTTGTTGTTGGCGTTGTTGGCGGCGTGCGTGGAGAGTTTGTTTGCAGTGCGATATTTGAAGCAGGAGAAGGAGGCGGCATGACGGCGATCGTACAACTTGATGACTACCTTCGGCGCGTAGAATCGCGGCTCAGGTTTCTGGCGGCTTCGCGCGGCGCGGCGGTAACGGCAGCGTCGGCACTATTTCTCACTCTTGCGGTGGTGTGGATCAGCAATCAATACCGCTTTGTACAAGACGTTGTATGGCCGCTGCGCGTGCTGTTGTTTGCCGCCCTGGCCGTTGCCATCGCGTTCACGCTGGCCATTCCTTTAGCGAAGTTGAATCGGCGCTTTGTCACCAAGCTTGCCGAGAAAAGAGAACCGAGCTTTGGCGAACGCCTGCTCACGGTGCAAGAGCGCCGCAATGAAGACAATCCGTTTATCGAATTGATTGCCGAAGATGCCATGGGCGTGGCGCAGAAGCATGCACCCGCGGAGTTTGCGCATTCGCAGATCTTGTTTGGCGCGCTCGGCGTGGCGGTGATTGCGTTAGGCGCTTTGCTTTGGTTGATTACCGCGGGACCGGGCTATTGGGGCTACGGTGCCTCCTTGCTTTGGACGGGCAGCGGAAATGCGAGCAAAAAGCCTTTGTACTCGTTGAACGTACAGCCGGGCAATAAAACCATTCGCCGCAAGTCTGACCAATTGATTACCGCTCATTTGATGGGCTTCAATGCGCATCAGGTCACGCTACATGCCAAGTATGGCGATGCCACCAAATGGGATGCAACGGTAATGCAGCCTGGTAGCGATGGCAACGCTTATCAATTCAAATTCGTGGGTTTGTCCGATCAGGTGGAGTATTTCGTACAGGCCGACAATTCGGAATCCAAACATTTCAAGATTGCCGTGCGTGATCTCCCCGGCGTGAAACGCGTGAAAGTGGCTCTGCATTTTCCGGCGGAGTTGCATTTGAAAGATGCCGTACAAGATCCTGGTGGCGATATTCGAGCGGTGGAAGGCACGGAGGCCGACATTTCAGTTTTGACGGATAGGCCGTTGGATCATGGCGTACTCATGCTGGAAGATGGCTCCAAGCTTGCGCTAACCAGAGGCGACGGCAATTGGCTCAACGCAAAAATGTCGATTCACAAAGACGGGTCATACCATGTCGCTGCGCTCGATAGTAACGAGGACATTCGCATTAGCGACGATTATTTCATTGAATCGGGCAAAGACGAGCCGCCCTCGGTGCGGATCACCAATCCGGGGAAAGATCCGAAAGTCTCGCCTATCGAAGAGGTGCCGGTAACAATTTCGGCGGCCGACGATTTTGGTTTGGAGGGCATGGACTTGCACTACTCCGTAAATGGCGCCCCTGAGCAAGTGGTACCGCTCTTGAAAACGAAGGGTGTGAAAGAAGCGGATGGAACGAAGTTGTTGTCGCTGGAAGACTTTAAGTTGGTGCCGGGTGATCTAATCGCGCTCTATGCAACGGCGAAGGATGCTACCCACACCACAAAAAGCGAGATCATATTCGCGCAAGCGGAACCGTTCGATTTCAAGTTCAGCCAATCGCAGCAGATGGGTGGGGGCGGCGGTGGTGGCATGGACGGCGGCCAACAGAGCGATATCTCCGAACGCCAAAAGCAGATCATAGCCGCAACCTGGAACCAAGACCGCGACCCGGGAAAGAACAAGACCGCGCTGCAGGAGAATGCCAAGTTTCTCGCTGATACGGAAGGCAAATTGGCCGAGCAGGCGCAAACCTTGGCGGAACGAATGGCAAGCCGTGAGATGGGCGATGCCGGGTCGGCTTTTGCCAACTTCTCAAAGTTGATGACGCAAGCCTCTGGGCAGATGAATGAAGCGGTCAATCAGTTGAAGCCGGGGAAATGGCGCGATGCATTGCCGACGGAACAGAAAGCTTTGCAATCCTTACTGCGGGCGGAAGCCCTGTTCCGTGACATTGAAGTAGCCTTCGGTCAGCGTGGCGGTGGAGGCGGCGGCGGTGGCGCGCAACGCGACTTGGCGCGCATGTTCGACCTGGAATTGGATACCAGCAAGAACCAGTACGAAACCGGGCAGCAGACGCCGCAAGAGAAGCAGAATGACCAGCAGAAATCGGTGGACGAAGCTCTTGAGAAGTTGAAAGAGCTTGCCAAACGCCAGCAGGAATTGGCTGCGCAGCGTCCACAACAGCAAGCGTTTGAACAGAGATGGCAAGAAGAGCAACTGCGGCGTGAAGCGGAAGAATTGCGCCGTCAGATGCAGGAAATGGCGCAAAATCAGCAATCGCAGTCCCAATCGGGGCAGCAGAGCGGTCAGCAACAGCAATCGTCGGGGAGTTCTTCGGGCCAGTCTTCATCGGGCAAGCAGCAACAGCAGCAGGCGAGCCAAAGCGGCGGACAACAACAACAGCAACAACAGCGCCAGATGAACGAAGCGCTGCGTAAATCGATGGAAGCTTTGCGCCGCTCGGAAGATGAGATGCGTAAGGCGGTGAGCGAGCAAGATCCATCGGCACAAAAGCGTGCGGCGGATAATTTGGCGCAAGCGGAAGATCTGCTGAATAAAGCTCTACAAAAGCAAGCGGACAGCTCCATCGCCGGGCTTTCGCAAAAAGCGCAAGAGATGGCCGACCAACAGCGCAATATTGCCGATTCACTCAAGCGCGCTTACGGCGAACAATCGGGCGACTCAGTGAGCAGACGTCTGCGCATGGGACAGCCGGAACCGGGGCCGAATGAATTGCCGGAGATGCGCGATCCGGCGTCGCCTCGCTATTACGGGTATGACCGTAGAGGCTGGGATCGCGATCTACCCATGGCACACCCTCCGTCGCAGCAGGAACGCGCCATGGCTGATGAGAAAGCGCGGTTGAGCAAAGAGATCCAGGATTTACAGCACGAAATGCAGCAGCAGGAACGGTCGTTAGCGTCCACAGATCCAGCTTCTTCGTCGAAAATGCGCAAAGCTCTTTCCGAGGCCGAACAGAATGAACTCGCCATGCGGGAGCAAAAGACAGCCGAGTGGATGAAGATGGGTTATGGCGACCGGAACCTGAGCGTTGAAACAAAAATGGCGGAGGGACTGGAAAAGCTAAGCAAGGATTTGCAGGAAGTCCAGAAGTCGGTGGAAGCGAGCCAGGGTGACGGCAAGCCTGGACAAAGTAACAAAGGTGAGCAAACTCTAGCGGAGGTCCGCAGCCTGCGGCGAATGTTGGAGCAGGCGCAGCAAGCGCGTGCCCAGCAACAAGCACAAGGGCAACGCCAAGGCTATGAACAACAAAACCTATCGCGTGACGGTCAACAGGGTCAACAACAAGGTGGTCAGCAGCAAGGCGGACAACAACAGGGTGGCCAGCAACAGGGTGGCCAGCAGCAGAGCGGTCAACAAGGCGGCCTGAATGCCGGTAGTCAATACGGGCCGACTGGTGGACGCGATTACGGCATGAATCAGGAAAGCTTGCAAGGCGCCATCAATGATCTGAACTCGTGGCGCGGCAAGATTGATCCGCATGACCGCCAGTTGCGTGTCGCTGTGGACGATACGCTGGGCTATCTGCGCCTCTTACATTCCGATCCGAATCGCTTGCAAAGCACGATTGGGCAAGACGCGGTAAGCCGGCTCGAACGCTTGGAAGTGGAACTGGCGCGGCGGGCGGGCGAATTGCAGCAACTGGAAGGCGCTCGTTTGCGGGCGCCCGAAGATTCGCCGGAGAAATACCGCGATGCCGTGGCGGAGTATTTCCGGAAGCTGAGCCAGGCGAAGAAGTAGCCTACTTGAAATGATTTTGCCGCATGAACTCGGCAAGATCTTCATACTGATCCGATGCGATGAAATTTACGCCTGCTTTCAACGCGGCCAGCCAGCGTTTTTCAACGGCGGCGAGTGAACGGAAGTTGTACGCTTCGCCCCAACCCAAGCCCTGACCAGGTTTAAAACCGTCGAACGTGTAGAAGCGCACCCAGAAGCCTTGGCCGTGCGCGTAATCGACCAGCGAGCGAAGCCGGGCTTCGGACGCCTCAGTCCACTCACCTGCCTTGGGCTGCCCGCCTTCTTCTACTTCGTACCAGGAATTGTTCCACCAGCGGCGGTAGTTGGTGGGCTTTTCGGTAAGCAGTTCCGAAGGCGCCAGCGTAACAAGAGCGTGAGCGTCTTTGCCGCGCAGGGTGTGAGCGGAGCCAAAAAGGCGCAGTCGATCGTCGGACTTGAGCTGGTGGAAGAAGACCTGTTCCTGCTCGTCTGAATCCTCCGTGATGACAAGAATCGGTCCGCGTTTGAGCGGCATCAGTTTGCTCGGGTCCGTGCCTTTTGGTGCTGTCGTAATCCAATCTTCGTATCGGCCGAGAACATCCCACACGGCATGCAGCAAAGGCGCTTGCGTGTCTTTGAAATCGAAATGCAGAATGATGACGGGCCACGTTTCAGGTTTGTTCTCTTTGAGCGCTTTCTCGATGATCGGGCGGACCCGCGTAAAGAAGTAATCGGTGAGCAAAGGCTCAGACCCAGTTGTCTTTGGAGTATGTGAGACGACAACTTTGCCTTGGTACCATGCAATGTCTTGCTCAATGGAAACCGGAAATCCAGTGCTGAGCGCGCGCTCGATACGGTCGGGCCATTTGCCTTCGTATGGATAGCAATTGTGCGCGTCCAGGATGGGCTTGTTGCCGAGCATGCCGTCGAACTGAGCGAACAACGGGGCGCTTGCTAATAGAATGGCTATGCTGAGTTTTGCCAACATAGTGTTATTGGACCATGGCCGTTTCCATTAAAGACATCGCGCGTTTGGCGGGGGTTTCGCATTCCACAGTGTCGCGCGCGTTGAACCGCAGTCCGTTGATCCCGCTTGAGACGGCGGAACGGATTCAGCGGATCGCTAAAGAGCAAGGCTACACCGCTAGCGCCGTAGCGCGCAGCTTAGTGACTCGCAAGACGGAAGCGATTGGCGTGGTGGTGACTTCGATTGCCGACCCGTTCAATGGCGAGGTGGTGGCCGGCATTGAAGAAGTGGCGAACCACGAGGGCTATTCAGTGGTCCTAGCTACGTCGCAAGCAGACCCGCAGCGCGAACTAGCTGTGGTGCGTTCCTTCCGCGAGCGGCGCGTGGATGGCATCCTGGTGGCTTCGTCTCGCTTGGGAGCGCAATACCAGGATCTGGCGGACGAAATGGGAGCACCTATGGTTTTGCTGAACAACCAGCATCCTAGCGAGATGGCCCATTCGGTGAGCATCGACAACGCCGACGGCGGCTACCAGGCGACCGCACACCTCATCGAGTTAGGGCACAAAGACATAGCTTACATTGGCGATGAATCGGGCTTGCAATCGGATGAAGAACGGCTGGGTGGATTTCAGGCTGCGATGAAGGATGCCGGGATCAAGGTGCGTAGAGATCTGGTGGTGCGGGGTAACGGCAAACAGCGGAAAGGTCGCGAGCGTGCCGCGGAAATGCTGGCTTTGGCGCACCGGCCGACGGCCATCTTCTGCTATAACGACATGACCGCTTTAGGTGTGATTGAAGAAGTGGCTGCGAAAGGCTGGAGGGTGGGGCGTGAGGTATCTGTGGTAGGCTTTGACGATTTGTTCTTCACAGCATCACTTCAGCCGCCACTTACTACTTTCCGTCAGCCGAAGCGCGAATTGGGCAACCGTGCTATGCAGTTGTTGCTTGCCATTCTGCGCGGGCAAGAGGCCGACAGGAAAGTAGTAATACGCGGCGAATTAGTTATTCGAGAATCTACCGGACCAATTTACCAGGCGATTTCGTCAGGGAAGAACTTAGCAGCCAAGTCCTGATAATAGGGCATAATCTCGGCTACGTTAGGCTTTTCCAGACCCTTCGAATAGAGATCGTATGGGTTGAACTTGTGCACCCATTGGAACATATCTTCGTCGTGCTTATTCATAAGGTGCCTGTAAGCGCCGCCGCGATGGGCCGGATAAAACGAGTGGTAACGCAGCATGTAATGCGATTCTTCAGGTAAATATTTGCGCGTGACCAGGTAGATGTATTCATCATGGCCCCAGGAAAGATGTACTTTATCGAGACCACAATTGCGTTCGTAGATGCCGCACTCTGTTTGGTATTGGGGAACTTTACTGTCAGGATTGGCGGCGAAAAATTCCGGGAACACAATCTGATCTGAGTAGGCGCAGCCGACAGGAAACGTGTCACCCACCACGGCCCACTGCGGTTCACCGTAGAGACAGAGAACTTTTCCAAGATCGTGCATGAAGCCAGTCAGAACCATCCAATCGGGATTGCCGTCTCTGCGGATGGCTTCCGACGTCTGGAAAAGGTGTTGAATTTGCGTTAGATCGGTATCGGGATCGCTATCGTCAACCAATGTGTTGAGGTACTCGGCTTGCGCCCAAATGCTTTTCAAGCCTTTATTCAAAGCGCCATATTGCGCTTTCTTCCGTAAAACAAAATCGAGAGTTTGGTTGAGGTGATTGAGACGGTAAAATTCCGTCACGCCCGGATTGGCATCAGGCTTGTAGTTGCGGAATTCTTCTTCCGATTTTCCTTCCTGGTAACGGGTGGCGACGAAATCATCCCATTCGTCGAGTTCTTTCATGGGGGCGTTGATCAGAGTAGTGGCCATAACGGAATTTGTGCTCAACTCCATTATGCACACGTGTGCATCCATTTGGCAAGCGGAATTTCGCTGGTGTTTTCTATTGGTGTTTGTAGACGATTTTGCCGCCAACGATCGTGTACACGATTTGCGTATCGGCGATCTGATCTTCGGGAACGGTGAGAATATCGCGCGAGAGAACGGTGATGTCAGCGAGTTTGCCGTTGACAAGCGAGCCTTTCTGGTTTTCTTCGAACGCGGCGAAGGCGTTGCTGAGCGTGTAGGATTTGAGCGCTTCCATGCGAGTCATACATTGCTTGGGATAAAATTGCGTCCCGTCTTTGGTGCGGCGGGTGACGGCGGCGTAGTAGCAGGCGATGGGGTTCACTTCCTCCACCGGGGCGTCGGTACCGTTTCCCACCACGGCACCCGAATCGAGAAGGCTGCGCCAGACATACGCGCTCGCTTCGGCACGTTTTGCGCCAAGACGGAGAAGGACGTAAGGTGCATCGGATGTGCAATGAATCGCTTGCATGGCCGCAATCACTCCGAGTTGGCCAAAGCGAGGTATGTCGGCTGGGTCAATATGTTGGGCGTGTTCGATGCGCCAGCGCAAATCGTGCTCGGCTGGATGAGCTTTGAATTCTTGCTCATAGATATTGAGGATTTCGCGATTGGCGCGATCGCCGATGGCGTGGACGCAGAGCTGGAAATGATTTGCTAACGCGATATCGGCGGTTTCGCGAATGGTCTCCATCTTTTCGGTATTCATGCCGCTGCTGGATGGAAGATCTGAGTATGGTTCGAGCATCCAGGCGCCGCGCGAACCGAGAGCACCGTCAGCGTAACGCTTGATGGCGCGGACGGTGAGGTGGTGGTCGGCGACATCTTGCAGGCGGTAACGCCGGATGGAATCTCTGAGCTTGTCGTTCGGTTCGTTAAGCATCATCCAAAGGCGCAGATCAAGCTTTCCTTCCGTGGCGATGCGCTTGATGAGATCGACGGTATCGAAAGGGGAACCGGCGTCTTCGAACGTGGTGATGCCATTGGAAATGCACTCATGGGCGGCGAGTTCGACTTTGCGGCGATTGTCAGCTTCCACTTCGTTAGGAGAACGCTTGGAGAGATACGCGTCATAAGCGGGGCGTAGCAGGCCCTGAGCGCGTTCGTTGAGAAGGCCGGTGGGCTGACCGTTGGCATCTTTGAGGATCTCGCCGCCGGGAGGGTTCGGGGTCGCGGCTGTGATTTCGGCCGCTTTCAGCGCGGCGGCGTTGACCATAGAGGCGTGGCCGCTGGCGTGGGTAAGCCAGACGGGATTGTTGGGAGACACCTTGCTAAGCGTTTCATGAACCGGGAAGCCCTGTACGTTGGGTTGCGGGGCTTTATCCCATTTGGACTGATGAAAGCCGCGGCCCATGATCCAAGTCCCGGGCTTGGCTGTTTTGGCGGCTTCGGCGACCATGGCGACGATGTCATCCCAATTTCGAGCGGCGCGGAGGTTGAGATTCATTTGCGCTTCGCCCACTCCCATGAAGTGACCGTGGCCCTCAATGAAGCCCGGGACGGCGAGTTTGCCGTTGAGATCGATGATCTGAGTGGCCGGGCCTTTGAGGCTAGGGCTTTCCGCGCGCGTGCCCACCGCAATAATCCGGCCGTTGCGAATGGCGAGCGTGTGGACTTCGGGCTGGGCGGGATCGAGGGTGACGATCTTGCCATTGCGAAGGATCAGGTCGGCGGGCGTTTGTGACAACAGCGGCGCCGCGAGAATTATGAAAATAGCGAAGTAGCGCATCGAACAGCCATCCTACCAAGCCGCGCTACCTCCGCTCTTTGCGAAGGCGCAGAACCAGGTACACGACAATGGCAACGTTCAGGATCATCAGAAGAATTTTGACGGGCGTGACGTGTTTGAGAAGTTCATAGATTTCGAGTGGGATGAAAGCGCCGGTGCTGATGATGGTGAAGTACTCCGCCCAGCGTTTCCGCAGCAGCAGGCCGATGCCTTCAGTGAAAAAAAGTGCCGAGTAAAACAAGGTTCCGACGCTGAGCAGCTTGAGTTGACGGGGGTTGACGTCAAGGGCGCGCGCGAGGACCTTGTGGACGTAGTGGTTTTCGGGATCGATGCGCAGGGCGTTGATCCAGTGTTGGAGGGTAGTCGACAAATCGTGATGGAGGAAACGCAAAGCTCCCAAGGCGACGGCGAGCAATGAAAATCCTTTGACCAGTTTGAAGAGGCCGATGAGAAAAAGCGTCGTAGATTTAGGAGTTTTCAACTTGAGCACATAATGGCATATGAAGCGCTCGGGATTTGCCGATTTACCTTTGCACGGCGGACGCGTGCCGCCATGGCTCGCTGAGCGGATGGAGAAACTGGGCGCGGCGATTACGGAAGCGATCTTGCAGCAGTACGGGACGAAGGACTTCCTTTCGCGCTTGAGCGATCCGTTCTGGTTTCAGGCGTTGGGTGCAGTGATGGGGATGGATTGGCACTCCTCGGGTATCACGACTTCGGTATTAGGTGCGCTGAAGCGCGGATTGAATCCGCGGGCGCATGAGTTGGGGCTTTACTTTTGCGGCGGGCGCGGCAAGCAGTCGCGGCAAACCCCAGGCGAGTTATTGCAGATTGCGGAGCGGCGGGGATTGCAGGGAGGGGAACTGGTCCGCGCTAGCCGGCTGACGGCGAGGGTGGATAACAATGCGATTGGGGATGGATTTCAGATCTATCTGCATTCGTTTGTGGTCTCGTCTGAAGGCGCTTGGGCGGTAGTACAGCAGGGTATGAATGACCGGAACGGATTGGCGCGACGTTATCACTGGCATTCGGCGGCGGTGAAGGATTTTGTGTGTGAGCCGCACACGGCGATTGTGGGAGCGCAGGAAGGGGAGATTCTCAATCTAGTGGATCGGCGGGCGGGGGAGGCGCAGAAGGCGCTGCTAACGATTGCCGGCCAGGCGCCGGAAGTAACGCTGCGGGATGTGCGGCATTTGGTGATGCCGAGTCACCATGATGTGCGCCCGAGGGATGTCGACTTGAAGAGATTGGGCGCGGTGCTGGCGGTGAGCCATGAGAGGCAATTGCGCGATTTTGCGTCGCTGTTGCTAGTGGAAAACTTGGGGCCTCGGACGCTGCAGACGCTGGCACTGGTGGCGGAAGTCGTGCACGGTGCGCCGAGCCGGTTTTCAGACCCGGCGCGGTTTTCTTTTGCGCTGGGAGGGAAAGATGGGCATCCATTCCCGGTGCCTCTGAAGACGTATGATGATTCGCTGGCGGTTCTACGACGGGCACTGGACGCGGCGAAGTTGGGGCATTCGGAGAAGGTAGACGGGTTCAAAAGGCTGGATGCGCTAGTGCGGAGAGTGGAAGAACGCTTTGACCCCACGGCAGATTTTGAACGCACGATTCAACATGAGCGCGCGATTTCCCCGGCACTAGGCGGACGCACGGTAATGGATGGCAAGAAGCCGAAAAAAGGGCAGATGAGTCTGTTTTAGGCGGACTCCAATTTTACTTCGACTGGCTTGACGTGCCAGATTTCGTTTGCATATTCGCGGATGGCGCGGTCGGACGAAAACTTGCCCATGCGCGCGGTGTTTAAGATCGACATGCGCGTCCAATGATCAACCTCTAAATAGGCTTGATCGATGCGGTCTTGGCATTCGATGTACGACTGATAATCGGCCAAGAGCATGTAGGGATCTTGCGAGAGCAGGGAATCAATGAGCGGCTTAAATAGGTTTTGATCGCCGCGGGAAAAACGGCCGGAGCAGAGTTCATCGATCGTCTCTTTTAACTCTGGGTTCGCGTGGTAGAAGGAAGCCGGATTGTAGCCGGCCGCTTTGGCCGCGTAGACTTGGTCGGTGGTCATCCCGAACAGGAAGAAGTTTTCCGCGCCGACTGACTCCCTAATTTCAATATTGGCTCCGTCGAGAGTTCCGACGGTGAGGGCGCCATTCATGGAAAATTTCATATTGCCGGTTCCGGAAGCTTCTTTGCCGGCGAGCGAGATTTGCTCGGAGAGATCGGCAGCCGGGTAGACACGCTGGCCAAAGGTGACATTGTAATCTGGCAGGAAGACGACACGTAGCCGGCCGCCAACGTCTGAATCCACGTTCACAACTTCGGCCACGGAGTTGATGAGTTTGATGATGAGCTTCGCCATAAAGTACCCTGGCGCCGCTTTGCCGCCGAAGAGGAAAGTCCGTGGAACCACATGGCTTGTTGGGTTGTGCTTGATTCTGTTGTAGAGTGTGATGATGTGCAGTACTTTGAGGTGCTGGCGCTTGTATTCGTGGAGGCGCTTTACCATGGTGTCGAACATCGAGGCGGGATCGACTACGGTGCCGGTTTTCTGCGCGATGTAATCGACTAGATTTTGTTTAACGGTGTGCTGACTCTGGCGCCATTCCTCGAGGAAGCCCGCGTCATTGATGTGCGTTTCGAGCGTGCAAAGTTGGTCGAGATTCGAAATCCAGCCATCGCCGATTTTGCGAGTGATGAGTGCCGCCAGGCCCGGATTGGCAAGCGCCATCCAGCGGCGCGGCGTCACGCCGTTGGTTTTGTTGCTGAAGCGCTGGGGATACATTTCGTAGAAATCGTGCAGCACGTACTCTTCTAGAAGTTTGGTGTGCAGCGCGGCAACGCCGTTGATGGCATGACTGCCAACGCAAGCCAGATTCGCCATGCGGACATAGCGTTCACCGGATTCGTCAATGAGGGAGAGATTGCGCGCGCGCTCATCGTCGCCGGGGAATTTAGCCCTCACTTCGTCGAGAAAGCGGCGATTGATTTCGTAGATGATTTCCAAATGGCGCGGCAAGAGATTTTGGAATAAGGGAACGCTCCATTTTTCTAGCGCTTCCGGAAGGATCGTATGGTTTGTGAACCCCAGCGCGCCTTGAGTGGTTTGCCAAGCCGCATCCCAGGGAACATCGTGTTCGTCGACAAGAAGACGCATCAATTCCGCTACCGCGATGGAGGGATGCGTGTCGTTCATTTGAATGGCGAACTTGGCATGGAACTCCTGCAGCGGGCGCTTGTGCGCGAGGTGAATGTTAACCAGGTTTTGGAGTGAGGCGGAGACGAAGAAAAACTGTTGTTCCAAGCGCAGTTCTTTGCCTTGGATGAGTTCGTCATTGGGGTAAAGAACTTTGGAAATGTTCTCCGATTCCATTTTGTCGTGCACGGCCCCAACGTAATTGGCCGCGTTGAACGCTTTGAAATCGAAAGAATCCACAGCCTCCGCTTTCCAAAGGCGCAGAGTATTGACGGTGTTGGTGCGATAGCCGCTAATAGGAGTGTCGTAAGGAACGGCTTTGACAATGTGACCCGGAATCCAGCGGACCTTGTGAACGCCGTGGGCGTCGGTATCGTTTTCTGTGTGCCCGCCAAAACCGACTTCCAGCGCGCCTTCAGGCCTGGCGATCTCCCAGGGATTGCCCCACTGAAGCCATTTGTCTGTCACCTCAACTTGCCAGCCATCCCGAATGATCTGATCGAAGATGCCAAACTCATAGCGAATGCCAAAGCCGAGCGCCGGGATTTGCAGTGTGGCGAGTGAATCCATATAACAAGCGGCGAGTCGGCCCAGGCCACCATTACCAAGGCCGGGTTCTTCTTCCGTTTCGATAATGGTTTCCGGGTTCAAGCCCAGTTCTTGCATTGCTTGCAGAGCATTGGCCGTGATGCCCAAGTTCAGCAGATTGTTGCCCAAGTGCGGGCCTAAGAGGAACTCCGCCGAGAAGTAGCAGACAATGCGAGGGTCTTCTTTGGTGTATGTCCGCGAGGTATCGACCCAACGCTGAGTCAGACGGTCACGAATAGACGCCGCGACCGCCAAATAGTAATCGAGCGCCGTGGCGCGTTCAGGACGCCGGGCCTGATCGTAACGGAGACTATCGAGGAAGGCGTGCTTAAGTGACTCGACACTGGTTCCGGTGCGGACACTTTCGAGATGTGCGGCAGTGGCCGCGGTGCTATTCATGACTTTGCTCTGAAGCTGAAAGGGTAAGACATTCTTAGCGAGAAGGCAATAGGGACACGTATAATTCACGGGCTTGTGATGGATTCGAAGTCATGCCCGACCGGCAAGGAAGGGACCCAGGCAGCCGCGTGCAATTTGATTACGCCGATCCGCTTTTTCCGGCAACCTGCCTGCCATATTGCGGCTCTCTTTAATTAATTAAAGAAAATGCCGCTGACGATGGTGGCCCCATCGCCCGAAGTTGCGGTATTGGTGACTGTAATGACCACATTCCCCTTCAAATTCCACACCGCCCAGACACCGTTATGCAAACTGGAGAAGTTTT
>Ga0302320_10010176_pt1 | contig 20102 bp, 20 predicted proteins | sample Bog_T0_3_FD_202130 | JGI IMG/M metagenome (GOLD analysis project Ga0302320, IMG submission 202130) | Peat permafrost microbial communities from Stordalen Mire near Abisko, Sweden - Bog_T0_3 | ecosystem: Environmental > Terrestrial > Soil > Wetlands > Peat | place: Sweden: Abisko, Stordalen Mire...
TCCAAACAATTACGTCTGCGGTTGTGTTGCGACCGCCACCGCCCAAGCAATGTTCTACTATCAATGGCCTCAGACAGCAGTCGGACAACCGGTAGAATCCATAATGGTGAATAATAACCCTGCGACGGCTCAATTATACGGAGGCAATGGCGCCGGCGGCGCCTATCAGTGGGGATCGATGGTAGACCTGGCAACCTCAGCGACGCCATATGCGTCGCGACTCGCCATGTCGTACTTATGCGCAGACGTTGGATTCGCATGTAATATGAGCTATCACCCAACGCCGCAAGGCAGTTCTGCTCTCAGTGTAGCTCCAGCAGCAGCATTAACGGGAGTTTTTGGTTACGGGAATGCCATATCTGCGCTCACAACATCCGACAACCCCAGCATGACTCCGAACACGACGTACTCCAATATCCAAGCAAATCTCCTCGCTAGTTTCCCGGTAATTTTAGGAATACATGGCACGGATTCGTCTGGTGGTCGAGATGACGGCCATGAAATTTTATGCGCCGGATTTGGCAATGATTCAGGGAGTATATATTACTGGCTCAACCTCGGGTGGGGCGGCATTTGCAATGCATGGTATACCTTGCCAGACATGGGAGATACTGGCGGATACGATTACACCGCGGTGACCGCAGTGACCGGAAATATTTTCACGACAGGAGCTGGAGAAATCATTTCCGGAATAGTGGTAAATTCGTCGAATATCGAGATTGCAGGCGCTACCGTGACGCTCTCGAATGGTGGATCTCCTATTGCCACCACGACATCGGCAACTGGAACGTGGGGCTTCTATCATGTGCCATCTTCAACACCAGAAACCATCACGGTAACCTATGCAGGGCTGACATTCCCAGTCATTAATTTTACAACCGGGCACTCAGTCACTGCTGGCGGAACAAATCTCGGAGTTCTCGGAGATTCATTATTATATATCCAGCCAGTAATTCCAACCGCGCCCATAATCACCAGCCCCCTTGCCGAAAACGGCACAATCTACTCCCCCTTCACCTATACGATCACCGCAAACAATTACGCCACCTCCTTTAGCGCTCTTGGTCTTCCATCGGGCCTATCGGTGGACACGCTTTCGGGGGTCATTTCAGGAACGCCAACGGTGGTGGGAACCTTCGCTGCCACAATCTATGCAACCAATGCTACAGGGCAGGCATCGCAGTCACTCACCATCAATATTTACCATAATCCCATTCCGGTGATCAGCAATCCCGGTGGGACCAATGGCATGGTGGGCGTGTTTTACGATTACCTCATCGATGCGACGAACAATCCGACATCATACAACGCCACCGGTGTCCCTCCAGGCCTCGGCGTTGACACGGTTGGGGGTCAGTTCTATGGCGTCCCAACGCAGACGGGAACCTATCTCGTCACACTGAGCGCGACCAACGATGGCGGTACTGGCTCCCTGGTGATCTCCGTCACTATCAATCCAACCACAGCGGGATTGACATGGACGATGACTGGCAATCTCAATACTCCTCGGCAGGGATTCTCGGCCGTCAATGCGGGATCACTGGTGCTGGCGCTCGGCGGGTATGATACAAATGGAAATGGTCTGGCTACGACCGAGACGTACAGCAATGGCACATGGACTCCATCTGGACCATTGACCCAAGCGCGAGGAACCTGTGCAGCCGTCACTCTCAATGACGGAACGGTTCTGGTGATGGGAGGGTACAGCGGCACCGCCGTACTCGGAACTTGTGAGCGGTGGACACCTAGTACGGGAACCTGGGCGCCAACGGGCACCATGTCCACGCCACGGGAATATGCAGTCGCTGCGAGGCTCACCAATGGATCCGTATTGATATGCGGAGGTGATAACGGGACCAATATCCTTTCCTCGGCCGAAATCTATAATCCGACTACAGGTGTATGGACCCCTACGGGTTCCTTGACCACTGCACGTACAGATCATGCAGGTATCTCTCTCGGCGGTGGCTATGTCATGGTTTGCGGTGGATATAACGGCTCAGAGACAGCCACCACCGAGGTATTTAACGCTGCAACGGGATTATGGGGGACAGTCGATCCCATGACGACCGCCAGAGAGGGCCAGTGCCTCGAACCACTTTCCAATGGACTGATTCTCGCTGCCGGTGGATATGACAATGATGGGAATACCCTAGTTCAATCCGAACTATACAATCCTGGTACTGGGGTGTGGACAGCTGCGGGGGATATGACCTGGAATCGCGCAGCGACATCAATGGTGGCCATAGGATTCGGACAGCACATCATTGTTGGCGGCTTGGTATCATCGACCGATGCCCAAAACAATCTTTCCTATTCTAGTATCCCGTACTGCGAGATCTTTAATGAAGCTACATCAACGTGGACCGATGCCCTGACAATGAATGTTTCCCGAGGCCTTCATGCTGCCCTGCCGTTATCGAGCACGGTGGTCATAGCGATAGCGGGGTATGATGATACCGGTTCCGATGCGACGAGCGAACTCTTCACTCACCCGCCGCAGGCATTGCCACCTCCTGGCGGATCGCCGTCGCAATCATCGCCATCCACAAGTAGCAGTGGTGGTGGCTGTGGTCTAGGGAGTGGTATAGCCGGCATTGGATTACTTGGATTCGTTCTATTTCTGCGAATTTCCCTCATGCGCCCTGCCAAAGGGCGACTACGGGGCAATTAGGCGTGCTGCCTGTCCGCCCAGGTCCTCGCGATTATCATCGTAATATCGTAAGGTGTCTGCTTTACCCAAGCGACCAAAGCGTTGTGCAGCTCGAAAGTCGCCGCGTGTCGCATCAAGGACCTCCGTGATGGCGGCATGGCGCAATCCATGCGGCCGAACCGTCAACCCAGCGCGTTTCCCCAGTGCGGCGACCAGGTGGGCGATCGCCAGACCCGTCACCGGCCGACGATCATCGATCCGATCAGTCGCGGCGCGATCGAGGCGATAGAAGAGCGGGCCTGTGTCAGCCCCCCTCACCTCGAGCCATTGAGCAATGGCACGACATGTCGCCGGCGGCACCGTCAGCCATTCGCGCTCGGTCCGATGCTTGCCGAGTACCTGGATGCGCTCGCCGGCGAGATCAAGGTCCTCTGGTAGTCTGAGGCCGGCCACCTCTGCGCGACGGAGAGCGCGGCCGTAAAGCAGCCAGAGAATGGCTAGGTCTCGGGAGCGCTTAGGCTCCTGCTGTTGTTCCGCCATGGCGATCAGCCGATGCATTCCTGCTCGCCCAGGGCCGCGGGTATCGCGATAGGGCATGACCCGCGGGGAGGGAACCTCGAGATACCAGGTGATGAGGCCACACATGCGCGCGAGGCGGGCGAGCGAGCGCAGAGCGCTCAGCCGCCGGCCGCAGGTGGCAGAAGCGAGGCCGCGGCTCTGGAGGTGCTCGAGGTAATGGAGGGCCACTTGATGGGCTTGGCCCGCCGTGCAGGCGAGCAATCGGGTAATGGCCGCGGCCGGAGCTTCCCCCTGCCAACGGGCGAAGTCGTCGACGTCCCGATCATATGCGGCAACCGTGAGAGCCTTCTTTCCCGATCGCCAGGCCGCCAGGAGGGCCGCTGGGCCATTAATCTGGGCATGGCCCCCCTTTAGTATGGCAAGGGGCCCCTGATCGGCCGGCGAAGCTGCTGCGGGCAATAGAGGAGTGGGGCCGGGCATGGATGGGTTTGTATGGTGCCAATCGGGGCCAAATAAGCTATCGATAATGGGCATTTACGAAAGCTCAGGTTGTCATAAGAGGCGAGCGGGTCAGGACTCGGCAGAGCAGCGGATTGAAAATCCGGGTGTCACGGCATCGATTCCGGTCGAGGTCGACTTCACGAACTCAGGCCCGGCCGCTACTGGCCTTAAAACGACCACCACCTATCGTGAATTGTCGGAGGGAGATCGCTGATGACGGTGTTTGTCCGTGTTATGGTGGTTGATGCCGATGGCGGCCCAGTTGTCGGCGACGCGGGTATGCAATTGGGAGCCCGCCATCCCGGATCCACAAAGCCACTCCCCGGTCAAAGTGGGGGCACCTCAGACATCTATCCCGACAGCCAAGGTCTCGTGCATCCGGGTAAAGCAGGCATGTCACTCTTCGTGAAGGGCGCTCGAATGCCCGCCCATTTGACCAAGGCCTGCACTGGAGAACCTGGACAACTTGCAAAATTTGAAATTGCCGATGACCCCTTTCCGACCAAAGAACTCACTCTTCAGGTCACAAATCCGGCCAGAGGTCATGGGGTCATGTCGCCAACAGCACCGATGCAGCTCACTGCCTACCAAGGCGCACTCGCACACACCCGGCCGCAATGGAGAAAAATATGAACCACGATGACTCGGCGCCGATGAAAAAATACCGCGAAATGGTGGACCGGCTTGCGGAAATGAGAACGAAAAACCGTGGGCTTTATAGCCAGGACGAAGGAAGCCTACTAGAGGATATGACCGCGGCTTGGCTGGAGCTTAGTGAGCATGAAATCACTATCGCTGAGTGGCTGGTTGAGAAAGTCCCCACCGTCCCTACCCCTACGGAAAGCCGCCGCACCCTCGATTCCGCATTCATGCTCCCAAGCTTTAAGCACGAAGCCCTGATGATGGGAGTAGGGGCCAGATAACATGTTTTACCTATCCGCACATGTGGTGACAACGCATGAGGGGGCGAGGGCGATTAATGCCTTACTCCATGATGAGAACAATGAATTGATGGGCGCAATGTGCGATGTCCGCCCGGGCAGGAATCAGGTTCTAAGCTATCTTGATGTGTGGTTCCCGGGTCCGATCCGATACGAGGAAATTAAAAATTCTCTGATCGCGGCTAAGGACCATCTTCATCGTGCCGATACCGAACTCCCATTATCTCTGACAACTTCCGGCATTAAAGTAGAATTCGGCTGCACGATCGGTGTATTCGAAGGGGACCAGTATGGGAATGACTTTGCCGCGCTCGAGGAACGTGCCCTCGCTTTAGTCAAGGAGCCGCGGCATTGGTCCGCCGTTGTACCGCGCGCCGCGCTTCAGGTGAACGTGATTCAAAAAGATGACACGGTTACCTATGCATTGACAGAAGAATCGAAGCGCCGTCTGTTCGAGGTTCATGGAAAGAATTGGTTTGCCAAAAGAATAATCGCGGACCAATTTGGCCTCATGGACCTCGAGGCTCTCCAGGGAAACATAAAACCCGATCTAGTTCAGACCATGACTGACATTCCACTGAGCGATATAAGCAGGTTTGGTGGGATTAAATTCGTCGATACCGCCACCCAAAAAATCATATGGCGGTACCCCTAAGCGATTAGGGTTTTCGGCGCCCAATCACTTTCGCGATGGCCTGCTCGAGTGTCGCCCTGGAATATTGACAGAATCAGTCCTCTGTCACGATGCTGGACAACCAGAGGGCAAACGTCATGCCACGGATCACGAAGCAGGAAATATATCGGGAGCATTCCTCGCCGTCAGCGAGAACCTGCGCACGATGCGTGAAGCCCGCGACCGCGGAGAGGCATTCCCCATCGCCCGGGTCAGCATTGAGGAACGGGTGGCCGTCAAGGCCAGCAATCTCGAGCACGAATACCGGCACCATGGTTATGAGATTACCGAAGGCAGCGAAAGCGGGGATAATGATGCGGACCAGGGAGATAAGCAGACCGATCAGAGCCTGCGCTTGACGGAACCAGGCATCGAGGAAGCTGCTGCCATGAGCCAACGCCCGACCGATCAGTTCAGCATCCCGGACGAAGCGCCGCGGCCGGTGCCGCCGCCATCGCCCGACCAGCGCCCCTCCTTCCTGCGGCAGCTAGGCGCCTCGCTCGGGGCGACCACAGCCTACCTGATCACCACTGGTGCCTGCATGCTGGTGGGGACCTGGTTGCTGGCGCACATCCTCAAAGATGCCGTCGCCGTTCGGCAATTCTTCGTGGACGGCGGTGGCGATTGGGGTGAACTCATCGATGAGCTGTGCCCATTGATTGCTGGAGCATCGGACACCCACATGATGTGGGCCGCCTTCTTTCTCGTCGTGGCCTTGCTGGTGGTCCTCGGAGGCGTGGTCGTCGCCATTCGATCCATACGCAATGGGATCGAGGCGCTCGCGAATATTTTTCATCAGTGGGCGATCGTGGTTCTCCACCTGCCCCCACATGAGAGTCGCTGTTTCCCGGCCCGCGTCTCGCGCTGGTGCCGGAATAGGATCCTCGCGCCATCTCCCTAGCCGGCGTCCATTCCTGGGCATCGCGTCATGCATGCCCCGATGCTGGTGCTGAACCGGATGAGGTGATCCCCCGTGATGCGAGATAATCGATCGTCGGATCCGGCAACTTGGCGACTTTGAGCACGTGTAAACGCCCGCCCTGGTACAGCACGCAGCAGCCCACTGGCAATCGCATGACCGCATCGGGCGCCAGATAGGTCTGCTGGTCACGACCGAACGACGTTGACTGCGCCACCTGATAATCATGGGGACCTTGATTGGTCCCTGAGACCGACACGGAGGTCGTCGCCTTGTCGACATGCACTTGGCCGGCGCGCCGGACGATGCGATCGGCATCCTCCCGATCGTTGGTATAGAACTGGAACAAGCCCCCATTCATGTTGGCCAGGAACTTCTCTGCCCCCTCCTTGCCGATCTCGCGGATCAGACCGGCGCGATCCTGAGTTAGGAACAGGGCATGCACGCCGGCAGCGCGGCCCATCGCGACCAGCTGCAGCAACGGCTGGTTGATAACCTCCGCTAGCTCGTCGACGATCAACCATACCGGCTTCCCCGGCTGCCCACGGGCGTTGCGTTCGCCCAGATAGCCGGCTAGGTCGCCGAGGATCAGGCGGCCGAACATGCGTGCGACCGGTCCCAGGGCCATCGAGGCGCATTCGACATAGAGCACGTCATCGGAGTTGCAGAAATGCTCCATGTCGATGTCGGGCTGCTGCGTCGCGATGATGCGGCGGATACGGCTCAGGGTCTGGGCGACGATCGAGAGCGCCGAGCCGACGGTGCTGCGGTTCTTGGTCGATTCGCCGGCGATCTGCAGCAGATCCCGCATGCTGTCCCCGAGCCGCTTGACCAGGTCGGCATGCACGGATGCGAATCCTGGCCGGAAATGCGCCCACACTGCGGCCGCGGTTCCCGTCGGCTTCGCCGCGGCCCAGGCCGCCAGCAGGGCCGGCCCGGTCCGCTCCTCCGGCGGTGCGGCGTTGGGATCGAGCGGGATCTGCTCGAGGGCGGCCGGATGCGCCAAGCGCAGGATCCAGGCCATGAGCACCTGCGGTCGGGCCAGGACCCAATCGGGCACCATGAAGATGTCGATCGGCCATCCTGCGGGCGCGCATTGGGATGGCAGCGCGCTCGCCGGATCTGCCGCGGCGGCGATGGCCGCCGCCGGCGGATCATCCGGATGATCGCGTACCCAGGCGAGGGCCCGCAGCACCGGCGGCGGCGTCGTGCCCGATCCCCCCATCGCCTGCAGCAGGTCCGCGACGGCTTCGACCGCGGTGCACACCGTCGTCGCCCAGGCGATGGGGTTATCGCGGAAAGCGGGACTGCTGCTGCCCTGATGGGGAATCACGGCATCGAAGCGTTGGATCCGGTCTTCGGGCCGATCGCAGCGCAGGATCGGATTGTACGTAGCGGACAGCTGATCAAAGTAGAGGCTGATGTAGAGGAAGCGCCGACCTGCACGGGCCGTCTCCGCAGCCGCTTCGTTGCGCAAATGCCGATCCCCCTTGGGATCCAGGATGAAGACCGGCGGCCGGCTCGGATGGCGGATGCCAGCACGGGCCATCAGGCGCAGCAGCGTGCTCTTGCCGCACCCCGTGCCACCCATGCCCAGGGACATGTGCTGCAGCTCAGCGACCTGGAAGAGATAGGGATGCGCCTCATCGGCGCCGACTGCCCAGGGCCGCGTATCGCCGGGCAGGGCACGTTGTGGCGCGTCGTGCGGAATGACCACGCTCCAGGGCTCCGACATCAGATTGGCGAGGCGTTGCGCATGCGGCTGGTCGAGGGCGAAGGCGGAACCGAGGTAGATCCCTTCCTGAGCGCGGTCGTCTTCCGCCCGCCAGCGCAGGATGGTCCAGCGCCCCAGCTCCTGACGAGTGCGTGACCAAACCGTGATCCGCCACCGTGCATAGAGCAGTATGGCGAGGCAGGGCACAAACAGAGACGCCTGCGCCCCCCATTGCTCAAAATCCACAGCCATGATGCCGGCGATGGTCGTGAACCACCCCAGCACCGCTAACCACATCGCCCGGCGGTAGCAGTCGATCGGATCAGGTAAGGTCGACGCGCCCATCATCCCCTCCGCGCATGCATGCCAATGAGATAGCCACCGCTGGCGCTCACCACGACGCCGCCAACACCAACCCATGCAAACGACAGCGCCGTGGCGGCAGCGAGGGTCCCTGGGATTAAAAACACCAGGATCAGACCGGCACTGGCAAGCATCCCGCCCCGGGAATGCAGCCAGGGAGCCGGCGCGATTCCGCGCTGCATGCGCAGTCGCTGACGCGCGAGACCCAGCTGCCAGGCCGCCAGCACGAGGGGTAATCCCATCAGATAGACCGCGGCGAAGGGGAACGCACGCACACCGAGCAGTCGGGGATAGACGTCCAGGAAGGCCTTCATCTTGGCCGTCATATCCGTCACGACGCCCAGGGATCGCTTCCATCCAGGGAGGTCGGCCGTCGCCTCGGATTCCACGGCATCGGGAAGAGGCCCAATGATCTGCCGCACGATCGGGAGTGATGCGCTGTACTCGCGCTCAAAGGCGAGCGACACCTGGCTCAATGACTGTCGCGCCAGGCCGAGGCACCAGAACGCACCCAGCAACGTGCCCACAATGAGAATGAGGAGGTCGACGGCGATCTGGCGAGTCATCGATCGATGGTCCTGGTCGGTGACCGCTCCTGCAGCCGATGATCCCCGCACCGGGCGAGGGCCGCGGCGATGGTGTCCTGGCCGCGGAATCCCAGCTGCGCGCCGGTCCACTGCTGGCCACGCGACGCGACAACATGGCCGCGCAGCTGGCCATAGGCATCGCGGCGCTCGAGCACCTGGATGCCATGGCGGGTCATGGCTGCCTGTAGCTCGGCCAGGCCGACACGCCCACCCTCATGCTCGGCCAGCCAGCCGCGCAGCCGCGCCGCGACCTGGGCCCGGGCGGGAGCGGTCTTGGTGCGCCGCTGCTCCGCCTGTTCCCGGTCATTCCGGGGATGCGTGTGCTGGGGATCCCGCTGCCGGGCTCGGAGGGCCTGCCCGGGGCGGTCGATCTCGCGCAGGCCATAGGTGCTCTCGAGCTCGCGTGAGATGGTCCGAGCAACCTTGGCCTCGTTCTTGCCGATCCAGACCGTCCCGTCACCGCCAATACGGCACAGGACCACGTGGTCATGGACATGACCTTTCTCGTGATGCGTCACCATGAGCCAGGCATAGGCGTTGGGGTCGGGCCGTCGAGGTGGTTCGCGCCCCGCCGCCGCCGCTTCCTCAGCCCTGACGATGTACTCGCGTTCGATCAGCTCCTGCACCAGATGACCTGCGATCTCCCGGCGCAGTGCCTGGTGCTCGCGGACCCGCTCGCCGTCCTCGGGCGCATAGCCGATGGCGAAGTGCGCGCACGGCTTGGCGATGTCCGGCCGCATCGCCCGGTAGTAGCCAAAAATCCGGGTCGCATCCCGCGCCGTGTCCGCATCCACACTGCCGGCGATGACCTCGTGCTCCGGGTGCTTCCGCTCGTTGAGCAGGTATTCCATGGTCGAGCGGAACGAGGCGTTGTGCGAACCGCCAGAGACACGTTTCGGAAAGTTCACAAACACCGTCAGTACCCCAGTGACGGCTTCGACGGCTGCTTTCCCGAAGCGGCCGCCGGCGACGCCGGGGCCGGCTTAGCCTCGATCCGTTCGACGATCACCGGGGAGGGGTGGAGCCGCTCCAGTTCCCCCGACGACAGAGGCGCCAGTCCCAACAAGCGTCGTAGCAAGGCAGCACAGTCGAGGACCGCCTGCCGGGCGGCCCCAAGGGTGGGAGGATCCCACCCCCCTCTCCAGCCCAGCTTGGCGAGCTGGTTGAGGTTGTTTGCGCTCCCCTGAAGTGCTCGAGCCGCCTCCATGTCGATCATCGCCCGTGGGGGCTCCGGCATGGGTTGGCTGGTCAGCAGGTGACGGGCGTAGACACCTGGCTTCAGGCCCGCGAGTCGGGCTGCCTCCTCGAGGCGGCCAGCTTGCTCGAGCGTGAGGGCGACGGTGAGGCGGTAGGGATAGGTCTGGCCATTGGTGTCGGCGCGCTTCATGGCTGGTTTCCGGTCGTGCTCTGGGTGCGGTCAGCGAGGTGCACAAAGGGGGTCCTGAGGCGTCCGCTGGCGTCAGCAGGCGGGGGCCGGTTCGCTGCCATGGCGGGGTGACGGCATCGAGGGGTGGAGGCCATCAGGTCGAGCTTCGGACGCATCGGCTGCTCCTGCCGGCAGAGCCGGCGGGGCCGGCGATGATCGGGGCGCCCTCGGCGGGGCAGAGCCACCGGAGAGCGGGTGCTGGGCAGCGCCCAGCGTGGGGTCCGGGGCGCAGCGCACCCGGAGGTGGGCAGGGCCCCACCAGCAACCGACCAAGGGCAACGCCCGCGCGTCGGCGCCGGCACCCTACAGGGTGCCGGCGGTAACCGCAAGGATACGGACGGTTACGTCCGTATCCTAAGGTACAACTTGCGTAGTAACGACGCGCGCATACGGGTGAGCTGCGATCGGGACGGTGCGCGAGCGGAGACGGCCTCCCGCAGGCACCAGCGCAGAGAGCCGGAGACGCGGGAGCGTCGAGGGCGAACGCAGCAGGATGCCGGAGGGTGGTCGGCGCAGCGGCGGCATGCAGGAGCGATAGCCGCCGAGCAGAAACAGCAGGCCGTCCGCAGCGCAGCCGGTCTCGACGGCCGGCACCGCTCCGCCCTCTCAGGGGGCTCCGCTGGCTGCGGCCGGAGGGGCCTTGCCTGCCGTCTCGCCTCGACCTCGTTTACACGCCAGGAGGCCAGCGCAGCGGATTGAAAATCCGCGTGTCACTGGTTCGATTTCTGTCGAGGCCCTGACACGTCCGAGGAACACGCCCGCGGGGGGCCCCTCATCCACCCCCCTCGCCCTGGGCAGCGGAGCCGAGATCTCCGGCCTCGGCTGGCTGGGAGTGCCCCCCTGCCAGATGGAAGAGGACCGGCGCCCCCTGGGCGGTGCTGCAGGGGACGCAGAGCGCCTGCAGGTCGTCCGTGGCCGCGCGTAGGATCTGGCCGCAGCTGGGGCAGGTGTACTTGCGCTGGCGGGTGCCTTGCTTCTTCCGCGACCGCTCGAGCTGAACCGGATCGAGGGCGAGATGGGGGTAAGGGCCCACCCGGCCGACGATGGCCACCAGGCGTGCCTGGAGGACCGCGCCGGCGGTCGTCGCCCGCAGGGGTCCCTCGAGGCCGATCGCTCGCGCCAGCGTCGCGAACGGCCCGCGGTGGCCCTGGTGGCACCCCACCGCGGCATGGATCAGCTCATGGGCGACTACGGCGAGCACTTGTAGGGCATCGTCGAGGCAGGGGTGGACGAAGATGTGCGCCCGCTCCTGGTCGGTCAGGGTCCAGCATTGGCCTATCGCCTTCCCCCTCCCGGTGCGGATGCCGAAGGGGAAGCCGACCGAGAGCAGCGGGGTCGGAAAGGCTGGCGCGCCAGCCTGGTCCAGGAGGGCCACGAGCGAGGGCAGGGCGGCGAGCAGCCAGGCCTCACGGTTGAGGGGAGCGGGGATGATGGACATGATGCCTCCGGCGTGGTGGTGGTGAGATGCGCAGCGGGCCCATCGGGCCCTAGATCGGTGCCGCCCTCTCGGGGAGCTGCGGCTCGGGGATCCTTGGATCCCTCAGTGCGGCCTGGCCGCGTTCGGTTGTCATCGGTCCCTGAGTCGTCTGCCGTTGCCTCTCGCTCCAGCAGGAGGCAACGGCAGGCGACGAGCAGACCATCCGCTCACGACACCACCCATTCAGCCCGGAGGGAGGATGCGGCGCCGGCGGCGGCGTGACGGACGGGGACCTGCGGCCGGCGGCCGCGGGGTGGCTGGCGCGACGACGACCATGCCGGAGACTTCCGCAGGGCGTACGACAGGGCGACCGGGAACCGAAAACGCCTCGGGCAGGGCTCCCGCTAGGAACCGTTTTGCGGCCTTCACCCGGCGAACCCTTCGTCAGGTACCTTCGCGGGATCTTTGGGCTCCTAGCGCGCCGCCAGGCGCCTTTCCGGCCCTATCCCTGATGAAATGGCCGCCGCATCCCCCTGGTGGTGAGGTCTTAGGGTCCTCTCAAGTCTTCTAGAGGGACCCATAGAACCGACGGTTACGGACGACAGAACCGATGATCGCGGACGATAGAACCGATGGTTACGGACGACAGAACCGATAATGCGGACGACAGAACCGATAATCATGTGCGGAAAAATGAGGGATTTTGACCATCGGATATCAATACAGTCGAATGAACGGACGATAGAGGGGGATAATCATTGCATTTCAATACAGTCGAATGAACGTACGACAGAGGGGGATAATAGGCGGTGAGTCGATTGCCCAAGCCCGTCTCCAAACGCCTGGCCTCGCTCCCACCCCAGGGAGAGATCCAGAACGTCGCCGCGGCGAATGTCGTCGCCGAGCGCTTGCGTCATGGCGAGCTGCCGGTGATCGCCCCCAAGTTCATCCTGCGCACGCCCATGTGGGTGCATCACCGCACCGCGGCCCTGTCGAGCACCTTCACGCGGAAATGGCATGAGCTGATGCCCCAGGGCCACCAGACCACCCAGGTGGTCCAGGTCATCAATAATCTCCCGCCGACCCCCACCCCCTCCGCCCATGGTGCCCTGCGCTACCTCGACCTCGATGTCATCATGGCCATGTCGCTGAGCTGGACGCGCACCCAGAATCCGGCGATCGAGATCGAGCAGCGGCAGCTCTTCAAATGGATGGGATACGACAACCTCTCCTTCGCGCCCTATGACGAATTGAAGTGCAGCCTCAAGCGGCTGGAGAACGCCCAGATCGCCGTCTTTCAGGAGGGGAGTGATCCCCGCGGGATAACCCCCTTCCGCCTGATCGACAGCGTGGTGATCCGCGAGGAGTCGCGGACACGCGGTACGCCGACCGTCATCCATACCAGGCTCAATCGCGTCTGGGAGCAGGCCCTGGCGACCTCGGATTGGCAGGCCATCGACCTGATCGGATATGCCAAGCTGGTCCGCGAGCACCGCATGGTTGGCCTGGCCCGCGTCATCTACCTCTACTTGGCGTCCTGGCGCCAGCCAGACGGTTCGTTCGAGGTGCCGGTCTGGAGCCTGCGCGAGCGCTTCGCTCAGATCCGACCCAATGGCATCCTGAAATACACCGACCCGTTCAATCCCGGCGGGATGCTCATGCGGGCGCTGCAGGTGCTGCACCAGAGTGGCGTGGTGAGCTTCCGCGATGTCGAGCCGTCGAACATTCATTCACAGCTGACCCTGTCCGGCACGGTGAACCGCATACGCGATCCCGACGGTGGCCATCGGCAGCAATGGCTGATCGCACCGGGCATGTGGGATGGATCGCCGAAGCTGGTGGCCGAGAACGATGGCGCCGCCGTTCAGGAGGGGGGGCAGAAGGCGCCGCCGGCGCCACCCAAGCCAGATCCCCAGCAGGCCCGGCTGGACCGCGATCTCAAGGCGTTGAAGCGCCGCATCCAGGTGTCGCGCAAGGCGCTCGCCCAGGCCCGCAGTGAGGGGGGTTGGACGGATAAGCACCTGCGCAGCCTCTTCTTGATGGTGTTATGGATGGCGCACGATGGGAAGATCCGCGACCCGGCGGCCTTCGCCGCCTCTGAACTCGGCAATAAGGAGCCCCTGGCCTACGAGCCAGAGGCCTTGAAGCAGACCTACGACCTAAAAGCCATCACTGAGTGGGCGCGCAGTAAGGATGGCCCGCTCTACGACAAAGAATCCGGCCCTACCGCCGGCAAGGAGGCGTGAATGTCGGCCATCGTCATTGCTGTTGCCGGCCGTAAGGGGGGCGTGGGCAAGACTACCATCGCCTGCGGGCTCGCCTCGATCTTCCTCCATCGCAAGCGCAAGGTCTTGGTGGTCGACCTCGACCCGCAGTCCAATGCTGCCTTCGCCCTCGGGGTCGATCCCGCGGCGCCCGGTACCGCGGCGTTCCTGACCGGTGGGGCGACCCCCCAGCAGGCCCCCTCCGGGATCCAAGTGCTTCCGGGGGGGCCCGGGCTGACCGACTCCAAGGTCCAGCGCCTCCATCCCGAGGACCTGGCCGACGCCCTAGCCAAGATCCCGGCCGACATCGTGATCTGCGATTGCCCCCCTGGCATCGAATACCTCGAGCGCCTCGGCCTGACGGCCGCCACGGTGGCCCTGGTGATCGCCGACGCGCACCCCTTCGCCGCCCTGGGCGCCGGCCGGGTACTGGAAGATCTCCAGGATATCCGGGACAAGTCGCGCCGAGGACCGAAGCGCTGGGCCCTGGTGATGAGCCGTCTTGATACCCGTCGTTCGGCAGATCGCCGCATGACGGATAACGTCTCCGATGCGTTCCCCGGCGTGCATCGCCTCGAGGTCCACCAGGACATTGCGCTGGCCAACGCGACCAGCGAACAGGTGCTCATCATGGATGCTGCGCCGCGCAGTCGCGGCGTGGAAGACCTCATCCGCATTGCCGATTGGGCCCTCGAGGCGGCGACCAGCCGCGCGAAGGCCTAATTAGGACATCTGTCCTAATATCACCGACCCCCCTCTTTGAAGGAGCGATTTCATGGCGAAGGAACAGGGAAAAGGATGGGCGGCCGTCGGCCAGGCCACAAAGGCGCTGTCGCAGCAGGATCAGACCGTGCGGGCAGAAGCGGACCGCGACCGCGAGCAGGCGCAACATGGGCTTGTTCCCCTTGCTGAGGTCAAGCCGCGCCCGCATGACGATACGCGCGAGATCGACGCCTATCACGTCCTCGACCTGGCCGAATCGGTCGCCGCCGTTGGGCTGCTCGAGCCCCTGGTGGTCGACCGCCACCACCATTTGCTCGCCGGCGCCCATCGCTGGGCCGCGGTGCGCCTCCTGGCCATCCAGATACCTGACGAGCGGGTGATCGCGTGGCGGAACATGGCCGGGATCGAGGGGCCCGAGAAGCGCAAGGACGACGCGCTCTTGGCCATCATCAAGCGGGTCAGCGAATTGCCGGCGATTCCGGGGCCGGCGCTGGTTCCCGTGCGCATCATGGATTTCGACGCCGAGGCGGATTCGCGCCGAGCGCTGTCCATCGAGATCACCGAGAACGAGAAGCGGCGCGACTACACCAAGCGGGAAGTGACCGCCTTGGCCGAGCGCCTCAAGGTCGCGGGCTTCAAGTACACGCGCGGCAAGCCGAAGAAGGGGGAACGGGCGCTCGCGCCCGCCTTGGCGCTGATCATCGGCAAGAGCGATCGGACAATAAGGCGTCTTATTGGCGGTGGCGGTCAAATTAGGACAGATGTCCTAATATCCGAGACGGAACGCCTGGTGGGTCTCTTCAAGCGGATGAAATCGACGATTTCAGCGCTACAATTGTCAGCAAAGGGGGCAATGAAGCACAAGCTAAAGGGCGTGCTGGGCCGAGCCGCCCAATTAGGATCGAGCATTTCGGCATTTGAGCAGCAAATGGCCGCCAAAACCAAGAGGCCGAAACTTAAGCGACAGAAATCGAAGAGGGGCTGAAACCACACTCGTCTCCAACGTTGCTTTGGAGAGAAAAGCGGAGACATCTAGGCCCCAGGTAACCAACGTCTATTTATGTTCACGGCCTAGACAACACGGCAGAGAGAAAATAAATACGCTTTTCCACGCAGGCATAAAGCATTTCCAGCACCAAAAAATGTAGGCGGTTCAATGGACAAATCAGATGGGAAAACGGGTAGTGGTCTAGACAAATCTACCGCTCTAACACAACAGGAATTAGATAAGAAGAAATCAGACGAGAGAAGTGGGACACTGCGATTAGAGGCGTATAAACTCTATACATCGCGTCATTATGAGAATTACAGCGACTACCGTAAGACCCTAATAACGCTACAATTGGGGGTAATCGGCTTATCGGTAACATTGCTAACAATAAAAGATTTCACGTCCCATATTCATTCAATAGCACTATTATTTTTGTGCTGGATCATCTCGTTAATTGGGATTGGAGCGATTTTATTGGCGTATAGCTTTACCGGTCTCTCGCTAAATAAATTGGCTGGGGTCATGCAATCGGTATATCTCGAGGACGGCGATTTAAATAACAAAAAGAAGATGCTTACGGTGAAAAAGAGCAATAAATGGGCACGGATAATGAGCTGGGTTTCCGGCATTGCTTTGGTTCTCTCCGTGATATTCTTCATGTGCTTTTTCCTAGTAAACGCTCAGCTTGAAGGGCAAACCAATGACGGACAGATTTCCGCGCCAGGGCCAGGAACCAATAATCCCACCCCTGCCCCCAGCCCAGCCAAGCGAACCAACGTTCCCACTCACTGAGGGCTATCCGGAACGAAAGGGCTCTGACCGCCCATTTTATGATGACATCGATAAGTTAGTTCCTGAGCCAGCGCCGCCCGCAACGCCGCCGGCCACTGATCAGCAATAATTCAGACAAGCGCGAGGCAGATAAACCGAACAAGGCAAGCGGGAGGATTAGGCGCCGACGGGATTAGTCAGATGCAGGTCGACGAAATGCGGGCAGCCCTGCGAGATTTTGGACTGAACGACGCCATCAATACCCTGGCCGTGTCAATCCACTAGCACCTCCACCCTAGTTGAGGTGGACGAGACCGGAATGAATCGGAGCGATGTCTAGAGCCTTGAGAATGGCCTGCATGGGGCTCCCTCTCGGGGTCCTGCCAGTCGGAATCAATGGCCGCCTGATCACTCTCTGTCTGCATGCCAAGCGACCCCGCCTGGCAGCTTGCCATCTCCTGCGAGATGTTCTTGGCCGCCGCCGTGATCGAACTTTCGGACGAGTATGGCCATGGTTCTCAACCAAACCCCGCAATTGGCGGCAAGTCATCAATATTCGCTCAGTGCTCGGTATGGGCGCCTTATTGAGGCAGCAATCTATAGCATGGAGGAAAACGGAGATCCAGAATTCAACCTGAGGATTCATGTTCTTACTCCAGGGGTAATCGAGGAAATGAACCCTTGCATTATATGGATGACCCCAGCCTTTTTCAACTCGCTTAGTGGGCGTGTCAAAAGTAGTTTTGCCACGGCTGAAATCCGCTAGACAGGTGCTAGACAGCGATTCAATGAAACCACGGCTCCTACCGAGTGCTTATTGAGGGCCGTTGGTATTCATGGTGAGGCTGAACACGCCGACCATTGCTCGATGGTGAGGGATTCAACGAGTTGCTTCCGATGGGGGCGACCTGGTTGATTGAGGATTGACGCGTAGCGCGGCACCAGGTCGAACTCGATAGAGCGCCGCTGTGATTCGGATTCGGCGCCGAGACCAGCAAGGTGGGTTGCTCCGATACGAGCGAGGCCCATGTCTAGGAAGCTATTCCCGAAACGAAGCCGGAGATTTTCGGTTTGCCCAATGTAGAGGACCGACCAGCGGGTCGCCTCGGTCGCGTCGATGCGGTTTCCGATCAGCGATCGCCTCGTCCCGGGCCTGTCGCATCGCACATCACGCAGCACGGTATAGACGCCACCTGCCGAGGCGAGTGGTGTTCCCATGGGCACAATCGTAAAAAGATATGACGTGCCCGAATTACCGACCAAGGTCACCGTTCCGAACGTTGCCATAAGAGGACATCCTTTGCAGCGCCCTTTATAGCAGAGTGCAATCACGCGGCTACTACCTGTGTATTCGCCGCGTTTACACGTTCGAGGATGTGGCCCACCGAGGATCAGTTTGGGTTCTTGTGCCCCCGCGATTCCTGGCGGATGGAGCGGCCCCGAATTCTCCTCTAAGCGCCCTCCAAACATAGATACATGAAGGGCTTAGACCCCACAATTGCTCGCCCATTCCAATCCATTGCAACCAAAGACTTTATAGGCCATACTCCGCCTAGTCGTGGACCCGCCTTGCAGCCATTGCTTATTCCTTGGGATACCTCATCGAGGCGGCTGAGCCGTCGATTCGGTTCACAATGACCAATCATGGGTCCTATCATGGTTTAGTGAAGGCTACTGGACGCTCTTGGCTCGGTTGATGTATCCCAAAATCTTCCTTTGGAGTCGTTGCATGATGTTTCAGCAGAACATGGCCCCTATGCACCGTCCGATCACCAGGTCGACCGTGCGATTCCACCTCCTCCTGTGCTTCCTATTTGCACTGTGCGCCAGTTGTGGGTCTCAGCGGACCATTGTCAGTAACACTGGTACGCAGAATATAAATTACAAATCATCGACAGTTACTATTCAATTTGATGCGACCAAAGGTGGCGTCCAGGTCGATTCCCAGTACAAGGCGCAGCTGGAAAACGAACTGAGGAAGCAATTGGCGAATAAAGGATTCTCCCAAGGCCCAGGTCTCGTCCTCCAGTACTGGTTTGCCGATGCGGATGAGGGTAGTCGATTCGCCAGGGCATGGGTTGGTTTTGGCGTGGGTACCGGGAAAATTCAAGTCGCGGTGGAATTCCACGACGCCAATGGGCAGCGATTGGCCACGACGAATAGCATCGGAACCGTCAGTGGCGGCTTTACGGGTGGATCGTTCTCCGAGGCGATCTCGCGAGCAGCGGATTCCATTTCAGATTACGCTCGCAATGTCTACCTCGGGCCGACCACCGTCCTGGCACCACTACCTTCGCAACCACAGCAGCCTCCTCCGCCATCATCCAATCCGCCGGTTCCCCTGGCATCTCCGACCGCACCGGCGGCACCCAGCCCGACCATATCACCAGCTCCGCCTCAGCAGACATCAACTCCCTCGCCGCCCGTTGCCCAGGTTCCGCCTCCGGTGTCCGGACTGCAGACCTGGCAACTCGCCATCAATACCAATCCACCTGGAGCAATTATCCAGGCCTACGATAAGAATCAAAATCTCTACCGGGTGGGGCTATCTCCCACCGGCTTTCTGTGGCCGCTCCTTACCCAGACCGATGCACTTGTCATTTTCTTCCAGGGACGACAACTCACCGTCATTCCCAACAGCAATGAGTCCCTGTTTATCGATTTCTCCAAGCAGCCGCCGGAAGTTCGCGGGGCCACTGTGATATCGAACGGACGGTAGCCCTTCGTTTTCATCCTTCCATGATTGCAACCTCGACCTCAAGGACCTTCATGAATTTCACTTCGTTCGCTCGGTCGCTGATGTTCATGGGGGTGATGGCATATGTCGGCCTGGTGGTCGGGCCAGGCCAGTCCCAATGTTGTGCTGCAGAAATGACGGCTGACGATGCGCGATCTGTCGTTGAAGGCTATCTCCTCGTCAATCCTGCGCCATTTGGATCGAAAATTGGTACTGCCATAACCTCTGTCGCTACGGTGGTCGATGACAACAAGGCCGTTCTTTTTTATTGCGTCAATCTGTCACCAGACGGTTTCATTCTGGTATCGGCTGATGATCGCATTGAGCCCGTCATTGCTGTATCTAAGAAGGGTCCCTACGCGGCAACTGTTGCTAACCCACTCCATATTCTGGCGACGAATGACATGGCTAAGCGCCTTGCGATCGTACATCGTCAAGCGATTCAGGGTGCTCAACCGAAATCCGCGACTCACGATCCCCAACTTCGATGGGATTCGTTCAGGCGCATCAAGGCCGCGCGCGCATGGAATGCCCAGACGAGAGCCACCATCGCCCAGTCTCCTGGCCCCGCCAACGTCATTGTCTCCCCCCTGCTCCTATCGGAATGGAATCAAGATGTCGATTTGCCGTACACCGATTACACCTGGAACCTTGCAACTCCAAACAATTACGTCTGCGGTTGTGTTGCGACCGCCACCGCCCAAGCAATGTTCTACTATCAATGGCCTCAGACAGCAGTCGGACAACCGGTAGAATCCATAATGGTGAATAATAACCCTGCGACGTACGTGTCCGGCCAAGCCATTTTGCCCTGAGCCCATGACCTGAGCATACTCCGCCCCAGGAGGGCCGAGTTATGGCGATCATTCCCCACTGGACGCGAGACGACGGCGAGCGCTGGGT
>Ga0302320_10010177_pt1 | contig 20101 bp, 22 predicted proteins | sample Bog_T0_3_FD_202130 | JGI IMG/M metagenome (GOLD analysis project Ga0302320, IMG submission 202130) | Peat permafrost microbial communities from Stordalen Mire near Abisko, Sweden - Bog_T0_3 | ecosystem: Environmental > Terrestrial > Soil > Wetlands > Peat | place: Sweden: Abisko, Stordalen Mire...
TGGGAGTGAAGGTGTACACCTCTTCGGGGTAGAGGTCGATTTTGAGAGTGGAGAGGAATTCGCTGGGATCGGCCATCTCGCGCTGCCACTCGACGACCTGGCGAAGCCAGGCGAGGCGCTGCTCGTCGCGGGCGGAGATGGGGCCATCCTTGTACTTCCAGTGCGCCGCGATGCCCTCTTCCGCCATCTTGTGCATCTCTTCGGTGCGGATCTGCACCTCGAAGGGATGGCCGTTTTCGGCGATCACCGTGGTGTGCAGCGACTGGTAGAGATTGGGGCGGGGCATGGCGATGAAGTCCTTGATGCGCCCCGGCACCGGACGCCATGCGTTGTGAATGATCCCGAGGACGGCGTAGCAGTCATTCACCGAGTGAGTGATGATGCGGAGGGCGAGCAGATCGTACATCTGGTCGGCGGTGATCTTCTGCTTGACCACCTTCTGATAGATGGAGTACATGCGCTTGATGCGGAAATCGACCCGTAGCACGTCAACATTGGCTTCGCGCAGTTTGAGGCGGATGAGTTCGGCCATCTCGGCGAGGGAGCGTTCGCCGTCCTTGCGCAAGGCCTCGACCTGGTCGGAGACCATTTTGAAGCCGACCGGATCGACGTAGGGGAAGGCGAGGTCTTCGAGTTCGCCGCGCACCTTGCCCATGCCGAGACGGTGGGCCAGCGGGGCGTAAATCTCCAGCGTCTCCTTGGCGATCTTCACCTGGCGTTCGGGCGAGAGATGGCGCAAGGTGCGCATGTTGTGCAGGCGATCGGCCAGTTTGATGAGCACGACGCGGATGTCGTCCACCATGGCCAGCATCATCTTGCGGACGTTTTCGGCCTGCGCCTCTTCGCGCGATGCGAACTCGATTTTGCTGATCTTGGTTACGCCCTCGACGATGTGGGCGACCTGCTCACCGAACTGTTCCTTGATTTGTTCGGTGGTGACCGTGGTGTCCTCGACCGAGTCATGCAGCAGCCCGGCGGCGATGGCCGTGGTGTCCAGCCGCATCTCCGCCAGCAGAATTGCAACTTCGAGGGGATGCACGAGGTAGGGTTCGCCGGAGGCGCGCAACTGTCCACTGTGATAGTGGAGGGAGTGATCGTAGGCGCGGCGAATGATATCGAGATCGTCGCTGGGGCGGTTGGCCCGGGCGATCTCCAGCAGGTCGCGAAACCGCGTCGCCGTCAGAACATTGGTCGCGATCTGCTCGCGTGAGCTCGCCATGATTGATTCTAGCTTGATCCTCCGCGTAACGCCACGCGGGTTGCGCCGCAAATGGCGACGGTTGCATCCGTTGAAGCGGGGCCGCAGAATGATGGGGAGGGATCGAAACGACGATGCGAGTACTTATCAGCGGCGCCAGCGGTCTGATCGGAGAGGCGATTTCGTCGTTGCTGAGCGGCCAGCGGCACGAGGTTTGCCGGCTGGTTCGCGATCCGGCGAAGGCGCGCCGGGGCGACGTGGTGTGGCAGCCGACAGTGCCGCTGGAGGCAGCGCGAATTGCGGACTTTGACGTGATCGTGCACCTGGCGGGACGCTCCGTGGCGACGCTCTGGACAGAGAAGGCCAAGCTGGAAATCCGCCAGAGCCGGATCGAGGGAACGGCCAACCTGGCGCGGGGCGCGGCGGCGGCATTCGAGGCCGGCGGAAGGCTCAGTGCGCTGATCTGCGGCTCGGCCATCGGTTATTACGGCAGCCGGGGCGACGAAGAACTGGTGGAGGAGAGCGAGCCGGGCATGGGATTTCTGGCAGAGGTCTGCCGTGACTGGGAGGCGGCGGCGCTGCCGGCGGCCGAGGCCGGGGTTCGCGTGGCTCACATGCGCACCGCGCTGGTGCTGGATGCCGAGGGCGGGGCGCTGGCGAAGATGCTGCCCGCGTTCCGGCTCGGCGTGGGCGGAAAGCTGGGCAGCGGACGGCAGTGGATGAGTTGGGTCAGCCTGGCGGATACGGCTCGCGCATTCGCCTTTGCGGTGGAGAATGAGCACGTCCACGGCGCGCTGAATCTGGCCGCGCCGGATGCGGTGACCAACGCGGAGTTCACCCGAACGCTGGGGCGCGTTCTGCATCGGCCCACCGTGCTCACGGTACCTGCCTTTGTGCTGCGCGCACTGGGCGGAGAGATGGCGCAAGAGATGCTGCTGGCGAGTCAGAGGGTGATTCCGGAGCGGCTGCTGGAGGCGGGATTCAACTTCGAGGATATCGAGCTGGAGCCGGCGCTGCGCAAACTGCTCTTGCCCGATGCCCGGCAATAATAGTTGTTGACCTGTCTAAAGCTGAAGGGTTGAGAGTAGAGATGCCCGTATGCTAACGGTCTCCCAACTCGCAAAGCTCTGCGGACTGAGCCGCACTACCCTGCTCTACTACGAGTCGATTGGATTGCTGTCGCCGGCGCTGCGCTCCGGCTCCAACTACCGCCGTTACTCTACGGCGGAGCTGGAGCGGTTGCGCACCATCTGCGCGTACCGCGATGCGGGGCTGCGGCTGAGCGATATCCGGCAGATTCTGGACGAGCGGTCGAATGCGGCAACCACGGTTCTCGAACGCCGTTTGCTCGAACTCGATGGGGAGATCGAAACGCTGCGCGAGCATCAGAGCGCCATTCTAAGGCTGTTACAGGCGGACGATGGCGCGTGGAGGACATCGGATATGACCAAGGAAAAATGGGTTTCCATCATGCACGCCGCCGGCTTTGGCGAGCCGGATATGCGGCGCTGGCATCAACAATTCGAACAGCAGGCCCCGGAGGAGCATCAGCAGTTTCTGGAGTACCTGCATATTCCGGCGGAAGAGATCGAACACATTCGCGCATGGAGCAGAGAGAGCGAAAAACAAGATCAATAGCAACTGCAGGGTCAGCAGCCCCGCGCGGCGAAGAGGACGTTGTGTGGGGCGCCCACGCGGTACGACGGAATGGCACAAAGCAGGAGGAAGGCAACGATGATGGCGCTGACCTCGTTCTTTGACGCGAGCGATGCTGCGAGAGTGGAACGGACGCTGCACAGGCTCGCAGGGCATGACATATCGGGCTGGGCTCTGGCGGGGGGCGTCGCCATTGAGTTGCACGTACTGCTTCGAGCAGGAGAGCCGGCGATTCGGCCGCTGCATGACATCGACTTTATCGCCGGTAGCTTCACATCCATCCCTCAGACGCTTGCGGGCAGCTTACTGTTGCGCCACGTGCATCCCGACGATCCGCCAGGGAAGACGATGCTGCAGGCGGTCGATGCGGAGAGCAGGGTGCGGGTCGATGTCTTCCGAGCCTATGGAGGAGAGATGGAGCGCGCCTCCGAGCTCTCACTTGGGGCGCTGCGGTTGAGGGTGGTGTCCATCGAGGATTTGGTTGCAAGGCACGCGCGGCTCAACTGGGACCTGGTGGAAGGCAAGCCCGTGGCTCCGAAATACGCGCGCGACTTGCTGCGCCTGCTCGCCCTGGTTGAGGCGGATGAAATCGAACAAGTCTGGCAGGAGCACAGGAAGCCGCACTTCCCTGTGAGCTTTCGAGAAGCGGTGAGCCAGTTGCGCGCAGCGATCGCCTCGCGGGCAGAGTTGTTGGTGGCCCCCACATATTCCACCGATGTTCTCGCGGTTTGCGCCAGGTGCAAGGATGCTGATGGCTTTCCGCTGGCGGAGGCGAGCGCGGTGCTCTCCTTACTTGGCTACTGCTGAATCAGTGCTTCTCGCGTGAAATCTCGCCCACGGTGGCGGCGGTGGCGCGCAGGTAATCGGCGGGGGCGATCGTAATCTGCAATCCGCGCTGGCCGGCGGAGACGCAGACCGTGTCCCACAGTTCGATGGTTTCATCGGCGAAGACGGGATAGTCCTTCTTCATTCCAAGTGCGGTGACGCCGCCGCGAATGTATCCGGTGACGCTCTGCACTTCCTTCAGCGGAAGCATCTCTACGTTGCGATCCCCGGTGAGATGCGCGAGAGCCTTGAAATCGAGTTCGTAGTTTCCGGGAATCACGGCGACGGACACTCCGTTGCGGTCGCCTTTGACCGCCAGAGTCTTGAAGACCTGCTCGGGCGGAAGGCCAACCTTAGAGGCGACGTTTTCGGCGGAGAGGTCGTCGGGATCGACCTCGTAGTCATGCAGTTCGTAATGGATGCCGAGCGAATCCAGAATGCGGCAGGCGTTGGTCTTGCTCATGACAATATTCAATCACAGGATGGTCAATCACAGGATGGAGCGGCCGGGGCGGCCATCCCGGCTGAGCTGGTTCACCCTTGCGATGCTAGACGGACGCGTTTCTGGCCTGCAGAAATGCAGCCACGCGCTGCTTGACGCTGGGGATCGGATGGGGCAGAGCAAGTTGCGCGGCTTCTTCCATCAGCGGCACCAGTTTGTCGAACTCCGGCCCGGATTGCACTCCGGTGAGCAGGATGCGAATGGGATGAAACAGCGCCGGACCTTTCACGCCGGTCGCTTTCTGCACTTCCTTGATCAGCGCCTTGAAGCGTTCGGCGGAAATGGGCTCGGGCTCGGCGGCGATCCTGGCGGCAAAGGCATCGAGCACCGTGCTGCTGGCCGGGACAGCGAGCAGTTCGGCGTTCTCCGGCCGAGCGATGGCCGCGGCGGGATCAAAGTGCAGCACCGATGCGGCGCGCTCGGGCAACTCGTCGAGCTTATTGACCGAATGCGCCAGCGCGGCGGTGATGCGCGCCACCCATGCCTTGACCTGCGGGGTTAGCTCCTCGACTCCCAGGGCGCGCTGATAAAAAGGTTCGGCCAGGGCGGCAATGCGCTCGGGCGCGGCCTGCTTGATGTAGTGGCGATTGAGCCAGTAGAGCTTTTCGAAATCGAAGACCGCAGGCGACGGGGTGACGCGCGCGAGGTCAAACTCTGCGACCAGTTCGCCGGGCGAGAAGATTTCGCGATCGCCTCCGGTGGGCGCCCAGCCGAGCAGCGCCATGTAGTTCATCAGCGCCTCGGGCAGCACGCCCATCTCGCGGAAGTTCGCCAGAGAGGTTGCGCCGTGGCGCTTGGAGAGACGCTCTTTGTCGGGGCCGAGAATGGTCGAGAGGTGGGCGAACTCAGGCACGGCCCAGCCAAGCGCTTCATAGAGCGCAACCTGCTTCGGCGTGTTCGAGAGATGATCGTCGCCGCGGATGACGTGGGTGATTTTCATCTCCGCGTCATCGACCACGACCACGTAGTTGTAGACGGGGACGCCGGTGGAGCGGACGATGATGAGATCGCTGACCACGTCGCTGGAAAACTCGACCCAACCGCGCACGATGTCGTGGAAGCGGATCGGCTTCTCGGGAATTTTCAGGCGGATGGCGCTGGGCTCGCCCTGGGCGCGGCGGCGCTCGGCCTCGGCTGGTGTGAGGTTGCGGCAGGTGCCAGGATAGTTGGGCTGGAGATGCTGTTGCATGGCCTGCTCGCGCTGGCGGTCCAGCACCTCCGGGGAGCAGAAGCAGCGGTAAGCCTTGCCTTCGCTGACAAGGCGCTCGGCGTGGTCGCGATAGACCTGCCATTTGTCGCTCTGGCGATAGGGCGGATAGGGACCGCCAACGTCGGGACCTTCATCCCAGTCGAGACCCAGCCACTTGCAATCCTCGATGAGTTGCGCTTCATAGCGCGCTTCGCTGCGCTCCAGATCGGTGTCTTCGATGCGGAGGATGAAGGCGCCGCCCTGCTGGCGCGCGAAGAGCCAGTTGAAGAGCGCAGTGCGCGCGTTGCCGACGTGAACCTGTCCGGTGGGCGAGGGGGCAAAGCGAACCCGCACTTTGCCTGGAATTGACGACTGCTCCATGGCTAAAGATGTTAGCAGAGCAGGCCGGGGTGGGGATGTGATGCGGCGTGGCTAACATGGCATGCGCAGACAGGCTGGATTCCCGCGGCGCGCGGGACTAAGCTATGGGGCAAGAGCTGCAGGCTCTGAAAGGCGAGGTGCGAAACCATGGCAAAGAAAAAGATCCTGATGCTGGTCGGCGATTTTGTGGAAGATTACGAGGTGATGGTTCCCTTCCAAGCGTTGCTGATGGTGGGGCACGCGGTGCACGCGGTGTGTCCGGGGAAAAAGGCCGGCGACAGCGTGCGCACGGCGGTCCACGATTTTGAGGGCGACCAGACTTACAGCGAAAAGCGCGGCCACAACTTTACGCTCAACGCAGATTTCGACAAGGTGAAGACCGAGGACTACGACGCCCTGGTGATTCCGGGCGGGCGCGCGCCGGAGTATCTGCGGCTGACGCCGCGGGTGCTGGAGATCGTGCGCCAGTTTGACGCCGCGACCAAACCGATCGCAGCCATCTGCCATGGTGCGCAGCTTCTGACCGCGGCGGGCGTGGCCAAGGGGCGGAAGTGCAGTTGCTATCCGGCGGTGGGTCCGGAGGTGACGGAAGCCGGCGGCACGTATGCGGACATCAAGGTGGATGCCGCCTTCGTGGACAAGAACCTGGTGACGGCTCCGGCCTGGCCGGCGCATCCAGCGTGGCTGGCCGAGTTCCTGAAGCTGCTGGGAACGCGCATCGAACTGTAGGGCGCGGCGAACCCTAGTGAATGTGCGGGCTTGCGGGAGTGTAGGTGGACTTTCTCGCCTTGGGCTTGACGACTCTGACGTCAAACTCCAGCGGAGTCGTCTTGGGCGGGAAGCACTGACGGTTGTCGCAAGCCTGGTATTTCACCTCGCCATGGACGCGCAGAGTGCCGAGTGCGGCTGATTTCTGGATGCGTACGTCGGCGGTGATGTCGAAGTTTCCCGAGTAGACGCTGAGCGTTTCCTTGCCCATGAAGGGCAGCGCCAGTTGCTCTCCGTCAGGGTAATGAATGTTGACGATCATGATGCCCTGCGGAGGGTTGAGATGAACCACGGTGGGCATCAGAAGCTCGTCGTTCGGCTTGTTGGAGTTGACGTGGAATCCCTTGTTGACCTGGAGCGCAAGATTGAGCGGAACCTTGCCGCCGCGGGTGACTACGATGGTGTCAATCGGCGCCACGCTGACGGAGGGAGAAGAGTTCTGCGCCAGCGCGGAGGCGGCGCAAAGGGTCAGGAGAGACGCGACAATGCGGGGTAAGAACTTCATGGCTAAGGCTCCAGTCTAGCGGATTCGTAGGCCATGGCGGGAGGAAAACGGCGGCGGCTAGGAGCGCGGCTCGGCCGTGGAGGCGAGGACACGCTTGATGTTCTTCTCGATCTCATCGCGGCTGTCGGGTTGCCCGAAGACGCGATCCACCACTACGCCGTCGCGGCCGATGTAAAACGTGGTGGGCAGATACTCGATGCCGCCGTACTGGTTGGCGACGTTATCCTTGCCCAGAAGAACCGGGTAGTTGATGGAGTTGGCGGCGGCGAACTTGGCCACATCCTTCTGGTCGCCATCATCGTCCATGGAGACGCCTATCACCTGCAAACCCTGGGAGCCGTAGCGCTTCTGGAGTTCGACGAACCAGGGAATCTCCTCTTTGCAGGGCGGACACCAGGTGGCCCAGAAATTGAGCACCACGGCCTTGCCGCGCAGATCGCTGAGTTTGAGGTTGTGTCCCTGGAGATCGGTGAGGACGAAGTCCGGTGCGGTCAGACCCTTGGAGGCCACGGCGGCCGTGCGGGGGCGGCCAGCGGGAACCCTTCCCTTGAACCTGGCCAGCAACAGCAAGCCTGCAAGCACGACGACCATCATGGTGAAGATGACGACTTTGCGCTTCACGCCAAGCACTCCCAATGCATTTTGCAGGTACCCCAATTCAGATGCACTACAGCGAGAAGCGATTCAGGAAGCCGAGATAGCCGGAGAGCATGGTAAAGCGCCCCAGCGCGATCAGCGATCCGAAGACGATAAGCAGCACGCCGCTGATCACCTCCACGGTGTGCAGGTGGCGGCGGAAACGGGAGTAGAAGCCGAGAAAGCGATCCACGCCGAGCGAAGTGAGCAGGAACGGAACCGCCAGGCCAGCCGAGTACACGGCGAGCAGAAGAATTCCCTTGAAGACCGTGTCCTGCGAACCGGCGAGCAGGAGAATTCCGGCCAGGATGGGGCCGATACACGGCGTCCAGCCAAAGGCGAAGGCAAAGCCGATGAGGAAGGAGCCGAGCGGGCTGGCGCCGCCCTTGACGCCGTGCAGACGCTTGTCCGAGTAGAGCGCGTTGATCTTGAAGATGCCGGTAAGGTGCACACCAAAGATGATGATGACGATGCCGGCAAAGATCGCCAGCGGACGATGATACTGCTGGGTAAGCTCCCCCACGCTGGTGGCCACAGCGCCCAGCGAAATGAAGACCACGCTGAAGCCCAGGATGAAGCAGAGCGAGTTCAGCATGACGGTGCGCAGGAGCTTGCGGTCGGCGGTTTGCAGGGTTTCCACGCTGGCGCCGGAGATGAGCGAGATATAGCCCGGCACGAGCGGCAAAACGCAGGGCGAGAGGAAGGAAAGAATTCCGGCGAGGAACGCCGCCAACGGTAGAGGAAGGCTGTGCATACAGCTTCGATTGTACAGGGCGAGAGTGGAGGCCGCTTATTCCAGAAAGCGCTGCTGCTGCGCCGCGGTGAGCAGCAGGCAGTGGCGTGGGCGTCCGGCGAGGCGCTTGCGGAGCCGGGCTATGATGCGGTATCCGGCGGTAAGCAGCGCGCGCGGCAGTAGTCGCGCCAGTGCAGCCAACTGCGAGTACGGGCCTCCAACGTAGGCGGCGGTGTGGGCCACGGCGTCCCACTCGATGAAGGCTTGGCCGTCTGCAATCCACAGCAGCGACTCGACGTGCTGGAGCTGGTACTGCTCGCGCAGGGAGCGGCCAAGGGCGGAGTCGCGGGGGACAAAGAGCAGGTCGGTGCGGCGCTCGTGGGCGAGAATGAACTGCACGGCGCGATGGCAGAAGGCGCAGTCTCCGTCGAAGACGAGCATGGGGGCGGGCATGGGAGTTAGATGAGGCGCGTGCGCGTCCGCTCCAAATCAAAAGCCCCACATCTGCAAACTACGGCAGATATGGGGCACCGGACTCGGGAGTTTGCGAAAAGCTACAGCGGAATGTTGCCGTGCTTCTTCGCGGGGTTACGGTCGCGTTTGCCGTCGAGCATTTCGAGAGCCTGGATGATCTTCTTACGGGTATCGCGGGGACGGATGACGCCGTCCACGTAGCCGCGTTCGGCGGCGACGTAGGGATTGGCGAATTTCTCGCGGAACTCGTCGATTTTCTGGGCGCGCATTTTGTTGAAGGCGGCCTCCCCGGTGAGACCGTCCACGCCCTTCTTGGCGGCGCGGTCCAGCTCGCGGCGGTACACGATGTTGACCGCTCCATCCGGGCCCATGACGGCGATTTCAGCGGTCGGCCATGCGTAGTTCACATCGCCGCGAATGTGCTTGGAGCTCATGACGCAGTAGGCTCCGCCGTAGGCCTTGCGGGTGATGATGGTGATCTTGGGAACGGTGGCTTCGGCGAAGGCGTAGAGCAGCTTGGCGCCGTGCATGATGATGCCGCCGTGCTCCTGCTGAATGCCGGGAAGGAAGCCGGGAACGTCTTCAAAAGTGACCAGCGGAATGTTGAAGCAATCGCAGAAGCGGACGAAACGCGCGGCCTTGATCGAGGAGTTGATGTCGAGCACGCCGGCGAGATAGTTGGGCTGGTTGGCGACAATGCCGACCGGGCGTCCGCCGAAGCGGGCAAAGCCGATGACGATGTTCTTGGCGTAGTGCTCCTGCACTTCGAAAAAGTAGGAGTCATCGACCACGCGGGTGATGACGTCCTTGATGTCGTAGGGCATGTTGCTTTCGGACGGAACGACGGTATCGAGCTGGGCGTCGGAGCGATCGATGGGGTCGGTGGTGGGCTTGCGCGGCGGCTCCTCCAGATTGTTGGAGGGCATGAAACTGAACAGCTCACGCACCATGGAAAGACATTCGGCATCGTCATGTGCGAGGAAGTGTGCCACGCCGGAGCGGGTGTTGTGGGTGGTGGCGCCGCCGAGTTCGTCCTTGCTGACCTCTTCGTGGGTGACGGCCTTGATGACCTCGGGGCCGGTGATGAACATGTAGGCGGTCTTATCGACCATGAGGATGAAATCGGTCATCGCCGGGGAGTAGACCGCGCCGCCGGCGCAGGGTCCCATGATCGCCGAGATCTGCGGAACAACGCCGGAGGAGAGTACGTTGCGCAGGAAGATGTCGGCGTATCCGGCCAGCGAACGGACGCCTTCCTGAATGCGGGCGCCGCCGGAGTCATTGAGGCCGATGACGGGCGCGCCGACGCGGGTGGCGGTGTCCATGATCTTGACGATCTTGGCGGCGTTGGTCTCCGAGAGCGAGCCGCCGAAGACGGTGAAGTCCTGGGCGAACACAAAGACGAGACGGCCTTCAATGCGCCCGTAGCCGGTGACGAACCCGTCGCCGAGCACAACCTGGTCGCCCATGCCGAATTCGGTGGTGCGATGGGTTACAAACTTGTCGGTCTCCTCGAAGGTGCCTTCATCGAGCAGGAACTCGATGCGCTCGCGGGCCGTCATCTTGCCGAGTTTGTGTTCGCGCGCACGCCGCTCTTCGCCGCCGCCTGCTTCGGCAAGTTCGTCGCGTAATTTTAGCTTGGCCAGTTTCTGCTCAATATTCATGAGACTGGAATTATAGCGAGAGACTGCCTGTCAGGGCCAAGAATTACTTTCGCGGAGGCATAAGTGTCTCATCGCCTTCCATGCCTTGGGCGCGCCACTTCCAGTGCTTGCCGTCCCAGAAGATGAGCGCATGGACCGTGTCGCGGTCGACGGTTTCGATGGCCTGCATGTTGACCTGCTTGCCCTGCTTCTTCAATCGGAGATTGACGATGCCGATGGTTTCAAAGGGCGTGTTGATCAGGACATACTTGGAGACCTGTTTGGACTTGGGCTTGGCCGGCGGCGGCAGACGCCAGCCGAACACGATCAGGATGGAGCGCGATGAACCGTCGAAGTGCAGGGTGAATTGCGACGTGATGCGCGTATCTCCCGTACCGAAGTAGGCGTCGTAGGGATCTTCAACCTTGAATTCCATCTGCTCGTGCGACATCAACGGCGCGTAGCTGGTCCCTACCAGGATGAGATCCTGATGGCCCTCGCCTTCGAGATCGCCGTACATGGGCGGAACTTTGGGATCGAGCTTGAAAGAAGCTCCAAACTGTTTCGCCGCGTACGCTGCCGGGTCGGTGAGCGGCGCGACCGATGGCGGAGGCGCGGATTGCGCCCACAGTGGCAGGGCCAGGAGCGGGCAGAGGATAAGTCGGCGAAGCGCGATTCGCAGAATGGGACGCATAGCGCTAATGTAACCGTTTTTCAGCGGCAGGGAACGAAGAAGTTCCGCGCGCTGGTTTTTTGCGGGCGGAGAGCGGCTATAATCTGCCTCGTGCGATTACTCCTGGTAAGTGATATCCACGGTAACCTTGAGGCTCTGGAAGCTTGCCTGGAGGCCGCTCCAGACTATGACACTGCCGCCAACCTGGGCGATGTGGTGGGCTACGGCGCCAGTCCCAACCAGGTCGTCGAGCTGGTTCGCGCGACAATGCGGATCAACGTGCGGGGTAACCATGACCGCTGCTGCTGCGGGTTGGAAGACACCACGAACTTCAATCCCATAGCCGCCGACGCGGTCAACTGGACGCGGGGGGAGTTGAGCGAACACAATCTGGAATGGCTGCGCGCGCTACCCAGCGGTCCGCTGCACGACGCGGCATGGAAGCGCGTGCAATTCGTGCATGGCTCGCCGCTCGAAGAGGACGGCTACATCACCTCCGAGTTCAGCGCGGGGGCGGCGCTGGAGTTCACGCCCGTTCACCTTACTTTCTTTGGGCACACCCACATTCAGTGCGCGTTTGCGCAGCGGCGCATGGTGACCGAGGCGTTGACCCTGGAACGGATGCCCAGCGCCGGCGCGGCGCAGATCGCAAAACTGAAACTAGATCCCTTGATGAAGTACCTGGTGAACCCGGGCTCGGTGGGACAACCCCGGGACCATGACCGGCGCGCCGCCTTCGCAATCTACGACAGCACGCAGCATGAGATTCTGTTTTACCGCGTGCCCTACGACATCGCAGGCGCACAGGAGCGCATTCTGCAGGCTGGGTTGCCGAGGGGACTGGCGCTGCGCCTGGAAGACGGCCGCTAGAATTTCATCGGGGTGAACCGAAGGGGCGAAGCATCGCGGCTGTGACCGTGCTGAATCCGCTGACGCCACCACGGGCGCTTTGCGATACACTCGCGCTATGTCAATTGGTAAAACAGGCGGACTCTTTGGCGATGAACCCTCTGCGGCTCCGGAGCCGAGCAGCAAGGTGATGATCGTGCACATCGATGGCGGCTCGCGCGGCAACCCTGGGCCGTCGGGATTCGGCGCCTACGTCACCGACGCGGAAGGCAGGCGGCTGGCCGAACTGAGCGAATTTCTGGGCGTGCAGACCAACAACTTTGCGGAATACTCCGGGCTGGTTGCGGCCTTGGAATATGCGGTCGAGCACGGCTACGGCACGGTAAAGGCCGTCAGCGACTCCGAGCTGCTGGTGAAGCAGATGAAAGGCCAGTACAAGGTTCGCAGTGAGGCGCTGTTGGCGATTTATGGCGAAGCCAAGGCGCTGATCCGCAAGCTGGACCGGTTTGAAATCCGCCATGTGCTGCGCCACCTGAACAAAGACGCCGACCGGCTGGCCAACGCTGCCATGGATCGCGGCATGGGGCGCGCGGGCGCCACCAAGGCCGACGCCTATGCGAAGCCTCCGGTAGAACACGAGGAGATCAAGGAGCTGCGCGGGTTCGTTAGCGAGGGCGTGGTGGAATTTACCGGCGAGAAGTTTCCCGATGGGGTGTTCGTGGTGGTGAGAAGGGCGCGATAGAGGGGATTCCGTGTTGCGCAAGAAAACGAAACGCGCGGGCCGATAAGGCTCGCGCGTTTCTGTTGGTGATTGTACGGACTCAGCCGGCGAGCGCCTTCTTCACCGCTTCGCTGACCTGTTTGCCGTCGATGCGGGCGCCGGCGAACCGGGCCATCACGTTTTTCATGATGGTGCCCATTTCCTTCGCGGTTGGCGCGCCCATTTCGGCGATCACCGCCTGCACGGCGGCGTCGATTTCGGCGGGGCCGACGGATTTGGGAAGATAGCCTTCGAGGAAGACAATCTCATCCAGTTCCTTGGCCGCAAGCTCCGGGCGATTGCCCTTGGTGAACTGCTCGGCGGAATCGTGGCGCTGCTTGATAAGGGTGGAGAGCACCTGCATCTCTTCCTTCTCGTCGAGCGGAGCGTGCTTGTCGATTTCCTTATACTTGAGAGCGGCTTTCGCCATGCGCAGAGTGGAGAGGCGCAACTCCTGCCGCGCCTTCATCGATTCGACGATGTCTTTCTGAATCTGGGAAGTAATGCTCATGCGTCCATGATACGCCGCGCGCCGGAGGCGGCTACTGCAGCGGCGCGGAAGCGTTGGTGGAGGCCGGAGCGTTGGGCGCGGGACGGCGCAAGGAGAGCGCGGTGAGTTTGCGCATCAGGTTCTGGAAGGTAATGATGCCGACCAGGTAGTCGTCTTCGACGACCGGAATCATCGCCAGGCCGCTGCGTCCGATGCGGCGCAGTACGGCGGCCAGCGACTCCTGCGGGGCGGCCACGAGGTACTCGCGGCGCATGGCCGATTGCACGTAGCCGTTGCCTTCCTCTTCCATGCACGCGGCCATCTGCTGGCGGCTGATGACGCCCACCATGTCCGTACCGCGCACCACGGGAAACTCCTCCTGCGGAGGTTCGACCGCGCGCTGCAGGGCATCGGCCAGGGTGTCGGCCGGGGAGAGCGTGATGAAGTCGGTGATCATCACGTCGATGACCCGCACCCGCTCCAGCACGGCCTGCAAAATCATGCTGCGGTCTTCCAGTTGAGCCGCCAGGAAGAGAAAAACTCCGGCCATCATGATCCAGAGATTGTTCGAGTTGGAGCCGAGGAAGACCGCTCCGCCGGAGACAAACAGCGCCAGGGAAAAGAACTGTCCGATCGAAACCGCGCGCCGGGTCGCCGTGACCTGGTCTCCGCTGCGCGCCAGCACCGCTCGCAGAATCCGTCCGCCATCCAGCGGATAGGCGGGCAGCAGGTTGAGCGTTGCGACAAAGACCTGTGCCCATACCAGGCTGCGGGGAAGATTGAACGGCGTCAGCCAGGGGAAGCTGAACAACTGAACCTGGGGACGGAAAAGGAGAATCGAACTTCCGATCATCAGCGCCAGCACCAGGTTGACGCAGGGGCCGGCGAGCGAAATGCGAATCTCGCGGCGCGCATCCAGTCCGCGCTGTGCCTGCTCATCCAGCAGGGAGATGCCGGCGATGGGCAGCAGTACCACGCTGCGCACGCGAACCCCGTTGCGCGCGGCCGCCACGGCGTGACCAAGCTCACGGGCCAGCACCGCGAATAGCACAACCAGCATGAGCAGAAGGCTGCGTAATCCCACCTGCGGACCGTGTCCGGCTTCCAGCACCCACACCAGGCAGAACATCAGCGGAAAGCTGAAGTGCACGCGGAAGTGAATACCGAAGATGTCTAAAACCGGAACGGACCAGCGTCTCATGCGATTTGCCTTGCGGCGGAACAAGCCGTTACTAATACACTACACGGCAGAGGGCAGGGAGTAGAAGAGTCCGATGAGAGTGATTGCGGGAAAGTTTCGCAGCCGCACGCTGGCCAGCCTGGAGGGATTGGAGACCCGGCCCACCTACGACCGGCTGAAGGAGACTCTGTTCAACGTGCTCGCCTCGGCGGACATGGTAGCTGGACGCGCCTGGGCGGATCTGTTTGCGGGCACGGGCTGCGTGGGCATCGAGGCGCTGAGCCGCGGCGCATCCTCGGTACACTTTGCCGAATCCAGCGGCCATGCGGCCCGCGTGCTGCGGCAGAATCTGGCCTCGCTGGGAGTGGAGGCCGACGGCGTGGCCGAGCGCGATGCAGCCGAAGCCTTGCGCCAGTGGGACAAGGCCGGGGTGCAGTTCGAAGTCTGCTTTCTCGACCCGCCCTACCGGCTGCACGGAGCTTATGGCGAGATACTGCGCACGGTGTCACGCACTGGGCTGCTGCGCGAGGGCGGCATTGTGGTAGCCGAGCACGAAAAACGCTTCGATCCGGGCGAAGGCGAGGGCGACTTGAAACGCTATCGGCTGCTACGGCAGGGTGAGAGCGCACTGAGTTTCTACCGCCGGAGCACGATAACAGGCCAGGGTGTCGAGGAGTAGCGGAGAGCCTCGCCGGCTCGTCACATCACCAGGTCATCGGGGCGGACCAGCGCGTATTGCATTTCGGTCAGCTCCTTGCGCACCAGGTTCAGGCCGAAGACGCAGCTTTCAAATTGCTGCGAGAGCCGGGCAAACAGCGGCGCAACCTTGCGATACTCCATCTGGTCGAACTGGCTGACGATGAAGTAGCTCTCCTTGCCGGCGTGGACAAAATCGATCATGCTCTCCAGCCGCTGGCGGCGCAGGCGGAAGCGGTTGATCGACTCGGGAAACATTCCGCTGTAAAACAGGGTGAAGTCTCCGATGTGTTTGCGCACCTGGCGCTCGCGATCGAACGACGCCGCCTCGCCAAAGATGGGATCGCTTTCCAGCAGCATCTCGCCTACGTCGTCGAGCGAGCGGCCCTGCGCGTTCCTCAGCGCGTAGAGATTGCGGGTGTCGCAGAATTCCGTGAGCAGGTTGGTAAGGTAGGCCCAGATTTCTTCATCGCGCAGGCCTATATCACGGCCAAAGTGCTGCGCAATCTTTTCCGCCAAGAGCTGACGCAACGGATGCCGGTCGCCGATCTCTCCCATGCTTGCCATCCTCCCCCAACAGGTTCTGCGTTCACCCCGAACGCAGGCGGTGTGCGCATGCACAACGCGTGGACCATTGTTAGTACGAGTTAGATTCCGAAGCAAGAAGGAAGGTGCGTGGTGCGCAAAGTTTGGCAGTCAACGGCGCGGAGTGCTGACAAATCGCGCGGAGACGAATGACGGAAACGTCTAGGTGCGCAGCCCACACCAGCCTTCGGCGATGACGATGGAGTTGCCGGGATGGCGCGGATCGTACTTGACGCTGGTGGCGATGCCGATGCGGCAGGAGTGCAGATCGAGAAACTGGCGCAGGTGTGTGACGTCCTGCGAGCACTCGTATTGCACGCCCGCCACGCCGTAGGCGTAAATGACCATCTGCCGGGAGTGATCCGTATCGGAATCGAATTCCTGCACATCGAGCACGTTTCCATCGGTGATGCGGCCAAGCGCATTGATGCGCTGGCGGCGCAGCGTCTCACGCTGTTCGGGAGTTTTCTTGCGGCCGCCGACCAACAACAGCGAAGTGGATGCGGCAATCGCGATGGCGCCGGTGAGAATGTAGATGCGAAGCAGTGTCATGGAAAAACAGTCTGGTCGATGTATCTTGTGAACCGTTCTCTTTTGACTTTACTACGAAAGCTGAGCGGAGAGCCCGCCCCACATCTGCTGACGGCGACGGATGTGGACCACCACCCCAGCCCACCTCAATACCCCGCCCCTCGCGGCCAGACCTGATATTCCCAATCAGCAAGCGACAATGGCCGCGCTTTTCTTCGCAATGTTTCAATCCAGCGCCTATACTCGGCCTCGCTGTCAGATTTAGTCCACATGGCGTCGATGCCGCCTTTCTTCAGCACGATCCTGTCTACGGGACAGTGTGGCGGAGTCGGGATTCGGCCTAGCCGCCAGAGAAATTTCAGATAAAGGTTTAACGCTTTCTGCGCCGTACCGTAGCGGAAGCGCCCACCGATTAAACCATCAGAGAACGACTGTGAGAGTGAATCCGAAATCGTTCGAATTACCGCACAATGCTGGTCATCTGAAACGGCCTGTAGATAGACTTGCGACTCCTGCCGCATGATGTTGGCTAGAGCAGAGCGGAAACGTGGCCGTAGCGGGTCTCCCGTTCCGGGGCGGTAGGTTTTATTGTGTTGGAGAGCCGAAATGATAGCGTTGCTCATCCCGGACGGCTCGTCGCTGACTCGCGTTACCTGTAGAAACGGGTCGTTCATATTGCATTCCTCCAGAAGCCACCATTTTCAGATGACCGAAACGCAGTTTTCAATCCGCGGGATTGCCACCTACCGTTGGATGGAGGCGACTGAAGACGCCGTCCCGGCAAAGCATTCGGTGCCGTAAATCGTCCGCCACTGCACGCTCACAAACTGGGGCGTGAGCGGCCCTGTTTCGAACAAAAGCAATTGAGATGGAATCTTTCGTGATTGCGTCTACGTCGAATCCGAGGGCTGAGAGCTTACTCCGCATGAAAGCATCTAGCCTCAGATATCGCGCAAGATTCCCAAGCATCATGCAGTTTCCCGGAACCTTCCCTCCGCTGAGCAGTGGTTCCCGTGAGACACCTTGCCCGTCATATGCGTCCTGACCGGCATTCTGCAACTCGTTCACAAAGGGCCAAATTACCCTTACCGCCAATTCGTTCTCATAGGCCAGTGCCATCTGCATCACAGGGCCGAGGAAGTAATTGGGCTCCTGACTATTGATGTGGTACAGATACTCCGCGACCTGTAATCCTCGCCGGGTCGTTTCCCCAAGGCGCGAATACAAGAATGCTCCCAGCCGTGCTTCAATGTCGGGCTCATATGCTGCCGCCGGACGCTGGTTATGCTCAATCAGACGGTTAGTTTCCATCTGCCCAGCCTTCAGGGAGTCGAGAGCGTTATCGAAATCCTGCTTCAGCTCCCGAAGAACATTCGGAAGGGCGGTTGCTTCACGTGGTGCCAACTCGCTGTGTGGCGGTCCCGCTTGCACAACGGTAGTCGCGTGAGCCTTGTTTGAATTAGCGAAATGGGAGTGCGTATATCCGAGAGCCGCTAGTTCGATGGTTCGAAAAAAGACATCCGGCCTGAGTTCAGAGCTTGCAATCGCTGCCTGAAAGCGTCGGTCAATTTCTTCATGAGCTTGACGATAGGAGACATCTGGGCTCAGTTCAGATTTCGCAATTGCTGCTTGAAAGCGTCGGTCGATTTCTTCATCGCGTGGCATTCCGTGGTAGGGTTGACTTTGACGGTACATCCGCGAGTAGAGAGGGTCGAGGAGGTCGTTGGCGAGTGCGGAAGATGCGACGAAATGCTGAACATCAGGGTCCAGTGAGCACATGAACTCTCGGCAATTCGACAACGTTGGTTCCCCGTTTCCCCATGAGGTGGAAACGGGAGGCACTCGGAGATTTAGAACTTCCTGACCCTCCATGAGCATATGAAACACATCGCTCCATATTTTGACCAGTTCCACAATGAGTTCAGCATAGGAGCGCGGCAACTCGTTGCTTGCTGCTAACAGCGCACCTCCGCCTTGCAGCGGAATCGTTTCAGGATGGGAGCCCCGCAGTTCGTTCATTGCTTCTGACAGCAGGCGTTTCTTTTTAAGAAAGTCGTCCGTCTGGTCGGATAATACCCCTCGGACGCAATTTTCCAGACCAAGCCCTATCTCTGCAAAGACCGCCGATACGCTAATAAACTCGCCTCGGCACGCAGGGCAACTACTCCAATGTTGCCGCGCTGCCCAAACTTCATCAATGTACGAAAACTCGACTGGATCCGATTGCTTCATCATTTTACGAAGCAAACCACCTGCTTGTGGGTCAATGCAGTCTGGAAGCATGAAGCTCTCCTCCTCGATTCAACGTTCGCCACGATTCGAGATGCTCTGCTCTGGCTGGTGGCCCAAATCTCCACTCTTCTCTTGATGGTGCCTCATATCTGCCGCAGTCCACAGATGTGGGCCACCCTCGGCGCTTTCATTCCGCCAGCGGCTAGCCGACCACTGCTACTCCCGGCTCTACTCGTTGACCACCGGGTTGCGCAAGGTGCCGATACCTTCCACGGAAACCTCGACGACATCCCCGACTTGCAGCGGGCCGACGCCCTCCGGAGTACCGGTGGCGATCAGGTCTCCGGGTAGCAAGGTGCAGAACTGCGAGATGTGATGCACGATGCGGTCGATGTTGAACATCATGTCGCGGGTGTTGCCATCCTGGCGCAGCTCTCCATTGACGCGGGTCTGCACCTGGATGCCGCTTGGGTCCAGCTCCGTGTTGACGATGGGGCCGAACGGACAGAAGGTATCGAAGCCTTTGCAGCGCGTCCACTGGCCGTCGATGTTTTGCAGGTCGCGCGCGGTCACGTCGTTGACGACGGTGTAGCCAAGGATGTAATCCCGGGCGCTTTCGCCGTCCTTCATTTTATGGCAGCGGCGGCCGATGAGGATTCCGAGTTCGCCCTCGTAATCGACCCGCTGGCTAATCCTGGGGCGCACGATCTCGCCTCCGGGAGCCAGCAGCGCGGAGGGCGGCTTGCTGAAGATGAGCGGCTCGGTCGGCATCTCATGCGCCAGCTCGCGGACGTGCGCGGCGTAGTTGCGGCCCACGCACATGATCTTGCTGATCAAGGGAAACGGGATCAGCAGCTTGGCTCGCTCCAGGGGAAACGGCTCGTCGATCTTTTTTCCGGAGCCGGGCTCGGCCAACACGATCTGCTCCGGCACGCCCGAGCCGCTGACCTGCATCTGGGGGCTGCCCAGTTCGCTGACGATAAAGTCGTGGCCGTCACGGGTTTCCACCAGGCCAAAGCGGGATCCCTCCATGCCAACAAAGCGGCAGAATTTCATCGAACCTCCTGGGGCACCGACTCTTCGGCCGGGGCCGATTGCGCGCTGCGATTATCGCGCACATCGACGGCGGCGACGGTGTAGTAATACTTTTGTCCGGGATGCACGTCGTTGTCGCGCCAGGCCGGAGCCTTGACCGTGGCCGAAGAGACGGCAACGAAGCCGGAACCAACGGTGCGGCGATAGACGATGTATCCGGCCAGATCGCTCTCCGTATTCGGCGCCCAGGAGAGATCGATGAAAGGTTTCTGGCCCACGCTGCTGAAGACTGCCTGCAAGCCGCGGGGGATGGCGGGCGGGAACGTGTCGTGCGCCGTGACATGGACCAGGCCGCTGTCATTGCCTTCCACTTCGACTTCGGGCTTACCCGGCACGGCGAGCACGGTCACGGCGGCGATCTTGTAGTCGTATTCCTGTTCCCATTGAAAATCGCTGTCGCGCGCCTCATCGGCGCCAGGGCGGTAGGGCTGTTCGCCGATCAGCGCAAACTCGTTCTTGCCGTGGCCCCGCCGGTAAATGCGGAGCCGGTAGGAGATGCC